>Ga0196981_1000009_pt1 | contig 328761 bp, 297 predicted proteins | sample S3_2013CmetaG_FD_155462 | JGI IMG/M metagenome (GOLD analysis project Ga0196981, IMG submission 155462) | Soil microbial communities from Anza Borrego desert, Southern California, United States - S3_20-13C | ecosystem: Environmental > Terrestrial > Soil > Desert | place: USA: California...
TGGCCGCATCCTTCCTGGTGCCAGGCGGCGCGACCGCCGCGGGCTGGACGCTGTACGCCCCGCTGTCGACCCAGATGGGCATCGGCATGGACATGGGCATCTTCGCGATGCACATCATGGGCGCATCGTCGATCATGGGTTCGATCAACATCATCGTGACCATCCTCAACATGCGCGCCCCGGGCATGACGCTGATGAAGATGCCGATGTTCTGCTGGACCTGGCTGATCACCGCCTACCTGCTGATCGCCGTCATGCCGGTGCTGGCGGGCGCGATCACCATGACGCTGACCGACCGCCACTTCGGCACCTCGTTCTTCAACGCCGCCGGCGGCGGCGACCCGGTGATGTACCAGCACATCTTCTGGTTCTTCGGCCACCCCGAGGTGTACATCATGATCCTGCCGGCCTTCGGCATCGTGTCGCACATCATCCCGGCCTTCGCCCGCAAGCCGCTGTTCGGCTACGCCTCGATGGTGTACGCGACGTCCTCGATCGCGATCCTGTCCTTCATCGTCTGGGCCCACCACATGTTCACGACGGGCATGCCGGTGACCGGGCAGCTGTTCTTCATGTACGCGACGATGCTGATCGCGATCCCGACCGGCGTGAAGGTGTTCAACTGGATCGCCACGATGTGGAAAGGCTCGATGACTTTCGAGACCCCGATGCTGTTCGCCGTCGGCTTCATCTTCGTGTTCACGATGGGCGGCTTCACCGGCCTGATCCTGGCGGTGACCCCGATCGACATCCAGCTGCAGGACACCTACTACGTCGTCGCCCACTTCCACTACGTGCTGGTGGCCGGCTCGCTGTTCGCGCTGTTTGCCGGTTTCTATTACTGGGCGCCGAAATGGACCGGCTTCATGTATCCGGAAGGCCGCGGCAAGTTCCACTTCTGGGGCTCGCTGATCACGTTCAACGTCACCTTCTTCCCGATGCACTTCCTGGGCCTGGCCGGCATGCCGCGCCGCTATGCCGACTACCCGGCCCAGTTCGCCGACTTCAACATGATCGCCACCATCGGCGCATTCGGCTTCGGCCTGATGCAGGTGTACTTCCTGTTCTTCGTGGTCCTGCCCTCGATCAAGGGCGGCCAGAAGGCGGAAGCCAAGCCGTGGGAAGGCGCGGAAGGCCTCGAGTGGACCGTGCCGAGCCCGGCGCCGTTCCACACCTTCGAGCAGCCGCCGCTGGTCAAGTAAGCATGGCAACGGGGAGGGCGCTTGCGTCCTCCCCGCGATGAAGTACCGGAAGCAAGGGCGTCCAACGCAGCAACACCATGACGGAACCGCAAAAGCCCAACAACCTGAAGACCGCGCTGATCCTGGCCAGCATCGCTCTGGCGTTTTTCGTCGGGCTGTTCGTCAAGCGGGTCTGGTTCAGCTGACATGAGCGACCAGGATTTCAACGCGCAGGACGATCTTCCCGGCGGTGCGCGCCGGCAGCTCAACATGCAGATGCTGGGCAAGCTGGTGGTCGTGGCGATCCTGATGTTCGGTTTCGGTTATGCGCTGATCCCGGTGTACAAGAAGATCTGCGAGATCACCGGCATCAACCTGCTGACGCCCAAGGATGCGCTGGTCGAACCGGTGGCCAACACGCAGGTCGACCGCAGCCGCACGGTGACGATCGAGTTCGATGCGAATGCGCAAGGGCCGTGGCGCTTCCGGCCGACCGTCGGCAGCCTGACGGTGCATCCGGGCGAAATGGCCCAGGTGGTGTATGAAGTGGTGAACACGCAACCGCGCGCCATCGACGCGCAGGCGATTCCCAGCTACGCGCCGCAGCAGGCCACGCAGTATTTCAAGAAGGTCGAGTGCTTCTGTTTCCAGCAGCAGACGCTCAAGGCGAACGAAGCGAAGCAGATGCCGGTGGTGTTCTACATCGATCCGGCGCTGCCGAAGGACGTGAAGACGATTACGCTGTCGTACACGTTTTTCGAGATCGCCGGCAAAGGTGGCAACGCCACCTGAGGCGGCAGGGACAGGCATGACGGACGATCTGAAGAACGCGGCGAAACGCAAGGCATCGTTCGGCGCCACGATGAAGGCGGTACTGTGGTCCTTCTTCGGGGTGCGCAAGAAGAGCGGTTACGAGAAGGACGCGGCCCAGCTGAATCCGGTCCACGTGATCATCGCCGGCATCATCGGCGCCCTGGTCTTCGTGCTGACGCTGGTGCTGATCGTCAAGGCGGTCGTCGCGCAGTAGGCGCGACGGGCGCGGCAGGAATTGGAATTTTGTTACTGGTGGAGGGATGCGGCGCGCGAGATGCCGTTCCCGACAATTGAATGGAGATGGAGATGAGCTCTCAACACGCTAATGCGCCTTACTACTTCGTGCCGGGCCCGTCCAAGTGGCCGGTGCTCATGGGTGCATCGCTGCTGCTGACGATGGCAGGCGCCTCCGCCTGGGTCAACGGCATCGGCTGGGGCATGTACGCCAACCTCGCCGGCATCGTCGCGGCGATCGTCGTCCTCTACAAGTGGTTCGGCGACGCCATCCACGAGTCCGAGAGCGGCCTGTACAACAAGCGGATCGACATCTCGTACCGCTGGAGCATGAGCTGGTTCATCTTCTCCGAAGTGATGTTCTTCGCCGGCTTCTTCGGCGCGCTGTTCTATGCCCGCGCCGTCACGATGCCGTGGCTGGCCGACATGGACCACAAGGTGATCTGGCCCGACTTCGCCGCCCAGTGGCCGAACGTCGGCCCGGCAGGCACCGTCGACAACTACACCAAGATGGGCCCGTTCTGGATCCCGACCATCAACACCGCGCTGCTGCTGACCTCGGGCGTCACGCTGACGATCGCCCACCACGCGCTGCGCGCCGGTCAACGTTCCAAGACGGCTTTCTGGCTGTTCGCCACCATCGTGCTGGGCGCCGTGTTCATGGGCTTCCAGGCGTATGAATACATGCACGCCTATGCCGAACTGAACCTGAAGCTGACCTCGGGCATCTACGGCTCGACCTTCTTCATGCTGACCGGCTTCCACGGCTTCCACGTGACGCTCGGCGCGATCATGCTGGCGGTCGTCCTGTACCGCGTGATGAAGGGCCACTTCACCCCGGATCACCATTTCGGCTTCGAAGGCGCCGCCTGGTACTGGCACTTCGTCGACGTGGTCTGGCTCGGCCTGTACGTCGTGGTGTACTGGCTGTAATCGGACGGCACCAACAAAAAGCCGCACTTCGGTGCGGCTTTTTTGCTTGATGCGGGCGTTGAACGAATTGCCATGCCGCGCGGATACGCATGCCGGCGCGGTGGCCGGCACGGGCCGGCAGTCAGGACGCAGTCAGGGGGGGCGACCCGGGACGCAGTCAGCGGATGCCGGTCGGCTGGATCCAGCCGAGCTGGTGCGCGACGAGGATGAAGACGAACAGCGCGATCGAGAAACCGACGCGCATCGCCAGCGAACGGACGGTACGGTTGGTCTTGCCCTGGTCCTTCATGAGGAACACGAGAGCGGAACCGAGGCTGCCGATGATCAGCAGGAAAGCGATGGCGATGACGATTTTCATGGAGCTGGGAAACGGCCGCCGACAGGGGCCGGTACAATGGCGCCGGGCCGCGGCTGCGGTTGGTCCGCAGCCGTCGGGCTGTTGAATAAAGTGACATTGTAATGCCAATGAAATTCCGCTTCCGCTGGATTCCTTTCGTCGCGATGCTGGTGGCGGCCGCCATCGGCATCACGGCCGGCAACTGGCAGACCCGCCGCGCGGAACAGAAGGAATCCATCGAGCGCCGCCTGGCGGAACGCGAGCGCGGCCGACCGGTCGACATCGGCGCCGCCCCGCAGTCGGCAGACGATGTCGAATTCCGCCGCGTGACCGTGCGCGGCGAATTCCTCCCGCGCTGGACCGTGTATCTCGACAACCGCCCGCATGCGGGGCGGGCCGGCTTCTACGTGGCCATGCCATTGAAGATCGCCGGTTCCGACATGCATGTGCTGGTGCTGCGCGGCTGGGTGCCGCGCGACGTGCGCGACCGCGCGCGGTTGCCGGCGATCGCGACGCCGGCGGGCTTGGTCGAGGTCGAGGGCATCGCCCGCACGGCGCCGGCGGCCCTGATGCAGCTTGGCGACGCCGTGCCGCCCGCGCCCGGCGCGATCGTGCAGAACCTGACGCCGGCGCAGTTCGCGGCGGCCAGCGGACTGGCGACGCAGGGCTTCGTCGTCGAGCAGACGAGCGACACCGGCGACGGCCTGGTGCGCGACTGGCCGCGGCCGTCGCTGGGCATCGACAAGCACCGCGGCTACGCCTTCCAGTGGTACGGACTGGCGGCGACCGCCTTCGCATTCTTTATCGTGACGGGATTACGACGTGGAAAACGTGACGCAGGAAACTAACCAGGACCAGCTCAGGCAGAAGGCCTCGGGCCGCCGCAAGATGATGTTCGTGCTGCTGGTGTGCGCGGCGCCGATGATCGCTTCCTATTTCACCTACTACGTGATCAAGCCGAGCAGCCGCACCAACTACGGCGACCTGCTCGATCCGCGCGCCCATCCGATTCCGCCGCTCGGCACGGCCACGCTCGACGGCAAGCAAACGACGCTCGGCGAATGGAAGGGCAAGTGGATCATGCTGCAGGTCGACAGCGGCGAATGCGCCGATGCCTGCCAGCGCAAGCTGCTCGAGATGCGGCAGCTGCGCCTGATGCAGGGCAAGGAAATGGACCGCGTCGAGCGCGTCTGGCTGGTCACCGACGACAAGCCGATCGAGACCACGCTGCTGCGCCAGTACGACGGCACGCGCGTGCTGCGCGCCGATGCCGCGGCGGTCGGCAAGTGGCTGCCGGCGGCGCAGGGCAGCGTGCCGGCCGACCACATCTACATGATCGATCCGCTCGGCAACCTGATGATGCGCTTCCCGAAGAATCCCGATCCGAGCAAGATGAAGAAGGACATCGGCAAGCTGCTCAAGGCGTCGCGGATCGGCTGACGGGAGCGGACGATGGACATGTGGCTGCAACTGGCCGTCAAGGGCCTGCTGATCGCGCTGATCCCGCTGGGCATCGTGCTGGTGTCGCGCGGGAAGAACAAGTACCACCGGCTGGTGGCGGTCACGGTCTTCCTCACTTTCGACCTGATCATGTTCGGCGCCTTCACGCGGCTGACCGATTCCGGGCTTGGTTGTCCCGACTGGCCGGGTTGCTACGGCCATGCCAATCCCTTCCAGGCGAAGGAACACATCGATGCCGCCGAAGCCGCGCTGCCGACCGGCCCGGTGACCACCAGCAAGGCGTGGATCGAGATGATCCACCGCTACCTGGCGATGGCGATCGGCGTGCTGATCATCGCGATGTGCGTGATGGCCTGGCGCAACTGGCGCGCCGCGCAGCGCAATCCGGGGCAGGGCGCCGGTGCCGACACGCCCTGGTTCCCGCTGTTCCTGCTGTTCTTCGTGTGCCTGCAGGGCGCGTTCGGCGCCTGGACCGTCACGCTCAAGCTGCAGCCGGCCATCGTCACGATCCACCTGCTGCTGGGCATGGGCCTGCTGGCCTTGCTGGCCTGGCTCAATGCCAGCCAGTCCGGGCACGGCATCGTCGGTCCCGGCGCGGCCTCGCTGCGCCTGCCGGCGCTGGCGGCCGGCATCGTGCTGGCGCTGCAGATCGCGCTGGGCGGCTGGGTCAGCACCAACTACGCCGCGCTGGCCTGCACCGAATTCCCGACCTGCCAGGGCGCCCTGGTGCCGCCGATGGATGTCGAGCACGGCTTCACCCTGTGGCGCGAACTCGGCAAGACCGCCGCCGGCGAGTACCTGCCGTTCCCGGCGCTGGTGGCGGTGCACTGGGTGCACCGCACGTTCGCCTTCATCGTGGTCGCCCTGGTCGGCTGGGTCGGCTGGCGCGCGCTGAAGGTGCCGGGATTGCAACGCACCGGCCGCTGGCTGCTGGGCGCGCTGGCGCTGCAGTTCGCGACCGGCCTGCTGACGATTTTCCTGAAGTGGCCGCTGGCCCTGGCGGTGGCCCACAACGGCGGCGCGGCCCTGCTTGTGCTGCTGCTGACCATGCTAAACTACAAGGCTCGTTTGTCCGCGCGCACCGCACCGGCGACCGCCGCCGGCACCGTCGCGGTGTCCTGACGCGGTGGACCGAATTCCCATGACTACCCTGACCGCCCATTCCAACCGCTTCGCCCAGTACTGGGCACTGACCAAGCCGCGCGTGACGCAGCTGGCCGTGTTCTGCGCGGTGATCGGCATGTTCCTGGCGACGCCGGATCTGCCGGACTGGCGCGTGGTCGTCGCGGCCACCATCGGCATCTGGCTGCTGGCCGGCGCCGCCTTCGCCGTCAATTGCCTGGTCGAGCGCGAGATCGATGCCCGCATGGCCCGCACGGCGCGCCGCCCGCTGGCGCGCGGCGAGATCACGGTGCCGCAGACGCTGGCCTTCTCCGGCGTCATCGGCGGCATCGGCATGTGGACGCTGTACAACTTCGTCAATCCGCTGACGATGTGGCTGACCTTCGCCACCTTCGTCGGCTACGCCGTCATCTACACGATGCTGCTCAAGCCGGCCACGCCGCAGAACATCGTCATCGGCGGATTGTCGGGCGCGATGCCGCCGGCGCTGGGCTGGGCCGCGATCGCCAACGACGTGCCGATGCAGGCCTGGATCCTGGTGCTGATCATCTTCATCTGGACGCCGCCGCATTTCTGGGCGCTGGCGCTGTACCGCCGCGACGACTATGCGCGCTCCGGTCTGCCGATGCTGCCGGTCACGCACGGCCCGGAGTTCACCCGCTTCCATATCCTGCTGTACACGATCGCGCTGGTCGGCACCACCATGCTGCCGTACGCGGTGCGCATGAGCGGCCTGATCTATCTCGCCAGCGCGCTGGTGCTCGGCGCGATCTTCCTGCACTATGCGTGGCGCATCTATCGTCACTACGACGACATCCTCGCCCGCAAGACTTTCGCCTATTCGATCATCTACCTGTCGCTGCTGTTCGCGGCGCTGCTGATCGACCACTACATCAAGATCTGACCATGCGCGCACTGTTGCTCGCCGCCGCGCTGGCGGCGTCGTCGATGATGCTCTCCGCCTGCGGCGAGAAGAGCGCCCCGGCGCCGAAATTTCAAAACACCGACCTCACCGGCCTGGAGTACGCGCGCGATTTCGCGCTGACCGACCACACCGGCAAGCCGCGCACGCTGGCCGATTTCAAGGGCAAGGCGGTGGTGGTGTTCTTCGGCTTCACCCAGTGCCCGGACGTCTGCCCGACCACGCTGGCGGAGATGAGCGAAGTCCTCAAGCAGCTCGGCCCGCAAGCGGACAAGGTGCAGGTGCTGTTCATCACGGTCGACCCGGAGCGCGATACCCAGGAGTTGCTGTCGAAGTACGTGCCGGCCTTCCACCCGAGCTTCATCGGCCTGCGCGGCGACGCCGCCGCGACCGAGAAGGTGGCCAAGGAATTCAAGGCGTTCTACCAGAAGGTGCCCGGCTCGACGCCCGGCAGCTACACGATGGACCATACCGCCGGCAGCTACGTGTTCGACCCGCAGGGACGCATCCGCCTGTTCGTGCGCCATGGCAAGGGACCGGAGCCGATCGTGCACGACCTCAAGCAGCTGCTCTGAACATACTTTCGGAGCCTAACTCATTAAGTGGCTCGCTCGTATATTGCTGCAGTCCAACGACTGTTGGTTGAGTGAGGTGCGAACATAATTCGCAGAAGAGCTGTCGTTTGAAGCGTCTCCGTTAGAGTACGAGCTTGAATACCAGTGGTTATGTGCTCAAAAACGTTGCGCATAAGAGCTCTTATACACCAGCATTCAGCCATCTAGCCGTCGCGGCTGCAATTCCCGGTTGTTCCATTGGCGCGCCCCTCCATCCCGATGTAAAACTAATGTCCGCTGAATTTGGAAGTTGAGCTTCACTCAACTCTCGAATTTTGATTCGAGCCGGAATCGCTGCCGCTTCGCCAACGAAAACCGCCTCTTGTCGTGAAAGCGAAGAAAGAATGCGGGTTAGCCCCGATAAGCTATCAGGCAGGAATCGGCTTACATGTTCTTGATCGGCTCCGTTCGTGAGCCGCAAAATGACCCAAGAGTTGCATTGTGAAAGTACTGTGCTTTCAACGTCTGCGGGGCGTTGCGAGACGAGCATAAGCCCTAGTCCATACTTGCGACCCTCCTTGGCAATTCTACGAACAGCATCTTGAGCATCTCGATATTGGGCCTCTCCGCGGTCGGGTACATACCTATGGGCTTCTTCGCAGACAAGTAGTATCGGATCGCGACGACGTTCTTCACGGGTCTGCCATACTTTATAGTTGAACAGCAGACGACAAATCATTGCAGTTAATGGACCGGCCACTTCGTTTGGCGCCCCAGAAATGTCAATAATTTTCACCGTCGCTCCATTTTGTGACGCGCCTGTTAATTGCAAGATTGCCGATTCTAGAGTTACGGCCGCATCATCTTCCATTAGGAACCGTACCCTAGGGTCGGTCCGTAGGACGCTGAGCTTATCCAGCACCGAATCATGTTTCTCTCTGGAAGAGACAGCAAGCCGTTCAGTTGAGTCCTTCTTTCGACCTTGGGCTTTGTCGATATGCTTAATAAATTCGCTCAGCGAAAATCTATACGGCTTATCTCGATCAAAGCCCGAAATGTCTGCTTGAGTCTTTCCATTGCAAAGTTCAGGCATCTGCTCCCCCCTTGCGTCTTCCGGAAGCGCGGAGACTATGCCGGCACTTACCATACGTGCGTATTTGAGCGCTTTATAAACAATGTTGTTTTGAGATGTGGCTTCCGCCTCTGTTTTGCCAATAATGAGGCTACGCAACTCGTCCCCACTCATTAGCCAATATGGAAGCTTAAGTTGTTCTGCCACGCCTTCACCAGCTGCAGCAGTGTATGCGCGCAAGACATATGCCTTTTCACCAAATGCCGCCGCGTATTCACCATGCGGGTCAATAATAATGATACGTGGCTGTATTGCAGAGCCGTCGTTCGCCTTATGCTCAATCACTGAGTGAATCAACGCTGCAACCGTGCCGGACTTTCCTGAGCCGGTCGATCCGAGCACTGCGCAATGCTGCCCGAAGAGTTTATCGATATTTGCTCGACACTTAGCCCCGTTGCCTCCGACGTATTCACCGATTGGCACGAGAGGCGAGATTTCTTCGTTTTCCACCGCCTTTTCAGCCGCACCAAATACGGCCTCCAATTCAATTGATGTCGCTAAATACACCCCTTGGAGTGGTAGCGGATAGGTCTCTACTCCGCGGGAGAATTTAAGGCGGTTTTCGACGGGGAGCCAAATACCTTGCGCAAATAAGTCGGCTTCCAAAATTCTTGAATCGTCACCAGGTGCAATTGGTGCTTGACCTTCTGCAAGGGCGATTTCGGAGCGCATGCGTAACAAGCGTACGTATGCAAAGAGAATTCGACGGCCGTAATGAACCTTCACAATGCTAGCCAATTGCCCGATAGGATAGACACGACCATCAATCACTCGGGACAATTCAGAAATGGCAGGGTCGATCTCGACTCTAATTGAAGTTCCGCTTACTTCAAGAATTTTTCCAATACGGAGATCATCGTGCTCTTGGAAAGGATTCATGCAGCAGCTCCTTGCTCAAGGAAATCGGTCAAACCAGAAAAGGTCCACCAATTCAGTTCTTTGCCTTCTTCGCCTGCCATTTTGTTGGTTCCACAGTAAAGCGCTTTGTCACTGGCAATGTACACACGTGAACCAAAGCTTTGATTGGTGCGCCAACGTTCAAGCGCTGGCGCAAGCTTGGTGCCCCCATCGACATCTTCCATCTCCTTGGAAAAGGCGATGATGTTTGTCTTATTGTTGCGGTCGCTAAGGGCATGCTCAATCTCACCGTTTATATGTTCGTCGCCGAAGCTGTATCCAACAATCGCAAGAATATGGCTATCCTTGATTGCAAGTGACTTGCGAAAGCAATCAAAGATTCTTGCGAACGGATCCTTTTGAGTCTCGACGTACTTTGTGGCTTGAGGGTAGATCAGCGTGTTTGCGAGATCGGAGAGGTATCGCACGCCGTATCTCACTCGCAGTAGTCCAAGCTCATCATCTTTGAACCAGTCGACTGATCCATGCAGCTTCAACACGCGATGTGTTCGAGTTGGGTATACGTCGACACTTTCGATGTCATCGCCGGTCCAGAATGCTATGGCTGCCCCTGCGAATCCATCGACTGGGATACGGCGTTCCAAGGTCAGTGCATCCTCAAGAAGTGTGTCGTAATTTGTGGTGATGAAGCTAATCCTAGATCGACTCTCTAGATTCGTTCGGCGTCTGAAGAGTTGCCGAACAAATCGACGGTGATGGGTAACATCTACAATTGGGGCGCTTAGCGTGCCAATTTCTTCAGCTTGGCCACCACGAGCAGCACGATAGCCATACCGCACCGTCGTCGCTATCTCTGTCACAATGCATTTGTACGTCTTTTTAAGATCGTCGAGGCAAATGGCGTCTTGACCGAATCGAACCTCTTTCGACTTCGAGCGTTCAGCGATCGCAATGAGGTCGCCCAAGTGACTCAAAACATGCTCTACATGGCAATTGTCGGGTAGGTCGCCAACAATCTTCTCGAAGAAATCTGCAATAGGGGGTTGCAAGCATGTCTTTACACGGGCAGTCAACGGGTACATCAAAGGGATGTTCGATTCGACGCTTGCCCCAGCGCCGAGGAGCCAATATTGCGTGCCTACTTCAAATAGCTTTTGGACTTCCTCAATTCCTTCGGATAACGATTTCACAGAGTCTCCCTATGTGACCGATATGGCGTTGATCAGTCATACTGCATAGTGTCTTGTACCTGCCGTTCTTCGATATGGACTGAGTGCTAAATGCACTCAGCAAACTCTATAACGGCAAAATCGCATATCGGCATCCCATATATATGGGACAAATTGGCCATGAGCAACTCATTCGATTTCGAGTACGTTCAAAATGGCTTGTATCGTTTTTACTCATTACTGGCAATGAAATACGAAGCCCCACGGAAGTGGGGCATTTTTTCTTGCGCGGGCATGGCGCAGACGGATCAGCCGTGCGTCGCCGCCGTGTCCTGGCTGAACACGTTGCGCCAGTCGTCGCCCTCGCGGCGCCAGATCGACGAGATGTACATCGTGTGCGTGTCCTTGTCGGCCGCGTCGTTGCGCACGAAGTCGGCGCGGTACGCGAGCAGGGCGAGGTCGGGCGACAGCATCATCAGCCGCGCTTCGGACAGGTCGTAGTGCAGCACCGTCGGGCCGGAGCGCAGCTGTTCCGCGTGCTGCGTGCGGTCGGAGAAGCCGGTGGCATACACGCCGAGGAAATCCCCGGTCAGCAGCGCCGTGTCGGCCTGCATGTCGCCGGTGGCGAGCGCGGCCCACACGCGTTTTTCGAGGGCGAGGAAGCGGTCGAGGTCGTCGGCGTGGGTCATGGCGGCATCCGGCGTCAGGTGGTCATGCCATTGTCGGCGCGCGGCCGCTGGAGCGTCAATGCGCAGGGCAGCATGGCACCCACGGCGAAGGACAAAGAAAAAGGGCGCTCCGATGGAGCGCCCCTCATGGCGATGCGACTGCCGGTCAGGCGTATTCGGCCAGCGTGCCGCGCATCTTCTTCAGCGCGGCGGCCTCGATCTGGCGCACGCGCTCGGCGGAGACGCCGAACTCGTCGGCCAGTTCATGCAGCGTGGCGCCGGAGCCGTCGTCGTTGGCCAGCCAGCGTGCCTCGACGATGCGCCGCGAACGCGGATCGAGCTTGCCCAGCGCGGTCTCGAGGCCCTCGGTCTGCAGGCGGTCGAACTGCTTCGCCTCCAGCACCCTGGTCGGCTCCGCGTTGTCGGACGACAGGTAGGCGATCGGCGCGAACTTGTCGTCGTCGTCATCGGTCGGCGCTTCGAGGGCGACGTCGTGGCCCGACAGGCGGGTTTCCATCTCGATCACTTCCTCGCGCTTCACGTTGAGCGTCTTCGCCAGGCTGTCGACCTGGTCGGGCGTCATCGTGTCCAGGCCTTCCTTGTGGCTGCGCAGGTTGAAGAAGAGCTTGCGCTGCGCCTTGGTGGTGGCGATCTTCACGAGGCGCCAGTTCTTCAGGATGTACTCGTGGATCTCGGCCTTGATCCAGTGGATCGCATACGACACCAGGCGCACGCCCTGGTCCGGATCGAAGCGCTTCACGGCCTTCATCAGGCCGATGTTGCCTTCCTGGATCAGGTCGGCGTGCGGCAGGCCGTAGCCGAGATAGCCGCGCGCGATCGAGACGACCAGGCGCAGGTGCGACAGGATCAGCTTCTGGGCGGCCGCGAGATCGTTCTTGTCGCGCAGGTCGCGCGCCAGCTTGCTTTCTTCCTCCTGCGACAGCATCGGAAGGCGATTGACGGCAGAGATGTACGCGTCGATGTTGCCCAAGCTGCCGGAAAAACCGAGTGCCAGGGCGTTGTTCGCCGGGACCAATGCAGTTTGTGCTTTCATGGATTCTCCTTGCTTTCCTTTGCGGAAACAGGCCGGTGGAAGCCACCGGTCTTGGTTGAAACGCATATTAGCACTCCTTGGTGAGGAGTGCTAATAACGCTTTTCAAACCCGGTGATAGAACGGGTCTATAGACTCAAATGCAACAAGAACGATCATCTATCGCGTTCCCGGTTGCAAGGAAGGCAACGGATTTTGATGGCCAAGATAAGGGCGATGCAGCCACTTTCAATAGACAAGTGACAGCGGGCTCCGTTCGGCGGCAATTTTCCCGGGCGTGCCGGCCGGCTCCGGCAGGGCGGGGGACCCGGACGGCGCCGCCTGGCTGCCGGTCCAGTAGCCGTCCGCCGCATAGACCGCCCGCAGCCAGTCGACGAAGAAGCGCGTCTTGGCCGGCAGGTGCCGCTGCTGCGGCCAGACGGCCATGATGTCGTAGTGGGGCAGGGCGAACTCGTCGAGCACCGTCACCAGTTCGCCCGAGGCCAGTTGGGCCTGGATCTCCCAGGTCGAACGCCAGGCCAGCCCCAGCCCCTCGCTGACCCAGCGGTGCAGCAGTTCGCCGTCGTTGCAGTCGAGCCGGCCCTGCACGCGGATCGTCACCGGCCGCCCGTGCTGCTGGAAGAACCAGCCGCGTTGCTGCCCGCCCTGCAGGTTGAACGCCAGGCAATTGTGGCGTTCCAGTTCGTCGAGGGTGCGCGGCACGCCGTGCTTCTCGAAATACGCCGGCGTGCCGCACACCACGCGCCGGTTCGAGGCCAGCTTCACCGCCACGAAATTCGGATCGATCGCACCGCCGATGCGGATGCCGAGGTCGTAGCCCTCGCGCACCAGGTCCACCACGCGGTCGGTCAGGTTGAACGAGATGCGCACGTCCGGATGGCGCGCCAGGAAGGCCGGCGCATGCGGCGCCACATGCTTGCGGCCGAAGGCGGCCGGCGTCGACACCACCAGGTGGCCGGTGGCCTTGTGGCGGCCCTCGGAGACTTCCTGCTCCGCGCTGTCGAGCCCGTCGAGCAGCCGGCGGCAATGGTCGAGGTAGACGCTGCCCTGTTCGGTCAGCGTCAGGTGGCGCGTGGTGCGGTGCAGCAGCTTCACGCCCAGCCGCTTTTCCAGCGCATCGATGCGCCGCCCCATCATCACCGGCGTGATGCCTTCCACCAGCGCCGCGCGCGCCATGCTGCCCTTTTCCACGACGGCGACGAAGGATTCGATCTGCTTGAGCTTGTCCATGGTCATTCTCCAGGCGAGCCGGCACGCAACACCGGCCGATTCGATACCTGGAGTATGGAATGAAGCGACATCCGGTCTCATTCCCGGCCACGCATGACGTCTATAGCATCCGGAACATCAGCTCTTCCTTCCCACACCGATTTCCGGAGGTTCACATGGCAAAGATGACGGCGGCCGAAGCAGCGGTCCGCGTACTCGAACGAGAAGGCATCGTGCAGGCGTTCGGCGTGCCCGGCGCGGCGATCAATCCCTTCTATGCGGCACTGAAGAAGCACGGCGGCATCGCCCATGCGCTGGCGCGCCATGTCGAGGGCGCGTCGCACATGGCCGAGGGCTACACCCGGGCGAAGGCCGGCAACATCGGCGTATGCATCGGCACCTCCGGCCCGGCCGGGACCGACATGATCACCGGGCTGTACTCGGCCCAGGCCGACTCGATCCCGATCCTGTGCATCACCGGCCAGGCGCCGCGCGCCCGGCTGTACAAGGAGGATTTCCAGGCGGTCGACATCGAATCGATCGCCAAGCCGGTGACGAAGTGGGCGGTCACGGTGCGCGAGCCGGCGCTGGTGCCGCGCGTGTTCCAGCAGGCCTTCCACCTGATGCGCTCCGGCCGGCCCGGCCCGGTGCTGATCGACCTGCCGTTCGACGTGCAGGTGGCCGAGATCGAATTCGATCCCGACACCTACGAACCGCTGCCGGTCTACAAGCCGCAGGCCACCCGCGCCCAGGTGGAAAAGGCGCTGGCGATGCTCAACGACGCCGAGCGCCCGCTGATCACCGCCGGCGGCGGCATCATCAATGCCGATGCCTGCGGCCTGCTGGTCGAGTTCGCCGAGATCACCGGCGTGCCGGTGATCCCCACGCTGATGGGCTGGGGCAGCATTCCCGACGACCATCCGCTGATGGTCGGCATGGTCGGCCTGCAGACCAGCCACCGTTACGGCAATGCCACGCTGCTGGCGTCCGATTTCGTGCTCGGCATCGGCAACCGCTGGGCCAACCGCCACACCGGTTCGGTCGACGTCTACACGCAGGGACGCAAGTTCGTGCACGTGGACATCGAGCCGACCCAGATCGGCCGCGTGTTCGGGCCGGACTACGGCATCGTGTCCGACGCCGGCGCCGCGCTGAAGCTGTTCGTCGAGGTGGCGCGCGAATGGCGCGCTGCCGGCCGCCTGCGCGACCGTGCCGCCTGGGTCGACGAGTGCCGCGAGCGCAAGCGCACGATGCTGCGCCGGACCCATTTCGACGATGCGCCGATCAAGCCGCAGCGCGTCTACGAGGAGATGAACAAGGCCTTCGGCCGCGACACCTGCTACGTGTCCACCATCGGCCTGTCGCAGATCGCCGCCGCGCAATTCCTGCACGTGTACAAGCCGCGCCACTGGATCAACTGCGGCCAGGCCGGCCCGCTCGGCTGGACCATCCCGGCGGCGCTCGGCGTGTGCGCGGCCGATCCCGAGCGCCAGGTGGTGGCGATCTCCGGCGACTACGATTTCCAGTTCCTGATCGAGGAGCTGGCCGTCGGCGCGCAGTTCCACCTGCCCTACCTGCACGTGGTGGTGAACAACTCCTACCTCGGCCTGATCCGCCAGGCGCAGCGCGGCTTCGACATGGATTACTGCGTGCAGCTGTCCTTCGAGAACATCAACGCGCCCGAGCTGGAAGGCTATGGCGTCGACCATGTCGCGGTGGTGGAGGGCCTCGGCTGCAAGGCGATCCGCGTGCGCCGCCATGAGGAGATCCTGCCCGCCTTCGAGCAGGCGCGCGCCTGGATGAAGCAGTACCGCGTGCCGGTGGTGGTCGAGATCATCCTCGAGCGCGTGACCAATATTTCGATGGGCACCGAGATCGACAAGGTGAACGAATTCGAGGACCTGGCCCTGCGCCCCTCGGACGCGCCGACCGCGATCGCCTTGCTCGACTGACGGGAGACGACCATGACGAAACTGGCTGCCAACCTCACGATGCTGTTTTCCGAACTGCCATTCCTCGACCGATTCGAGGCGGCGGCGCGGGCGGGCTTCACGGGCGTCGAATTCCTGTTCCCGTATGCCTATGAACCCGCGGCGCTGCGCGAGCGGCTGGAGCGCTACCGCCTGCAGCTGGTGCTGCACAACCTGCCGGCCGGCGACTGGGACGCCGGCGAGCGCGGCATCGCCTGCCATCCCGACCGCGTGCACGAGTTCCGCGCCGGCGTCGACGACGCGATCCGCTATGCGACCGCGCTCGGCGTGAAGCAGGTCAACTGCCTGGCCGGCATCCGCCCGCCGACGGTCGCGCCGGCCGAGGCCCGCGAGGCCCTGGTGGCCAACCTGCGCCACGCGGCCGACAAGCTGGGCCGCCACGGCATCCGCCTGCTGGTCGAGCCGATCAACACCTTCGACATCCCGGGCTTCTTCCTGTCCGGCACGCAGCAGGCGCTCGACATCCTGCGCGACACCGGGTCAGACAACGTCTACCTGCAGTACGACATCTATCACATGCAGCGCATGGAGGGCGAACTGGCGGCCACCATCCGCCGGCACATCGACCGCATCGCCCACGTGCAGCTGGCCGACAACCCGGGGCGGCACGAGCCGGGCACCGGCGAGATCAACTACCGCTTCCTGTTCGGGCTGCTCGACGACATCGGCTACGACGGCTGGATCGGCTGCGAATACAAACCGCGCGACGGCACCGCCGCCGGACTCGGCTGGCGCGCGGCGCACGGGTTGCGCTGACGCGCCGTCACGGAAACGCATTGCAACGCCGCGCCGGCAGGCCGCCGCGGCAGGACCACACCACACTGGAGAACGACATGGCAAGAATCGGATTCATCGGACTGGGCATCATGGGCGCACCCATGGCGGGACACCTGCAGAAGGGCGGGCACAAGCTGTTCCTGCACGACCGCAGGAACCCGCCCTGGGAACTGGTCGAAGGCGGCGCCACCGTCTGCACCTCGGCGGCGGAGGTGGCGCTGCGCGCAGAGGTCGTCATCGTCATGGTGCCCGACACGCCGCACGTGGAGGAGGTGCTGTTCGGCGAGAACGGCGTGGCCGAAGGGCTGAAGGACAACGGCGCCGGCAAGGTGGTGGTCGACATGAGCTCGGTCTCGCCGATCGCCACCAAGCAGTTCGCGCAGCGCATCAATGCGCTCGGCTGCGACTATCTCGATGCGCCGGTGTCCGGCGGCGAGGTGGGCGCGAAGGCGGCGTCGCTGACGATCATGGTCGGCGGACCGGAGGCCGCCTTCGAGAAGGTGAAGCCCCTGTTCGAACTGATGGGCAAGAACATCACGCTGGTCGGCGGCAACGGCGACGGCCAGACCACCAAGGTGGCCAACCAGATCATCGTTGCGCTCAACATCCAGGCGGTGGCCGAGGCGCTGCTGTTCGCCTCGAAGGCCGGTGCCGACCCGGCGCGCGTGCGTCAGGCGCTGATGGGAGGCTTCGCCTCGTCGCGCATCCTCGAGGTGCATGGCGAGCGCATGGTGAAGCGCACCTTCGATCCGGGTTTCCGCATCGAACTGCACCAGAAGGACCTGAACCTGGCGCTGCAGGGCGCGAAGGCGCTCGGCATCTCGCTGCCGAACACGGCGACGGCACAGGAGCTGATGAATGCCTGCGCCGCCAACGGCATGAGCGGGCTCGATCATTCGGCGTTGTGCCGCGCGGTCGAGATCCTGTCCAACCACTGCATCGCCGGAGCGTGATAAGGTCGTCCCTGACGGCGTCAGGCGCGGCGGCGCGTCTGGCTGACGCACCACCGCAACCGATGGATATCCCCATGGCCGACCTCTCGCCCCGCCAGTTCCTGCTCGACCTCTATGATGCCGCGCTGTCGGCCGTCAGCCCGGCGCGCTGCCTGCCGCCGTTCCTGTCGCGCATCGCGCCGCCGCCGCCCGGCGGCCGCACGATCGTGATCGGCGCCGGCAAGGGCGCCGCCGCGATGGCGCAGGCGGTGGAGCGGCACTGGCCCGGCGAGGTGAGCGGTCTCGTCGTCACCCGCTACGGCCATGGCGCCGACTGCCGCCGCATCGAGGTCGTGGAAGCGGCGCACCCGGTGCCGGACGATGCCGGCCGGCGCGCCGCTGAGCGCATGATGGAGCTGGTGCGCGGGCTCGGGCCGGACGACCTGGTGCTGTGCCTGATCTCCGGCGGCGGCTCGGCATTGCTGGCCTTGCCGGCCGAGGGCATCACGCTGGCGCAGAAGCAGGACATCAACAAGGCGCTGCTCAAGAGCGGGGCGGCGATCTCGGAAATCAATTGCGTGCGCAAGCACCTGTCGGCCATCAAGGGCGGCCGGCTGGCGCTGGCCTGCGCGCCGGCGCGGGTGGCGACGCTGCTGATCTCCGATGTGCCGGGCGACGATCCCGGCGTCATCGCCAGCGGGCCGACGCTGCCGGATCCCACCACCTGCGCCGATGCGCTGGCCATCCTGCGCAAGTACGCCATCGCCGTGCCGGCGGAAGTCGAGGCGCATCTCGCCTCCGGCCGCGGCGAGACGCCCAAGCCGGGCGACGCCCGCTTCGCGCGCAACGAGCATCACGTGATCGCCACGGCGCAGCTGGCGCTGGAGGCGGCGGCGGAGCACGCGCGTGCCGCCGGTATCGCGGCGCACATCCTGTCGGACGGCATCGAGGGCGAGGCGCGCGACATCGGCCTGATGCATGCCGCGCTGGCGCGCCAGGTGGCGGCGCATGGCCAGCCGTTCGCGCGGCCCTGCGTGCTGATCTCCGGCGGCGAGACCACGGTGACGGTGCGCGGCGAGGGGCGCGGGGGGCGCAATGCGGAATTCCTGCTGAGTCTGGCGGTCGCGCTCGACGGCCGGCCGGCCATCCATGCGATCGCCTGCGACACCGACGGTATCGATGGATCGGAGGACAATGCCGGGGCGCTGTACGGTCCTGATTCGATGGCGCGCGCGGCGGGATTGCCGAAGCGGGCGCGGGCGATGCTGGAGGATAACGATGGCTACGGGTTCTTCAGCGCGCTCGGCGATCTCGTGGTGAGCGGGCCGACGCGGACGAACGTGAATGACTTCCGGGCGATCCTGATCCTCTGAGGGAATGGGTGCACGGTGCCGTTCGGTGACGCACCTCATCGGGTACGGGCCGCCAGAAGGTTCGTCGCCTGCTGAAGAATGAGCGCGATGCGCGCGTATGACGAGCCGGCTTGTTTGGCTTCCTCGCTGTTTCGTGCGCGTTCACGCCGAGGCGGCGGCCCAGGGCGGTTCCTGCCGTTGCACGCTCACGACGAGCCAGAGGGCGAGGGGGACGGGGTCGGCACTACGCGGCCCGGCATACCGCCACATTCGTGGCGTGTATCCGGCTCGCCGCTCCGTACCGACCCCGTCCCCCTCGCCTGACCGAGTACGCGCACAAACCGAGACTGCACGCGCCGTCGCTCCTTCCCCCTGCCAGGGGGAGGGGATATCGGGGAGGCTCAAGCACAACCACGCTTGCCAAGTCAGAAGCGGTCATGCCGGCACTTGTGTCGTCACGCTTTGGAGCTGCCGGCGGAGCGCCTTCCGAAACGGATCAGGGCCAGAACTTGTTTGAGCCCCCGACGGGGGCGAGTTGTTCTGGACCCCGTTTCGGAAGGTGTTCCGCCGGGCGCCCGCAGGGCGACCCCGCAGGGGCAGCGGAACAGCGTGGCGGCGCAAGTGCCGGCATGGCCGCATGCCAGCATGCCAAGGAAAGCCCACACGCCGAAGAACGCGACCACCGTTGTCGCCGCTGCCTGCATACCAAGGCGAGGAAGGGCCGCACACCGAAGAGCGCAAGTGCCCGTACGCCAGGAAGTGTGGAAGCGGACCAGCACTGACGCTGCCCGCATTCCGGCAAGCCAAGCTCAGCTACGCGCGCGGAAGCACCGCAGGAAATCCAGGAACACCTGCGCCGACACTTCCGCATCGTCCGCCGTCATCGTCTCCAGCGGGTTATGGCTGATGCCGCCGTTGCCGCAGCGCGTGAACAGCATCGCCACATCGGTGAGCGCCGCCATCTCCATCGCGTCATGGCCGGCCCCCGACAGCAGCTCGAACGGCGTCACGCCGGCGCGCGCCACCGCGGCCGACAGCTGCGACATCAGCCAGCCCGCGCAGGGCGCCGCCGGCGCGCTGGTCACCAGGTCCAGCCGCACCTCGATGCCGCGCCGTCCGCAGATCTCCTCGATGCCCTGCAGGATGTCGTCGACCGCCGCGCGCCGCACCGCATCGTCCGCCGCGCGGATGTCCAGCGACAGGCGGCAGGCGCCCGGCACCACGTTGATCGACCCGTTCGGCACCTGCAGCTGGCCGACCGTGCCCACCAGCGCCGGCGTCGCACCACAGCGCGCCTCCACCAGCAGCACGATCTCCGCCGCGGCGGCCGCGGCATCGCGCCGCATCGCCATCGGCGTGGTGCCCGCATGGCTGGCCACGCCCGTCAGCTCCACCAGGTAACGGCAGCTGCCGGCGATCGAGGTCACGATGCCGACCGGCAGGCCGCGCTCCAGCAGCACCGGACCCTGTTCGATGTGCACCTCGACGAAGCCCAGCACGTTCTCGCGCCGGCGCGCGAGCGACGGGATGCGGTCCGGGTCGTGACCGGCCGCGCGGATCGCCTCGCGCATCGTGATGCCGTCGACATCGGTGCGGTCCAGCAGCGCCATGTCGAAGCGCCCGGTGATCGCGCTGCTGCCCAGGAAGGTGCTCTTGAAGCGCACGCCTTCCTCTTCCGAGAAGGCGATCACGTCCAGATGGAAGGGCAGGCGTTCGCCGCGCGCATGCAGGTGGCGCACCACCGCGATCGGCAGCAGGATGCCCTCGCGGCCGTCGTACTTGCCGCCGTTGCGCACCGTGTCGTAATGCGATCCCGTCAGCAGCGCCTTCGCGCCCGGATCGTGCGATGCATAACGGCCGACCACGTTGCCGGCATCGTCGATGTGCGCCTCCATGCCGGCCTCGCGCATCCATGCGGCGATCTGCTGCGCCGTCCTGCGATGGGCATCGGTCATGTAGGCGCAGGTCAGGCCGTCGGCGTCGTCGCTGAAGGCGCCGATGACCTCGCTCCATTCCATCACGATGCGCCCGATCTCCGGCTCGTGGCCGAGCAGGTCGTTGAGGCGCATCTCGGCGATGCGGCCGATCTGGCGCAGGCACTCGGCCTGCTCGTCTTCCACGCGGTTCTTCAGGCGGCGGGCGAAGGTGGCGATAATCTCCTGGCGCGTCAGCCCCATGCCGAGCGGCCCCTTCACCGCGAGGATGAAAGGAAAACCAAACTTTGCGTTGTAGTCGGCGTTGAGCTTCTGCAGCGTGGCGAACTCTTCCGGGCTGCACTGGTTGAGCCCGGCGCGCGCCTGCTCGCCGGTCGATTCCTTCGTCAGCTCGCCGGCCACCGCGGCCTTGCCGGCCAGTTCCGGGTGGGCGCGGATCAGGCCGAGCTGCTCGTCGTTCGATGCGCTGCGCACCACTTCCTGCAGCGCCAGCTTGAGTGCGGCAAGCGTGGCGAAGGGGCGTTGCGCCGCGGCCCGCTCGGGGATCCACGGCGAATGTTCATAGATGCCGTGCAGCGCCTCGACGAAGGTGGCGGTGTCGCAGGTGTTGAGCTTTTCCAGCGTGATCGTCATGGTCAGGCACCTTTGCCGTCAAAGGGATGGGTGGCGCGCCAGTGGTCGGCGATGTCGATGCGGCGCGCGATCCACACCTTGTCGTGCGACTGCACGTAATCGAGGAAGCGCGCCAGCGCGGCGGCGCGCGCCGGGCGGCCCACCAGGCGGCAGTGCAGGCCGATCGACAGCATCTTGGGACGGTCCAGGCCGTCCGGGTCGCCCTCGCGGTAGAGCACGTCGAAGGCGTCCTTCAGATAATCGAAGAACTGCGTGCCGGAGTTGAAGCCCTGCATCGCGGCGAAGCGCATGTCGTTGGTGTCGAGCGTGTAGGGCACCACCAGGTGCGGCTTCTTCAGCGTGCCGCCGTTGCCGTCGACCGCCTCCACCTCGGTCCAGAACGGCAGGTCGTCGCCGTAATGGTCGGCATCGTAGGCGAAGCCGCCGTGCTCGACCACCAGGCGGCGCGTGTTCGGCGAATCGCGGCCGGTGTACCAGCCCAGCGGCGCCGAGCCGGTCATCTCGCGGAAGATGGCGACGGCTTCTTCCATGTGGGCACGCTCGGTGGCTTCGTCCATGTGCTGGTAGCTGATCCAGCGCAGGCCGTGGCAGGCGATCTCGTGGCCCAGCTCGGTGAAGGCGGCCACCGCATCCGGGTGGCGCTTCATCGCCATGGCCACGCCGAACACGGTCAGCGGCACTTTCCTGTCCTCGAACATGCGCAACAGGCGCCACAGGCCCGCGCGCGAGCCGTATTCGTAGATCGATTCCATGCTCATGTGGCGCATCTCGAAGGCCTGGGCACCGATGATCTCGGACAGGAAGGTCTCGGAGGCGCGGTCGCCGTGCAGCACGCAGTTCTCGCCGCCTTCCTCGTAGTTGAGGACGAACTGCAGCGCCACGCGGGCGCCGCCCGGCCAGCGGGCGTGCGGCGGGGTGCGGCCGTAGCCGACGAGATCGCGCGGGTAATTCTGGTAGGTATCGTTCACGCAGCACCTGGGAGGGAAAGGGATCGGGCCGCGCGTGATGCGCGGCAACGGCATGGCGAATATATGGCCGATAGTATATTGGCCGCGCTGCCCCGGTATAAGATCCGGCTGATAAGCGATTTCAGCCGGGGGATATACCCGGCGCAAGCCTGGCCGCCGCGGCGGCCGCAATCCGGATCAGGAGAGATGATGGGTAAGCTCAGCACGCATGTTCTCGATGTCACCCAGGGCAAGCCGGGCGCCGGCGTCGAGGTGGAATTGTATGCCGTCGAAGGCCAGGGCCGCACGCTGATCCGCAGCGTGGTCACCAACCAGGACGGCCGCTGCGACCAGCCGCTGCTGTCCGGCGACGAGATGGCGGCGGGCCGGTACGAGCTGGTGTTCGCCGCCGGCGACTATTTCGCGCGCCAGGGCGTCGACATGCCGGAACCGCGCTTCATCGACCGCGTCATCATCGCCTTCGGCATCGCCGATCCGCAGCAGAACTATCATGTGCCGCTGGTGGTGTCGCCCTGGGCGTACTCCACCTATCGCGGCAGCTGACCGGTCTCGGTGTCCCGTGCGGCCGGTGCGGCGCGGCACCGGCAGGGCGGCGGCAGGCGCGCATCGGGTACACTGCGCGGGTCCGCATCGCTTCCGCCGGAAGCATCGGGACCTGCCGCCACCGACCCGAACGACATGAACCGACCCCGCCGCCTTCTGCTCCTGTGCCTGCTGTCCTGGCAGGTCCTGCCCGCCTGCGCGGACCAGGCGGCGCAGCCGGCCGGCGGCCCGGCGCCGGTGGTGTTCAGCCGCGAGGGTCTCGAGATCCAGGGTGGCGAGTTCCAGGTGCGCAGCGGCCGCAACGGCTTGCGCCTGGTCACCATGCTGGCGCCGGCGGACGGTCGTGTGCGTTTCCGCATCGATCTCAAGGGAGCGCCGCGCCGCCGTATCGAGGGCGAGGCCGTGCGCGCCGACTATGACGAGGGCAGCGAGGTGCTGCGCCTGTCCGGCCATGCCCGCATGGTGCGTTTCGAGGAGGCGCGCAAGCTCGACGAACTCCATGCGGAACGCATCGTGATCGACCAGCGCGCACGGGACGTGCGCGCCGAGCAGTCGGGCGCGGGCGGCCGCGGCGTGCGTGTCGTGATCCAGCCGCCGCGGCCGCCCGCTGTCACTCAGGGCGCGCTTTCCCGCTGACGAAGCCGTTTCCCGCGTGCATTGCTGCACGCCATGCCGGCGCGTAGAATGGGCCGGCCGACAAGCCTTGCCAGACGACCCTGCGGAACAGGGAGACATTCCGCGTGGCGGCACCTTGCCGGTGTCCGGAATCAATCACACTCAGCGAGGATACCGATGAACAAGAAATTCGCAGTTGCCTGGTTGATCGTCTTCGTGGCCTGGATGTGCGGCAGCTTCCTGGTCCACGCCATCCTGCTCCAAGACAGCTACGGCAGCACGCCCGCGCTGTTCCGCACGCCCGAGGATTCGCAACGGTATTTTCCCTACATGCTGCTCGGCCATGTCATCATGGCCGGCGCGCTGGTCTGGATCTACCAGCGCGGCCGCGAACCGAAGCCATGGGTGGCGCAGGGCGCGCGCTTCGGCGTCGCCATCGCGCTGCTGCACATCGTGCCGATGTACCTGATCTACTATGCGGTGCAACCGCTGCACGGGAATACCGTGGTGCGCCAGATCGTGTTCGACGGCGCCCTCGTGATCCTGCTCGGCATGCTGGTCGCTTTCCTGTACCGCGACGCGCCGTCCGCGTGACGGCATCTTGAGTCAGGCCGCCCCGGCGGGCGGCCAACGAGGAGTCCGCCATGAGCACGCTGTTGGCCATCGTCGTCTGGTGCCTGCTGTTCGTCCTGTGCTGGCCGCTGGCGCTGGCCGCGCTGGTCCTGTGGCCGGTGGTCTGGCTGCTGACGCTGCCGTTCCGCCTGCTCGGCATCGCCGTCGACGCGGTATTCGCCCTGCTGCGCGCGGTGCTGTTCCTGCCGGCGCGGCTGCTCGGCTACCGGCCCGGCCGCCCGGCCTGATCGTCCCGCGCGCGACGGCGGCTCGACGGCATGCAGTTCATGCCGCCGATCCGGCAGTTCGTCGCGCAGCGTTTGCGCCGTCGCGGGGCGGTGGCTACAGTGCGGGCTTTTCGCACCACGGAGGAGTCCGCACCATGAAGACACTGATCGCCGCGGCCATCGCAGCCGCCTTCGCCATGCCCGCCGCCTGGGCCTGGGACCAGCAGGACAACCGTTACCGCGTCGCCATCGACGCCGCCGCGAAGCGGGCGACCGTCGAGGCCGACGTCTGGGTCGACGGCAGGACCGTCGCGCTGTACGGCGTGCAGCCGGTCGACAAGCTGCCCAACGGCCAGGCCGATTTCATCGAGCGCATCGAGGCGGCCGGCGCCGACGGCAAGCCGATCGCCGTCACCAACAAGGGCGAGGGCGATTTCGAACTGGCCCAGGGCGACCGCCGCGTGCGCCTGCGCTACACCATCCGCCTGGAGCATGACCGCTACGCCTGGCCCGGCGGCAGCGAGGAAGTCCTGTACCACACCGACGAAGGCCTGATGTCGGTCGGCTACACGCTGTTCGTGGTCCCGGTCGACAAGATGCACGGCAACACGCAGGTCGAGTTCGACCTGCCGGCCGGCTGGCAGGCGCGCACGCCGTGGAAGCCGGCCGCCGGCGGCAAGGGCTTCGTGGCCGGCTCCCGGCGCGAGCTGGTCGACAACGCGCTGTTCCTCGGCACGGCGCAGGTCGAGCAGTTCGAGACCGGCGGCGTCACGCTGTCGATCGTCTACGGCAAGCGCTACTGGCCGCAGCGCCAGGTGTTCCGCGAAATGCTCGAGCGCCAGCTGCAAACCTATGTATCGATGTTCGGTCGGCCGCTGCAGGACCGCTATCTCCTCGTGATCAACCAGGGCGACTCCGGCGACGGCGGCGCCTTCATGGCGAGCTTCTCGCAATACATGCGCGGCGATGCGAATGCCGAATCGCGCTTCCTGTGGGGCAGGGTGCTTTCCCACGAGCTGCTGCATTTCTGGAACGGCCACACGCTGGTCCCTGCCGACGGCAAGGAGGAATGGTTCAAGGAAGGCGTGACCGACTACTTCACCATCGCGACGATGGCGCGCAACGGCCTGCTCGACAAGCGCCACCTGCTGAACTGGCTGGAGAACCTCGCGCGCGGCCAGACCGTGGCGCGCCAGCTGCAGGGCCTGAAGATGCCGACCCGCGAGGCGGCCGCCGACAAGCACCGCAACTGGCTGCTGGTCTACGGCGGCGGCAGCATCGCCGCGCTGGCGCTCGACGTCGAACTGCGCCGCGCCACCGGCGACCGCCACGGCCTGCACGACGTGATGCGGGCGATGTTCGCGGAGTTCGGCCAGCCCGGCAAGCGCTACGCGCTGGAAGACATCGTGCGGGTGACGAAGGCGGTGACCGGCCAGGATGTCGAGGCGCTGCTGCGCAGGATCGTGGCCGACCCGACGCCGTACGACCTGGCGCCGGTGTTCGCCGGCATCGGCCTGCAGCTGGAGAACTACATCTACCTCGAGCAGACCCTGATCAACCATCCCGCGGCGACGCTCGCGCAGAAGAAGCGCTTCGCCGACATCTTCGGCATGCCGTTCTGAGGGGACGCCGCACCTTGCCGGCCACACCTTGCCGGCCACACCTCGCCGGCCACACCTCGCCGGCCGCGCCTTCACCGGGCGGCCGGCGCATTGTCCTTCGGCTCCTGCAACATGCCGTACTGCGCGGCGATGTCGCGCAGCACGCCGCGCTTGCGCAGGCGCTCGATCGCCGCGTCGATGGCGCCGAGGTCGGCCATCGTCAGCGAGGTCTTGCTCAGCATCAGGTGGATCGGTTCGTCGTTGACCGTCACCGGCAGCACGTCCAGCGGCGGCTGTCCCGTGGCGCGCGCGGCATGGACCAGCGCGTAGTAGTCGCCGACCAGCAGGTCGCCGCGATGGCCGCCGAGCATCTGCAGGGCGTGGAAGGATGAGCGGTAGGTGGACAGGCGCTCTTGCGTCTGCAGCAGCGGGCGGATCGTCTGAAAATGCGCGCCGAACCAGCCGGCGTCCGGCGCGATCACCTTCCAGCGGCTGCGCGCCAGGTCGGCCAGCGAGCGGACCGGGTAATTGCCGCCTTCGCCCGGGCGCGCGAACAGCGCGATCACTTCATGGCGGTAGGGCCGCGAGAACCAGGCGAACGCATGGCGCGCCGGCACGTCGGAGGCAGCGAACTGCAGGTCGAGCTTGCCTTCCCGCAGGTAGACCTGCTGGCGCTGCGACGGGATGCCCTTGGTGAGTTCGAGCGTGCATCCGGCCTCGCGGGCGATGCGCCTGACCAGTTCGATGTCGATGCCGGTGGGCGAGCCGTCCGCGCCCGAGACCGAATACGGCGGCCATTCCATCCAACCCATGCGCAGCGTCCTGCTGCAGGCGGCCGAGGCGTCGGCCGCGGCAACGGCGGCGAACAGGGCCAGCATGCGGCAGACGGCGGCCGGAAACCTTGTCATCGTCGTATGGGTGCGCGAAGGGGATGCATCGAGTGTACTACCTTGCCGCGCGTGCCGGCGCGCCGCATGCGTGTGACCGGTGCGCGGCGGTGCCGAGCGAGCGCACGCTCCCGTCCCGGGCCGTGGCGTCGGGTAAAGTCAGCGCGAGGTGAGGGTGCGCGCGGTGTTGCTGATCAGCTCGCGCAGCCACTTGTGCTCCGGCGCATGGTGCACGCGGTCGTGCCAGAGCTGGTAGAAGCGCATCGTCGGAAACTTGATCGGAATGGTGTAGGTCTTCAGCGGCAGGCTCTTCTCGTAGAAGCGCAGGAACTGCTTGCCGGTGGTGAGCACCAGGTCGGTCTGGGTCAGCATGTAGGGAATCAGGCCGAAATAGGCCGACTGCACCACCACGTTGCGCTGCAGGTTCTGCTTGGCCAGGAAGCCTTCGATCACGCCGTGGTAGCCCGCCAGCGTCTGCGCCGGCGCCACGTGCGGCAGCGTCAGGTAATCCTCGACCGTCATCTCGTCCGGGCCGGTGCGCTTCGCATAGGCGCAGTCGGCGCGCATGAAGCAGGCGATGGTGTCCTCGAACAGCTTGGACAGGTGCAGATGCGGCGGCGGCTCGTCCCAGTTGGCGATGACGAGATCGAGGTCGCCGTCCGACAGCAGGCGCAGGTAATCGAACTCCGGCCCGAGGTTGTGGATCACGATGCGGCTCCTGGGCGACTCGCGCCGCAGGCCGGCCACCACGCCCGGCAGGAACTGGCTGTCCAGATAGTCGGGCGCGGCGATGTGGAAGGTGCGCGCCTCCTGCTGCGGCGCGAACGGGGATTTCTGCAGGAACAGCCGCTCGGTCTCGTCGAGGATGCGCTTGGCCGGCGCCAGCAGGCTCTCGCCGTGCTGGGTCGGCACCATGCCGCGCGCCCCGCGCACCAGCAGCGGATCGCCGGTCAGGTCGCGCAGCTTGCGCAGCGAGGCCGAGATCGACGGCTGCGGCTGGTTCAGCTTGAGCGCGACGCGCGAGACGTTCTTCTCGGACAGCAGCAGATACAGGATGCGTATCAGGTGCAGGTCGAGGTGGTCGGGGAGCTTGGACATGGTCGTATCAATATAGCGACAGGGTGAGGTATATTGAAAGCGCTATGTGAAATATACGGTATGTTCGATGTCATGGGACAACGATGCGGTTATTGTCCCTAGCACGGCGCGATGCACCTCGTGCAAGGCAGGCACATCATGCACTGCAGCATCGGGCCGTTTCCATAGCAGGTCGCAGCGGAGCTTGGGGAGGCTTCCCCGTCAGGAGTTCGCGGCCCATCGGGGATTCCCCATCACGTCTGGAGCGCCCGCGGTGGCAGACGGCAATCGTTGAGGAGACCACATGGAAGCATATCTTCTGGGGTATGGCATCGACTGGGCCAACCTGCTCGTGCGCTGGCTGCACCTGATCACCGGCATCGCCTGGATCGGCGCCTCGTTCTATTTCGTCTGGCTGGACAATTCCATCAAGCCGCCCAAACCGGGCTCCGACCTCGCCGACAAGGGTGTTGCCGGCGAGCTGTGGGCCGTGCACGGCGGCGGCTTCTACAACCCGCAGAAATACCTGGTGGCGCCGAAGCAGCTGCCCGAGGAACTGCACTGGTTCAAGTGGGAGGCCTACAGCACCTGGCTGTCGGGCTTCGCGCTGCTGGTGATCGTCTATTACTTCAACGCGCAGGCGATGATGGTCGACAAGGCCGTCGCCGACCTGTCGACCTGGCAGGCGGTCGGCATCGGCATCGGCACGCTGGTGGCCGGCTGGACCGTCTACGACCTCCTGTGCCGCTCGCCGCTCGGCCAGCGCGAAGGACTGTTCGGCATCGTGATCTACCTGCTGATCGTCGCCGCCGGCTACGGCCTGTCCAAGCTGCTGTCGGGCCGCGCCGCCTACATCCATGTCGGCGCCCTGATCGGCACGATCATGGTGGCCAACGTGCTGATGGTGATCATCCCCGGCCAGCGCCGGCTGGTCGACGCGCTGATGAACGGCCGCCAGCCGGAAGCGATCTACGGGCAGCGCGCCAAGCAGCGCAGCGTGCACAACAACTATTTCACGCTGCCGGTGCTGTTCATCATGATCAGCAACCACTACGGCATGACCTACAACCATCCGCTCAACTGGCTGGTGCTGGCACTGATCATGGCGGCCGGCGTGCTGATCCGGCATTTCTTCAATCTCAAGCACAAGGGCCGGCTGGCCTGGCAGTATCCGGCCGCCGGCGTGGCGCTGCTGCTGGCCACCGCCGTCATGATCGCGCCGAAGCCGACCGCGCGCCCGGCCGCCGCCGGCGCCGCCGCGGCGCCGGACATCGCGCGCGTGCAGGCCATCGTCGACCAGCGCTGCGCCTCCTGCCATTCCGACAAGCCCAGCTTCCAGGGTTTCGCCACCGCGCCGGCCGGCATCATGCTGCACACGCCGGAATTGCTGCGCCAGCATGCGGCCAAGGTCTACCAGCAGACGGTGCAGCTCAAGACCATGCCGATCGGCAATCTCACGCAGATGACCGACGACGAGCGCGCCACGCTGGCTGCCTGGTACGAGGCCGGCGCCAAGTGAGGCGCGCCTTCCGATCACACGAACACACGGATACCACATCATGACCACCACCATCACCATCGACGGTTTCAACCTCACGGCGCAGGACGTGATCGCGGTCGCGCGCGATCCCGGCGTGACGGTCGCGCTGGCGCAGTCCTCGCGCGATGCGCTGCGCGAAAGCCGCGACTACATCGAGTCGACCTGGATGCACGACGAAGCGCCGATGATGTACAGCTTCAACACCGGTGTCGGCCTGCTCAAGGACACACGCATCAAGGTGGAGCACATCGAGCTGTTCCAGACGCAGCTGATCAAGGCCCATGCCGCCGGCCTGGGCGAGCCCTTCTCCGAGGAAGTCAGCCGCGCCACCATGCTGCTGCGCGCGAATGCCTTCGCCAGCAACTACTCGGCGCCGCGCGTCGAGGTGGTGGACCGGCTGCTGGCCTTCGTCAATGCCGGCATCCATCCGATCATGCCGCAGAAGGGATCGGTCGGCGCCTCGGGCGACCTGGCGCCGCTGTCCTATCTCGCCGCCGCCGTGGCGGGCTTCGAGCAGGCCGAGGTGATGTACCAGGGACGGCGCATGCGCGCGCCGGAAGCGATCGCCGCCGCCGGCATCGCGCCGGTGCAGTTCGACCTCAAGGCCAAGGATGCCTCGGCGCTGATCAACGGCTGCACCGTCTCGCTGGCCGTGGCGGTGCTGGCGGCGCACGATGCGCGCAACCTGCTGTCGGATGCCTGCCTGTCGCTGGGTCTGACGCTGGAAGCGATGCGCGCCGAGATGTCGGCCTTCGATCCGCGCATCCACGATGCCCGCCCGCACAAGGGCCAGATCAGGACGGCGGCGATCATCCGCACGCTGCTGGAAGGCTCGACCCGCACCACCCACGAGGCGCGCGCGGTGCATTTCCCGGACGAGCTGCGGCGCACCGACATCCCCTACACGCCGCGCATCCAGGACGTGTATTCGCTGCGCTGCGCGCCGCAGGTCTACGGCCCGGTGTTCGACGCGCTCGACTACATCGACACCATCGTCGACCGCGAGATCAATTCCGCCACCGACAATCCGCTGATCTTCGCCAAGGACGGCGGCGGCTTCGAGATCATCTCGGGCGGCAATTTCCACGGCCAGTACCTGGCGCAGGCGATGGACCTGCTGGCGATGGCGGTGACCGACCTGGGCAGCATCTGCGAGCGCCGCATCGCGCGCCTGATCGATCCGACGCTGTCCTGGGGCCTGCCGCGCAACCTGATGACCGGCATCCGCGGCGTCAACACCGGCTATCCGGTGGTGCAATGCTCGATGAGCGCGCTGGTGATGGAGAACCGCACCCTGTGCATGCCCGGCAGCGTCGACAGCATCCCGGCCAAGGGCAACAGCGAGGACCACATCTCGAACTCGACCTGGTGCGCGCGCAAGGCGGCGACCGTGGTGGCCAATACCCAGTACATCGTCGGCGTGGAAATGCTGCTGGCGGCGCAGGCCCTGACCATGACCGAGCCGCTGCTGCCGGGCTTCGTGCTCGGCCGTGGCACGCAGGCGGCCTACGCGGAAGTGCGGCGCCAGGTGCCGGCCTGCCTCGACGGCGACCGCTGGTTCCATGACGATATCGCGGCGGCGCAGTCCTTCGTCGTCAGCGGATCGGTGCGGGCGGCAGTGGAGAAGGCGATCGGCAAGTTCGCCTGAGGGGGGCAGGTATCGACTCCGCGGTATTCCCTCCCCCTCGCAGGGGGAGGGTCAGGGTGGGGGAGTGCGGCCGATTGCATGCCTGCGATCGTTCAGGCGCACCCCCCATCCCAACCTTTCCCCTTGACAGGGGAAAGGCGCCGTCCGGCGGCGATTGCGATGCCGCCTGGCTTGGCGGGCAGCGCAATTGATGTTCCGCCAGCGTGATCTCAGGCCGCATCGCTCCACAGCGTCCCCGCCGTGGCCCAGTCTTCCTTCTTCACTTCCTGGATGATGATGTCGACCGATTGCGGCGAGCACTGCAGCGTGCTGACGGCGGCCTCGGTGACGGCCTTGACGAAGGCGCGCTTCTGTTCGAGCGTGCGGCCCTCGAACATCTGGACGTTGATGGTGGGCATGCGGATTTCCTTGTGCGCTGAAGAAGGTAAGCCGCATTCTACCCGGCGCCCGGTGCAGGCGCCGCCGGATTCGCATGTCCGTGCGCGCGGCGCGCTGCGTCAGGCGGCCAGCTTGTCGATCAGGCCGATTTCCTCGCCCGACATCAGGCTGTCGATGTCGACCAGGATCAGCATGCGGCCGTCGATCGTGCCCAGGCCCTGCAGGTAGCCGGCGTCGAGCGCGGCGCCCATGTCCGGTGCCGGCCGGATCTGTTCCGCGGTCAGCGTGATCACGTCGGACACGCTGTCGACCACCATGCCGATCACGCGCGAGCGGATGTTGAGGATGATGACCACCGTGAACTGGTCGTAGGCGGGATTGGCCATGCCCAGTCGGATGCGCATGTCGACGATCGGCACGATGATGCCGCGCAGGTTGACCACGCCCTTGATGTGGGCGGGGGCGTTGGCCAGGCGGGTCGGGCTTTCGTAGCCGCGCAATTCCTGCACCTTGAGGATGTCGATGCCGTATTCCTCGGTGCCGAGGCGGAAGGCGAGCACCTCGCGGCTGCCCGCATCGGACGTGGCGGCCGGGGTGGCGGTCCGGAGTTCGGTCATGTCGTGTTCTCCTGGTCGGCGCCGCGGTCTCAGAATTCTTCCCAGTCGCCGCCGCCGGCCGCCGCGGCGCGCACGCGACGGGTCGATGACGGCAGCGCCGCGGCTTCGTTGACGATCGCATGCTTCCTGGGGCGCGCCGGCCGGGAGCGCATCGGCACCACCGCCGCGCTGGCCGCGGGCTTCGGTGCCGGCCGCGGCGACTGGGCCTGCGCTGCGGCGGCCTGGCTGCCGTCGAGGCGGAATACGCTGACCAGCTCCGCCAGGCGGGTGGCCTGGTGCTGCAGTTCTTCCGAGGCGGCCGCGGCTTCCTCCACCAGCGACGCGTTCTGCTGGGTCGATTCATCCATCTGCGCGATGGCCGAGTTGATCTGCTCGATGCCGGAGGTTTGCTCGCTGCTGGCGGCGGTGATCTCGGCAATGATGTCGGAGACCCGCTTCACGCTGTCGACGATTTCCATCATGGTGGCGCCGGCCTGGTTGACCAGCCGGCTGCCGCTGTCGACCTTCTCGACCGAATCGCCGATCAGCGCCTTGATCTCCTTGGCGGCATTGGCGGAACGCTGCGCCAGGTTGCGCACCTCGGCCGCCACCACGGCGAAGCCGCGTCCCTGTTCGCCGGCGCGCGCCGCCTCGACCGCCGCGTTGAGCGCCAGGATGTTGGTCTGGAAGGCAATGCCATCGATGACCGCAATGATGTCGACGATCTTCTTCGACGACTCGTTGATCGAGCCCATCGTCTGCACCACTTCCGACACCACCGCGCCACCCTTGCTGGCGACCTCGGAGGCGGAATCGGCCAGCGAGTTGGCCTGGCGCGCGTTGTCGGCATTCTGCTTGACGGTGGAGGTCAGCTCTTCCATCGACGAGGCGGTTTCCTCGAGCGCGCCGGCCTGGCTCTCGGTGCGGGACGACAGTTCGCGGTTGCCGGCCGACAGCTGGGTCGAGGCGGTGGCGATGGTATCGGTGCCGGCACGCACCTGGGCGACGATGTTGGCCAGGCTGTCGCGCATGCTGCGCATCGCGTGCATCAGGCTGCCGTCGTCGCCGGGGCGCACCGCGATGTGCACCGCCAGGTCGCCGGCGGCGATGCGGTTGGCGATCTCCTGGGCGTCGGAAGGCTCGGCGCCGAGCTGGCGGTCGAGGCGGCGGTAGAGGAACAGCAGCGCGCCGGCCACGGTGCACAGCGACAGGCCGAGCAGCATGGCGGCCAGCATGAAGGCAGTGCGGCTGGCGGCCTCGGCGGCGTCCACCGCGCTGCCGGTGCGCTTCTCCAGCAGGGCGAAGAACTCATCGAGCGGCTTCATGATCTGCGCCTTGTAGCGATGGTAGTCCTCGCTGTGGACCAGCTTGCGCGCCATCTCCATGTCGGGTGCATCCTTCTTTACGAACTTGCCGGTGCCGTCGTCGAACAAGCCCTTGACCGCGTTCATCGCGACCACCTCGGTGCGCACCAGCGCGTCGGAATTGTCCTGGGCTTCCTTGAGCTTGCCGAACTCCTCGTCCGAGAAGCCGGCCCGCTTCATCAGGTCGGCCAGGGAGACCGTCTCGCCGTCGGGACGCGGCCTGGCATTGCCGGCGGCGACGAAATCCCAGTAGATGCGCTCGTAGTTCTCCGGGCGCGGCTTCTTGCCGTTGCGGATGTCGAGGATGTCGTTGTACTGCTGCTCGTAGCGGGCATCGCCGCTGACGACATAGGTGCGCGCCAGCCGCGTCAGGTCGTCGGAACTCTGGCGCAGCTCGTCGGCCAGCAGGTAGGACTGGTAGCGCAGGTCGTGGGCCTCGGCCACGGCGTGTTGCGTGCGCCACACTTGCACCAGCGCGGCGATGAAGAGCATTGCCACGATGGCGCCGATGGCGAGGAAGGCGGTAAAGATATTCCGGAGGGTCCAGCTCGCGTTCACGTCGATCTCCCTGTTCGGTTCTGTCGGATGCCGCGCGGCGCCGTTGCCGCGGGCGGTGGTCGTCGGCGCCGGCGCGGTCCATCACGGGCCGGGGTCGGAGCGAAGGCGCCTCCGGGAGCGTGTCGCGATCACGTTTCCCTTGGGAAACAATTGGAATCGAAGGCGCACGCGGTGCCCATCCCGCGTCTATGGGAGATGTGCGGTTTTGTCGCATCGGAGACGCAAGAAATCCGGCTGCCTTCCCATGTTCATGGGGGTCCGCGACGACGCTCTCCCATGGACATGGGGCAAGTGCCTGCGTAAGCTAGCGCGCTGGTATGACCACTTTCCGCACGCCCATGCCCGACGCCATCCTCTATACCCGCCATGACACGCCCGACGCCGACGCCCTGCGCCTGGTCGACGAGGGGCTCGGCCGCTACAACGATGCGGCCGCTCCGCTGCACGAGGTGCGCCCGCTGGCGGCGGTGGCGCGCCTGCCGTCGGGGCAGGTGGCCGGCGGCGCCGTCGGCCGCACCTGGGGGCGCTGCTGCGAACTGCAGCAGCTGTGGGTCGAGCCGGCGTTGCGGCGCCAGGGCATCGGCGCGCGCCTGGTGCGCGAGTTCGAGGCCGCCGCCGCGGCGCGCGGCTGCGACGTGTTCTACCTGGAGAGCTTCAGCTTCCAGGCGCCGTCGCTGTACCGTTCGCTCGGCTATGCGGTGAAGCTGGAGCTGTCCGGTTTCGCGCCGGGCGTGACCAAATACGTGATGGTGCGCGAGGCGCGGGGCGGCCGCCATGGATGACGCCGGACTCGCCTGGCGGCCGCTCCTGGCCGGCACCCTGCAGCGCCTGCGCAAGCTCGCGTTGCTGGCCATGGTGCTGGTCGCGGTCGGTTATGCGGCGCGGTCGCTCGGCGAATGGCGGCTGGTGTTCGACATCCGCACGCTGATCGGCATGCTGTTCGGGGTGGCGATCTTCGCCGGGCCGCTGGAAGCGGCGGTGCGGCGCAATGCGGCGACCGACCGGCTGCGTTCGCCCGAGACCCTGCTCGCCTGCGCCTGGAGCGCCGGCTGGGCGGTCGCCTGGACGCTGGCGGCATCGGCCTTCCTGGCATCCTCGCCGCTGCGCGCGCTGGTTGCGGCGGCGGTGTTCGGCACCCTCGGTGCCGGCATCGCGCTGATTCCGCCGCCGCGCCGCGGCCGGGACGGCTGACGGCGGCATGCGGCACAATCCCTGGTACTTTTCATAAGCAAATTTGAAAATAATCGTTTCGATCCGGCCCACCCGTCCGTATAGTCCCGCCCAAGGAGGAAATCCACGATGACGTTCAAGCACGCCCACCTGGTCGCCGCCCTCTGCGCGACGGCCTGCCTGGCGGCCCCGGCCGCCGCCCGCGACAAGGCGCCCGCCGGCGCCGAGCAGCTCACCCCCGCCAGCCTGCTGGCCGCCAGCTGCGCCGCCTGCCACGGCACCCAGGGCCGCAGCGTGACCGGCACGCCGGTGCTGGCCGGCATGGCACGCGATCAGCTGGTCACGAGCCTGAAGGAATTCCAGAACGGCAGCCGCAAGGCGACGGTGATGCACCGCCACGCCAAGGGCTACACGGACCAGGAGATCGAACTCCTGGCGGATTATTTCGCCGCGCAGAAGCGCTGACCGCAGGAGGAACGACATGAGCTCGAACAAGGCATTCTCCCGCCGCGACTTCCTGCTGGGCGGCTCGCTGCTGGCACTGTCGCCCGAACTGCTGGCCGCGCCGAAGGCGGCTGCGAAGAAAGCACGCGTCGTGGTGCTCGGCGCCGGCTTCGGCGGTGCCACCGCCGCCAAGTACATCAAGCGCTGGGCGCCGGAGATCGACGTCACCGTCATCGAACGCAATGAAGTCTTCATCTCCTGCCCGCAGAGCAACCTGGTGCTGTCCGGCGGCCGCACGCTGGCCGACCTGACCACCCGCTACGATGCGCTGACGAAGGTCTACGGCGTGCGCCTGGTGCGCGACGAGGCGGTCGGCGTCGATCACGCGAAGAAGCAGGTGCTGCTCAAGCGCGGCAAGCCGGTGCCCTACGACCGCCTGATCCTGTCGCCCGGCATCGACCTCGATTATTCGGCGCTGCCCGGCATCGCCGACGAAGCCAAGCGCGAGAACATCCTGCACGCCTGGAAGGCCGGCCCGCAGACCGTGGCGCTGCGCCGCCAGCTCGAGGCGATGCCCGACGGCGGCGTCTATGCGCTGACCATCCCGAAGGCGCCGTACCGCTGCCCGCCGGGACCGTACGAGCGCATCAGCCTGATCGCGTCCTATTTCAAGCAGGCCAAGCCGAAGTCGAAGATCATCGTGCTCGACGCCAACCCGGACATCGTCTCCAAGAAGGGCCTGTTCACCGCCGCCTGGAACGAGCTCTATCCGGGCATCGTCGACTACCGCCCGAACAATGCGCTGGTCGATGTCGATCCGGCGACGCTGACCGCGAAGACCGACTTCGAGAACGTCCGGGCCGACGTGCTCAACGTGGTGCCCCAGAACCAGGCCGGCGCGATCGCCTTCAAGGCCGGCGTGGTCGATTCGGACAACCGCTGGTGCAAGGTCGATTTCATCACCTATGAATCGAAGTCGGTGCCGGGCATCCACGTCATCGGCGACGCGACCGCGTCGGCGCCGGCGCCGAAGTCCGGCCACGTGGCCAACCAGCAGGGCAAGATCGTGGCCGCGGCCGTGGTGTCGCTGCTGCGCGGCGCGCAACCCTACGGCACGCCGGTGTTCTCCAACACCTGCTACAGCTGGCTCAGCCATGCCGAAGCGGTGCATGTGACGAACGTCTACCGCTACGACGCGGCCAAGCAGGCGATCGTGTCGGCCGACGGCGGCGGCGTGTCGGAACGGCGCAATGCCGCCGAGGCAGAGTTCGCCCAAGCCTGGGCGAGGAACGTCTGGTCCGACGCGCTGCTCTGACGACCGCAGCGACCATCGGCGCGATGCGCTCCTTCGGGAGCGCATTTTTTTTGCACGCCGATAACGGTCCGCATTGTCATGCAATCAACACTGGCGACCAGTGCGGCGAGTTTGTCCAGGATGAATGAGCAAAATTCGCATTGTAAGCGGGCTTTTCCACTTATTTCGCAAATATGTCCTAGACAAAATGGCGAAAGCGGTTACACTGCGTGTTGTTGACTGCCGGCAACTTCATTCTTCCCTCCATCCCTGCCGGCCTGCACGCGGGAGAACCATCATGTTCGCAAGATTGACCGTCGGGACCCGCCTGATCGCGGGTTTCCTCGTTGTTTCCATCATGGGCGCGCTGGTTGCCGGTATCGGCATCCATAACATGCGCGAGATGAACGACAAGGCCGAGATGCTCTACCAGAAGGAGTTGCTCGGCCTGTCGCATGCCAAGGAAGCCAATATCGATCTCATCCTCGTCGGCCGCGCGCTGCGCGGCGTCCTCCTGGCGTCGACCGAGGCGGAGCGCCAGCGGGCGGGTGGCAACGTCGAGATCTATCTCGATCGGCTCGATGCGTCGCTGGCCAAGGCGCGACCGCTGTTCTACACCGAACGCGGCAGGCAGGCATTTGCCCGGCTCGACGCCGAGGTCGCCGATTTCCGTCAGCTGGTCGGCCGCGTCAAGTCGATGGTGGCGGCGGAGCCGCTACTGGAGCGGCGCGAATCGGCAATCTTCATGACCGAAGCCTTTGTTCCCAAATCCAATGCGATCGACAAGCAGATGACGGAGGTCGCGGTGCTGAAGGAAGAGCTCGCCCGCAGCGCAGCCGAGGAATCGGCTTCGGCCTATCGCAGCAGCCGCATGCTGATGCTTGTCCTGGTGGCGTGCAGCCTTGCGGCCGGCATCGGAATCGGCATCGCGCTGACCCGCAACCTGACGCGTCAGCTCGGTGGCGAACCGGCGTATGCCGCCGCGGTGGCGGAGCGCATCGCCGCCGGCGATCTGTCGACCGACGTGTCGCTGCGCGCCGGCGACCGGACCAGTCTCCTGCATGCGATGAAGACGATGCGCGATTCCCTGGCGAAGATCGTCGCCGAAGTCCGGCATGGGACCGAATCGATCGCCTCGGCCTCGTCGCAGATCGCGTCCGGCAACCTCGACCTGTCCTCGCGCACGGAACAGCAGGCCGGCTCGCTGGAGGAAACCGCCTCGTCGATGGAAGAGCTGACCTCGACCGTCAAGCAGAATGCCGACAACGCGCGCCAGGCCAACTCGCTGGCGCTGTCCGCCTCGGACATTGCCTGCCGTGGCGGCGCGGTGGTCGCCGAAGTGGTCGAGACGATGGGCGCGATCAACGAATCGTCGAAAAAGATCGTCGACATCATTGCGGTCATCGATGGCATTGCCTTCCAGACCAACATCCTGGCGCTCAACGCGGCGGTCGAGGCGGCGCGCGCCGGCGAGCAGGGCCGCGGCTTCGCCGTGGTGGCCGCCGAGGTGCGCAACCTGGCCCAGCGTTCCGCTGCCGCGGCCAAGGAAATCAAGACGCTGATCGGCGATTCGGTCGAGAAGGTCGACAGCGGCAGCCGGCTGGTCGATCAGGCCGGCGCGACGATGCAGGACGTGGTCGAGAGCGTCCGGCGCGTCGCGGACATCATCTCCGAAATCACCGGGGCCAGCGCCGAGCAGACCTCCGGCATCGAGCAGATCAACCAGGCCATCACGCAGATGGACGAGGTGACCCAGCAGAATGCCGCGCTGGTCGAGGAAGCCGCGGCCGCATCCGAGGCGCTGCGCGAGCAGGCCGACCGCCTTTCGCACCTGGTGGCGGTATTCCGCATCGATGGCACGTCGACTGCCGCTTCCGCTTCCGCTCCCACGCCGCGCCGGCCGGCACGGGGCGCCACCCGGATGTCCGGTAACGTCGCGGGCCGCCGCGTGGTCTCGATGGTGCCTCCTTCCGCCACGCCCGTACCGGCTGCCGTGTCCGGCGAGCTGCGCCAGGGACGCGTCCGGGCGTCCGGCGGCGACCGGGAGGAATTCTGAACACCGGCGGGTCGACAGGAGAGGATGCATCGGTTACCTGCCGGGGCTCGGCACGGTCGACGGCCGCATGCCGGTCCTGGTCGACCTCGGCCGCCCGATGTCGTGCCGGGAACCCGGCCTGGTCGCCTGGCTCGCCGCCTGACGCGGGCCGCTCCGCGCCGCGAGGCGGATGCGCGGGCCGCACGCGGGCGAAAAAAGGCCCGCGTCATCGCTGGCGCGGGCAAAACCTCAGGGGATTGAGGAGGAGACGACAATGTGGGATGCATCGTAGTCCCCCCGGCTTAAACTTCGCTTAAGCAGATCGGCGGGGCACGCGGCCGCGCGCGCCCCGCCGTTCCCATGCCTCCCGCAGACGGTGCGGCGCACGAGTGCGCCATAGGCGGGCGCCGGTTCAGGCCACGCGCTGGTGCACGCGTTCGCCGGCCGCGTGCGTGGCGAATACCGCGCGGTCGTCGCCGAGCAGGGCGAAGGCGAACAGCAATTCCTCCAGGCTATCCGCATGCCTGGTACGGCGCGCCATCAGCGGCGTGGCTTGCGGATCGAGCACCACGAAGTCGGCTTCCGCACCCGGCGCGAAATTGCCGATCGTGCCTTCCAGCTGCATGCCGCGCGCGCCGCCCAGCGTGGCGAGGTAGAACATGCGCAGCGCCGGCAGGTAAGTGCCTCCCATGCGCGCCACCTTGTAGGTCTCGTTCATCGTCTGCAGCATCGAGAACGAGGTGCCGCCGCCGCAGTCCGTCGCCAGCGCCAGCGGCACGCCGAGCGCATCGGCGCGGTGGAAGTCGAACAGGCCGCTGCCGAGGAACAGGTTGGACGTCGGGCAGACCGAAATGGCGGATCGCGTCTCGGCCATGCGCCGGCGGTCGTCGTCGTCCAGCCAGATGCAGTGCGCATACATCGAGCGCGGCCGCAGCATGCCGTAGCGGTCGTAGACGTCGAGATAGCTGCGCGCGCCGGGGAACAGCTCCTTCACCCATTGCACCTCGTCGGTGTTTTCCGCCACGTGCGTCTGCAGGTAGACCGTCGGATGCGCCGCCGCCAGCTCGCCGGCCAGCTGCAGCTGGGCCTCGGTCGAGGTCGGCGCGAAGCGCGGCGTGATCGCGTACAGCTGGCGGCCGCGGCCGTGCCACTTGTCGATCAGCCGCGCGCTGTCCTCGACGCCGCCCTCGGCGGTGTCCTGCAGGAAGTCGGGGCAGTGGCGGTCCATCAGGCACTTGCCGGCCACCATGCGCAGGTTGCGCTTCTCGCTCTCGGCGAAGAAGGCATCGACCGATGCAGGATGGACGGTGCAATACACCATCGCCGTCGTCGTGCCGCAGCGCAGGAGTTCGTCGAGGAAGAAGGAGGCCACGTCCGTCGCATGTCCGCTGTCCGCGAACTTGCGCTCGGTGGGGAAGGTATAGGTCTCCAGCCACGGCAGCAGGCCCGGCGCCGGCGAGGCGATCATGTCGGTCTGCGGATAATGGATGTGGGTATCGATGAAGCCGGGCACGATAAGCTTGCCGCGGTAATCGACCACCTCGGTGCCCGGCGGCAGCGTGTCCTTCAGCGCGGCATGGTCGCCGGCGGCGACGACGCGGCCGTCGGCCACCAGCAGCAGGCCATCCTCGTGCCAATGGTGGGCGCGCTCGTCGGTGGCCGGATCTCCGGTGAAATGCAGGATGGCGGCGCGGTAGGCAGTGGGCGGGACGGCGGCGCGGTTCGGTACGGACGTCATGGGTCGGTTGTGGGTTCGTGGGTTGACATGCGTGGCTGGCAGCGGCGATGCGGTCGGGCGGCGCTCAGCGGCCATGACCGGCATCGGCCGTGCCGATGGTATCTGGCAGAGCGTGTTGCGGCAGCGGGCGCGCTGCCAGCGCCGCACGCTCGGCGGCTTCCCAGACCTGCAGCAACTGCGCGGCCACGGAGGCGGCGATCACGGCTGGCATCTTGCCGCCGATGCCCGGGATGCCGACGGGGCAGGTCATCTCGGCCAGCCGCTCGTCGGCGATGCCGCGCTCGCGCAGGCGGCGTTCGAACTGCGCGCGCTTGGTCTCTGATCCGATCAGGCCGAACCAGGAAAAATCGGTGCGGCGCAGGATGTGCTCGCACAACAGCTGGTCGAGCGCATGGCTGTGGGTCATCACCAGGAAGCTGGAACCGGCCGGCGCCTCGGCCACGACCGCTTCCGGCAGGTCGGTCGCCTCGATGCGGACATTGGCCGGCAGCTCTGCCGGGAACATCTCTTCGCGTTCGTCGACCCAGGTCACGTGGCAGGGCAGCGCGGCCAGCGCGCGCACGATCGCGGCGCCGACATGGCCGGCGCCGAACAGCACCAGGTGGGCGCGCCACGGCAGCAGCGGATCGGCCAGCCAGCGGCGGCCATCGGCATCCTGCAGCAGGCGGCAGCCGCCCCGGCGGTCGAGCGGCAAGTCCGGCAGGGCGGCCGCGCCGGCGAAGGCCTGGCCGCGCGCATCGGCGAACACGGCGGCGCCGTCGCCGTCGACGGGCACCAGGCGCCAGCTGTCCTCGCGCGCCTGCCAGCGCGCGGCCAGCATGCGGTAGGGCAGCAGCGCCGCGGCATCGAGATGTTCGAACAGTAGCTGCACCACGCCGCCGCAGCACTGGCCGAGGCTGGGGCCGAGCGGGAAGCGTTCCAGCTTCCTGCCGCCGCCCGCGGCCAGCATGGCGCGCGCGGTCTCGACGCCACGCAGCTCGAGGTGGCCGCCGCCGATGGTGTCGTACAAGCGGTCGGCGGTGACCACCATGCGGGCGCCGGCCTCGCGCGGCACCGAGCCCTGCACGGCCGCCACCGTCACCAGCACGGCGGGCGCTTGCAGCGCGGTCAGGGCATCGAGCCAGGCGGTCATGGGCGGACTCCGGTCAGGCGCGCGCCGCGGCGCGCACCGCGTCGACGGCGCCGAGGATGGCTTCGCAGGTGGCCGGCGCATTGAGCGGCGGGTTGATGCGGTATTCGCCCACCGACGCGACCGCGTCGCGGATCGCGAAGAACACCGAGAACGGCAGCAGCAGCGGCGGCTCGCCGACGGCCTTGGAGCGGTGCACGCTGTCCATCGCGTTGCGGTTCTGGAACAGGCGGATGCGGAAATCGTCCGGGCAATCCGACACGCCGGGAATCTTGTAGGTCGACGGCGCGTGCGTCATCAGCTTGCCGGCCTTGTTCCACCATAATTCCTCGGTGGTCAGCCAGCCCATGCCCTGGATGAAGCCGCCCTCGACCTGGCCGACGTCGATGGCCGGGTTGAGCGAGTTGCCGGCGTCGTACAGGCCGTCCACGCGCAGCAGCTTCCATTCGCCGGTCAGCGTATCGACCACGACTTCGGACACCGCCGCGCCGTAGGCGAAATAGAAGAAGGGATTGCCCTGCATGGTCTTGGCATCCCAGTGCAGGCCGGGCGTGGCGTAGAAACCGTCCGACCACAGCTGCACGCGCGCGAGATAGGCCTTCTGCACCAGGTGCACGAAGCGGACGGTCTGGCCGCCACCGCTGACATGGTCGGCGGCGAAGGTGACGTCCTCCGGCGCGCAACCCCATTCCTTCGCCGCGAAGGCGGCCAGGCGCGCGCGGATCTGGCTGGCCGCATCCTGCGCGGCCTTGCCGTTCAGGTCGGCGCCGGTCGAGGCGGCGGTCGCGGAAGTGTTGGCCACCTTGCTGGTATCGGTCGCGGTCACGCGCACGTGCGACAGGTCCACGCCCAGTTCGTGGGCCACCACCTGGGCCACCTTGGTGTTGACGCCCTGGCCCATCTCGGTGCCGCCGTGGTTGACCAGCACCGAGCCGTCGACATACACATGCACCAGCGCCCCGGCCTGGTTGAGATGGGTCACGTTGAACGAGATGCCGAACTTCACCGGCGTGATGGCGATGCCCTTCTTCAGCACCGGGCTGCTTGCATTGAAGGCGCGCGTCTCCTCGCGGCGGCGGCGATAGTCGGACGATTGCTCCAGTTCCGCCACCAGTTCGTGGATCACGTTGTCGACCACCTTCTGGCCGTAGGGCGTGACATTGCGCCCCTCGGCATCGTCGCGGCCGTAGAAATTGACCTTGCGCACGTCGAGCGGATCGCGCCCGAGGTTGCGGGCGATCTCGTCGATGATGTACTCGACCGCGATCGCGCCCTGCGGGCCGCCGAAGCCGCGGAAGGCGGTGTTCGACTGCGTGTTGGTCTTGCCGCACATCGCATCGATCTCGACGTCCGACAGGTAGTAGGCATTGTCGAAATGGCAGACCGCGCGCGTGGCGACCGGGCCCGACAGGTCGGCGGAGTAGCCGGCACGCGACACCATCTCGACGCGCGCGCCGCGGATGCGGCCGTCGTCGTCGTAGGCCACCTCGTATTCGTAATGGAAGCAGTGGCGCTTGCCGGTCACCATCATGTCGTCGTCGCGGTCGGCGCGCAGCTTGACCGGGCGCTTGAGTTTCGATGCGCACAGCGCGGCGCAGGCGGCCCACAGGGCCGACTGCGATTCCTTGCCGCCGAAGCCGCCGCCCATGCGCCGGCATTCGACCGTGACATGGTGGGAATGCAGGTTCAGCGCATGCGCGACCACGTGCTGCATTTCGGACGGATGCTGGGTCGAGCAGTACACGTGCATGCCGTTGCCTTCCTTCGGCACGGCGTAGGAGATCTGTCCCTCGAGGTAGAACTGTTCCTGGCCGCCGACGTAGAGCTCGCCCTTGACGCGGTGCGGCGCCGCCGCGAACGCGGCTTTCACGTCGCCGCGCACCAGCTTCATCGGCGGCAGCACGAAGGATTGCGCCTTCTTCGCCTCCTGCGGCGTCAGGATGGCCGGCAGTTCCTCGTAGTCGACCACGGCGCGGCGGGCCGCGCGGCGGGCGTTGTCATGGGTGTCGGCGACCACCACGAACATCGGCTGGCCGACGTATTCCACCTTGCCGTCGGCGAGGATGGGATCGTCGTGGATGATCGGGCCGCAATCGTTGACGCCGGGGATGTCGCGGGCGGTGTAGACGGCCACCACGCCGGGCGCGTTGCGCACCGGGTCGAGGTCGATCGCGCGGACGTTGGCATGGGCCTTCTGCGACAGCCCGAGCGCGGCATGCAGCGTGCCCTGCAGCTCCGGGATGTCGTCGGTGTAGGTCGCTTCGCCGAGCACGTGCAGCTCGGCCGATTCATGGGCGCGCGGGCGGCCGACTTCCTGCCAGGCGGTGGCGGTCAGGTTGGGTTCGACGGCGGTGTTCATGGATGCGGGTCTCCTCGGGTTGCGTGGGCGCTCAGGAGAACGCGAAGGCATTGACGGCGGCGGCCGGCAGCGGTGCATCGTCGCGGGTTTCGAGCCAGAAGCGGCGCAGCAGGTTCTGCGCCGCCTTCATGCGGTAGGCGCTGGAGGCGCGCATGTCGGTCAGCGGGGCGTAATCCCGTGCCAGCGCCGCGGCGGCGGCTTCGACCGCTTCCTCGTTCCACGGCCGGCCGATCAGCGCCGCTTCCGCCAGGCCGGCGCGCTTCGGCGTGGCGGCCATGCCGCCGAAAGCGATGCGCGCATCGGTCACGATGCCGGCATCGACCGTCACGCAGAATGCGGCGCACACGGCCGAGATATCCTGGTCGAAGCGCTTGGCCAGCTTGTAGGTGCGGAAGCGGCGGCCGGCCTGGGGCAGCGGCACGCGCATCGCCTCGACGAACTCGCCGGGCTGCAGGTCCTTCTTCTGGTAGTCGAGATAGAACCTGTCCATCGGCAGGATGCGGCGTCCGCCGGCGCTGCGCAGGACCACCTCGGAGCCGAGCGCGATCATCCACGGCATCGAATCGCCGATCGGCGAGCCGTTGGCGACATTGCCGCCGAGCGTGCCGGCGTTGCGGATCGGCAGCGAGGCGAAGCGCTGCTTCAATTCGGACAGTTCCAGCGGATAGCGCTCGCACAGGGCCGTGTAGGCATCCTCGAGCGAGACGCCGGCGCCGATCTCGAGCATGCCGCCGTCCTCGCGCATGCGCTTCAGTTCCGCGACGCGGCCGAGATAGATGATGTCGCCGAGGGCGCGCATCTGCTTGGTGACCCACAGTCCGACGTCGGTCGAGCCGGCCAGCAGGGTGGCGGCCGGCCTGGCGGCGCGCACCCGTGCCAGCTCGTCGAGCGTGCGCGGGGCATGGAAGGTGGCGCCGCCGTGGTGGTAGGTGAACATGCCGTCGCGCTCCAGGGCGCGCAGCGGTTCGGCGAGGGCGCCCGCGTCGAAGGTGGCCGGCGGCAGTTCCATCATGCGCCCGGCCGCCTCGATGATCGGGCGGTAGCCGGTGCAGCGGCACAGGTTGCCGGACAGGGCGTCGTCGATTTCCTTGCGGCCGGGCTTGTCGCCGCAGCCGGCGTGCTTCAGGTACAGGCCCCACAGCGACATCACGAAGCCCGGCGTGCAGAAGCCGCATTGCGAGCCGTGGCACTCGACCATGGCCTGCTGGGCCGGGTGCAGGCTGCCGTCGGCCTGCCTGAGGTCCTCGACGGTGAACAGGGCCTTGCCGTCGAGGGTCGGCAGCATCTGGATGCAGGAGTTGACCGTCTTCATCTCGACCCGGCCATCCTCGCGCAGTTCGCCGACCACCACGGTGCAGGCGCCGCAGTCGCCCTCGGCGCAGCCTTCCTTGGTGCCGGTGCAATGGCGGTCCTCGCGCAGGTGCTGCAGCACGGTGCGCGTCGGCGCCGCATCGGACACCGACTGGATCTCGCCGCGGAAGTAAAACCGGATCGGTTCGGTCATGCTGTCTCCACCTCTCTGGGATAGGGAATATATGGCACGGATGCCAATGTGACGCTAGGTTAGCATCGGCGGCATATATCTCTATATCGGTTCGCTGATGTGGATTATCCGGCACCTGCCATAAGGATCAAGCGGAATGCGCGGGATGGCTGACCGCCGTCGCGCCGGGCCGGGGCAGGAAAGCCCGGAGAAGAAAAGCGAAACGGGCACGTGGCGGCGTGCCACGTGCCCGTTGGTTTGGACCGCGCCGGGGCCCCCGGGGTGCCCCGGGCGGGCGGCGGCGGGCATTGCCGGATTACAGCTTCCAGACCAGCAGCAGCTGCGGGAAATTGTCGCGGCGGCCCTGGATGCCGAACTTGTTGCGCCAGTACTGGTACTCGATGCCGAGGAACACCGTGTCCGACTTGCCGAAATGGTTGCCGACGTCCCAGCGGAGCTGCGGCTGGGTCAGGATGGTGCGCGCGCAGGTGCCGTGCTTGCCGATGATGTCCATGAAGCCGGTGAAGCTGAACTTGGCGCCGCCGACGTTGAACGGCAGCAGCCAGGCCGGCGTGACCTGGTAGGTGGTCTCGGTGCTGCCGCACAGCTTGCCGCCGCCGAAGCCGTTGAAGCGGCCGGTGTCGTGGTAGGCCAGCACGTCGACGTTGAAGAAGGCGAAGCCCGGCACGTTCAGGTCGAAGGTCGGACCCAGCAGCAGCACGCGCGGGTTGGAGCCGAAGGCGTCGTTCTTGGATCCGTAGTTGATCGCGCCGGTGATGCCGATGTCGCGCACGAAGTCCTTCGACCAGTCCTTGCCCTGCAGCTTCGAGAGACTGACGGTGTGATACCACTCGCCATAGATCTCGCTGGCGCGCGAGTCGGTGGCGTCCGACTTGATCATGTCGACGAAGAAGAAATTGCGGCCGTACTTGTAGCCGCTGGCATGCTGCAGTGTGAGGATGGTCTTCTTCGTGTCGACGTTGTTGCCCTGGTCGTGGAACTTGCTGCCGTGCAGGACATGCACTTCGTTGTCCGACCAGTCGGCGGCGCCGGCGGTGGTCGAGAATCCGAATGCGGCGGCGATGAGGGCGAGGGCAAGACCGATTTTTCTCCTGGACATGGGGGCTCCTGATGTTGTGGTTGTCGTAAATGGATGGCGAGGCAGGGCGGATGCTGGCCGGCCGGTCGCAGGGAAATATTGCTGGCAAGCGCATGCCGCGGCCGGCATGCGATTCCAATAACGAGTATACGGACGTGCATATGGATGTCACCGCAAATCGTTCACGGCGTGGTCGATTGACGACGCTTGCGTGGGATCGGCACAACATGGCGGCCTCGTTTGCGCCATGTCATGGAAACACGGAAATCCAGGCGCGCAACGTGTCGTATTTGTATCGTCCGTTGGTGGAAGGTGCCGTGCGGCCCGTATCATCCCGGCTGGGCCATGTATATGGCATTTTCTATAACCTCCATGGCGGCTGCGATATGCAGGCCGTCGACGGTTTCCGGTACGTTGCAAGCACAACAAGGACAACCGATCCTCACACGCATGAGAGAGTCATGGAGACACGCCTGCAGCTTCGCGGCATCACGAAGCGCTATCCCGCCGTCGTCGCGAACGACGGCATCGACCTGACGGTGGCCCCGGGGGAGATCCACTCCATCCTCGGCGAGAACGGCGCCGGCAAGTCGACCCTGATGAAGATCATCTACGGCGCGGTCAAGCCCGACGCCGGGCAGATCGTCTGGAACGGCCGTGAAGTGCACATCGCCAACCCGGCGGCCGCGCGCCAGCTCGGCATCGCCATGGTGTTCCAGCATTTCTCGCTGTTCGACACGCTGACGGTCACCGAGAACATCGCGCTGGGCCTGCCGCGCGACACCAGGCTCGGCGAGCTGGCGCGGCGCATCGAGCAGACCGCGCGGCAGTACGGACTCGAACTGGAGCCGGACCGCCACGTGCACACGCTGTCGGTCGGCGAATGCCAGCGCGTCGAGATCGTGCGCGCGCTGCTGGCCAAACCCCAGCTGCTGATCCTCGACGAACCGACCTCGGTGCTGACGCCGCAGGCGGTCGAGCGGCTGTTCGAGACGCTGCGCAAGCTGGCCGACGAAGGCTGCAGCATCCTCTACATCTCCCACAAGCTCGACGAGATCCGCGCGCTGTGCCATGCCTGCACCGTGATGCGCGCCGGCCGCGTCACCGGCGTGTGCGACCCGACGCAGGAAACCGCGGCCAGCCTGTCGCGCATGATGATCGGATCGGAACCGCCGGCCATCATCAACCAGGCCCATGCGCCGGGCGAAGTGGTGCTGTCGGTGCGCCAGCTGTCGCTGCCGAAGAGCCATCCCTTTGCCACCGAGCTGCAGGACATCTCCTTCGAACTGCGCGCCGGCGAGATCGTCGGCATCGCCGGCGTGTCCGGCAACGGCCAGCAGGAATTGCTGGCGGCGCTGTCGGGCGAGGACCCGCGCGCCGGCGCGGACGCCATCGTGCTGCAGGGCGAGCCGGTCGGCCGCATGAACGCCGCCAAGCGCCGCCGCCGCGGCCTGGGCTTCGTGCCCGAGGAGCGCCTCGGCCGCGGCGCGGTGCCCGATCTCTCGCTGGCCGACAACATCCTGCTGTCGCACCAGACGACGGCGACGGTCGCCGCCGGCATGATCCGCGCCGGCGCGATCCGCGAGCTGGCCGCCACCATCATCCAGCGCTTCAAGGTCAAGGCCGGCGGCGTGGAGGCGACGGCCGGTTCGCTGTCGGGCGGCAACCTGCAGAAATACATCGTCGGCCGCGAAGTCATGCGCGAACCGAAAGTGCTGCTGGTGGCCCAGCCGACCTGGGGCGTCGACGTCGGCGCCGCCGCGCAGATCCGTGCCGAACTGGTGGCGCTGCGCGATGCCGGCTGCGCGCTGCTGGTGATCTCGGAAGAGCTCGATGAACTGTTCGAACTGTCGGATCGCATGATGGTGATCGCCAAGGGAAGGCTGTCGCCGCCGATCCCGCGCGCCGAGGCGACGGTGGACCTGATCGGCCAGTGGATGAGCGGGCTGTGGTCGCAAGACGCCGGCCGCAACGACGACAACCGGGAGAGCGCCCATGCTTAGACTCGAACCGCGGCCGAATCCCTCGGCCCTGATGTCCTGGATGTCGCCGCTCCTGGCGGTGCTGCTGACGGTGCTCGCCGGCGCGGTGCTGTTCGCCGCGCTCGGCAAGAATCCGCTGACCGGCCTGGCGGTGTTCTTCCTCGAGCCGATCCGCGACCTGCGCGGCTGGAGCGAGGTGGGCCTGAAGGTGGCGCCGCTCCTGACCGTCGCGGTCGGCCTGGCGATCTGCTTCCGTGCCAACGTGTTCAACATCGGCGCCGAGGGCCAGCTGGTGGTCGGCGCGCTGGCCGGCGGCGCGATGGCGCTGTGGCTCGACGACGGCACCCGCGGCGGCGGCATGATGATCGCGCTCTCGCTTGCGGCCGGCATGGCCGGCGGCATGGCGTGGGCGGCGATCACCGCCTTCCTGCGCGATCGCTTCAATGCCAACGAGATCCTGGTGTCGCTGATGCTGGTCTACGTCGCCCAGCTGCTGCTGAGCCTGCTGGTGCACGGCGTGCTGCGCGACCCGGAAGGCTTCAATTTCCCGCAGTCGCGCCTGCTCAACGACGGCTTCCTGCTGCCGGTGATCGTCGAGGGCACGCGATTGCATCTCGGCATCCTGCTGGCGGCGCTCGCTTCGGCGCTGGCGTGGGTGTATCTCGCGCGCAGCTTCTCCGGCTTCAAGCTGCAGGTCGGCGGCATGGCGCCGGCGGCGGCGCGCTATGCCGGCTTCTCGTCGCGCCGCGCGCTGTGGACCTCGATGCTCGCCTGCGGCGCGCTGGCGGGGCTGGCGGGCACCGCCGAGGTGCTGGGACCGATCGGCCAGCTGACGCCGTCGATCTCGCCCGGCTACGGCTTCGCGGCGATCATCGTCGCCTATGTCGGCCGGCTGCATCCGGTCGGCGTGGTGTTCTCGAGCTTCATCATGGCGCTGTTCTACATCGGCGGCGAGCTGTCGCAGTCGCGGCTGGGCATGCCGGCCGCCATCACCGGCGTGTTCCAGGGCATCCTGCTGTTCTCGCTGCTGGCCTGCGACGTGCTGATCCACTACAAACCGGTCTGGAGGAAGACATGGACGTCGCAACCGATCTCGCCCCGCTGATCGCGGCCGCGATCAACGCAGGCACGCCGCTGCTGCTGGCGGCCATCGGCCTCCTGGTCAACGAGAAGGCCGGCGTGGTCAACCTCGGCGCCGAGAGCATGATGCTGGTGGCCGCCATCGCCGGCTTCGCCGTCGCCGTCGAGAGCGGCAGCCCGGTGCTCGGCTTCGCCACGGGCGCCGCGGCGGGCATGGTGCTGGCCGGCTTCTTCGCGCTGCTGACCGTGTGGCTCGGCACCAACCAGTACGCGACGGGCCTGGCGCTGTCGCTGTTCGGCGCCGGCGCGTCGGCCTACATCGGCATCAGCTACGTCGGCAACAGCCTGACCAACGAGCGCTTCGCCATCCCGCTCTTGGGCGACATCCCTTTCCTCGGCACCGCGCTGTTCCGCCAGCATCCGATGGTCTACCTGTCGCTGCTGCTGGTCGCGGGCGTGGCCTGGTTCCTGTACCGCACGCGCGCCGGGCTGGAGCTGCGCGCGGTCGGCGAATCGCCGAAGTCGGCCCATGCGCTCGGCTACGACGTGCGCCGCATCCGCCTCATGGCGCTGCTGTTCGGCGGCGCCTGCTGCGGCCTGGCCGGCGCCTTCCTGTCGCTGGTCTACACGCCCTTGTGGGTCGAGGGCATGGTGGCCGGGCGCGGCTGGATCGCGCTGGCGCTGACCACCTTCGCCACCTGGCGACCGGCGCGGGTGCTGATCGGCGCCTGGCTGTTCGGCGGCGTGACGATCCTGACCTTCCATGCGCAGGCGCTCGGCGTGTCGGTCGCCTCGCAGCTGCTGTCGATGCTGCCCTACATGGCGACGATCGTGGTGCTGGTGCTCATCTCGCGGAACGCCAACTGGATCAAGCTGAACATGCCGGCTTCGCTCGGCAAGAACTTCCTTCCGGGGTGATCCCGGAATCCGTCCGTGCGGCACCGCTCGCCTGCGGCGCCGCACGGATTCCCGGGCCGCTTTGCGCCTTCCCGCCGGCATGCGCCGGCCCCATGACGAGGATTCGATGAACCAAGGAACGATACGGCGGGCGCCGTGGTGCGCCGCGCTGCTGCTCGCCTGCGCGCTGGGTGCGTGCGGCAGGACGGAAGAAGGAAGGCACGCCGCCGCTGCCGCGCCGGTGCCGCAGGGCGGCGCGGCGCCGGAGCTGCGCGTCGGCTTCGTGTATGTGGGGCCGATCGGCGACGGCGGCTGGACGTATGCGCACGATCAGGGCCGCCGCGCGCTGGAGGCGGAGTTCGGCGAGCGCATCGCCACCACCGCGCTCGAGAACGTGCCGGAGGAACACGCCGAGGCGGCGTTCCGCAAGCTGGTGCAGGAAGGACATGGCCTGATCTTCGGAACCACCTTCGGCTACCAGGACGCGATGGTCAAGGTGGCCGCGGAATTCCCGCACGTGAAGTTCGAGCATGCGACCGGCGAACGCACCGCCGCCAATCTCGCGGTCTACGAGGCGCGGACCTACGAGGGCGCCTATCTCGCCGGCATCCTCGCCGGCAAGGCCAGCAAGTCGGGGAAGCTGGGGTTCGTGGCCTCGCTGCCGATCCCGGAGGTGGTGCGCAACATCAATGCGTTCACGCTCGGCGCGCAGTCGATCCAGCCCGACGCGGTCACGCGCGTGGCCTGGGTCGGCAAGTGGTTCGATCCGGTGCGCGAACGCGCCGCGGCATTGTCGCTGATCGACGGCGGCGCCGACGTACTGATCCAGAATACGGATTCGGCCGAAGTCCTGAAGGCGGCCCAGGAGCGCGGCGTGCACGGTTTCGGCTGGGATTCCGACATGACGGCCTACGGGCAGAAGGCCCATCTCGGCTCGGCGGCGATCGACTGGGCGCCTTACTACCGCAAGGCGGTGCAGGAGGCGCTGGATGGACGCTGGCAACCGGGACGCGCCTGGTGGGGCGTGCGGCAGAACGTGATCCGGCTGGCGTCGCCCAGCCCGGCACTGCCGCGCGCGGATCTGCTGCACCTGGGCGAGCGCATCGCGGCGATCCGCGCCGGCAAGCTGCTTCCGTTTCAAGGGCCGCTGGTCGACCAGGACGGGCGCGAGCTGCTGCCGGCGGGCAAGGTGCTCGGCGACGCGGAACTGAAGTCGATGCGTTTCCTCGTGCGCGGCGTGGAAGGAAAACTGCCCGCCTCATAGGCGGGCCGGACGGCGGTGCGCCATCATGAAGCCGATATGCCCGGTATCGGAGAACCGATATGGGCGTGCCGGGGGCGCTGCGCATAATGGCGTGGACCTCCGCGGGCATCCCGCAGGGCTGGCCGGCACGATACGCAGATGCCCCAATGGCACGGAACGCAGCATGCAGGCAAGATCACGGGTTCCGTCGAATCCCACCCGGTCCGGAAACTCCGGCCAACCCGTTATAGCGATACGCCGTCATTCCCACTCGGCGGATCGCGCGATCCAGCGACAAGCCAGTGGGAGCCACATGCAGAGGAAAACCATGCGTAAACCCTTCTTTCGCGGCATCCTTGCCGCACTTGCCGCGCTGCCGCTGGCGGCAGCCACAGGCGTTGCGTCGGCACAGCAGCCGCTGAACGTCGGCTTCGTCTACGTGAGCCCGATCGGCGAGGCCGGCTGGACCACCCAGCACGACATCGGCCGCAAGCAGATGGAAGCGGCCCTCAAGGGCCGCGCGACCTCGAAGTTCGTCGAGAACGTGCCCGAGGGCGCCGACGCCGAGCGCGTCATCCGCGACCTGGCGCAGCAGGGCAGCAAGCTGATCTTCACCACCTCGTTCGGCTACATGAACCAGACGCTGAAGGTCGCCAAGCAATTCCCCGACGTGAAATTCGTCCACCTGACCGGATACAAGAGCGCGCCGAACGTCGCCACGCTCAATGCGCGCTTCTACGAGGGCCGCTACCTGGCCGGGGTCATGGCCGGCAAGATGACGAAATCGAACGTGGCCGGCTATGTCGCCGCCTTCCCGATCCCCGAGGTTCTGCAGGGCATCAACGCGTTCGCGCGCGGCATGCGCAGCGTGAACCCGAAGGCCGAGGTGAAGGTGGTGTGGGTCAACAGCTGGTTCGATCCGGGCAAGGAGCGCGACGCCGCCATCACGCTGATCGGCCAGGGCGCCGACGTGGTCACGCATCACACGGATTCGACCGCGATCGTCCAGGCCGCGGAAGAGAAGGGCAAGCTGGCCGTGGCCTACCACTCGGACATGAAGAAATTCGGTCCGAAGGCGCAGATCGGCGCGGTGACCCACCACTGGGGCGCGTACTACACGAAGGCCGCGCAGCAGGTGCTGGACGGCACCTGGAAGACTTCCGGCGTGTGGGGCGGCATCAGGGACGGCATGGTCAAGCTGGAAGCGATCGGCGCCGGCGTGCCGGCCGACGTCAAGACGCTGGTGGCCAATGCCGAGAAGGACATCGTCGCCGGCAAGCTGACGCCGTTCGACGGCCCGGTCAAGGACAACGAAGGCAAGGTGCGCCACGCCTCCGGCGCGATGACCGACGAGCAGCTCAACAAGATGGACTTCTATGTCGAGGGCGTGGCAGGCAAGCTGCCGACCAAGTGATCAGCGATGCGGCGAACCGGCAACTTCCCGACTCGCCGCATCAGCCCGCAGCCGCGGCGGCCTCCAGAAACGCATCGTTTTCGGCAGGCGTGCCGACCGTGACCCGGATGCAGCCGGCGAGCGCCGGGCAGTGATCCTGGCGGCGGACAAGAATTCCGCGTCCGAGCAGATGCAGGTGCGCCTGTTCGGCATTCGGCGTCCGCACCAGAATGAAGTTCGCGTGCGAGGGAAACGGTTGCCAGGACGGGTGACGGCGCAATGCATGCAGCAACCTTTCACGCTCGGCAGCGATCAATGCCACGCGCGCACTGACATAGGCGGGATGGTCGAGGGCCGTCTTCACCACGGCAGCTTGCAGCGCCGAGGCGCAGAAGGGAAAGACCGTCTTACGTAACTGGCGAGCCACTTCGCATGACGCCAGGAGGTAGCCAAGCCGGATGCCGGCAAGACCCCATGCCTTCGAAAAGGTGCGGAGCACGGCAACGCCGGGGTTGCCTCGCGCCATGTCGCGCAGGTCCGTCCCGGCGAACTGGTGGTAAGCCTCGTCCAGAATTGTCAGGTACCCGTGCGCATGGTCGACGACGGCCTCCAGATCGTTCTTCGGAACGAGCATGCCGGATGGACTGTGCGGCTGCGTCAGGAAGAGGACACCGCCGCGTCGCGCCGCACGCTTGCGGCCCAGGGCATCAATGACGGCATCGGCATCGAATGCCAAATCGGAACCCAATGGGACTTCCTCGATGTCCGCATCGAGAATGGCGGCACTCATTGCATACATCGCGAAATGCGGACTGACTGTGACCATGGCGCGACCCATCCCGGCTAGTTGCGTGGCCAAGTGGATCAGCACGTTGCTTCCAGGTGTGACGACAATGCCGTCGGCCGGCCAATCCTCAAAATCGGAAATGGCGGCGCGGATGCGTTCGGCATGCAGGTCGGGATACCGGTGCCAGGCGCACGACCGAATCGCTTCGCATGCCAGGTCCTTCAACTCCTGCGGAAAATCATCCGGAGATTCGTTCTGATCCAGCTTGATGGTGGCATCAAACGGGCTGTACTGATAGTCCGGGCAGCGAATTACCGCCTGGCGGATCGTCGTGGCAGCCGACGAGGCTTGATCTGGAATGTGCATAAGATGGTCGGAGATCGGTTCGGAGAGGGGGTGAACTGTCGCCATGGCGGGAAAAGTCGTGGTGGCTGCATCCTGTCTGGCGGAAGGGAGTCGACGCATTCACTTCATGCGCCCCTCTCAGATGCGCACTGATCGATGCCTTCAGCTGGTACAGGTCCTTGAGAGCTTCGGCCGGAACAACGAATGCGGAGCGCCGCCGAAGCGGGCGATCGTTCATACCTGCTCATTCCAGCGACCCGCCACGCCCAGCCTGGGCTCCGCTGTGGCAACGACCACTTCGGAGACGAAATGCGGGATATCACGGTCCCGGATGTCGAACAGCATGAACGTGCCGAACGCGGGCGACAAGGATTTGGTAATGGCTCCTGTCGAATGGTCGACGATGTGGAGTACACCGCCATGATTGGGATCCCACACCCTCGTGAGGTTGAGGACGAAGCCAAGCAGGGCAAACGGGTCGGAGTGGGTTGTCAGGAAATCTCCCTGGCGGAAGCGCGTGCCGTAAAAGGCGTTCAGCGATCCCGTTTTCTTTCCGGTGACGGCATGAACGAAAGCATGCATGGCGTCGCTCGTGCAGAATTCCTGGAAGCGGCACAGGTTGCAGGCGCAGGTAGGGGCATGGGGGCGCGTCCGGTCGAAGCGGTACAAGAATCCGCACTGAGAACGCAAGCGCGCAATGTGCGCCTCATGTTCATGTACTTCCGGATCATCGAGATAAAAGTCGCCGAAGTCACTATCATGCCGCAGCGTGCGAAACCATTCGAAATCGGCGGCTTGCATGGTCGCTGCCAGGTTGCGCAGCACGGCCTCGTCGAACAGGCCGGATACCACCACATAGCCTTCCCTGTTGAAATCAAGTGCAAGCTGCCGGATGTCCGCATGGGACCCGGATGGATTGAACATTTCTTGCCTCCCTTCAGGTGGGCTCGACGACACAGCTGAAGTCTGCCAGCGACAGCGAGAGACGGCGTCCCACCAGGTGAGACGGCGCGATACCCGTCGCCACCTTGACCGCTTCACCAGCCATCAGCCCCGCCATGGCGCTGATCGACGCGGCGTTTTGCCACGCATTGACCTGGCGGTTGCCATTGCGGAAACGATGCTGGATCCTGGCCTCCTTGAAGGGACGATATGTCTCGGCATGCACCTGCCCGACCCAAGAGGATTTGAGTGACGAACGCAGATCCCAGAATGTCGGTGACCTGCCGTCATTGAGGTAGATGGGACCCACGGTGATGTCCAGTGGATCGCCGCCGAACTCGATGATGGGAATGCCGGCCTCGCTGGCAATGCGGTGGATGAGCTCCTCGCAGGTGCCGTCCCGGTAATAACCTGTGTTCGCCCATGCCAGGAATACCATGGTCGACCCGGCGATCAGGCGCTGTATCTGTGCGGCGTCATTCCTGACGAACTCGAAGTGCGGTTCCACCTGCACGAAAGGATTGATCGACGTGAGGCGTTTGCATGCGGCATCGACCTTGCGCCGGCCGATGTCCTCCATTCCATAGAGTACCTGGCGGTTCAGGTTGCTCAGCTCGACGATGTCGCCATCGACGATACGCAGGCATCCAAATCCAGCGAGCGCGAGGTTCAGGCACATCCAGGTACCCCATCCCCCCATGCCGAGTACGGTCACGCGCTGCGATTTCAGCTTCTCCTGATATTGGAAGCCTGGCTTGCCTTCGCTTTCCATGGCGGAAAAGTACAGCATCTGTCGGTCATAGAGCTCGAGTTCGCGCTCCGACAGTATTTCGGTGTGTTCAGCCGCGTCTTCAAGCAGCCCGCAGCCAGCGAGCTTGTGCAGCACTTCTTCAATCTGGCTGCTGTCGATGGCGGGAAACTTTCCTTTCAATTCCTTTTCGAGGCGGGACACAGTGCGAGTGCCGTCCAGTTTGTCGAGCAATGCCAGGAATTCAGGTCGCGGTTGCCGGAAGATATAGGAATTTTCCTTGATGTCTCCGATGCAAATGTCGCCGTTTTCCGCCTGAATAATGTGATGGCAGGTCTTGATTCTAGGTTTGATCATGGCGCAGGCAGGGCTAGGTTGCCATGCAGTCTTCAACAGGGCTGCGGACTGCATGGCAGAGGATTACTCGGCGGTGTACATTGCCTGCTCTTCGGCGACGACGCTCAGGCGTTCAACAACCTTCTCCGGCGTAACGGCCAGCGGATTGTCGGCGACGCGTTCCGTATCGTTGACTTGATCGAGGAAGATTTCTTGAGTTTGATTCATGTGATGCTCCGAAAAGGTGAAATGGAACGGCGACAGAATGTCGCCATTGCCATTACATCAATTTCAGATTCATAAGTATTGTAGGCGCGCTAACACTTCCACCACGAAATTCGCATATTTCAAAGACGCATGCGCTGCTGTCTCCAAGGTCATACACAGCATGCTCGCTGGGGATGCAAAGACCGGCGAATTGGATATACTGTATGAATATACAGTATAGGAGAACGCATGAAATCCGCTCCCTCGCCGATTCGCCCGGCGCCTGTCAGGCCCGATACCGCCCTAACTGATGCGCGCCATGCAGGGTGTGTCTATGCAACCTAGTGCTCCTGGTGATGCGAGCGCGTCCGGGATGAATGATGCTGCTGCCGAAGCGGTATCTGCCGTCACGATGACGCCGAGGCAACCGGTCATGACGCGGTTCGGCGCTGCCGTCGATGTCCGCCATCGCGGCGTGTTGCGCATACCCCGATTCGCGGGAGGCCAGCGCGATGCGGGCGAAGCGGCGCCTGCCGTGGTTCGCCTGTGGGCCAATCAGCAATGTCAGGAAATGACGGTGCGTGAAGCACGGGAGCTGGCCGGGCAACTCATTGCCGCAGCAACGCTTGCAGAACAGCAGAATGGCCACTGACGTGGTCGCCAAAGACAACCGGCCGCGCAAGGCGGCCGGCCGAAAGGAAACATCCGATGTGCAGGATCAGTTCAGGCGCGCCAGCTGGCGCCGCACCGACAGCATCGCGCCGAACAGTCCGAGCGCGGCGCTCGCGCCCAGCAGCGCCGCCGTCGGCAGCAGGCCGAGCGGCGCCAGCCGGAATTCGGACGCATACAGGCGCGCGAATTCCGCGATCGCATTGTTCAGCGGATGCAGCGCCAGCGTCACCGCGCCGAGCGCCAGCGCGCCGGCGCACAGGCCCAGCAGCGCGCCGGTATAGAAGAACGGCCGGTAGATGAAGGCATCGGTGGCGCCGACCAGGCGCGCGACCTCGATCTCCTCGCGTTCGTTCATCACCTGCAGGCGGATGGTGTTGAACACCACCGCGATCACCACCACCGCCAGCGTCGCCGCCAGAAAGGCCAGTGCGATGCGCAGCACGTGCAGCAGCGCCGACAGGCGCTTGACCCAGGCCGAATCGACCTGCACATGCTCGACGCCCGGCAGCTTCTGCAGCTCGGCCGCGATCGCATCGATGCGTCGGGCCTCGCCGGCATCGGCAAAGCCCGCCATCTTCAGCACGTAGGCATCGGGCAGCGGATTGCTGCCGAGCGCGTCGACCGCATCGCCCAGGCCGCTCTTGTCCTTCAGCGTGGCCAGCGCCTTTTCGCGCGGCACGAATTCCAGCCTGGCGCCGCGGTGCGCGTCGAGCGCGATCTTGCGGATCTGCGGGCCCAGGGCGGTCGCGCGCTCGCGCGGCGTGTCGGCCGCCAGGAAGATGCTCAGCTCCGGTTCCACGGCCAGCTGTTCCGACACCGGGCGGATGTTCTCCAGCACGGTCAGGCCGGCGAAGGGCAGGGCCAGCGCGATCGCCACCACCAGCACGTTGAGGAAGAAACCGCTGCGCGGGCGCGCCAGGTGGCGGATCGCATGGCCGACGGCGGCCCAGTGTTGTCCGAGCCAGGTGATCATGCTACCGCTCCCGTCGCGCTGTCGTGCCAGCTTTCGGCGACGCGGCCGCGGTCGAGGTAGATCACGCGGCTGGCGGCATCGAGCACCTGCTCGTCGTGGGTGGAGATCAGGCAGGTCACGCCGACCGACTGGAAGGCGCGCAGCGCATCGATGACGCGGTTGGCGCTGGCGCGGTCGAGGTTGGCGGTCGGCTCGTCGGCGAGGATGATCTGCGGCCGGTTGACGATGGCGCGCGCGATCGACACGCGCTGCTGCTCGCCGCCGGACAGGCTCTGCGGCATCAGCGGCGCCTTGTCGAGCAGGCCGACCTTGTCGAGCGCCGCGCGGGCGCGCTTCTCGGCTTCGGCGCGCGGCGCGCCCGAGACGATCATCGGCAGCATCACGTTGGCCAGCACGTTGCGGTCCTGCAGCAGGCGCTGCTGCTGCAGGATCAGGCCGAGGTTGCGGCGCAGGTAGGGCAGGCCGGACGGTGTCAGGCGGCCGATGTCCTGGCCGTTGACCTCGAGCGTGCCGGAGGTCGGCCGCTCGATCGCCGCGATCAGCTTGAGCAGCGTCGACTTGCCGGCGCCCGAGGGGCCGGCGAGATAGATCAGCTCGCCTTTCGCGATCGACAGCGTGACGTCGGAGAGGGCGACGCTGTCCTTGCTGTACTGCTTGGTGACGTTGCGGAATTCGATCATCGGAACGGTCGCGTGGTGTCGGGCGGCCCGCCGCTCAGCTCAGCAGCGCGTCGACGAACTCGGTGGCATTGAACGGTTGCAGGTCTTCGATCTTCTCGCCGATGCCGATGAAATAGACCGGCACCGGGCGCGTCTTGGCGATCGCGGCCAGCACGCCACCCTTGGCCGTGCCGTCCAGCTTGGTCACGACCAGGCCGGTCAGGCCGAGCGCATCGTCGAAGGCCTTGACCTGCGCCAGCGCATTCTGTCCGGTATTGCCATCGATGACAAGCAGCAACTCGTGCGGCGAGCCGTCCATGGCCTTGCCGATCACGCGCTTGATCTTCTTGAGTTCTTCCATCAGGTGGAGCTGGGTCGGCAGGCGGCCGGCGGTATCGACCATCACCACGTTGGTGCCGCGGGCCCTGGCGGAATTGACGGCATCGAACGCAACCGCGGCCGGGTCGCCCGATTCCTGGGCGATCACGGAGACGTTGTTGCGCTCGCCCCAGATCGCCAGCTGCTCGCGCGCGGCGGCGCGGAAGGTGTCGCCGGCGGCCAGCAGCACCGACTGGCGGTGCGCCTGCAGGTGCTTGGCCAGCTTGCCGATGGTGGTGGTCTTGCCGGCGCCGTTGACGCCCGCGATCATCATCACCAGCGGCTGGTGGCGGCCGAGCACCAGCGGCTTCTGCAGCGGCGTCAGCAGGTCGATCATCAGCGTGCGCAGGGCCGCCTTCACCTGGGCGGCCTCGGTCAGGCGCTCGTCCTTGACCTTGCGCTTGAGGGCATCGAGCAGCGACTGGGTCGCCTCGACGCCGGCATCGGACATCAGCAGCGCCGACTCGAGTTCCTCGTAGAGTTCCTCGCTGATCTTGGCGCCGACGAACAGCGTGGTGATGTTGGACGAGGTCTTGGCCAGGCCCGCTTTCAGGCGCTGCATCCACGAGCGCTTTTCCTCGGCGGGCGGGGCTTCGGCAGGGACGATCTCGCCGGCGTCGTCGTCTTCCGGGACCGCTGCGGCCGGTTGCTGAACGGGCTGCGGGACGGTCTGCGGTGCAGGCGGCACGAAGGCGGCAGGCGCAGGTACAGGCGCAGAGGCCGGCGGCATGAACGCGGCCGGAGCGGGCGCCGGTGCGGCCGCGGGCGGGGCGAAAGCCGCGGGCGCGGGTTCAGGGGCGGCGGGCGCGGCGGGAGCAGGTACGGGAGCGGGCTGGACGGTTGCCGGCGGCGCCACGGCGGGCGTCTCGACCACCGGCTCTTTCGGTTTTCTCTTGAAGAAGCTGAACATGGGGATGTCGATTCATCGGGAAGGCCGGACCCGGCGGGCCCGTGCGGCTTGCCGCGCGGCGGCATCGGGGCGGCGGGCCGGTGGCGGCGCCGGGATGGCGCGCGCCAGCGAAGGTCGTATTCTAGCAGAGGGCACCTGACGCCTTCCGCGCTGCGGCGGCGCGATCATGCGCCAACTCACGATATCTTGCAGCGGATTCCCCCCGATCCGGGCTTTCTTGGTAACATCGCCGCGACGCCGGCCGCAGCCTGTCCGCGGCCCGGCACGCCGACCTTCACGCCACCCGCACTTTCCATCGCCAGCATGAATTCTCCGCGCGGCAAGTCCCCGCCATCCAAGACGTCGCCCTCCCGACCGCCGGCCAGGGCGCACCGCCAGGCGCCGCACCAGGTCCGCATCATCGGCGGACAGTGGAAGCGCACGCCGCTGCCGGTCCTCGACGCCGAGGGTCTGCGGCCGACCCCGGACCGCGTGCGCGAGACCGTCTTCAACTGGCTGACCCACCTGCTCGACGGCGACTGGCACAAGGTCGACTGCCTCGACCTGTTCGCCGGCACCGGCGCGCTCGGCTTCGAGGCGGCCAGCCGCGGCGCCGCCTCGGTGACGATGGTCGAAGCCAGCGTGCCGGCCGTGAAGCAGCTGGAAGCGATCCGCGCCAAGCTGCAGGCCGGCAACGTCACCGTCCGCCGCGGCGATGCCGTGGCCGCGACGCGACAGCTGGCCGACGGCGGCCGTCGCTTCGGCCTGGTGTTCCTCGACCCGCCTTACCACCAGGACTGGCTCGGCAAGGCCATGCCGGAGGTCGCCCGGTTGCTTGCCAATGACGGCTACGTGTACGCCGAGGCCGAAATGCCGCTCGACGGCGAAGCCGCGCCGGAGTGGATGGCAGCATGGCAAGTCGTGCGCGCCGACAAGGCTGGCATGGTCTTCTACCACTTGTTGCAACGCAAAAGCGACGCACAAAATCAGGCATAATGCCGTTTCTTCGCCTTACCAGGAATCGCCACCATGGTCACAGCCGTCTATCCGGGAACCTTCGATCCGCTGACTCGCGGTCATGAGGACCTCGTTCGCCGGGCATCTGGCTTGTTCGACAAGCTGATCGTCGGCGTCGCCGACAGCAAGGCCAAGCGGCCGTTCTTCTCGCTGGAAGACCGCCTGTCGATCGCCAACGAGGTGCTGGGCCATTATCCGAACGTGGTGGTGGAGGGTTTCTCGGGCCTGCTCAAGGATTTCGTGCGCCGCCACGACGCCCGCGTGATCGTGCGCGGCCTGCGCGCGGTGTCCGACTTCGAGTATGAATTCCAGATGGCCGGCATGAACCGCTACCTGCTGCCCGACGTCGAAACCATGTTCCTGACGCCGTCCGACCAGTACCAGTTCATTTCCGGCACCATCGTGCGCGAGATCGCCACCCTGGGCGGCGACGTCTCCAAGTTCGTGTTCCCGTCGGTCGAGCGCTGGCTCAAGGAAAAGCTCGGCGACGCCGGTCAGGTCCAGGGCTGAGCGCCGCGGCCGTCACAGCAGAGGAAACAAGGGTAGCGACATGGCCTTGATGATTACCGACGACTGCATCAATTGCGACGTGTGCGAGCCGGAGTGCCCGAACGACGCGATCTCGATGGGTCCGGAGATCTACGAGATCGATCCGAACAAGTGCACCGAATGCGTCGGCCACTACGACGAGCCGCAGTGCCAGCAGGTCTGCCCGGTCAGCTGCATCCCGTTCAACCCGGCCTGGCGCGAGACGAAGGAACAGCTGCAGGCCAAGTTCGAGAAGCTGCAGGCGCTGAAGGCCTGAGCCGGCCGGCAAGGCTCATGGGAAAGGGGCGCCGCGGCGCCCCTTGTTCATTGCGCCAGCCCGGGCGCGGTCATTCCGGCGCCACCACCCGGTTGCGCCCGGCATCCTTGGCCAGGTACAAGGCCCGGTCCGCCTTCGCCACCAGCTGCTGCGCCTCCACCTCGACCGGCGCATAACGATCCGATTCCTGCAGCGTCGCCACGCCGGCCGACACCGTCACCGCGAGCGCCGCGCCGCTCGGCAGCACCACCGGCTGCTCTTCCACGCTGGCGCGGATGCGTTCCGCCACGGTGGCCGCGTCGGGCAGCCGCGCATCGACCAGCAGCACCACGAATTCCTCCCCGCCGAAACGCCCGAGCGCATCCGACAGGCGCAGCTCCGCTTTGATGCGCGCCGCCACCTCGCGCAGCACCAGGTCGCCCGCCGCATGGCCGGCGCTGTCGTTGATCTGCTTGAAGCGGTCGATGTCGATGAACACGCAGGACAGCGGATAGTGCTGACGGCGCATGCGCACGATCTCTTCCTGCAGCCGGCGCTCGACATAGCGGCGGTTGTGCACGCCGGTCAGCGGGTCGGTCAGGCCGATGCGCTTTAAGCGTTCCTGGTTGATCACGTTCTCGATGCAGATGGCGATGATCGACGACAGGTACTCGACGAAGTCGGTCGCCATGGTCGCCTGGAAGCGCTCCGGGTCGGCGCTGCCGAGGTTCAGGCTGCCGATGGTCAGGCCGTTGCGCATCAGCGGCACGATGGCCACGCTCTGCGGCACGGCCAGCGGCTCGGGGAACAGGATGCCGTGCAGCGATTCGCTGTAGGGCGACAGCTGCGGCCGGCGCAGGCCGGCGGCCAGCTCGCCGAACTCGGTCTCGTCCTGCAGGAACAGCAGCTGCGGATAATCGTTCGGATTGATCTCGAGGTCGACCAGGATGCGGCGGATGTCGTAGGTCGAATCGATCAGCGCCAGCGTCACGGTCTCCAGCCCCGAGGTGGCGCTGAGCTTGTCGAAGATGCACTCGATCAGTTCGCGGAAGCTCGATGCGCCGATCAGCTGCAGGTCGAGCTGCTGGTGGCGCTGCATGATCTGCTGGTTGCGGTGCGCCTGCGACAGCAGTTCGGACAATTGCGCGCGCAGCTGGCGGTTCTCGTCGGCGAGGGTCTCGGTCGCGGGCTGGCTCATGGAGGCGGGCGGCGCGGGCCGCGGGCAGTGGGCAATGCCGGCGATGGTAACCGGCACAGGACGCGCCGGCAACCGGACGCTGTCACGGCAGGCGGGCACTCCCCACCGCCGTGCCGGCGTGGCCGGCGGCTGCTTCGCGGCGGCCGCAGCGGCGTCAGAACGCCAGGTCGACGTCGACTTCCTGGCCGACGCGCAGCACCTGCTGCCCGCCGATGACGATGGCATTCATGCCGAAGGTGATGCCGCCGTCGACCTTCGGATCGGCGCGGTAGGTGCGCAGGATGTCGAGCGGGTCGGGACCGGGTTCGCCCGTGCGCTGGTCGACCGCGGGGATGGTGCAGCGCGAGCACGGTTTCACCGGCTTGAGCGCGACGGCGCCGAAGCGGATCGCGGCGGCGTAATCCTCCTCGAAGGCGCCGATGCCGTCGATCACCAGGTTGGGGCGGAAGCGGTTCATCGGCAACGCATCGCGGCCGGCCGCCTGCAGCTTCTCGTTGAGATCCGCCAGCGAGGCGGTGGATGCCACCAGCACCGGGAAGCCGTCGGCGAACAGCGTCGGCGCCTCGGCGCCGCCGGTCCAGGTCGCGCTCGCCTCGCGCTTCGCATCGGGATGGAAGCGCGCCAGCCGGCAGGGCGTGCCGACCGCATTGGAGAACCACGTGGCCGTCATCTCGTCGCAGTCGTAGGCCCTGACCTTGTCTCCCCATATCTCGACTTCGCAGGTCGTCTCTTCGTCCGGATGCGGCAGGCCGAGCGGGATCTCCAGCGGCAGCATGCCCGGCGCGCGCAGCTCCAGGGTGTCGCCCTTGATGCGCGGGACGATCAGCGCCATGCGCGGGAACTGGCGCTGCGACAGGAAGTGGCCGTCCGCATCGACCACCATCCATTCGCGGTCGTAGATCTGGTCGACCATCAGGCCGGCCGTGGTCAGTACGGCTTCGCGCAGCGCGATGCCGGCGCAGGACTTGATCGGGTAGAGGTTGAGTTCCGTGAGGGTAGCCATGAATTGTCCGAAGCAAGGGCCGTTGCGGCCGAGATCTCGAGGGGCGTCTGCGGATCGCCCGGCCCGGCATTTTGCCAGTTTTGGCAGCCATTTGCGTTTGCTGCATGAAATGCAGCATGGGCAGGGCATTTGATCTTTGTCCTGCAGTTTATTGCCATATGGAAATCTGTCGCTATACTGGAACGGAACATTCCCAGGAACGAGGTTGCCATGCCCATGCCGCGCCACCATCAGACCTTCGAAGAAGACTTTGCCGGAAGCCGGCCGGGCGATGAAGTGCTGCCCGCACGTTCGGCCCATGCATTCGCATGGCAGGCGCTTACTCGCAATCCGGGGCCGTTCAACGGTGGATCGGCGATTGTCCCGCCACCGGATGCGCAACCCATCGATGGCGTGGCGCCGGAAAAATACCTGGCGCTATGGTGCGGCCTGTCCTGGAACCAGGGCAACGCCAACTACAACCAGGCGCCGGTCGGTACGCCGATGGTGCTGACCTACAGCTTCATGACGGCGTTGCCTGCGTATTACACGGACCCGGCGCTGACCGGCAATCCGCTTGCGTCGCGTATCGACGTCGCCATGGACGGATTCCAGCCGTTCACCGATGCGCAGAAGGCGGCGGTGCGCATGATCCTGAATGCCATCGCCGCGGCCACCGGCCTGTCTTTCATCGAGGTGCCGGACAGCGTGGGCGGCGAACTGAGCTTCGGAAAGCACCTGTTCTCGGGCGACATGGCGGACAAGGCCGGCTATGCCTACCTGCCGTATGTCGACCAGGGCGTGATGCCCGAAGATCCGGCATCGTCCGCCAACCTGTCGCAGCAGGGCATTCCGGGCGATGTCTTCCTGCGCGCCGACACCTACGCCGACGATCCGTTGCTTCCCGGTACGGATGGTTTTGCCGTACTCCTTCACGAGATCGCCCATGCGCTTGGCCTGTCCCACCCCGCCGGCCTGAGCGAAGAAGAACACGGCTTTCCCTTCACCGTCATGGCGGAAGAGCGGAGCAGCGACATGCCGACCGGCTACGGGAGCTATGATCTGGCGGCCTTGAAATACCTCTACGGCACCGATGCGCTCGAGGTCGAGCGTGCCGCCGCGGTGGTGCGCACCTATGACGCGGCGCTGTTTCGTGTTCACCATGCCGGTGGCGACGGCGACGACATCGTGGTCGGCACCGACCTCGTCGACGCGGTGAGCGGCGGCGATGGCAATGACCAGGTGTGGGCTCGCGGTGGGGACGACCTGGTCGATGGAGGCGCCGGCGACGATCGTCTCGATGGCGGCATCGGGAACGATATCGTGAGGGGCGGGGCGGGCAATGACTTCCTGCAGGGCGGCTTCGGCAGCGATACGCTCGAAGGCGGCAGCGGCGAGGACTGGCTCGATGGCGGTGCGGGTGCCGATGTGCTGATCGGTCAGGGCGATGGCGACGTGCTGGTCGGTTATGCCTGGAGCTCCCGCGTCTTCGACACAGCCGACTACAGCGGCGCCACGGCGGGCGTGACCGTGCGGCTGGGGACATCCATGGCGTACGGCAGCGACGGGCTCAATCATGACGGCACCGGCGGATATTTCCATCTGATCGGTTCGGCGCAGATCGCAGGCATGGAAACCAGGGACACGCTCATCAACATCAACCGCATCGTCGGATCGCAGTATGGCGATCTGATCGTCGACTCGGCCTTGCTGTCGGAGGATGACATCCTGATCGGCGGAGGAGGGGACGACGTGCTGATATCGCACGGCGGCAGCGACCGCGCGGGCGGTGGCGACGTTCTGATCGGCGGCGACGGTGCCGACCTGTTCAAGGTGTTCTTCCGCTGGAGCGGTCAGGGCAATGTCACCGTGGCAGATTTCGACGCCGCGGCGGGCGACCGCATCGCCCTCAAGGGTTGGGAGCAGGTGGCATCGGTATCGGCCGTGGCCGACGGCACGCTGTTGTCGCTCACGACCGGCAATACCATCACGCTGACCGGCATCGACCCGCGTGCGGTCGACGCCGGCTGGTTCATCGACGCCGGTTGGATGGCAGGAGACTGATACGGTCAGACGTTGAACAGGAAGTTCAGCACGTCGCCATCCTTGACGACATACTCCTTGCCCTCGGCGCGCATCTTGCCCGCTTCCTTCGCGCCCTGCTCGCCCTTGTAGGCGATGTAATCCTCGAACGAGATCGTCTGGGCGCGGATGAAGCCGCGCTCGAAGTCGGTGTGGATCACGCCGGCCGCCTGTGGCGCCGTGTCGCCGACGTGGATGGTCCAGGCGCGCACTTCCTTCACGCCCGCCGTGAAATAGCTCTGCAGGCCCAGCAGCTTGAAGCCGGCGCGGATCAGGCGGTTCAGGCCCGGCTCGTCCATGCCCATGTCGGCCAGGAAGGCGGTCTTGTCCTCGTCCTCGAGGTCGGCGATCTCGGCTTCGATGGCGGCGCAGATGGCCACCACCGGCGCGCCCTGGGCATTGGCGTACTCGGTCAGCTTGTCCAGCAGCGGGTTGTTGGTGAAACCGTTGTCGGACACGTTGCCGACGTACATGGCCGGCTTGGCGGTGATCAGGCACAGCGGCTTGATCAGGGCCTGCTGCTCGGCGTCGAGCTTGAGCGAGCGGACCGGCTTGGCCTCGTTCAGGTGCGGCACCAGCGTCTCGAGCAGAGACACCAGCTTCTGCGCTTCCTTGTCGCCCGACTTGGCCTTCTTGCTCTCGCGCGCGATCGCCTTCTCGACGGTGCCGAGGTCGGCCAGCGCCAGCTCGGTCTGGATCACCTCGATGTCGGCGATCGGGTCGACCTTGCCCGCCACGTGGACCACGTTGTCGTCCTCGAAGCAGCGCACCACGTTGACGATGGCGTCGGTCTCGCGGATGTGGGACAGGAACTGGTTGCCCAGGCCTTCGCCCTTGGAGGCGCCCGCCACCAGGCCGGCGATGTCGACGAACTCGACCACGGCCGGCACGATGCGCTCCGGCTTGACGATCTCGGCCAGTTGTTTCAGGCGCGGATCAGGCACTTCGACGATGCCGACGTTCGGCTCGATGGTGCAGAACGGATAGTTCTCGGCCGCGATGCCGGCCTTGGTCAGCGCATTGAACAGGGTGGATTTGCCGACGTTAGGCAGGCCGACGATGCCGCATTTGAGACTCATGGTTGTACTTTCGCTGTGTGGCCCGCAACAGGGCCATGGGATGCTGGAATAACCCGCTATTTTACCGCAGCGCGACCGTGCGCCGGCCACCGCGAAACGGCGGGAAGCTGGTCAGATCGGCTGGACGCGCGACAGGTCCGGCTTCTCGGCGAAGGCGGCGAACTCGTCGCGCAGGCGCGCGCCTTCCGCAATGGCAAGTTTCCAGGCGCGGATGCGGCCGTCGTGGTCGAGACCGAACTGGGCGAAATCCTTGCGGTCCGGCAGCTTCTTGCGCGGCAGCGAGGCGATGAACTCGCGCGAGGGCGCCACCAGCAGCAGGTTGTCGAGCCAGCCGCGGTTGGCGCCGCGGTGGGCGCGCCGCCACGGCAGCGCCTTGTCGAGCCAGCCCGGCACGATGTGGTCGGTGAAATGCGGATACAGCACCAGGCCGCCTTCCGGCGCGTCGGCCACGCGGGAGTAGGGCAGCGCCAGGTGATAGTCGATGATGCCGCCGTCCCAGTAGGTGCCGGCCGGCGCATGGGCGATGCCGCGCACCGGTTCCATCACGAAGGGCAGGGTGCCCGAGGCCAGGAGCGCGGCGCGCAGGTTGTCCGGCGACAGCGGCACGAAATGGGTGTCGAAGGCGTCGAAGCGCGCCTTCAGCCAGAAGGCCGGGTCGCGCGCATCGGCGAACACCACGCGGTCCATATGGCCGGCCAGGCGCGCGCGCGAGGCCAGATTGTCGAGCGTGGCCAGCGTGAAGCCGGCCAGCGCGGCGGCCTTGCCGCCCGGGTCGCGCAGCAGGCGTTTGCCGCGGATCGTCAGCAGCTGTAGGCGGTGATGGGGATGGTGGATGATCTCCTGCTCGCGGCCGTCGACGAAGCGCGCCAGGATGTCGTCGATCACCCCGGTGACGAAGCGCGGCGACGGCTTGTGCGGATAGCGCTGGCCGCAGTACAGGTCGCCGAGCCGGGCGAATGCCTCGACCGGATTCTTCTGGCAGGCGGCCGCCATGCGCCAGGAGCCGATCGAGGCGCCGATCAGCGTGCGCTCGCGCGGTGCAGCGGGCAACCAGCTGCCGAACATCCACTGGTCGAGCGCCTGCAGGATCAGGCCCTTGGGGCCGCCCGCCGCGGCCGGGACGATGGCGACATCCTGCGCACGCAGGCCGTCGGCCTGCAATCGCGCAAGTGCCTTCGGTCCGGCGTGGATGGTCAGCGCCTGCATCGGATCACTTCGTCGTGTGCAGCTTCATCATGGCCGCCTCGAACTTGCCCTCGACCAGCATCGGGATGACGTCGATGCTCTTTGCGATGGCGTCCTCGATCTGGACTTGTTCTTCCCTGCGCGGCCGGTGCAGCACGAAGTCCGCCACCTGCTGCTGCAGGTTCATGGTGCGCGGATGGCCGATGCCCAGGCGCAGGCGCCAGTATTCCTGGGTGCCGAGCGCGGCGGTGATGTCCTTCAAGCCATTGTGGCCGCCGGAGGAGCCGCCCTTCTTGATCTTCGCCGCGCCGGGCGGCATGTCGAGTTCGTCGTGCACCACCAGGATCTGGTCGGGCGCGATCTTGAAGAAGCGCGCCAGCGCGCCGACCGACTGGCCGGAGCGGTTCATGTAGGTCTGCGGCTCGAGCAGCCACACTTCCTCGCCGGCGATGCGTGTCTTCGCGGCCAGCGCGTTGTAGCGCGACTCGCGCGCCAGCATGCAGCGGCCGATGCCGCTGGCGATGTTGTCGACCAGCCAGAAGCCGGCATTGTGGCGCGTCTGTTCGTATTCCGGTCCCGGATTGCCGAGGCCGACGATGAGGCGGATACCCATGGTTGTGCGGTGCTTGTTCTGTGGGGCCGGGGCAGGGCGGGTCGTGCCGCGGCGAAACGTCGATTATCGCGGAAGTCGTGATCGCATGCCATGCGCGGCAAACGCATCGCGCATGGCCCGGCAGGCACCCGGAGCGCCCGGCGACGCCCGCGTTGCGGCGACGGGGTACGCATGCCCTGCAAGACAGGGGGGCACGGACAACAAAAAGCCCGCCTTGCGGCGGGCTTCTCGTTGCGGGCTCCATGGCGGCGCGAGGCCGCAGTGGATGGCGCGCTTACTTCTTGTCGGCTTCCGCGGCGGCGGCAGCTTCCGCCTCGACCTTGCCGGCCGGGATGGAAGCGGTCACGACGGTCTGGTCGTCGCCGTGGGCGACAGCCGTGACGCCCTTCGGGAACGTCAGGTTCGACACGTGCAGCGACTGGCCGGCATCGATCTTCGACAGGTCGACTTCGATGAATTCCGGCAGGTCGGCCGGCAGGCAGGACACGTCCAGCTCGTTCAGCACGTGGGAGATCACGGCGCCGTGCAGCTTGACGGCCGGCGAGACGTCGGCGTTCACGAAGTGCAGCGGCACTTTCACGTGGATCTTCTGGTTCGGATCGACGCGCTGGAAGTCGACGTGCAGGACCAGCTGCTTGAATGCGTGGGTCTGGAAATCGCGCAGCAGGACTTTCTCTGCCTTGCCGTCCACTTCCAGGTCGAGGATCGACGAATGGAAGGCTTCCTTCTTCAGCGCGTGGTACAGGGCGTTGTGGTCCACCTTGATGTTCATCGGGGCAGCGGCGCCGCCGTAGACGATACCCGGGACGAAACCGGCATTGCGCAGGCGGCGGCTCGCTCCGGACCCCTGCTCATTGCGGGCAAATGCGATAACTTTCATGGTCAACTCCAGATGTGCGGATCGCTCCGCGTGGTTTATGCCCCCCGCGACCAGGGGGCAACGAAAAACCCTCCTTGCGGAGGGCAGGTCCTGCAGGGCGCCGCCATCGTGGCGGCGGCCCGTGTATCTTGTGGTCCGCTCAGTCGGCGAACAGCGACATCACCGAATCGCCCTTGATGATGCGCTTGAACGTCTCGGCCAGCAGCTCGGCGCACGACAGCTGGCGGATCTTGCTGCAGCCGCGGGCAGCGTCGGTCAGCGGGATCGTGTCGGTCACGACCAGCTCGTCCAGCGGCGAGGTCGCGATGCGCTCGATCGCCGGGCCCGACAGCACCGGGTGGGTGCAGTAGGCCAGCACTTTCTTGGCGCCGCGCTCCTTGAGCACCTCGGCGGCCTTGGTCAGCGTGCCGGCGGTGTCGACCATGTCGTCCATGATCACGCAGTTGCGGCCTTCGACCTCGCCGATGATGTGCATGACTTCCGACACGTTCGCCTTCGGGCGGCGCTTGTCGATGATCGCCAGGTCGCAGTTCAGGCGCTTGGCCAGCGCGCGGGCGCGGACCACGCCGCCGACGTCCGGCGACACGACCAACAGATCGTCGTAATTCTTGTGCACCAGGTCCGTCAGCAGGATCGGCGATGCATAAATGTTATCGACCGGGATGTCGAAGAAGCCCTGGATCTGGTCCGCGTGCAGGTCCATGATCAGGACGCGGTCGACGCCGGCCTGCTGCAGCATGTTGGCCACGACCTTCGCCGAGATCGCGACGCGCGCCGAGCGCGGGCGGCGGTCCTGGCGGGCATAGCCGAAATACGGGATGGCGGCGGTGATGCGGCCGGCCGACGAGCGCTTGAGCGCGTCGACCATCAGCATCAGTTCCATCAGGTTGTCGTTGGTCGGCGCGCAGGTCGATTGCAACACGAAGACATCCTTGCCGCGGACATTCTCGTTGATCTCGACCATCACTTCGCCATCGGAGAATTTCGAGACGACGGCCTTGCCGAGGGGGATGCCCAGCTGCTTGGTCACCCCAAGAGCCAGTGCCGGATTCGCGTTGCCGGTAAACACCATCAGGTTCTCGAGCGCCATGGGGGATCCCTAAAATGCAATCGTTATAAGCTTGAAAAGCCGCCAATGCATGACTGTGGAGTCTCACATGGGCGGCTTGCCGAGGACGTGCTTATTATTGTCTTAATGGCAGGGGAACAAGGATTCGAACCTTGGAATGCCGGAATCAAAATCCGGTGCCTTAACCAGCTTGGCGATTCCCCTACACAACTTGTTGCCTGCCGCCGCATTGTCGCCGAGGAGGGCGAATCAGTGCAACGTCGGGCGAATTCTTGACTACGACTGCATCAGGTGCGCATCAGGTGCGCCAGCGGATGTTCACGCAGCGCCCTGGCTTTCCACGCTTTCCAGCGGCTCGGTACGGCTTGGAGCATGTCGTCGACTTCGCGTTCCTCGCGGAACGCCCGAAACACGCAGGCGCCGGAGCCGGTCATCCTTGCTTCGCCGTGTCGCCCGAGCCAGTCGAGGGCGTCGGCGACCTGGGGAAACAGCGTGGATGCCACGACTTGCAGGTCGTTCTTGCCGAAGCCGGCGGAAGAATCCATGGCCTCGGAAAAGTCCGTAATTCTGACCGGTTTTGTATCGCGTGTCAATTGCTTTGCACCAAATATCGCTGCCGTGGGAATCTGCACGCCCGGCTCGATGACCAGGAACCAGCGGTCCGGCGTGTCGACTGCGACCAGTTCCTCGCCCACGCCCTCGGCGAAGGCGTTGCGGCCGAAGATGAAGAACGGCACGTCCGCGCCCAGCCGCAGGCCGAGCGCCATCAGTTCGCGGCGCGTCAGTCCGGCCTGCCACAGGTGGTTCAGCGCGATCAGCGTGGTGGCGGCGTCCGACGAGCCGCCGCCGAGCCCGCCGCCCATCGGCAGGCGCTTGTCGATGGCGATGTCCACGCCGCGCTGCGCCGCATCCGGCGCGGCGGCGCGCAGCAGGCGGGCGGCGCGCACGGTCAGGTCGCTCTCCTCCGGCACGCCCGGCACGTCGGTGACACGGCGGATGCGGTCGTCGTCGCGCGGCGTGAAGTGCAGCGTGTCGGCGCGGTCGATCAGCTGGAAGGCGGTCTGCAGCAGGTGGTAGCCGTCGGGGCGGCGGCCGGTGACGTGCAGGAACAGGTTCAGCTTGGCCGGGGCGGGGCAGTCGTGCAAAGCGTGCGCGGTCATCGCGCCTCCTGCGGTTGCCACCGGTCGATCACCAGCTTGACCACCACCTGCCCGGCTTGCTCGGTAGGGCGCTCCATGTCGATCCTGCGCGGACGGATGTTGCCGCCTTCGGTGTCCCAGGCGGGATAGCGCAGCGTCCAGCCCTGGCGCGTCGCGTAGCGGGCATCGGTGACACCCGGCGCGACCGATGCCATGCGACCGTCGGCGCCGTAGAAGTGGCCCTGGAACCAGTGATGCAGGTCGGACACCGGCAACGGCCAGCCGAGCGCATCGCGCAGCAGGGCATCGACGTCGGCGGCCGCCTGCGGCGGCTGCCCGGGGCGCGCCAGCACGGCGCGCGACGGCGTGATCTCGACTTCCGCCTGCACCTGGCCGAGCGGGGACAGCAGCGTCAGCACGGTCCTGCCCGGCGCCTGGCGCCACGCGAAGTTGCCGTGCACGCCTTCTTCCTTGCCATCCTGCTGGTAGCGCACCGAGATGCGGCCGTCGATGTCGATGGCGGCGTGGGCCGGGTAACGTGGAGCGCCCGGATCGGCTGCGACGGCGCCGGGGCCGCCCGCGGGCGTGGTGAGGGATGCGCAGCCGGCGAGGCCCAGGGCCGCGACGAGCACGGCGGCAGGCAAGCCGCGGAAACGAGGTGCAGGGAATGGGAGTCGACGCATGGCGGCATTATCGCCGATCGCGTCGGCAGACGGCGCGGAGGCGGCGCAGACATTGCGCATGCCGGGCTGCGCCGGCGCTCGGACGGGCAGGCGGCGCAGGGCCGCGCGCGCCCGTGTCACAGGCTGACATGCAAACGCGTTAGCGTGCTGCGCAGCGTGTCGTTCTGCGGATCCTTCTTGCTGGCATCGCGCCAGAACTGCTGGGCCGCTTCCTTCTGGCCCTTGGTCCACAGGACTTCGCCGAGGTGGGTGGCGATTTCCGGATCGGGACGCAACGCATAGGCGCGGCGCAGCAGATCTTCCGCCTCGTTGAGCTTGCCCAAGCGGAACAGGACCCAGCCCATGCTGTCCATGATGAAGGGATCGTCCGGCGCCAGCGTCAGCGCCTTCTCGATCAGGGCGCGCGCCTCGTCGAGCCGGATGTTGCGTTCCGCCAGCGAATAGCCGAGCGCGTTGTAGGCATGCTGGTTGGTCGGCGACAGCTCGATGATCCGGCGCAGCGACTTCTCCATCACGTCGTGGCGCTCGGTCTTCTCGGCCAGCATCGCGTAGTCGTACAGCATGTCGGTGTTGTCGGGGAAGCGCGCGAGGCCGCCTTCCAGCACCTGCATGGCCGCCGCGTGCTGCGTCGCGTCGCGCAGCAGCTGGGCTTCGGCGATCAGCAGCTGCGCCTGCTCGCGCTCGCCTTCCGGCTTGAGCGCCTGCAGGTGCCTGCGCGCGCCGGCCAGGTCGCCGCGCCTGGCCATGATCTGCGCCTGCTTGATCTGCGCCAGCAGCCAGCCGTCGCCGCTCTCGATGCGGGCCAGCCACCGGAGGGCGCCTTCGGTGTCCTTGCGGTCCTCCGCGATCTGGGCCAGCAGCAGGAGGGCCTGGGTCGGGTCGCGGTCCTCGTCCGGGTTGCGCGTGAGGACATCGATGTAGGAGGTGAGGTATTTCTCCGCCGCGGGGATGTCGTTGGCCTGGGCGCTCAGCACGCCGAGCGCGTACAGGCTGCCGAGATCCTCCGGTCGCGTGCGGAGCACGGTCTCGAACTCGACGCGGGCGCGGTCGTTCTGCTTCTGCTCGACCAGCATGCGGGCATAGGCCACGCGCACATCGCGCGAGGCGGGATTGGCCTTGAGGAAGGCATCGAGCGACTGCATCGCCTCGGTCTTGTCGGGCGTGACCTGCGCCAGCGTCAGCGCGGCGATCTCGGAGTCGGGCTTGATGCGCAGGGCCTCGCGCGCCTCGGCGCGGGCGCCCACGGCATCGCCGTGCTGGTGGGCCGCCTGCGCCAGCGCGATGTGCGCTTCCGGCATGCCGGCGTACGGTGCCAGCACTTCCTTGAGCATCGCCAGGGCGCCGTCGCGGTCGCGGGCGCGCGCCAGCATGCGCTGCATCTGGTAGATCATCAGGCCGCGCGTGGCAGGGCGGGCTTCCTTGAGGCGCTTCTCGAAGATCGGGCGTGCCTCGGCGATGCGGTCGCCGATCAGCAGGAAGCCGAGCAGGTATTGCGTCGCTTCCTCGGAATCCGGGGCCAGTTCGCGCCACAGGCGGATCGCCGCCAGCGCCTCGTTGCTCTGCTTGACCGACAGCGCGACCTCGGCGGCGCGGCGCGCCAGGCGCGGATCGCGTGTCTGCTGCGCCACCGACAGCAGCGTGACGTAGGCCGACTGCCATTGTCCGCGCTGGCTGGCGATCTCGGCCGCGAGGATCTTGTACATCAGTTCCTCGGTCAGCCGTACCGTCGGCAGCGACGGATCGGCCGCTGCCTCGCCATCGGCGATGGGCGGATGAGCGGGCGCCGGGACGCTCGCGGCCGGGGCGGCCTGGCCGAGCGTGGGCGGCGCCTTGTCGTCGGGCGTCGAGGCCGGCTGCTTCTGCAATCCGGCGCAGCCCGCGAGCAGGGCCGACAACGTTACGGATACAATGGCGAGTGCGTTCTTCAAGGGAAAATCCAGGAGGGCGCGCGGCCCGGATGACGTCAAGGCATTGTACGCCCAACCCTCCGGCCGTGTGTACGTGTGTACCGCGCGGCCCGCCTGCCGCATCGTTTCCGTTTGTGAAATATCCAGAATTCGCCCTAGCGCGAGTGTCCCATGCCCGAATTGCCAGAAGTCGAAGTCACCCGGCGCGGTGTCGCGCCACATCTCGAAGGGCGCACGGTGACGGCCGTCGTGCTGCGCCATACCGGCCTGCGCTGGCCATTCCCGGAGCGGCTGGACCGCCTGCTGGCCGGCAGCACCGTGCGGGCGACAGGGCGGCGCGGCAAGTACCTGCTCATCCATTTCGACCATGGGACCCTGATCGTCCACCTCGGCATGTCGGGGCACCTGCGCGTCCTGCCGGCCGCCACGCCGGCAAGAAAGCATGATCACATCGACATCGTCCTCGGCGAGCAGGTGCTGCGCATGAACGATCCGCGCCGCTTCGGCGCGGTGCTGTGGCATGGCGCCGGGGATGGCGAGCTCGATACGCATCCGCTGCTGCGCGTGCTCGGGGTCGAGCCGCTCGGCCCCGAGTTCGACGCCGCGCTGCTGTACCGCGCGACCCGCGGCCGCAGCGCGCCGATCAAGCAGGTGCTGCTGGCCGGTGACATCGTGGTCGGCGTCGGCAACATCTACGCCTCGGAAAGCCTGTTCAAGGCGCGTATCCATCCCGCCACGCCGGCCGGCCGCATCGGCCTGGTGCGCTTCGAGCGCCTGGCGCAGGCGATCCGCGAGACGCTGGCCGCGGCGATCGAGCAGGGCGGCAGCACGCTGCGCGACTTCATCGGCGCCGACGGCCGGTCCGGCTACTTCCAGCAGACGTATTTCGTGTACGACCGCGCCGGCCAGCCTTGCCGGATCTGCATGGCGGAAGTGCGACAGATCCGCCAGGGGCAGCGGTCGACGTTTTATTGTGCAAATTGTCAAAAGTAGGCACGGGTGCTAGATTCGTGTGATCATCGGAAACAAACCACCTCCAGCGGGGACGACGTGAGCAGCAACTTGGTGCAGGATTTTCAACGGTACAGCGACTGGCGCAACGGCGTGGTCAAGGCGCTGGAACGTTTTCGTGCATGCGTAAACGTCGCCCAGCTGTCCGACGCCGCCAGCGACCAGCGCTTCACGCGTGCCCGCAACCGGCTGGCGGACGACAAGCTGTCGATCGCCTTCGTGGCGGAATTCTCGCGCGGCAAATCGGAGCTGATCAACGCGATCTTCTTCGCCGACTACGGCCAGCGCATCCTGCCGTCCTCGGCCGGCCGCACCACGATGTGCCCGACCGAGCTGATGTACGAGGACACGCTGCCGCCGTCGATCCGCCTCCTGCCGATCGAGACGCGCGCCGAGATGCGCTCGACCACCGATTTCAAGGAGCAGAGCCACGCCTGGACCGTGCTGCCGCTGGACATCGATTCGGGCGAAGGCATGCTGGAAGCCTTCCAGCAGGTCAGCCTGACCAAGCGCGTGCCGGTCGAGGAAGCCAAGCGCTACGGCCTGTACGACGAGAGCGACCCCGATGCCGGGCTGGCCGTCGGCGACGACGGCCTGGTCGAGATCTCGATGTGGCGCCATGCGATCGTCAACTTCCCCCATCCGCTGCTCGAACAGGGCCTGGTCATCGTCGACACCCCGGGCCTGAACGCCATCGGCACCGAGCCCGAGCTGACGCTCAACCTGATTCCCAATGCCCACGCGGTGCTGTTCATCCTGGCCGCCGATACCGGCGTGACCAAGAGCGACATCGAGGTCTGGCGCGACCACATCGGCGGCGGCGCCGGCCGGCTGGTGGTGCTCAACAAGATCGACGCGATGTGGGACGAGCTGCGCAAGCCGGAAGAGGTCGAGGCGCAGATCGGCAAGCAGGTGGCCAGCGTGGCCCAGACGCTGCATCTCGACGAGAAGCAGGTGTTCCCGGTCTCGGCCCAGAAGGGCCTGGTCGGCAAGATCCACCAGGACGATGCGCTGCTGGCCAAGTCGCGCCTGCCGGCCCTCGAGAACGCGCTGTCGTCCGACCTGATCCCCGCCAAGCAGGACATCATGCGCGCCCAGCTGACGGCCGACATCGACGACCTGATCGCCTCGCGCGAAGCCCTGCTGTCGGCGCGCGCGCGCAGTGTGGTCGAGCAGATCGTCGAGCTCAAGAGCCTGCGCGGCAAGAACCAGGCGATCGTCGCCCACATGATGAAGCGCGTCGATGCCGAGAAGAAGGAATTCGACGAAAGCCTGTTCAAGCTGCAGGCCACCCGCGCGGTGTTCGCCCGGCTGTCCAACGAGGTGTTCACCAGCCTCGGCATGAGCCAGCTCAAGAGCGAGATCCAGCGCACCCGCGACGACATGGAGCAGAGCAAGTTCACCGCCGGCCTGCGCCAGGCGGTCAAGGACTTCTTCGAGAAGATCCAGGGCAACCTGCAGCAGTCCGGGCAGAAGGTCGACGAGATCACCGAGATGATGTCGGTCATGTACCGCAAGTTCTCCACCGAGCATGGCCTCGCGCTGTCGACCCCGATGCCGTTCACGCTCGAGAAATACCAGCAGGAGATCCACCTCATCGAAAGCATCTACCACAAGCAGTTCGGCGCGACGACGATCATGACGACGCCGCAGGTGGTGCTGATGCAGAAGTTCTTCGATTCCATCGCCTCGCGCGTCAAGCAGAGCTTTTTGCAGGCCAACCGCGACGTCGAAGCCTGGCTCAAGGTGGTGATGGCCCCGCTGGAGGCGCAGATCGGCGAGCACAAGGCCCAGCTCAAGCGCCGCCGCCAGGCGATCGAGCGCATCCACGAGGCCGCCGACTCGCTCGACGACAAGCTGGCCAGCTTCGAACAGATGCAGGTCGAGATCGAGGCGCAGAAGCGCATGCTGACCGCGCTGGGGGCAGAGCTGAAGAATGCCATCGCGGCCGACATTCCCTCGCTCAAGGCCGCCGCATAGATGAAACGCATCGTTGGCGCACAACGTGCGCTGGCGGGGACGGAAGACGACAGCGCACCGCTCCCCGCATCACCGGCCGGCGGCCTGGCCGACCCCTCGTTCTCCGCGACCGTGATCCGCTGGCAGAAGCAGCATGGCCGCCATGCGCTGCCCTGGCAGAACACGCGCGACGCCTACCGGATCTGGTTGTCCGAGATCATGCTGCAGCAGACCCAGGTGGCCGCCGTGATCCCGTATTACCAGCGCTTCCTGCAGCGCTTCCCCGACGTGCATGCGCTCGCCGCGGCGCCATCCGAGGACGTCATGGCGCACTGGAGCGGCCTGGGCTATTACACCCGTGCCCGCAACCTGCACCGCTGCGCGCAGCGCGTGGTGGAGGAATTCGGCGGCGTGTTTCCCGGCGATCCGGAACTGCTGGCGGACCTGCCCGGCATCGGCCGCTCGACGGCGGCGGCGATCGCGGCTTTCGCCTACGGCACCCGCGCCGCCATCCTCGATGGCAACGTCAAGCGCGTGTTCGCCCGCGTGTTCGGCGTGGAAGGCTATCCCGGCGACAAGCCGGTCGAGGACAAGCTGTGGCAACGCGCCGCGGCCCTGCTGCCGGAAGACGGCATCGAAGCCTACACCCAGGGCCTGATGGACCTCGGCGCGACGATCTGCACGCGCGGCCGGCCCGCCTGCGCTGCCTGCCCGCTGCGCGCGCGCTGCATCGCCTACGCGACCGATCGCGTGGATGAACTCCCCGTGCGCAAGCCTAAGAAGGCGATTCCCGAACGGCGGACCGCGATGCTGGTGGTTACCCACGGCGACGAAGTCCTGCTGGAGCAGCGTCCCGGCGCCGGCATCTGGGGCGGACTGCTGTCGCTGCCGGAGACCTCGCCGGATGCGCTCGCCGATGCCCGCTCGCGCGATGCGGTGCTGGCGCGGTCGGTGGCGTCATGGGGCGCCATCGACCGTGCCGAGCCGCTGCAGCCCTTCGTCCACGTGTTCACCCATTTCCGCCTGCAGGTAACCCCCTGGCGCATCGTGCTGGCGCGCCGCGAAGTGCTGGCCGCCGAGTCGGTCCACGTCTGGTGCCGCGCCGACCGCTTGGCGGACGCGCCGCTGCCGGCGCCGGTCAAGAAGCTTCTGCTCGGCCTGCTGCAGGCGCGCGACCTGTTGTCGATCTAGGTGCGGGCGCCGGGTCAGTTGGTCAACCTGCGGAATTCCACCGGCAGGTCGGTGCGCGGCAGCGCGACGAGGTGGGACGGGCTGGTAATCGCCATGGCGCAGATGGCCACTGGCGTCACGTCGCGCAGGCGGTACTCGACCACGATCTTTCCCTCCAGGCGCGACACGCGTTCGATGTTCAGCTCCCAGCAGGAGTTCGGTCGCTGGCCGGCGAACACGGCGGCGATCAGGTCCTTCGAAAAATCGATCGCGGGCAGCGCCGGCTGCGGCGTGCGGCCGGACTTGTGCTGCGCCCACAGCGCGCTCCACGCATTGGCATCGCGCACCACGCGGTTCGATTCGGTGCCGATGCCGGAATAGGGATCGCGGTCGACGTCGGTGAACTTCACCGGGCCGTCGGCTTGCGGCAAGCCGGACTGGGTGGACGACAGCTGCGTGGATGCGCTGCCGGGCGAAGAACCGTCGCCTCAGGCGGCGAGCAGGGTTGCGCACAGCATGCGCGCCAGCAGGCGCCAGGACATCTTGGACATCTCCGTTCTCCATGGCGGGGACAGGGGAAGCGCGTCTGGCCGACGCGCCGGGATGCCGGAAAGTGTAGGCAATCCGCGTGGGGCGGATGTATTCGATTGTTTGAATGTTTGCGGCTTTGTAATGCCGTGCATTGATTGCCGGCCCCGTCCGCGCACGGCTCAACCCTGTGCGGCCAAGCGCGCGGTCTTGCGGGCGGCCTCGGCCAGCGCCGCGGCGTCGACGCCCATCGCGCGCAGCGCGCGGGCGGCGCTGCCGTGGGCCAGCGTGGCGGCCGCGGCGATCACATGGGCCCCGACCAGGTTCGGTGCCGTCGCCTCGCGCTGCCGCTGCAGTTCGCGCATCAGCGTTTCCACCTGCGGCTGCGCGCGAAGCGGGCCGTTCCGGGGCGGGACAGGCATGGCCACCGCCGGCGGCGCCTGCACGCCGACCGAGGCCAGGGCTTCCGCATGCTGGCGTGCGAGGGCTGCGCGGAAATCGCCGGCGTCCGCGCCGACCTCGCGGAAGGCGGCCCGGGCGGTGCCATCGGGCAGCTCGATCGCCGCCAGGATGAAATGCTCGACGCCGGGTTCCTGCCGGCCATCGGCATTGGCGTGGCGTTCGGCGTCACGGCACAGGGTGCCGACGGTGCGCATGTCCTGCATGCGCCGGATCAGGGTGCGGAACATCATGTCTCCTGTTCGGGGGAATCGGGATGCTGGAGCAGGCCGGACAAGCGCTTGTGCGCGGCCTGCCGGGTCACGCCGAGCGCGTCGGCCACCTGGGCCCAGCTCCAGCCCTTCCGCAATGCGCTCACCACGGCGCGCCGTTCGAGCTGGTCGGCCATCAGGCGCAGAGCCACGACGGCGGCGAGGGCCTGTTCGGGATCGTCGGGCGAGGGGAGCTGGGGCGGGGACGTCATGTGTCAACTATAGTTGACACCGCCGGTGGATGTCAACTTTGGTTGACGGGGCTTCCGCGGCGGAACCCGAGCGGCCGCGCCTGAACCGCCGCGACAGGCTGGCAGGAAGCATGTTCATGCGGCGCTGAGGGCCCCGACGTCGGTGCGTCATGCCCGCCACGCGAACGGCCGCTAGACGATCCGATGCTGCTGCAGGAACTGGTAGACGATCTGTAGCCGGCTCTGGGCATCGGCCAGCTCCAGCAGCTTCTGGCGCGCCTTGAGCGGGATCGGCAGGATCTCGCACCAGCGGTTGGCCACCCAGCCGGCGCTGTCCAGCCGCACCGGTTGGGCGAACGGGTTCTCGAAATCGTCGCCCTGTTCGGCGCGGCCGCGGGCGAGGATGTTGTCGATCACGTTCTTGAGGCTTTCGGCGCAGCGCACGTGGATCTCGCTGGCCGGCGGGACCGCATCGGCCGCGAGGATCTCGACGCGGCCCTCGAGCCGCTGGTCCGGCAGCACGCGGGTCTCGATGATGCGGAAGCGCTCGCCGCCGCGCGTGCGCAGCGTCAGCAGGCCGGGCTCGTCCATGTCCCATTGCGTGATGTGGGCCAGGCAGCCGACCGCTTCCGGCTCTGCGGCGGCGCCGACTTCGGTGCCGGATCGGATCAGCACCACGCCGAACGGCGCGTTGTTGCGCATGCACTCGCCGATCATGTCGATGTAGCGGGCCTCGAAGACGCGCAGCGGCAGGATGCCGTCGGGGAACAGCACCGTGTTGAGCGGGAACAGCGGCAGCCAGGCGGACATCAGCCGAGTTCCCGGTGGCGGATCACGACGCGCTCGGTGGCGCCGAAATGCTTCGCCAGCTGCTCGGTGATGAAGACGGACCGGTGCTGGCCGCCGGTGCAGCCGATGGCGACCGTCAGGTAGCTGCGGTTGTCGCTCTTGTAGGACGGCAGCCATTTCTCGACGAAGCCGCGGATGTCAGCGAACAGTTCGCCCACGGCCGGCTGCGCCTCGAGGAAGGCGGCCACCGGTGCATCGCGGCCGGTCAGCGGGCGCAACGCGTGGTCGTAATAGGGGTTGGGCAGCAGGCGCACGTCGAACACCAGGTCGGCATCGAGCGGCACGCCGAACTTGAAGGCGAACGATTCGAACAGGATGGTCAGCCGGGTCGGCAGCGTATCGATGATTTCCTTGATCCAGGCGCGCAGCTTGTTGGCCGACAGCCCCGAGGTGTCGATCACATGACCGAGGCCTTCGATCACCGCCAGCATCTCGCGCTCCCGGCCGATGCAGTCGATCAGCGTCGGCCGGTCGGTCGGCGATTCGTCGCCGCGCAGGCGATGCGACAGCGGGTGGCTGCGGCGGGTCTCCGAGAAGCGCGTGATCAGCGACTCGGTCTTGGCGGTCAGGAACACCACCTTGACGTCGTGCCCCTCGTCCTTGAGCAGCTGGATGTCGGCCGGCAGGCCGGCCAGCGAATTGGCGCTGCGCGCGTCGACCGCGACGGCCAGGGTGTCGGCTCCCTCGGCCACGCGCGTGGCGACCAGCGCCCGCAAGAGGGTCGGCGGCAGGTTGTCGACGCAGAAATAGCCGGCGTCTTCCAGGGCGTTCAGGCAGACCGACTTGCCCGAGCCGGAAATGCCGGTGATGAGTACGATGCGCATAAGACCTCGATGATACCGCAGGCGGCGGCGCCGGTTTTGCGTTGCGCCGCAGGGAGAAAAGCAGGAGATGTCGTCGGGGCGACCGGATCAGTCGCCTTCCATGGCGCGCTGCTGGCGTTCCATGAATTCCTTGAGCGTATCGATGCCGCGCAGCTGCAGGATGGTATTGCGTACCGCGGCTTCCAGCAGCACCGCGAGGTTGCGGCCGGCCTCGACCGGGATCACCACCTTGCGCACCGGCAGGCCGAGCACGTCCTCGGTCTGCGAATGCAGCGGCAGGCGCTCGTAGTTTTCCTCGAGCGTGCTGCGGCGGACCAGGTGCACGATCAGCTTCAGGCGCATCTTGCGGCGCACCGCGGTCTCGCCGAAGATCGCGCGGATGTCGAGCAGGCCGAGACCGCGGACTTCCAGCAGGTTCTGCAGCAGCGGCGGGCAGCGGCCCTCGATCACGTCCGGCGCGATCCGCGCGAACTCGACCGCGTCGTCGGCCACCAGGCCGTGGTTGCGCGAAATCAGCTCCAGGCCCAGCTCGCTCTTGCCCAGCCCCGATTCGCCGGTGATCAGCACGCCCACGCCCAGCACGTCCATGAACACGCCGTGCATCGTGATGCGCTGGGCCAGCTTCTTCGAGAGATAGACGCGCAGGTAGTCGATCACCTGGGCCGCCGACAGCGGCGTGGAGAACAGCGGGATGTTCTTCTCGTCGCAGATCGACAGCACGTAGGGCGGCGTGTCCAGTCCCTCGGCGATGATGAAGGCCGGCGGCTGGCTGGCGACCAGCTCCTCGGTGTGGTGGGTGCGCGAGGTTGGCGACAGGCGCTTGTAGTACTCGGTCTCGGCCAGGCCGAACACCTGGATGCGGCCCGGATGGATCAGGTTGAGGTGGCCGACCTGGTCGGCGGCAGACGTCGCATCGCCGGAGATCAGCCGGTCGCCGCCGGCAAAGCCGGCGAACCAGCCCAGCTCGAGGGATTCGCGATTGTCTTCGTAGAGTTGCTGGATCGTCAGCGGGGTCGAGAGCGGCATGGTCGAAGGCCTGGCAGGAAGTCCTGTCGGCCATTATGCAACACTTCCGGCGCCGGACGCGGCCGGCGCGGGGAGAAGGGGGAAAGTCGTGCGGATCGCGCGGCGGCCGCGTGCAACGGAACGCTCAGGCGACGCTCTGGGCGCTCGGCTGCCAGGTGATCAGGCGGGCATGCACCGCCGCCGCATCGTCCATCGACGACAGCGCCGCGCGGAAGGTCTCGTCGGAAAACATCTCGGCCACCTCGGACAGGATCTCGAGGTGCTGTTGCGTGACGTTGTCGGGGATGAGCAGGAAGATCAGCAGCTTCACCGGTTCGCCGTCGGGCGACTCGAACGGGATCGGTTCCGCCAGGCGCACGAAGGCGGCCAGCGGCGCCTTCAGGCCCTTGATGCGCCCGTGCGGCACGGCGACGCCATGGCCGAGGCCGGTCGAACCGAGGCGCTCGCGCGCGAACAGGTTGTCCGACACGGTCGAGCGGGCGATGCCGCAGTTGTTCTCGAATAGCAATCCCGCCTGCTCGAAAGCACGCTTCTTGCTCGACACGCTCATGTCGAGCACGACGTTGACGAGCGGAAGGATCTGGGTGAAGTGATTCATATGTTGCAATGCACAAAATGGCGCCGGCAACGCATTATAGGCCGATTTCCCACGCAAGGCGCCTGAATCGGAGGCAAAGACGGGAAACGCCACACGTCCCGGGTGCGGACGTGACCAGACCGGCATGGCTGGCCGGCTCATGGCCGGCAATGGGGCAATTGTGCCGACGCCGCCTTGCGGCAACCTGACGCCGCACGGGCGCGGCGATCACTGGCGCGCGTTGCGCAGGTTCGACGGCTTCAGTCCGGTGCTGTAGTTGCTGCGCCACGGATTGATGTCCAGGCCGCCGCGCCGGGTATAGCGCGCATACACCGACAGTTTCTGGGGGCGGCAGCCGCGCAGGATGTCCATGAAGATGCGCTCGACGCATTGCTCGTGGAATTCATTGTGGTTGCGGAAACCGATCAGGTAGCGCAGCAGGCCTTCCTGGTCGATCTGGGCGCCGGCGTAGCGGATCTGCACGCTGCCCCAGTCCGGCTGGCCGGTGACGAGGCAGTTGGACTTGAGCAGGTGGGACACGAAGGTCTCCTCCACCATGCCTTCCTCGTGGTTCGCCTTGAGCAGGCCCGGGTCCGGTTCATAGCGGTCCACCTCGATGTCGAGGCGGTCGAGCAGCAGGCCTTCCAGCTCGCCCATGCGCACCGCGCCGAAGGCATCGGGCGCGGTCAGCGCCACCGACACCGAGGCGCCGAAACCGTCGGACAGGTCGGCTCGCAGCATCTCGGCCAGCGCCTCGGGGCTGGCGACCTTCGTCTGGTTGAACGAGTTCAGGTAGAGCTTGAACGACTTCGACTCGATGATGTTGGGCGACTCGGCCGGCACGGTGAAGCTGGCGATGGCCACCTGCGGCTTGCCGCGCATGTTCAGCCAGGACAGCTCGTAGGCGTTCCAGATGTCGACGCCGAAGAAGGGCAGCGTGACGCCTTCGGCGAGGCCGATCTCGGCGCGCTTTTGCTGGCGCGCAATCGGGAACAGCAGCGACGGGTCGTACTCGGTCTTGTAGGCGGCCGGCTTGCCCAGGGGGGAGGATTCCGGCAGGTTCGATGCGGTCATGATGGAGCGGGAATGCTTAAAGCAGCATTGTGCCAGATTCGACCGGCGGCCGATGCCGCGGCGGCCGACGCCGCAGCGGGCGCCGCGCGGGACAAGGCCCCGGCGGCGCCCGCGACGCATCAGAGGAACAGCTTGTACACCGGGTTGTCGGTCTCGTCCCAGTGGCGGTAGCCGAGCGAGGCAAGGAATTCGCGGAACTGCTTCATCTCCTTCTTCGGCACCTGGATGCCGACCAGGATGCGGCCGACGTCGCCGCCCTGCGAGCGGTAGTGGAACAGGCTGATGTTCCAGTTCGGCGCCATGCTGTCGAGGAAGCGCATCAGCGCGCCCGGGCGTTCCGGGAATTCGAAGCGGTACAGCAGCTCGTCGCGCGCCAGCGGGCTCTTGCCGCCCACCAGGTGGCGGATGTGCACCTTGGCCAGTTCGTCATGGGTCAGGTCGAGCGTGCGGAAGCCGTGGCGTTCGAAGTTCTTCGCGATCTTCGCCGATTCGTCCGGCGTGTTGATCTGGATGCCGACGAAGACATGCGCTTCCTTCTCGTCGGAGATGCGGTAGTTGAACTCGGTGACGTTGCGCGGACCGATCAGTTCGCAGAAGCGCTTGAAGCTGCCGCGCTCCTCGGGAATCGTCACGGCGAACACCGCTTCGCGGGTGGTGCCGACGTCGGCCATCTCGGCCACGAAGCGCAGGCGGTCGAAATTCATGTTGGCGCCGCTGCAGATCGTGACCAGGGTTTCGTTCTTCAGCGGCTTCTTCGCGGCGCGGGCGCGCTCGATGTAGGCCTTGGCGCCGGCGATCGACAGCGCGCCGGACGGTTCGAGGATGCTGCGGGTGTCCTGGAACACGTCCTTGATCGCGGTGCACACCGCCGCCGTGTCGACCAGCACCACGTCGTCGATATGCTGGCGGATGATGCGGAAGGTTTCCTCGCCCGGATGCTTGACCGCGGTGCCGTCGGCGAACAGGCCGACGTCGGACAGCGCGATGCGCTTGCCGTGGGCGATCGAGCGCGCCATCGCGTCGGAATCGGTGGTCTGCACGCCGATCACCTTGATCTCCGGACGCAGCGACTTGACGTAGGCCGCCACGCCGGCCAGCAGGCCGCCGCCGCCGATCGGCACGAAGATCGCGTGGATCGGACCCGGGTGCTGGCGCAGGATCTCCATGCCCACCGTGCCGGCGCCGGCGATCACGTGCGGATCGTCGAACGGGTGGACGAAGGTCATCTTCAGCTTCTTCTCGAGCGCCAGCGCATGCTGGTAGGCGTCGCTGTAGGAATCGCCGTGCAGCACCACCTCGCCGCCGCGCGACTGCACCGCGTCGATCTTGATCTGCGGCGTGGTGGTCGGCATGACGATGATGGCGCGGCAGCCGAGCTTCTTCGCCGAGGTGGCCACGCCCTGGGCATGGTTGCCGGCCGAGGCGCAGATGACGCCGCGCTTGAGCTGCGCCGGCGTCAGGTGCGACATCTTGTTGTAGGCGCCCCGGATCTTGTAGCTGAACACGCTCTGCATGTCCTCGCGCTTGAAGTAAATGCGGTTGTCCATGCGCTGCGACAGCACGGGCGCGAGTTCGAGCGGCGTTTCGATGGCAACGTCGTAGACGCGGGCGGTCAGGATCTTCTTCAGGTAATCGGTCGTCATGGTTCGAGAGGATGGGCCTGCGGAAAGGGCGCCGAGGCGAGGTGCGACGACGGTCCGGCGGGCGGGGCGCGGAGGGTGTCCGCGGGCTGGGGGCGGCATGCCTGGTGAGGCGAGCGCCCTGGACCTGTCATTCGTCACGACGCGAGGGTCGGCCGGTCATTATAATGGACGCGCTGCAACATTCCGTGCAGTCCGCAACCTTCCCGCCATCCGTTCCCGATGATCGAATCCGCCGTCCGCTGGCTGCTCGACCTGTTCGCCCTGCCCGATGTCGGCCTGTCGACGGTGTTCATCGTCAGCTTCATCTCGGCCACGCTGCTGCCGATGGGATCGGAACCGGCGGTGTTCGCCGTGGCCAAAGCCAATGGGGACCTGTTCTGGCCAGCCATCCTGGTGGCCACCGTCGGCAATACCCTGGGCGGCATCGTCGACTACTGGATGGGCTACGGCGCCCACGAGGCGTTCGCGAAGGAGCGCAAGACCCGCTGGTTCAGGTGGCTGGAGCGCTTCGGTGCCAAGACCATGCTGCTGGCCTGGCTGCCCGGCGTGGGCGACCCGATCTGCACGCTGGCCGGCTGGCTGAAGTTGCCGTTCTGGCCATCGGTGGCCTACATGGCGATCGGCAAGTTCCTGCGCTACCTCACCATGACCTGGCTGTTGCTCTACGTGCCCGACGGGTTCTGGAGAAGCATCGGAAATCTGTTTTAATAACAATTACTTATGTGCTTATAACCGGCCGCGCGAGTACCCTTGCAGAATGTAGGGTAGACGCGTCTGGTGCGCCGCAATAAGCTACAATCAACTTTTGCCCGTCCTGGATGCGGAGTTCGGCACATTCCACTGTTGCCAACAAGACCGGCCCGCCATCCCCTACCGATCCAGACTGATGAACGCCCCAGCACACATCGAGGCCCTGCTCTCCGACCAGGCGACCGGCGCAGCGTCGACCCGACTGCGCGAGATCCCGTACAACTACACCTCGTTCTCCGATCGCGAGATCGTGATGCGCCTGCTCGGCGAAGAAGCCTGGAAGCTGGTGGACGACCTGCGCGGCGAACGCCAGACCGGCCGCTCGGCGCGCATGCTGTACGAAGTGCTGGGCGACATCTGGGTGGTGCGGCGCAATCCGTATCTGCAGGACGACATGCTCGACAATCCGAAGCGCCGCCAGGCATTGATCGATGCGCTGAACCACCGCCTGAACGAGATCGAGAAGCGCCGCCACCAGACCGAGGTGAGCGACGAGAACGCCGCGCGCCGCGCCGCCAATGTCGATGCGCTGCTGACGATGGCGCGCCGCGCCGTCGATGACTTCGGCGCGACCTTCCGCCAGATGTACGACCTGCGCAAGAAGGCGACGAAAGTCCTGTCGCGCTACACCGCGAAGGACAACATCCGCTTCGACGGCCTGTCGCGCGTGTCGCACGTGACCGATGCGACCGACTGGCGCGTGGAATATCCCTTCGTCGTGCTCACACCCGACGGCGAGGACGAAATGGCGGGCCTGGTGAAGGCCTGCATCGAACTGGGTCTCACCATCATCCCGCGCGGCGGCGGCACCGGTTACACCGGCGGCGCCGTGCCGCTGACGCCGATGTCGGCCGTCATCAACACCGAGAAGCTGGAGGCGCTCGGCCCGGTCGAGATGACCCGCCTGCCGGGCGTCGACCGCGACTACGCGACGATCCATTCCGGCGCCGGCGTGGTCACCAAGCGCGTGTCCGACGCGGCCGAGAAGGCCGGCTTCGTGTTCGCGGTCGACCCGACCTCGGCGGAAGCCTCCTGCATCGGCGGCAACATCGCCATGAACGCCGGCGGCAAGAAAGCCGTGCTGTGGGGCACCGCGCTCGACAACCTCGCCAGCTGGCGCATGGTCGATCCGAACGGCGACTGGCTGGAAGTCACACGCCTCGATCACAACCTCGGCAAGATCCACGACGTCGAGGTGGCCCGCTTCCAGCTCGAATGGACCCATCCGGCCGAGAAGGGCCGCAGCAACGCGCCGTTCCGTACCGAGATCCTCGAGATCCCCGGCCGCGTGTTCCGCAAGGAAGGCCTGGGCAAGGACGTCACCGACAAGTTCCTGGCCGGCCTGCCCGGCATCCAGAAGGAGGGCTGCGACGGCCTGATCACCTCGGCGCGCTGGATCCTCCACAAGATGCCGAAGTTCACGCGCACCGTCTGCCTGGAATTCTTCGGCGAGGCGCGCGACGCCATCCCGTCGATCGTCGAGATCAAGGGTTACCTCGACGGCCTGCCGAAGACCGGCGACCCGAAGTTCGCCACCATCCGCCTGGCGGGCCTGGAGCACCTGGACGAGCGCTACCTGCGCGCGGTCGGCTATGCCACCAAGTCCAAGCGCGGCACGCTGCCGAAGATGGCGCTGTTCGGCGACATCGTCGGCGACGACGAGGAAGCCGTGGCGCATGCCGCTTCCGAGGTGATCCGCCTGGCCAATACCCGCGTCGGCGAGGGCTTCGTGGCGGTCAGCCCCGAGGCGCGCAAGAAATTCTGGCTCGACCGCGCCCGCACCGCGGCCATCGCCAAGCACACCAACGCGTTCAAGATCAACGAGGACGTGGTGATCCCGCTCGAACGCATGGGCGAGTACACCGACGGCATCGAGCGCATCAACATCGAGCTGTCGATCAAGAACAAGCTGCAGCTGGTCGGCGAGCTGAAGGAATTCTTCGCGCGCGACCATCTGCCGCTGGGCAAGAGCGAGGATGCCGAGGGCAAGAACCTGCCGGCCGAGGAAGTACTGGAAGACCGCGTCGTGCAGACGCAGCAGCTGCTCGGCGCGGTCGAGTCGCTGTGGACCTTCCTGCTCGACAGCCTCGACAAGCCGCTGCGCGACACGAAGGGCGAACTGGCCACGCTCGGCCTGGCCGACCTGGCCTCCGCCTTCGAGGAGCGCCTGGCGCGCCAGCCGGACGCCACCGTGTTCCACGTGCTGCAGGACCGCACCGTGCGCGTGTCGTGGAAGCGCGAGCTGCGCGCGCCGCTGCGCCACATCTACAACGGCGCCGCCTTCAAGCTGATCCTCGACGAATGCAACGCGATCCACAAGCGCGTGCTGCGCGGCCGCGTGTTCGTGGCGCTGCACATGCATGCCGGCGACGGCAACGTGCACACCAACATCCCGGTCAACTCGGACCACTACGAGATGCTGCAGGATGCCCACGCCGCCGTCGGCCGCATCATGAAGCTGGCGCGCTCGCTCAACGGCGTGATCTCCGGCGAGCACGGCATCGGCATCACCAAGCTGGAATTCCTCACCGACGAAGAGATCGGCGCCTTCCGCGACTACAAGAAGCGCGTCGACCCGCAGGGCCGCTTCAACAAGGGCAAGCTGCTCGACGACCCGGATTTCCCGGCCGACCTGCGCAATGCCTACACGCCGTCCTTCGGCCTGATGGGGCACGAGTCGCTGATCATGCAGCAGAGCGACATCGGCGCCATCTCCAACAGCATCAAGGACTGCCTGCGCTGCGGCAAGTGCAAGCCGGTCTGCACCACGCATGTCCCGCGCGCCAACCTGCTGTACTCGCCGCGCAACAAGATCCTGGCGACCTCGCTCTTGGTCGAGGCCTTCCTGTACGAAGAGCAGACCCGCCGCGGCGTGTCGATCAAGCACTGGGACGAGTTCTCCGACGTGGCCGACCACTGCACCGTCTGCCACCGCTGCGAGAAGCCGTGCCCGGTCGACATCGACTTCGGCGACGTGTCGATGAACATGCGCAACCTGCTGCGCAAGATGGGCCAGAAGAAATTCAACCCGGGCACCTCGGCCTCGATGTTCTTCCTGAACGCGACCGACCCGGCCACCATCAACGCCACCCGCGAAGTGATGATCGGCTGGGGCTACAAGGCCCAGCGCCTGGGCAACGAGCTGCTGAAGAAATTCGCCAAGAAGCAGACCAAGGCGCCGCCGTCGACCGTCGGCAAGCCGCCGGTCAAGGAGCAGGTGATCCACTTCGTCAACAAGAAGATGCCGGGCAACCTGCCGAAGAAGACGGCGCGCGCGCTGCTCGACATCGAGGACGACAAGGTCATCCCGATCATCCGCGACCCGGCCAGGACCACGTCGGACAGCGAGGCGGTGTTCTACTTCCCGGGCTGCGGTTCGGAGCGCCTGTTCTCGCAGGTGGGCCTCGCCACGCAGGCGATGCTGTGGGAGGTCGGCGTGCAGACGGTGCTGCCGCCGGGTTACCTGTGCTGCGGCTATCCGCAACGCGGCGCCGGCCAGTACGACAAGGCCGAGAAGATGATGACGGACAACCGCGTGCTGTTCCATCGCGTCGCCAACACGCTGAACTACCTCGACATCAAGACGGTGGTGGTGTCCTGCGGCACCTGCTACGACCAGCTCGAATCCTATGAATTCGACAAGATCTTCCCGGGCTGCCGCATCATCGACATCCACGACTTCCTGCTGGAGAAGGGCGTGAAGCTCGAGGGTGTGGAGGGCGTGCGCTACATGTACCACGAGCCCTGCCACAACCCGATGAAGATGCAGGACTCGGTGAAGACGCTCAACACCCTGATCACCACCGCCGACAACGTAAAGATCGAGAAGAACGACCGCTGCTGCGGCGAGTCGGGCACCTTCGCGGTCTCGCGCCCGGACATCGCCACCCAGGTGCGCTTCCGCAAGGAGCAGGAGATGAGGAAGGGCGTCGACAAGGTGCGCGCCGACGGCTTCACGGGCGACGTGAAGATCCTGTCGTCCTGCCCGTCCTGCCTGCAGGGCCTGTCGCGCTACAAGGACGATACCGGCGTCGATGCCGACTACATCGTCATCGAGATGGCGCGTCACCTGCTCGGCGAGAACTGGCTGGTCGACTACGTGGCCCGCGCCAACCGCGGCGGCATCGAGCGCGTGCTGGTATGACCTGCGCGGCCGCTTGCGAACTGTGCGAACAGCCGGGCGGCGAACTCGTCGCGCGGCTGGAGCGCTTGCGCATCGTGCTGGTCGACGATGCGAACTATCCCGGCTTCTGCCGCGTGATCTGGCGCGACCACGTGCGGGAGATGACCGACCTGTCCGCCGCGGACCGCACCCTGCTGATGGACGCGGTCTGGGCGGTGGAGCAGGCGGTGCGCGAGGTCATGCAGCCGCGCAAGGTCAACCTGGCCTCGCTCGGCAACGTCGTGCCCCACCTGCACTGGCACGTGATCCCGCGCTACGAGGACGATGCGCATTTCCCGGCGCCGGTCTGGGCCGAGGCGAAACGGGTCGCCGACCCGGCACTGATCGTCGAGCGGCGCGCCCGCCTGCCGTCGCTGCGCGAAGCGCTTTCCACATTGTTTCCCGCATGAGGCATGCCCATGGCTGAACGCACTCCCGTCGAACTGACCGTCCACAGCAAGTCGAAGACGCTCGACATCGCCTTCGACGACGGCGCCGTGTTCACGCTGCCCTTCGAATTCCTGCGGGTGTACTCGCCCTCCGCGGAAGTGCGCGGCCACGGTCCCGGGCAGGAAGTGCTCCAGACCGGCAAGCGCGGCATCGGCATCGAGGCGATCGAGCCGGTCGGCAACTATGCGATCCAGCCCCATTTTTCGGATGGCCACAACACCGGCATCTACACCTGGGACTATCTTTATGAACTCGGCGCCAACCAGGCGTCGATGTGGGAGGAATATCTGCAGCGCCTGGAAGACGCAGGACACACCCGCGAGTCCGGCCGCGACGTCCCGATGGCCGCCGGCAAGGGGCACGCCTGCGGGCACAACCATTGATGGCGGAACAACTGTTGCGATCCCGAGGGGCGGGGCAGGCGGGATAGTCGTTGCTGGCGGGCAGTCCTGTGCGGCCGGTTTGCCCGACCCCGCTTGTATAATGTCGGCTCATTTCCCATCGTTCCCGCCATGACCAACACCACGCATTTCGGCTTCGAGACCGTCCCCGAGGAAGAGAAAGTCCGCAAGGTCGCCAAGGTGTTCCATTCCGTCGCGCAGAAATACGACGTGATGAACGACCTGATGTCCGGCGGCCTGCACCGTCTCTGGAAGACGTTCACCATCGCCCAGGCCGGCGTGCGCCCGGGTTTCCGCGTGCTCGACATCGCCGGCGGCACCGGCGACCTGGCCCGGGCGTTCGCGAAGCAGGCCGGACCGTCCGGCGAAGTGTGGCTGACCGACATCAATGAATCGATGCTGCGCGTGGGGCGGGACCGCATGCTCAACGACGGCATGGTCACGCCGACGCTGCTGTGCGATGCCGAGAAGCTGCCGTTCCCTGACAATTATTTCGACCGCGTGTCGGTGGCGTTTGGCCTGCGCAACATGACCCACAAGGATGTCGCGCTGGCCGAGATGCGCCGCGTGCTCAAGCCGGGCGGCAAGCTGCTGGTGCTGGAGTTCTCGAAGGTATGGGAACCGCTGCAGAAGCCCTACGACGTGTATTCGTTCTCGGTGCTGCCGTGGCTGGGCAAGCAGATCGCCGACGATGCCGACAGCTACCGTTACCTGGCCGAGTCGATCCGCATGCATCCGGACCAGGAAACGCTCAAGACCATGATGCAGGCCGCCGGCCTGGACCGCGTGGAGTACTACAACCTGACGGCCGGCGTGGCTGCGCTGCACACCGGTATCAAACTTTGACGCTGCGGCGGACTCTCACCCGTATCGATCTTTTCTACGGGAGTCCGCCATGAAACACTTCCTCATCGCCCTGGCGCTGGCGGTTGCCACCGCCACGGTTCCTGTCGGCGAGGCCGACGCCAAGCGGCTCGGCGGCGGCGGCTCCTTCGGCAAGCAATCCCAGAACATCAACCGTCCGGCGCCCGCCTACACGCCCGGCCAGAACACGGCCGCACCGCGCCAGGCGCCCGCGCCGGCTCCGGGCGCCGTGCCGCAGCGCCAGCCGAACCGCTGGGGCGGCATGCTCGGCGGCGCGCTGGCGGGCCTCGGCCTCGGCATGCTGTTTTCCCACCTTGGCATCGGCGGCGCCTTCGGCGGCATCCTCGGCGGCCTGCTGACCATCGTGCTGATCATTGCCGCGGCCTCCATCCTGTTCCGCATGCTGCGCCGCAAGCAGGAAGCCCAGCCGGTGCTGGCGACGGCGGGCGGACCCATGGGCGCGCAAGGCGCGACACCCGAGATCGGATCGCGGCTCGACCAGGGTATGCAGCGCCGCGCCGACGGACCTGGCGCGGGCGCTGCCGCCGTTGCCGGCACCGTGGTCCCGGCCTGGGGCATTCCGTCCGATTTCGACACCGACGGTTTCCTGCGCCACGCCAAATCCCATTTCATCCGCCTGCAGGCGGCCTGGGACCGGGCCGACGTCGAGGACCTGCGCGAATTCACCACGCCCGAGACTTTCGCCGAGCTGCGCATGCAGCTGCAGGAACGCGGCCCGTCGCCGAACCACACCGATGTCGTGCAGCTCGATGCCGAACTGCTCGGCATCGAGACGCTCGGCGACAGCTGGCTGGCCAGCGTGCGCTTCACCGGCCTGGTGTCGGAAGCCGCCGGCGCGTCGCCCGCGCCGTTCGCGGAAGTCTGGAACCTGTCCAAGCCGGCATCGGGGCAGGGCGGCTGGGTGCTGGCCGGCATCCAGCAGGCGCACTGAGCGGCGGCGCTGGAAGGCTGGCGACCAGGCAGGGCAAGGACGCAACGCCGCCAGATGGAGGCTCGCGCGAGACGACGCCTCGCACATTGCGGTATGGACACCGCGCAAACTGGTAAACTTGGCCCGCCCGCGATTCCCGCGGGCGGTTTCCATTGCGCTTCCCCATGAACCTTCCTCCGCTGCCGCCGGTCGTGCCCGCCGCGATCAACCACCTGCTGTCGCAGGAGCCCTGGGCGCGTGACAAGCTCGCCCGCCATGCCGGCAAGACGGCCGTGTTCGACTTCGGCGTGCAGGCGCTGCGCCTGACCGTCGGCGCCGACGGCCTGGTGCAGGCCGCGCCGGCCGACGCGCCGGCCAGCGTCACGATCCGCATCAAGCTGGCCGACCTGCCGCTGATCCTGCAGAACCGCGAACATGCGTTTTCCTATGTGGCGTTGGAGGGCGACGCCGATTTCGCCAACGCGGTGTCCCAGGTGGCGCAGTCCGTGCGTTGGGAAGCCGAGGAAGACCTCGCCCGGTTCGTCGGCGACATCGCCGCGGTGCGCATCGTGCAGGGCGCGAAGGGCGCCGCCGACATCGCCCGCACCACCCAGCGCAAGCTGGCCGAGAACCTGGCCGAATATTTCCTCGAAGAGAACCCGATGCTGCTGCGACCGCAGGCCGTGTCCGATTTCGCCGCCGAGGTCGCGCGGCTGCGCGACGACGTCGAGCGCCTGTCCAAGCGCATCGAGAAGCTGGAAGGCGGCCGCGCATGATCCGTCGCTTCCTGCGGGCCCTGAAGATCTTCCGCGTCGCACTCACCTACGGCCTGGACGAGATCGCGATGTCCGGCCTGGACGTGCCGCGCACGCGCCGCTGGATCGATCGCGTGCTGTTCTGGCGCGACATCTCGGCGCCGCGCGGCGTGCGCCTGCGCCGCGCGCTCGAGGAGCTGGGCCCGATCTTCGTCAAGTTCGGCCAGGTGCTGTCGACCCGCCGCGACCTGCTGCCGCTCGACATCGCCGTCGAGCTGGCCATGCTGCAGGATCGCGTGCCGCCGTTCGACCCGAACCTGGCGGTGGCGCAGATCGAGCTGTCGCTCGGCGCCCACCCGGACCAGCTGTTCGCCAGTTTCGACCTGGCGCCGGTGGCGTCCGCCTCGATCGCCCAGGTGCATTTCGCCACGCTCAAGGATGGCACCGAGGTCGCCGTCAAGGTGCTGCGACCGGGCATGAAGCGCGTGATCGAGGAAGACATCGCCCTCATGCAGATCGGCGCGGGCTGGGTCGAACGCCTGTGGGCCGACGGCCGCCGCCTCAAGCCGCGCGAGGTCGTGGCCGAGTTCGACAAGTACCTGCACGACGAGCTGGACCTGATGCGCGAGGCGGCCAACGCCAGCCAGCTGCGCCGCAACTTCATGGGATCTGACCTGCTGCTGGTGCCGGAGATGTTCTGGGACTACTGCTCGAGCAGCGTCATCGTGATGGAGCGCATGCGCGGCATCCCGATCTCGCAGACCGACCGGCTGGTGGCCGAGGGTGTCGACATCAAGAAGCTGTCGCGCGACGGCGTCGAGATCTTCTTCACCCAGGTGTTCCGCGACGGCTTCTTCCATGCCGACATGCACCCGGGGAACATCCTGGTGTCGGTCGACCCGGCCACGTTCGGCCGCTACATCGCGCTCGACTTCGGCATCATGGGGACGCTGACCGACTTCGACAAGGATTACCTGTCGCAGAATTTCCTCGCCTTCTTCCGGCGCGACTACAAGCGCGTGGCCGAGGCCCACATCGAATCGGGCTGGGCGCCCAAGAACACCCGTGTCGACGAGCTGGAGGCCGCGGTGCGCGCCTGCTGCGAGCCGATCTTCGACCGCCCGCTGCGCGACATCTCGTTCGGTCAGGTGCTGCTGCGCCTGTTCCAGGCCTCGCGCCGTTTCAACATCGAGGTGCAGCCGCAGCTGGTGCTGCTGCAGAAGACCCTGCTCAACATCGAAGGCCTGGGCCGCCAGCTCGACCCCGACCTCGACCTCTGGAAGACCGCCAAGCCCTACCTCGAGAGCTGGATGGAGAAGCAGGTCGGCTGGCCCGGCCTGGTCGAGCGCTTCCAGGCCGAGGCGCCGCGCTTCTCGCACATCCTGCCGCAGCTGCCGCGCCTCCTGCACCAGGCGCTGACCCACGAGGCCGAACCGCGCCCGCAGGAAAGCGACCTGTTGCGGCAGATGCTGGAAGAGCAACGCCGCACCAACCGCATGCTGTCCTTCGTGATCTATTTCGGCGGCGGCCTGCTGGCCGGCCTGCTGTTCATGCAGTGGTACATGCACAACCAGGGATACTGAGATGAGCCAGGCGCCTGTCCCCGATTTCGCCACGCGAGACCCGCTGTCGCCGGAGTTCTGGAACGAGCGCTTCGAGCGCAGGTTCACGCCGTGGGACAAGGGCGGGGTGCCGCAATCGCTGCAGGAATTCGCCGCCGCGCAGGCAGCGCCGCGCAGCGTGCTGATCCCCGGATGCGGCACCGGCTGGGAACTGGCCTGGCTGTCGGAGCAGGGCTGGGACGCGGTGGCGATCGATTTTTCGCCGGCCGCCGTCGCCGCGGCGCGCCAGGCGGTCGGCCGCTGGTCGGACCGGGTGGCGGAGGCCGATTTCTTCGCCTACCGGCCACAGCGCCCGCTCGACACGATCTACGAACGCGCCTTCCTGTGCGCGCTGCCCCCAGCCATGCGGCCGCGCATCGCCGCGCGCTGGGCCGAGCTGCTGCCGCCGGGCGGCCTCCTGGCAGGATTCTTCTTCTTCGACCAGGCGCCCAAAGGGCCGCCGTTCGGCATCGCGCCCGCCGAGCTGGAAGCGTTGCTGGCGCCGCAGTTCGAGCGCATCGACGATCGCGCGGTGGCCGATTCGATCCCCGTCTTCGCCGGCAAGGAGCGCTGGCAGGTCTGGCGCCGGCGCGGCTGATCGACCGGCATCCCGACGAGAGCGTCCGCTCTGCTGGCGAACGCCGGCCTCTCCCGCGGCAGACTGCCTGCCCGCGGCCCGCACGGCCGCATTCCCACTCTCCATGACGGCGCACCCGCCCGGCGGCGCCGGTCCGGGATGCGCCAACCGGAACTCCTCCCGCCCCGACCGGCACAAAGCCCCGCCGGAGCGCGTTTCCGGCAAATTTTATTTGCTGGACGGAACGCATTCTTCTTTATAATGGGCCGTTTTTTTCGCCCGGAGCAATCCAGATGAACACCACCCTGATCACCTTCGTCGCGCTTTACCTGGTCGGCACGCTGGCACTGGGCGTCTGGGCCGGCACGCGCATCAAGAGCACCAGCGACTTCGCCATCGCCGGCCGCAGCCTGCCGCTGATCATGGTGATCACCACCACCTTCGCCACTTGGTTCGGCGCCGAAACGGTGATGGGCATCCCGGCCCGCTTCGTGCAGGGCGGCCTGAACGCCATCGTCGAGGATCCGTTCGGCGCCGGCACCTGCCTGATCCTGGTCGGCCTGTTCTTCGCCACCAAGCTCTACCGCCTGAATCTCCTGACCATCGGCGACTACTATCGCGAACGCTACGGCAAGGGCGTGGAAATCTTCTGCTCCGGCGCGATCATCCTGTCCTACCTCGGCTGGGTGGCCGCGCAGATCACCGCGCTCGGCCTGGTGTTCTCCGTGCTGACCGGCGGCGCCATGTCGGAAACCACCGGCATGATCATCGGCATGCTGGCCGTGCTGATCTACGTGGTGGTCGGCGGCTTCCTGGCGGTGGCCTGGACCGACTTCATCCAGATGATCGTGCTGGTCGTCGGCATGAGCATCATCGCCATCTTCGCGGCCGACCTGGCCGGCGGCGCCGACAAGGTGCTCGACATGGCGGGCAATGCCAACCTGTGGAATTTCCTGCCCGCGCCGAGCTTCGTCGACATCGCCGCCTTCATCGGCGCCGGCCTGACCATGATGCTCGGCAGCATCCCGCAGCAGGACGTGTTCCAGCGCGTGATGTCGGCCAAGGACGAGGCCACCGCCCGCAAGGGCGCGGTCATCGGCGGCGCCAGCTACATCGTGTTCGCCTTCGTGCCGATGTTCATCGTCTGCGCCGCCGTGGTGGTGATGGGATCGCAGGCGCTCGAGATGGCCAAGGACGATTACCAGCGCCTGCTGCCGACCTTCGTGCTGACCAAGATGCCGCTGATCATGCAGATCCTGTTCTTCGGCGCGCTGGTGTCGGCGATCAAGAGCTGCTCGTCCGCCACGCTGCTGGCGCCGTCGACCAGTTTCGTCGAGAACATCCTCAAGAACATCCGTCCGGACATGAACGACCGCCAGCAGCTGTTCGCCATGCGCGCCACCATCGTGATCTTCGCCTTCCTGGTGCTGACCTACGCGATCGCGATGCAGGGCACGTCGATCTACGACCTGGTGTCGAGCGCCTACCAGGTCACCCTGGTCGGTGCCTTCGTGCCGCTGGCGATGGGCCTGTACTGGAAGCGCGCGACGACCCAGGGCGCCATCTTCTCGATCGCGCTGGGCATCGGCACCTGGATCCTGTTCTTCCCGCAGGTCAGCGGCCTGGGCGAGCAGTTCCCGCAGCAGCTGGCCGGCCTGATCGCCGCCTTCGTGGGCATGTTCGCCGGCTCGCTGATGCCGCAGTTCCTGAAGAACCGGCACGAGCAGCACCTGCATGTCGCCGGACTGAACTGACCGGCGCAGCCCCGACCGACGCCGCCTGCGGGCGGCGTCGTCGTTTTCGCGGCACGCGGCGACGTCCCTGCCGGCCCGGGCGGAAGGGGGAGTATGGATTTTCCGGCAACTGTCCCCATGTCCGCCACAGGCGCGCCGCCCGCCGGTGTGGCACCGGCCGCGGCGATGCCGGAAACTTTCCGAAGCCAGGTGGAAAACCTTTATAATTCAGGGTTTTGTATGATTTTTGCAGGAGGATCCCATGCCGATCTATGCCTATCGCTGTGAATCTTGCGGGTTTGCCAAGGATGTCTTGCAGAAGCTGTCCGATGCACCGCTGTCCGACTGCCCCGAGTGCGGCAAGCCGGCCTTCAAGAAGCAACTGACCGCGGCCGGTTTCCAGCTCAAGGGCACCGGCTGGTATGCGACCGACTTCCGCAACAACGGCAGCGCGCCGGCGGCCAAGCCGGCGGCCGAACCCGCCTGCGGCGCGGCCTGCGCGACGCCCGCGGCCTGCGGCGCGGCCGACAGCGCCGCAGCGTAAGCCGCGGACCATGTCCAACGGCACCCTCGCGGGTGCCATGACACCCTGACACGATGCGCAAATACTTCGTCACCGGCCTGCTGATCCTGGTCCCGATCGCGATCACGCTGTGGGTCCTCAAGCTGATCATCAGCACGATGGACCAGTCCCTGCTGCTGCTGCCCGAGCAATGGCAGCCGCAGGCGCTGTTCGGCTTCTACGTGCCGGGCGTCGGCACCATCCTCACGCTGCTGATCGTCTTCCTGACCGGCGTGGCCACGCGCAATTTCATCGGCAAGCGGCTGGTCTACCTGTGGGAATCGCTGCTGATCCGCATCCCGATCGTCAACACGATCTACACCAGCGTCAAGCAGGTGTCGGACACGCTGTTCTCCTCCAGCGGCAATGCCTTCCGCAAGGCGCTGCTGGTGCAGTATCCACGCCAGGGTTCCTGGACCATCGCCTTCCTGACCGGCACCCCGGGCGGCGACGTGAAGAATCACCTCACCGGCGACTACGTCAGCGTCTACGTGCCGACCACGCCGAACCCGACCTCCGGCTTCTTCCTGATGATGCCGCGCGAGGACACGATCGAACTCGACATGACCGTCGACGAGGCGCTCAAGTACATCGTCTCGATGGGCGTGGTCGCTCCCGAACTGGTCCGCAAGGCCGAGGCCGCCCAGGCCGAGGCGCTCGGCGAGACCGTCAACTGACCGAATCCGAAACCACCAGGCGGCGCGCCCGCGGCAACCCGGCGCAAGGCCCACGATAAAGCACCAAGAAAACCTGTCACTGGAAATTCACTATGTCTATGCGAACTCATTACTGCGGCCTCACCACCGAGGCGCTTCTCGGTCAAACCGTCAGCCTGTGCGGCTGGGTGCACCGTCGCCGCGACCACGGCGGCGTCATCTTCATCGATCTGCGCGACCGTGAAGGCCTGGTCCAGGTGGTGTGCGATCCCGACCGTCCCGACATGTTCAAGGTCGCCGAGTCGGTCCGCAACGAGTTCTGCCTGCGCATCACCGGCCTGGTGCGCAACCGTCCGGAAGGCACCGCCAACGCCAACCTGAAGTCCGGCAAGATCGAAGTGCTGGCCCAGGAAGTGGAAGTGCTGAACCCGTCGGTGACGCCGCCGTTCCAGCTCGACGACGAGAACCTGTCCGAGACCACCCGCCTGACACACCGCGTGCTCGACCTGCGCCGCCCGCAGATGCAGAACAACCTGCGCCTGCGCTATCGCGTGACGATGGAAGTGCGCAAGTTCCTCGACGCCAACGGCTTCATCGACATCGAGACGCCGATGCTGACCAAGTCGACGCCGGAAGGCGCGCGCGACTACCTGGTGCCGTCGCGCGTCAACCCGGGCAACTTCTTCGCGCTGCCGCAGTCGCCCCAGCTGTTCAAGCAGCTGCTGATGGTGGCCAACTTCGACCGCTACTACCAGATCACCAAGTGCTTCCGCGATGAAGACCTGCGCGCCGACCGCCAGCCGGAATTCACCCAGATCGACTGCGAGACTTCGTTCATGGGCGAGCAGGAGATCCGCGACCTGTTCGAAGGCATGATCCGCGGCGTGTTCAAGAACGTGCTCGACGTCGACCTGCCGAATCCGTTCCCGGTGATGGACTACGCCACCGCGATGGGCATGTACGGCTCCGACAAGCCGGACATGCGCGTCAAGCTGCAGTTCACCGATGTCACGGCCGACATGAAGGACGTGGAGTTCAAGGTCTTCTCCGGCGCGGCCAACATGGAAGGCGGCCGCGTGGTGGCCCTGCGCGTGCCGGGCGGCGCCGCGATGCCGCGTTCCGAGATCGATGCCTACACCCAGTTCGTCGCCATCTACGGCGCCAAGGGCCTGGCCTACATCAAGGTCAACGAGCTGGCCAAGGGGCGTGACGGCCTGCAGTCGCCGATCGTCAAGAACATCCACGACACCGCCCTCAAGGCCATCCTCGAGAAGACCGGCGCCGCCGACGGCGACCTGATCTTCTTCGGCGCCGACAAGGCCAAGGTGGTCAACGACGCCATCGGCGCGCTGCGCGTGAAGATCGGCCATTCCGAGTTCGGCCGTGCCAACGGCCTGTTCGAGGCCACCTGGAAGCCGCTGTGGGTGATCGACTTCCCGATGTTCGAGTACGACGAGGAAGACCAGCGTTACGTCGCCGCGCACCATCCGTTCACCGCGCCGAAGGATGGCCACGAAGACCTGCTCGAGACCAACCCGGGCAAGGCGCTGGCCAAGGCCTACGACATGGTGCTCAACGGCTGGGAGCTGGGCGGCGGCTCGGTCCGTATCCACCGCGCCGACGTGCAGAGCAAGGTGTTCCGCGCGCTGAAGATCGGCGCCGAGGAGGCGCAGCTGAAGTTCGGCTTCCTGCTCGACGCGCTGCAGTACGGCGCGCCGCCGCACGGCGGCCTGGCCTTCGGCCTCGACCGCCTGGTCACGATGATGGCCGGCGCCGAGTCGATCCGCGACGTGATCGCCTTCCCGAAGACCCAGCGCGCGCAGTGCCTGCTGACCCAGGCGCCGTCCGAGGTCGACGAGAAGCAGCTGCGCGAGCTGCACATCCGCCTGCGCAATGTCGAACCGGCGGCGAAGGCATAAGCGAACGGCAACTTGCTTGCGGCATAATGAAGGGCGCGGGAAACCGCGCCCTTTTTTCTTGCCCGCCGCCGCGCTGCCGCGGGCAGGCCATGCCGCTCCATGATGACCAAACCCTACAAGATTCCCGAATCCGTCCTCGTCGTCATCCACACCGCCGATCTCGAGGTGCTGCTGATCGAGCGGGCCGACAAGCCCGGATACTGGCAATCGGTGACGGGCTCGAAGGACACGCCGGAGGAGCCGCTGGTCGAGACCGCGATCCGCGAGGTCGGCGAGGAAACCGGCATTCGCGTCGTGGACGGCGCGGCCGGCGATGCGCGCACGGTGCCGCTGGCGAATCTGCGCGACTGGGGCCTGTCGAACATCTACGAGATCTATCCGGTCTGGCGCCACCGCTATGCGCCCGGCGTGACGAAGAACACCGAGCACGTGTTCGGCCTGCTGGTGCCGCGCGAGATACCGGTCACGCTGGCGCCGCGCGAGCACCTGGACCATGCCTGGCTGCCGTACCGCGAGGCGGCCGACCGCTGCTTCTCGCCGTCGAATGCGGAAGCCATCCTGCAGCTGCCGTTCCACACGGGAACCAATTGACCGCCATCAAGCCTTATCCGACTGTTGACCACCACCGGCAGTAGAATGACATGATGAAATTGCGGATCGCTACGTACAACATCCACAAGGGGGTGAGCTCCATCGGCGGCCGTCCGCGCGTGCAGGCGCTCAAGCAGGCGATCGGCGAACTCGATGCGGACATCGTCTTCCTGCAGGAAGTGCAGGGACGCGACGACCTGCGAGCCGCGCGCTTCTCCGCCAACTGGCCCGAGCAGCCGCAGCACGACTATCTGGCCGGCGATTCCCACCACGTCGCCTACGGCATGAACGCGGTTTATGATCATGGCCACCACGGCAATGCGCTGCTGTCGAAATTCCCGATCGTCACGTCGCGCAACCAGGACGTGTCCGACCATGCCTACGAGTCGCGTGGCATCCTGCACTGCGTGATCGACACCCCGGCGGGCCCGCTGCATTGCTACGTGATCCACCTCGGCCTGTTCGCGCGCAGCCGGCGCCGCCAGAGCGCCGCGCTGATCGAAGCGGTGCAGGCCTATTCGCCCGGCGACTGCCCGATCGTCATCGCCGGCGATTTCAACGACTGGACCAACGAACTGTCGGACACGCTGCGCGAGAAGATCGGCGTGACGGAAGTGTTCGATGCCAATCTGCCGTCGCGCGGTTTCGGCACCTATCTGCGACTCTTGTCGGGGCGCGGCCCGAAGATCAAGCCGGCGCGCACCTTCCCGTCGGCGCTGCCGTGGCTGCGCCTGGACCGCATCTATGTGCGCGGCCTGAAGGTCGATTCCGCACAGGTGCTGCATGGCGGCCTGTGGGCGCGCCTGTCCGACCATGCGCCGATCGTCGCCGAACTGACCCTGGACATGCCGGCCGCCGCCACCGGTACCCGCTGAACGCGGCGGTCACGGTAGAATGCGCGTCGTCGCGCTGCCGCGCCGGTTCAGGCGCCGCGTGACGCCGCTTACGGCGGATAACGCATTCCCCATGTTCCGGACTGTCCATGCGCCAGGTCGTCTTCACCGCCAACAACCAGGTCGAGCTGCTCCACTGCGGCGGGGAATATTTTCCCGCGCTGATCGCGGCGATCGATGCGGCGCGCGCGGAGGTCTATCTCGAGACCTACATCTTCGGCGACGACGATACCGCGACCGCCGTGAAGGCGGCGCTGGCGCGCGCCGCCGCGCGCGGTGTGGCGGTCAATGTCATCACCGACTGGCTCGGCACCGGCGACGCATACTCGGCCCGGCTCAAGCGCGAGCTGGCCCACGCCGGCGTGCACCACCGCAGCTTCAACCCGCGCTTCGCCTTCGGTGTGGCGCGCACGCATCGCAAGATCTGCGTGGTCGACCGCGAGATCGCCTTCCTCGGCGGCATCAACATCAACGACGACCTCTTCTCCGACGACAACAGCCGCCTGCCGTTGCCGGCGCCGCGCTGGGACTTCGCGGTGCGCGTCCGCGGACCGCTGGTCGCGGACATCCATCTGGAGATGGAGGCGCAATGGCTGAAGATGGGCCGCATCAACCTGCGCATGCGCTGGGAGCTGTTCCGCGAGGTGCGCAACCCGCCGGTGCCGCCGGCCGAGGGGCCGATGCTGGCCGCCCTGGTCGTGCGCGACAACCTGCGCAACCGGCGCACCATCCAGCGCGCCTATCTCAAGGCGCTCGGTTCGGCGCGCCGCAGCGCGATGCTGGTGACGCCGTATTTCGCGCCCGGCCGCAAGCTGCGCAATGCGCTGGCCAGTGCCGCCCGGCGCGGCATCGAGGTCACCCTGCTGCTCGGCGTCGGCCAGTTCCGCATGCAGGATGCGGTGACGCGTTCCTTCTATCCGAAGCTGCTGCGGGCCGGCGTGACGATCGTCGAATATCGCAAGACCCAGCTGCACGGCAAGGTGGCGGTGGTCGACGACGACTGGGCCACGGTAGGCTCCAGCAACTACGATGGCCTGTCGCTGTTCGTCAACCAGGAAGCCAACATCGTGGTGCGCGACGAAGCCTTCGCCCGCCGGCTGCGCGCGCTGATCGCGCAAGGCGTCGCCGACGGCACGCCGATCGACCGCGCGGCCTACGCCAACATTCCGTGGTATCGCCGCCTGTGGCATGGCGGCGCCTATCTCTTCTACCGCGGCGTGCTGCGGATCCTCACGCTCGGCAAGTACGCCGACTGACACGACTGGCGGATGCCGGGTCGTCTACCGGCAATCCTGCCGGCGTCGTCCGTTCATGTTGCGTTTTCCCGCTCATGCAGGAATGGCATCTCAATCGCTCTACGAAGCATGCGTGCTTCGCGACGGTGCGTGCGATCAACGAATCGTCGCGGAAGATTGTCGACATCATCGGCGGAGGTGCGCTCGCTGGCGCAGCGCCAACGCGGCCAAGGAGATCAAGTCGCTGATCGACGATTCGGGCGAGAAGGTCGGCACCGGCACCTGGCTGGTCGAGGAGGCCGTTGCCGCATCCCGGGCGATGCGGGACCAGGCAGGCCGGCTGCCGCATGCGGTCAGCGTGTTCCGCGTCGACGGCAGCGCTCAGCAGGCGCCGGCATCGCGTGTCGTGCAGCGGCAATGGGCATCGCGGCAGGCGGCGCGCACGACGGTACGTGCCGCCGCGCCACGCAAGGCGGTCGCTGCCGGCGGGAACGGCGATGCGGCACGGGTGCGTCACGCTGCGGCCACGGCGCAAGGCGGATGGGAAGCGTTCTGAGCGGCCCATCCGCATGAATGCCGGCCGCGGCTACTTGGCGCGGTAGGCTTCAGGCATAATGCTTCGGCACAAGGCCGGCCCGGCGACGGGCCGGCGGTCCACAGCGCTCGATGCGGAGGCAAGCCATGGTCCACCGTCTGTCCGATCCGATGTCCGGCGGCACCCGCACGCCGAGCCGCAACAAGATCGTCAGCGCCGCCGAAGCGGTCCGGCTCATCCATGATGGCGATACCGTCGCCACCGGCGGCTTCGTCGGCATCGGCTTCGCGGAAAACATCGCGGTGGCGCTGGAGCAGCGCTTCCTCGACAGCCTGCAGGACGGCGGCGCCGGCAGCCCGCGCGACCTGACGCTGGTGTATGCCGCCGGCCAGGGCGACGGCAAGAGCCGCGGCCTCAACCACCTCGGCCACGAAGGCCTGGTCAGGCGCGTCATCGGCGGCCACTGGGGCCTGGTGCCGAAGCTGCAGCAGCTGGCCACGCAGAACCGCATCGAAGCCTACAACCTGCCGCAGGGTGTGATCACCCACCTGTTCCGCGACATCGCCGCGCGCAAGCCGGGCGTGTTGTCGGAAGTCGGCCTGGGCACCTTCGTCGATCCGCGCCACGGCGGCGGCAAGATCAACGCGCGGACCACCGAGGACATCGTCGAGCTGGTCAGCATGGGCGGGCGCGAGTGTCTGTTCTACAAGGCCATGCCGATCAACGTCGGCATCATCCGCGGCACCACCGCCGACCCCGAGGGGAACATCACGATGGAGAAGGAAGCGCTGACGCTCGAGGCGCTGGCCATCGCGATGGCCGCGCACAACTCCGGCGGCATCGTGATCGTGCAGGTCGAGCGCGTGGCGGAGAGCGGCTCGCTCAATCCGCGCCAGGTGAAGATCCCCGGCATCCTGGTCGACTGCGTGGTGGTGGCCGAGAAGCCCGAGTACCACATGCAGACCTTCATCGAACCCTACAACCCGGCCTTCGCCGGCGAGATGCGGGTGCCGATGTCGTCGATCCAGCCGATGCCGATGAGCGAGCGCAAGATCATCGCGCGGCGCGCGCTGCTGGAGATCCGTCCGAACGACGTGGTCAACCTCGGCATCGGCATGCCCGAGGGCGTGGCGGCGGTGGCGGCGGAGGAAAAGATCCTCGACCTCGTCACGCTGACCGCCGAGCCCGGCGTGATCGGCGGCATCCCGGCCGGCGGGCTCAATTTCGGCGCGGCGACCAACGCGGCGGCGATCATCGACCAGCCCTACCAGTTCGATTTCTACGACGGCGGCGGCCTCGACGCGGCCTTTCTCGGGCTTGCCCAGGCAGACCGCCAAGGCAACCTCAACGTCAGCAAATTCGGCGACCGACTGGCCGGCGCCGGCGGTTTCATCAACATCAGCCAGAACGCCAAGAAGGTCGTGTTCGTCGGCACCTTCACCGCCGGCCACCTCGAAGTGGCGGTGGAGCAGGGCAGGCTGCGCATCGCGCGCGAGGGCAAGGCGGTCAAGTTCGTCGACGAGGTCGAGCACCGCACCTTCAGCGGCGAGTACGCATTGCGGCGCGCGCAGGAAGTTCTTTACATCACCGAGCGCTGCGTGCTGCGTCTCGGCCTGCGCGGCCCGGAGATCGTCGAGATCGCGCCCGGCATCGACCTCGAGCGCGACGTGCTGGCGCTGATGAAGTTCCGCCCGGAGATCAGTCCGGACCTGAAGCTCATGGACGAGCGCATCTTCCGCGGCGCGCCGATGGGCCTGCGCGACGACATCCTCTACCTGCCGCTCGAGGAGCGGTTTGCCTGGGATGCGGCGCGCGACGTGTTCTTCGTCAATTTCGAGGGGCTGGAGATCCGCAACGTCGCCGACATCCAGCGCGTGAAGGAGCTGGTGGAACAGCATCTCGCGCCGCTCGGCCGCAAGGTGCATGCGATCGTCAACTACGACAATTTCCTGATCGCGCCGGAACTGATGGACGAATACGTCGACATGGTGTCGGGCCTGTCGGAGCGCTTCTACAGCAAGGCCACGCGTTACACCAGCAGCGCCTTCGTGCGCAGCTATCTTGGCAAGGCATTCGAGGGGCGCCGGCAGGAACCGGCGTTGTACGCCAGCCGCGACGAGGCGCTGTCGCACCTGGGGAACTGATGCCGCTGCATGCCGGCACGATCGGCGCATGGCACGGTCGAACCGCTACAATGGCATTCCTTTAGCGAGACAGCGGCATGAGCGACAACGTACGCATCGACAAGTGGCTGTGGGCGGCCCGTTTCTTCAAGACCCGATCGCTGGCGACCGACGCGGTCGACGGCGGCAAGGTGCGGCTCAACGGCGACCGCGTCAAGCCGGCGCGCGGCGTGAAGACCGGCGACAGGCTGTCGATCGACAACGGCTCCACCGAATGGGAAGTGATCGTCGAGGGCCTGTCGGACGTGCGCGGCTCGGCAACGATCGCGCAGACGCTCTATACCGAGACGCAGGAAAGCATCGCCCGCCGGCAACAGGAAGCCGAGCGGCGCAAGCTGTTCCGCGATCCGGGCGAAGGCATCAAGGGCCGGCCGACCAAGCGCGACCGGCGCATGCTGGACCGCTCGCAATCCTGAGCGCACTGCAGCACGCAGGCCATTCATGGGCGGCGCAGCGCGACAGGCGCGGCCGGGCAGGGCGCGGCTGCGCTCGCAAGCCGCCGCGTACCGCCGGTGGACGCACTGGCGATTTTCACGATGTGGATGGTGCGTCGCACAACCAAAATGCATTTCCGCACGCCCGTTTCGCATGGGCGCGTGTCCGCGCCGCTTGATCTCCGTCAGAGGGGCGTTGCGCCGTTTCTCCCCCTAGAACGGCCCCTCTAAGTTCCCGTTTGACTTTTGCTATCCGGTGCATAATAGTACGGACGTTCGTTTCACAATCCCGACGAGCGAGCGGCTTCCCACGGAGCATCCATGGCCACTCAATCCAACGACACGACCCACCGAACCATGCGAAAAGGCGAACTCACCCGCGCTGCGATCCTCGATGTGGCGCTCGACCTGGCTAGCCGGGACGGCCTCGAAGGCCTGACCATCGGCCTGCTGGCCGACCGCATGAACATGAGCAAGTCCGGCGTGTTCGCGCATTTCGGTTCGCGCGAGGATCTGCAGATCGAAGTCCTCAAGCTCTACAACAAGCGCTTCGAGGACGAGGTGTTCTATCCCAGCCTGCGCGAGCCGCGCGGCCTGCCGCGCCTGCAGGCCATGTTCGCCCGCTGGATCAAGCGTGTCACCGTCGAGATCGCGTCCGGCTGCATCTACATCAGCGGCGCGGTCGAGTACGACGACCGCCCGGGCGCCATCCGCGAGGAGCTCGTCGGCATGGTGCGCACCTGGCAGGACGCGTTGCATCGCGCCGCGCTGCAGGCGGTCGAGATGGGGCACCTGCTGCCCGGTACCGATGCCTACCAGCTCGTCTATGAAATGTATGGCCTCATCCTCGCGCTGCATCACGACGCCCGCTTCATCAAGCGTCCGGGCAGCGTGGACCGTGCGCAAGCCGGCTTCGAACGCCTGCTGAAGACCTATATCAACCCGACGTCGCCCGCCAACCAGGCGACCGACGGGAATTCCCATCCCAAATCCGCTGCCAGGAAGGCAGCCTAATCGCATCAGGAGAACATCATGGGCCAGTACACCGCCCCCTTGCGTGACATGCAGTTCGTGCTGCACGAGCTGCTCAACGTCGAACAGGAACTCAAGCAACTGCCTGCGCACGCCGACCTCGATGCCGACACCATCAACCAGGTGCTCGAAGAAGGCGGCAAGTTCGCCTCCGAGGTGCTGTTCCCGCTGAACCATTCCGGCGACCGCGAGGGCTGCCGCCTGGACAAGGAGACCCGCGTCGTCCACACGCCGAAGGGTTTCAAGGAAGCCTACAAGCAGTACGTCGAGGCCGGCTGGCCGGCGCTGTCCTGCGACCCGGAATTCGGCGGCCAGGGTCTGCCGATCGTGGTCAACAACTCCTTCTATGAAATGCTGAACTCGTCCAACCAGGCGTGGACGATGTACCCGGGCCTGTCGCACGGCGCCTACGAGTGCCTGCATGCGCACGGCACGCCGGAGCAGAAGGCGATGTACCTGCCCAAGCTCGTCTCGGGCGAGTGGACCGGCACGATGTGCCTGACCGAGCCGCATTGCGGCACCGACCTGGGCCTGCTGCGCACCAAGGCCGAGCCGCAGTCCGACGGTTCCTACAAGATCACCGGCGGCAAGATCTTCATCTCGGCCGGCGAGCACGAGATGTCCGAGAACATCATTCACCTGGTGCTGGCGCGCCTGCCGGACGCCCCGACGGGCACCAAGGGCATCTCGCTGTTCCTCGTGCCGAAGTACATCCCGACCGCCGACGGCAAGCCGGGCGAGCGCAACCCGATCTTCTGCGGCGCGATCGAAGAGAAGATGGGCATCCATGGCAATTCGACCTGCCAGATGAACCTCGACGGCGCCACCGGCTGGCTGATCGGCGAACCGAACAAGGGCCTCAACGCGATGTTCGTGATGATGAACGCCGCCCGCCTGGGCGTCGGCATGCAGTCGCTCGGCCTGACCGAAGTGGCTTACCAGAACGCCCTGGCGTACGCGAAGGACCGCCTGCAGATGCGCAGCCTGTCCGGCCCGAAGGCGCCCGAGAAGGCCGCCGACCCGATCATCGTGCATCCGGACGTGCGCCGCATGCTGCTGACCGCCAAGGCCTTCGCCGAAGCGGGCCGCGCCTTCACCGCCTACATCGCGCTGCAGATCGACCGCGAGCTGAACCATCCGGACGAGGAAGTCCGCAAGGAAGCCGCCGACGAAGTCGCGCTGCTGACGCCGATCGTCAAGGCCTTCCTGACCGACAACGGCTGGATCGCCACCTCCGAGTGCCTGCAGGTGTTCGGCGGCCACGGCTACATCAGCGAGTGGGGCATGGAGCAGTACGTGCGCGATGCCCGCATCAACATGATCTACGAAGGCACCAACACCATCCAGTCGCTCGACCTGCTCGGCCGCAAGATCCTGATGGACAACGGCGCCAAGCTGCGCAAGTTCGGCGAGAAGATCAAGACCTTCGTCGAAGAGAACGGCCTGGACGAGAAGATGTCCGAGTTCGTGACCCCGCTGGGCGAACTCGGCGACAAGGTCGGCAAGCTGACCATGGAGATCGGCATGAAGGCTTTCCAGAACCAGGACGAGGTGGGCGCCGCCGCCGTGCCTTACCTGCGCGTGGTCGGCCACATGGTGTTCTCCTACTTCTTCGCGCAGATGGCGAAGGTGGCGCTGGCCAAGGAAGACTCCGGCGATCCGTTCTACAAGGCCAAGCTGGCGACGGCGCGTTTCTACTTCGCCCGCCTGTACCCGGAAACCGCGATGCTGATCCGCCAGGCCCGCTCGGGCTCGGCGAACCTGATGTCGCTGGAAGCCGACCTGTTCTGAGGCGTTGCACTCCCTCCCGCTCGCGGGCGGGAGTTTTCGTTACGAGTTTTCGAGGATAACAATCATGTCCAATTTCATCGTCAAGAAAGTCGCCGTTCTCGGCGCCGGCGTGATGGGTGCGCAGATCGCTGCCCACTGCGTCAATGCGAAGGTTCCCGTCGTGCTGTTCGACCTGCCGGCCAAGGAAGGCCCGAAGAACGGCATCGTGCAGCGCGCCATCGAGAACCTCAAGAAGCTCAGCCCGGCACCGCTCGGCAACAAGGACGACGCCGCCCTGATCCAGGTCGCCAACTATGAAGACAACCTGGAACTGCTCAAGGGCTGCGACCTGGTGATCGAAGCGATCGCCGAGCGCATGGACTGGAAGCACGACCTGTACAAGAAGGTTGCCCCGTTCATCGGCGAGAACGCCATCTTCGCCTCCAATACCTCCGGCCTGTCGATCACGGCGCTGTCGGAAGGCTTCGACGCCGGCCTGAAGGCGCGCTTCTGCGGCGTGCACTTCTTCAACCCGCCGCGCTACATGCACCTGGTCGAGCTGATCCCGACCGCGTCGACCCGCCCGGAGATCCTCGACCAGCTCGAAGGCTTCCTGACCACCACGCTCGGCAAGGGCGTCGTGCGCGCGTTCGACACGCCGAACTTCATCGCCAACCGCGTCGGCATCTTCGGCATGCTGGCCACCATCCATGAGGCCGAGAAATTCGGCCTGTCCTATGACGTCGTCGACGACCTGACCGGCGCCAAGCTCGGCCGCGCCAAGTCGGGCACCTTCCGCACCGCGGACGTGGTCGGCCTGGACACGATGGGCCACGTGATCAAGACGATGCAGGACACGCTGCCGGACGATCCGTTCGCTTCCGTCTACAAGACTCCGGAAGTGCTGGCCAAGCTGATCGGCGCCGGCGCCCTGGGCCAGAAGGCCAAGGCCGGCTTCTACAAGAAGGTCGGCAAGGACATCCTGCGCTTCGACGCCGCCAAGGGCGACTACGTCCCGTCCGGCGCCAAGGCAGACGACATCATCGGCCGCATCCTGAAAGAGAAGGACCCGGTCAAGCGCATGAAGGCCTTGCGCGAATCGACCAATCCGCAGGCGCAGTTCCTGTGGGCGATCTTCCGCGACGCCTTCCACTACATCGCCGTGCACCTCGAATCGATCGCGGATAACGCGCGAGACATCGACTTCGCGATGCGCTGGGGCTTCGGCTGGAACATCGGTCCGTTCGAGACCTGGCAGGCCGCCGGCTGGAAGCAGGTGGCCGACTGGGTCAAGGAAGACATCGACGCCGGCAAGGCGATTTGCAACGCACCGCTGCCGGCCTGGGTGTTCGACGGCCGCGAGGGCGTGCACACCGCCGAGGGCTCCTGGTCGCCGGCGAAGAAGACCTATGTGCCGCGTTCCGATCTCGCCGTCTACCAGCGCCAGGCGTTCCGCGCCCCGGTGCTGGGTGCCGGCGCCGCCGACGGCAAGACCGCCGGCACCACGGTGCACGAGGACGATTCGGTGCGCATCTGGCACCAGGGCGACGACGTGCTGATCCTGTCGTTCAAGACCAAGATGCACGTGATCGGCCCGGGTGTGATCGACGGCATGTACAAGGCGATCGCCGAGGCCGAGAAGAACTACAAGGGTCTGGTGATCTGGCACCCGGACGCGGCCGAAGGCGGCGCGTTCTCCGCCGGCGCCGACCTGCAGGCGATGCTGCCGGTGTTCATGTCGGGCGGCGCCAAGGCGATCGGCCCGGAAGTGTCGCGCCTGCAGGCGGCGCACCAGGCGCTCAAGTACGCCAACGTGCCGGTGGTGGCCGCGGTCGCGGGCCTGGCGCTCGGCGGCGGCTGCGAACTGATGATGCACGCCCACAAGCGCGTGGCCTCGATCGAGTCCTACATCGGCCTGGTGGAAGTCGGCGTCGGCCTGGTGCCGGCCGGCGGCGGCCTGAAGGAAATCGCGGTGCGCGCGGCGGCCGACGCCAAGGGTACCGACATCCTGCAGTTCCTGAAGAACTACTTCCTCAACGCGGCGACCGCCAATGTCTCGAAGTCGGCGCTCGAAGCGAAGAAGATGGGCTACCTGGCCCAGGACGACGTGATCGTCTTCAATGCCTACGAACTGCTGCACGTGGCCAAGGTCACCGCGCGTTCGATGTTCGATGCGGGCTTCCGTCCGAACCTGCAGCAGCCGGTGCCGGTTGCCGGCCGCTATGGCCTGGCCACCATCATGGCCCAGCTGGTCAACATGCGCGACGGCGGCTTCATCTCGGCGCACGACTTCAAGCTCGGCAAGATGATCGCCGAGATCGTCTGCGGCGGCGAAGTCGAGCAGGGCAGCATCGTCAACGAGCAGTGGCTGCTCGATCTCGAGCGCCGCGCGTTCGTCGAGCTGCTGGACAATCCGAAGACGCAGGAACGCATCATGGGCATGATGCAGACCGGCAAACCCGTCCGTAACTAACGCACCGGATCAGGAGTACTCACATGAGCAAGCAAATGCAAGAAGCCTACGTCGTCGCCGCCACCCGTACCCCCATCGGCAAGGCGCCGCGCGGCATGTTCAAGAACGTCCGTCCGGACGACCTGCTGGTGCGCGCGATCCAGAATGCGGTCGCCCAGGTGCCGAACCTCGATCCGAAGCTGATCGAGGACGCCATCATCGGCTGCTCCTTCCCGGAAGCCGAGCAGGGCCTCAACATGGCGCGTAACGCCGTGCTGCTGGCCGGCCTGCCGAACACCATCGGCGGCGTGACGATCAACCGCTACTGCGCCTCGGGCATCACCGCCGTGGCGATGGCCGCCGACCGCATCCGCGTCGGCGAAGCCGACGTGATGATCGCCGGCGGCGCCGAGTCGATGTCGATGGTGCCGATGATGGGTCACCATCCGTCGGTCAACATGAACGTGTTCAAGGACGAGAACATCGGCATGGCCTACGGCATGGGCCTGACCGCCGAGAAGGTCGCCCAGCAGTGGAAGGTATCGCGCGAGGCGCAGGACCAGTTCGCGCTGGAATCGCATCGCCGCGCCATCGCCGCCCAGCAGGCCGGCGAGTTCAACGACGAGATGACCCCGGTCGAGATCGTCGAGCGCTTCCCGAACCTGGTCACAGGCGAGATTGACATCAAGACCCGCACCGTCAGCATGGACGAAGGCGCGCGCGCCGATTCCACCATCGAGGCGCTCGCCAAGCTCAAGCCGGTGTTCGCCGCCAAGGGTTCGGTCACCGCGGGCAACAGCTCGCAGACATCCGACGGCGCCGGCGCGCTGATCCTGGTGTCCGAGAAGATCCTCAAGCAGTTCAACCTGACCCCGCTGGCCCGTTTCGCGTCGTTCGCAGTGCGCGGCGTGCCGCCGGAGATCATGGGGATCGGTCCGAAGGAAGCGATTCCGGCCGCCTGCAAGGCCGCCGGCATCACCCAGGACCAGATCGACTGGTTCGAACTGAACGAAGCATTCGCGGCGCAGTCGCTGGCCGTGGTGCAGGATCTCGGTCTCGACCCGGCCAAGGTCAACCCGATGGGCGGCGCGATCGCCCTGGGCCACCCGCTCGGCGCGACCGGCGCGATCCGCTCGGCCACCGTCATCCACGCGATGCGCCGCCGCAACCTGAAGTACGGCATGGTGACGATGTGCGTCGGCACCGGCATGGGCGCCGCAGGCATCTTCGAGCGCATGTAAGCGCATTCGCCGCAGGAGAGACGAAAGGCCGTGCAGTGCAAGCTGTACGGCTTTTTCGCATCCGGCGGACGGCGCGGCCGATGGCGGCTGCGTGCGCTGGCGGTCTCCGGCGACGGCACGTCGTGCGGGTAGTGCATCCACCACGGGAGGCAAGCATGGAAACCATCGAACTGATCGCCGCGGACGGCATGCGCCTGTCCGCCGCCCGTTTCGCGCCGCAGGGCGAGGCGCATGCCGTCGCCGTCGTGCCGGCGGCGATGGGCGTGAAGCAGGATTTCTACGAGCCGTTCGCGCGTTTCCTGGCGGAGCAGGGCGTGGCGGTGCTGACCTTCGATTACCGCGGCATGGGCCGCTCGATACCGCATGCCTTCCGCGGTTCGCTGCGCGGATTCCGCGCGAATCTTTTCGACTGGGCCGAGCGCGATTACAATGCGGCGCTGCATGCGGCGCGCTCCTGGCAGCCGGAGAAGCCGCTGTTCGTGGTCGGCCATTCGCTCGGCGCGCAGCTGCCGGGACTGGTGCCCGACAACCACCTGATCGACGGCATCGTCACCGTTGCCGCCGGCACCGGCTACTGGCGCTACAACGCGCCGCAGCTGCGCCGCATCGTCTGGTTCATGTGGTATGTTGCGGTGCCGCTGTACACGCGCCTGTTCGGCTATTTTCCCGGCAAGCGCGTGCGCAAGGTGGGCGACCTGCCGAAGGGCGTCATTTTCCAGTGGTCACGCTGGTGCCGCAGCCCGCACTACGTCATCGACGAACAGGGACGGCCACTGCGCGAGGGTTTCGAGCGGCTGCGCATCCCGATGCTGTCGATGAGCTTTTCCGACGACGAGATGATGACCGCCCGCGGCATCGACCATCTGCACGGCTTCTACCGCAACGCGCGCATCGAACGGCACGCCATCGCGCCGGCCGACGTGGGCGCGCAGCGGATAGGACATTTCGGATTTTTCCGCGAGCAGTTCCGCGATTCGCTCTGGCGCCAGGCGCTGGACTGGATGCGGCGGCATGCAGCGGCACACACACCGGCCGGCGCGGCGTAGAGCCGCGCGGCCGCCAGGCAATCAACCGGAGAGACCATGGACATCACGAGCAGCAAGGACGGCGGCATCCTGACGATCGAATTCAACCGCCCCGAGAAGAAGAACGCCATTACGGCAGCCATGTATGCGGCCATGGCCGAGGCGATCGGCGACGCCGAGGGCGATGCCGCGGTGCGCGTCATCCTCATCGCCGGCAAGCCGGAAGTGTTCACCGCCGGCAACGACCTGGGCGACTTCCTGATGAACCCGCCGCGCGACCAGGACGCGCCGGTGTTCCGCTTCATGCGCGCGCTGTCGGGCGCGCAGAAGCCGGTGGTCGCAGCCGTCGCCGGCAATGCGGTTGGCATCGGCACCACGCTGCTGATGCATTGCGATCTGGTATATGCGGCCGACAATGCGAAATTCGCGCTGCCGTTCACGCAGCTCGGCCTGTGCCCGGAATTCTCGTCGAGCATCCTGCTGCCGCGCCTGGCCGGCTATCAGCGGGCCGCCGAGAAGCTGCTGCTCGGCGAAGCCTTCCACGCCGACGAGGCGCTGGCGATGGGCCTGGTGTCGAAGGTGCTGCCGGTCGACCAGCTGTTCGACCATGCGCGCGCCCAGGCCGCCAAGCTGGCCGCGCTGCCGCCGTCGTCGATCCGCCTGACCAAGCACCTGATGAAGGACCACGACGTCGCGGCGGTGAATGCCAAGATGCTCGAGGAGATCCGTCACTTCGGCGCGATGCTGCTGGCGCCCGAGGCGAAGGAAGCGTTCTCGGCGTTCATGGAAAAGCGCAGGCCGGACTTCTCGAAGTTTTCCTGATCCGGAGGTTGCCCGTCGGCGTGTTCAACCCGGGGGGCTTTCCCTTCATTCCGACTTCAGATTCACGAAGACATTCGCCACGAAGGACACGATGCCGACCAGTGCCACGACCTCGCTGATGGCGAGAATTGGCCCGACGGCGGCGTGTCCCAGCAGCACGGCCGTCAGCGCCGCGATCATCACCGGGATCGACAGGTTCAGGGCCCAGAAATGCACTTTCGCCAGGCGGCTCTCGCCGGCGGCCGGGAATACGGTATAGACGAGGCCGGCGACGGCCAGCGTCGCCCAGCCGAGCAGGTTGACGTGCGCGTGGACCGGGCGCAGCGTGAAGTCCTGCGTGGCGCCCATGGCGATGCCCATGAGCACGCCGATCAGCAGGTAGATCATGGCCAGCTTGAGCCAGACGACGCCGGCGGAAGACAGCGGTACGGACTGTTTTGCTTCGTTGACTTGCATGGTTTCCTCGTAGTGCGGTGTTGTGACGTGCCGCTCGTCGTGCGACCGGCGTGCGATGCGGGCACGGGCGGGATGCCCGGGCCCGACATGCGGCGCATTCTACGGGCGGCATGGGGGCGCGGCATACCATAAACATGGGCTTAGCAATTTTTTAGGATTCGCTGAGCGAAGTTTTAAGATAGCGGCCGCTCGGCCGTCGGTAAGCTTCCTCTCCACGAATGCCGGCACATGCCGCGGCCGGCGCGATCACTGCGATCCACCTATCTGGAGAACCGCCATGCAAGCTTCCGAACACGCCCACGCCCGCCGCTTCGATATCTATCTGCCGATCCACAAGGCGCTGCGCGCCTGCCTGTCCGACACGCTGGTGCGCGTCGGCGCGGTCGACGGCGCCGACGAGGCCGCGGTGGACGGCGCCATTGCCCAGGTCCGCGAGATGGCGGCGTTCTGCGCCGCCCACCTGAAGAAGGAAAATGACTTCGTGCATCCGGCCATGGAAGCGCGCCTTCCCGGATCGACGTCGGCCATCGCCGGCGACCACGATCACCACGACTGGGCCATCGACCGGATCGGCGAGCTGTGCGACCAGGTCGCCGCCGCGCGGGGCGTTGTGCGCGACGACGCGCTGCTGGCGCTGTACCGCTACCTCGCCGTGTTCGTCGGCGAGAACCTGCTGCACATGAATGCGGAAGAGGTCGACCACAATGCCGTCCTGTGGGCGACCCACAGCGATGCGGAGATCATCGCCATCGAGCAGGCCATCGTGGGTTCGCTCGGCCCCGACGAGAAGGCGATCTCGATGCGCTGGATGCTGCCGGCGCTGTCCCACGCGGAGCGGGTCGCCTTCCTCGGCGGCATGCGCGCCGCAGTGCCGGCATTCGTGTTCGAAGGGGTCATCGGCATCGCCCGCGCGCACCTGCAGCGCGGCGAGTTCGCGAAGCTGTCGGCGGCGCTCGGGCTGGAAGAACGCCTGGCCGCGTGACCCAGGAGCGGCCGGGCCGGGAGGGGATCAGGCGGCGCTGCCGTCGACCAACCGCACCGGCCGCCCCAGGCAGAGGCGGAAGCGGCCGCGCCCGGTCTTTTCGATGCGCACCCAGGGCGCGCGCTCTTCCAGCCGGCGCGACAGCAGGATCAGGCGCGCCTCCAGGTTGTCGCTGACGTCGGGCAGGCGGATGCGCGGGTCGAGGCGCAGCTCGCGGTTGGTGAATTCGACGCGTCCCTTGTCCAGCACGTCGCGCAGCAGCGTGACGAATACCGACCCGGCCACGCCCTTGATGAGGTAGGTATCGTCGACGAAGACGCTGTCGTTCTCGGCGAAATGGCGGATCACCGCGGCATCGCCATGCTGGCGGGGCGCGGGCACCGGCTCCGCCGGCGGATCGGCCGATTGCTCGGCCGTCGCCTGCAGCACGTGGCTGGTCATGCCCAGCAGCGTGCACAGGCCCACCAGCGCATCCTCGTCGTCGTAAGTGAAGCGCAGTTCGCGCGGGCTTTCCACGTACAGCACGCCGACCAGGTGGGGGCCGGCGACGATCGGCACCGCCATCTGGCTGCGCGGTTCCGCCAGCCCGGGGAAGGGGATCTCGGTGCGCAGCGCCGCCGCCGGATCGCCGTCGCGCGCGTTGTCGCGCATCGCCCGGGTGTAGGCGTACTCGGCCGCCATGTGGCTGATGCGGATCGGCGTGCGCTCGCGCGCGGCCACGCCGATCACGCCTTCGCCGAGGGCGATCTCCGAGCCGACGCCGGACGCCTCGTAGCCGCGGCTGGCGACGGTGTAGAGCTTTTCGCGCGCGGGATCGTGGATCAGCACCATCGCATGGCTGATGTCGAAATGTTCCTCCAGGCAGGCGAGGAATTCGTCGAGCAGGCGGTCGAGCTCGCAATGTCGCGCCATCCGCTCCGAGGTTGACCGCAGGGCCGCGAGCAGGTTGGGCCGCTGCTGCGGCGGCGCCGACGGCACGCCCGGCACGCGCTCGACCGACAGCACGCGGTAGACGTCCGAGCCGAGCAGGCGGAACACGCCCTCCATGCCGAAATGCGAGGCGATGCCGGCCAGCTTGACCTTCATGCTCTCGAACAGCGGGCCGGCGGTCTCGGTGCGCAGGTAATGCAGCAACAGCCGGTACTGGGCGCCGGTCTGCGGGTCGATCACCTGCAGCGTGGCGCGCGGATTGTCGAGGATGTTCTGGCGCGTCTTGTTGAAGAACTGGTAGGACAGGGCGATGTGGCTGGCATCGACGTACTGGATCTGCGACAGCGAGGACACGTTCGGCGTGCCGTCGAGATCGCAGGTGGCCATCACCGCCGGCACGACGCCCTCGAAGCAGGCGCGAATGCTGTCGATGCTGAGCGTCATGCGCGAGCCCGCAGCAGTTCGCCGGCGCGCGGGCCGGGCGTCTGGACGAAGACGGCATCCACCGTGAAATCGATCGCGACCACATCGTCGGGCGGGCAGGTGATGATCCGCGCGATCAGGTCGGGCTCGAAGCCGAGCGGCTGCACCTCGGCGACGAACCTGGTCGCATGCGCCGTCAGCATGGCGAGGTCGTCTTCCTGCACGCTGCCGCGTGCGGCATCGCCGCCCTTGAGCTGCATGGCCCGGTGGCTGGACGGCTCCACGCAGGTGACGGCGATGCGTCGGGTTGCATCGACGTCGGCCAGCAGGGTGGCTGCCTGGGTGGCGGAGACCAGCACCGTCACCCGGCGGCGATCGGGCGAGACGCGGATGCCGACGGCGCGCGCCACGCTCGGCACTCGCGCCGGCGAACAGGACGCGACACAGATCGAGACGCCGCGCGTCATGAATTCGGCATGGTCTTCGTCGATGGGAATGGTATCGGGCATGCTGTGCAGGGCCGGGGGATGGTCTCGGAAACGATGGCTGCGGTCGGCGGCAATGGCATGCCGGCCACCGCGGCGGCGCAAAACAAGTCTACCCGAATCCCCGCGGCGACCACGAACTGCAGTGCAGCAAATTCCCTGCAGGCATGCGGATTTGCGTTGCGCTGCGGGTATAATACGCAGCCGCCAAGTTATGCCGGATCCAGCGTCGGCGCCGACCGCCAGCCGGTTGCGCGCCGGATTGGCAGACGCGCATGCCGTTCCGGCAAGACGCCGCCCCGCGACCCGTTTCCGAGTTTATGTCCAAGAATCCATCCGCCAAGCCGATCGATATCAAGATTTCCACCGTGGTGGCCGTGTCGGCGATCCTGCGCGAAACCGATCCCGCCGTGCTCGGCGCGGCGATCCGCGAGGTGACCGGCGGCGATCCGGAATACTTCGAGGGCGAATTCGTCGTCCTCGATTTCGGCGATGCCGACCTGTCCGGCGGCGCGGTCGACTGGGAGGCGCTGATCGCGCTGTTCCGCTCGCATCGCCTCAACCCGGTCGCGGTGCGCCATGTGCCGGCGGCGCTGGAAGCCCAGGCGATCGCCCACGGGCTGACCGTCGAGGTGGTCGCGAAGCCGCGCCCGGAAACGGCAGCGGTTCCGGCGGCTGCACCCGTCCCGGCGCCTGCGCCGGCACCGGTTCCTGCGCCCGCGCAAGCTGCGCCGGCGGCACCGGCGGCCACCCCTTCCTCGATGATCATCGACACCCCGGTGCGCGGCGGCCAGCGCGTCTATGCGCGCGGCTGCGACCTGGTCGTCATGGCGGCCGTCAACCCTGGCGCCGAGATCATCGCCGACGGCAGCATCCACGTCTACGCGCCGCTGCGCGGGCGGGCGCTGGCGGGCGCATCCGGCAACACGGAGGCGCGCATCTTTGCGCTGGCGATGGAGCCGGAACTGGTGTCCATCGCCGGCATGTACCGCACTTTCGAAGGCGGCATGCCGAAGGAACAAGCCGGCAAGCCCGCCCAGATCCGCCTGATCGGCGACAAGCTCGACATCGGGCTGATTCCGCCGGCGCGCTGATCCGCACGGCATCGCACCGGATATCGAACCAAACTCAGCAATCAGTAAAAGGAGTCTCTTGTGGCAAGAATCATTGTGGTGACCTCGGGTAAGGGCGGCGTCGGCAAGACCACCTCCAGCGCCAGTTTCGCGAGCGGGCTCGCCCTGCGCGGCCACAAGACGGCCGTGATCGACTTCGACGTCGGCCTGCGCAACCTCGACCTGATCATGGGCTGCGAACGCCGCGTGGTGTACGACCTCATCAATGTCATCAACAAGGAAGCCACCCTCAACCAGGCGCTGATCAAGGACAAGCATTGCGAGAACCTCTTCGTGCTGCCGGCCTCGCAGACGCGCGACAAGGATGCGCTGACCGAGGAAGGCGTCGAGCGCGTGCTCAACGACCTGCGCGCCATGGATTTCGAATTCATCGTCTGCGATTCGCCGGCCGGCATCGAGCACGGCGCGGTGATGGCGCTGACCTTCGCCGACGAGGCCATCATCGTCACCAACCCGGAAGTGTCGTCGGTGCGCGACTCGGACCGCATCCTCGGCATCATCCAGGCCAAGTCGCGCCGCGCGCAGCAGGGGCTGGAACCGGTCAAGGAGCATCTGCTGGTCACCCGGTACGTGCCCAAGCGCGTGGAAGCCGGCGAGATGCTGTCCTACACTGACGTCCAGGAAATCCTGCGCATCCCGCTGATCGGCATCATCCCGGAATCGGAATCGGTGCTGCACGCCTCCAACCAGGGCAACCCGGTGATCCACCTGGCCGACAGCGATGTGGCGCAGGCCTACAAGGATGTCATCGCCCGTTTCCTCGGCGAGAACGTGCCGCTGCGCTTCACGACCTACGAGAAGCCCGGCCTGTTGCAGCGCATTTTCGGGAGCAAGTAACCATGGCGCTTCTGTCCTTCCTGTTCAATACCAAGCCCAAGAGCGCTGCCGCCGCCAAGGAGCGCCTGCAGGTGATCATCGCGCGCGAGCGCAACGGCCTGGACGGCCCGGATTTCCTGCCTGCACTGCACAAGGAACTGATCGCGGTCATTTCCAAGTACGCCAAGGTCAACGCCGAAGACATCAAGATCTCGCTCGACCGCCAGGGCAACCTCGAAGTGCTCGACGTGAACGTGGTCCTGCCGGACGCCGTCGGCAAATGATCCCGCCTGCGGGCGGCGCGTCGGCGATGCCGCGCGGCGCCCGCACGATGTTTCCGGCACCGGGTATCGGGCGCCGCCTCCTTCCGGTTCCTCTCCTCGCGGAGCCCATGCCATGCTGCTGCACGGTATCGATTTCACCTCCGCTCCCTCGAAACGCAAGGCCATCACGATTGCCACCGGCGTGCCGGACGGCGACGTACTGCGCCTGTCCGGCCTTCTCGCGCTGCACGATTTCGCCGCCTATGCCGACTGGCTGCGCCGCCCCGGGCCCTGGCTCGGCGCCTTCGACTATCCGTTCGCCCTGCCGCGCGAACTGGTCGAGCAACTCGGCTGGCCGACCGCCTGGGAACCGCTGGTACGGCACGTGGCATCGCTGAGCCGCACCGAATTGCGCGAGACCTTCCGCGCCTTCTGCGCCGCGCGGCCGGTCGGCAACAAGTTCGCCCACCGTGCGACCGACCTGCCGGCCGGGTCGTCGTCGCCGATGAAGTGGGTCAATCCGCCGGTGGCCTACATGCTGCATGCCGGCGTGCCGCTCCTGCTCGACGCCGGCGTGACCGTCTACACGCTCCATCCCGGCGATCCGCAGCGCGTGGCGCTGGAGGGTTATCCCGGGCTGCTGGCGCGCGCCATCACGCGCGCCTCCTACAAGACCGACGAACGGGCGAAGCAGACGCCGGAGCGGCGCGCGGCGCGCGCGCTGATCGTCGCCGCGCTGGAGCGCGGCGAGCATCGCTTCGGCATCCGGCTCGATGCCGGCGCGCATCGCCAGGCGCTGGTCGACGATGCCAGCGGCGACCTCCTGGATGCGGTACTGTGCGCCGTGATGGCCGCCTGGGCCTGGCAGCGGCGCGATACCGGCTACGGACTGCCCGAGGTCGATCCGCTCGAGGGCTGGATCGTCGGCGCCTGATTCCATGTCAAGAGGATACGCATGACGATCACCATGTACGGCGCCGGCGCGGTCCCTCCCTCGATGCCGCCGGATGCCGATACCGGGCGGCCGCTCGAGATCGATGTCCTGGTCGGCGCGGCCACGATCAACACCAGTCTGCTGCCCGGCCTGGCGCGCCTGTATGCGCACAGCCACGGCCTGTACCCGCCGCAGTGAATGCCGGCATTGCCAGGCGTCGCCGCGGCGTTATACTGAGCCAAATATCCGGGGAGGGCAGATGTCGCGACTACTTGCGGTGCTGGCATTGGCCGTTCCACTCGGCCTGGTGAGCGCGGCCGCCGGCGCATCCGAACGTCCGACCAGGCTCACGCTGTGCCACGAGGACCAGAACTCCTATCCCTGGGTACTGCGCGACCGTCCCGGACTGAACATCCTGCTGCTGCGCCTGGTCGAGCGCGATGCCCAGGTCCGCTTCGACTTCGTGAGCATGCCGTGGAAACGCTGCCTGGTCGAGCTTGCGGCCGGCAGGGTGGATGGCGCTTTCGCCGCCAGCTTCCGCAGCGAGCGCCTCGAGATGGGCGTCTACCCCGGCGCCGAGCCGGGCAAGCCCGATCCGGCGCGGCGTCTGCATGTGTCCAGCTATTCCCTCTACCGCCTGCGCGGCGACAACATCGACTGGGACGGACGCCAGTTCTCCAACCTGCGCGGCGCCGTCGGCATCCTGAGCGGCTTCTCGATCGGCGATTTCCTGAAGGACAAGGGCGTCACGATCGACGAGGGGTCGAAGAGCCCGGAGGACACGCTGCGCAAGCTGATCGCCGGCCGTCTGCAGGGCGCGGCATTGCAGACGCCGCGGGCCGAGCACGTGCTGCAGAGCCAGCCGGAGCTGGCGCGCCGCATCGAGCGCGTTACCACGCCGCTCGAGGAGCGGCCCTATTACCTGATGCTGTCGCACCAGCTCGTCAAGCGCCACCCGGCGTTCGCCGGCGAGATCTGGAATGCCGTCATGCAGGCGCGCGAATCCCCCGAATTCAGGCGCATCGAAGCCGAGTTCTACGCGCAGCCCTGAGGCGCATCCGCCGGGGCACGCCACCCCGGCTCCGGCTATTCCGCATCACTTGCGCAGCATGTTGTCCCGCCAGGGCAAATTCGGCAGCGCCGGCAGCGGCGTGCCCGCCGGGCGCGACTGGGTGATCGCGACGGCCGGGCAGGTTCCGGTGGCGCCATAGGAAATTGCCGCCGACAGCATGCGTTCCGCCGGATCGCCGAGCTGCCGTTCCAGGTCGTCCGGTACCGGGCAGGTCGGCGGGATGCCGTTGGCGTAACCGCCTTCGCCGCGCCCGTTGACGGTTTCGAAATCGATCGCCATGTAGGCCTGCCCGCAATTGTTGGTCTGGTGCATGCCATAAGGCTTGCCGCAGGTCGCGGCGCCGATGGTCACCACCTTCACGAAGGGCGACAGGCCGTTGATGATGGTTTCGCTGGCGGAGCAGGTGCTGCGCGTGGTCAGCACGAACACGCGCGGCAGCTTCAGCTGGGGCAGCAGGCGGTCTTCGGTATCGGTAGTGAAGAACGGGATGTTGTTGCGCGGATGGTTGGTCTTGTCGGGATGCTTGTCGTTGAAGCGCAGCTGCGCGAAGGTCTGTCCGAGCAGATTGTCGCCGCCGATCATGGCGGCCACTTCGGCGGCGATGTACAGGTAGCCGCCGCCGTTGTAACGCAGGTCGAGCACGAGGTCGTGCACGCCGGCCTGCTGGAACTGGCGGAAGGCATCCACCAGCTGCGCTTCGGCGGTGGCGATGTGGGTATTGAACACCAGGTAGCCCACCCGCCGGTTGCCCGGCACCGGGATCACGGACGATTGCAGCACCGGCTTGCGCACCACGGCTGTCGCGGCCAGCTGCACCGTGCGCGGCGCTGTGGAACCGGGATCGATGACGGTGAAACGGTGGCTGGCGCCGTCCGTGGATGGGAACAGCACGCGGAGATAGGCCTCGCGGCTCATCTGCGACAGCGCCTGGCCGTCGAGCGCCGTGATCTCGGTGCCGCGCCGGATGCCGTTGGCCGCGGCCGGCGTGCCCGGCTCGACATAGGTCACGCGCAGCCGGTTGCTGGCGACGGTGTAGGCCATGCCGTAGCCGAGCTCTTCGCCGGAGGCGAAATATTCGTCGACCACCGACTGCTTCTCGGTATAGCTGAAACGGTCGCGCGAGCGCACCAGCAGGGCGTAGAAGTAATCGGGCGCCGTCGCATAGCTTGCCGGCGGCACGTCGACGATGTCCTTGTACCAGAGATAGACGTCGTCGAGATGGGCGCGCACCCAGCGTTTTTCACCCTCCGGGGTGCAGATGTTCGCCAGCGCGGCGGGCGATTGCGCGACTGGCGCGGTGACGCCATTGCCGGTCGTCGTGCCGGTGTTGGTGCCCGCATTGGTGCCTGCGTTGGTGCCGGCTGCCGGCGTGGAGCCGCCACCGCCGCCGCCGCCGCACGCGGCGAGCAGGGCGAGGGCTGCCAGCGTGATGATCCGTTTGAGAATCTTCATCGATTGCCGGCCTGAACGGCCGTCCTCCATGCAGGGAATCCAGAGAAATATATCGCTAGATTCTCCACGCCGCCACGAGGTTCCGCGGGGACAGCATGGCACGGGGGGCGAGCCCATCCGGCATTACTTGCGCGCCGCCAGCGCCGCCTGGCGCATCGCTTCCAGCGTCTGGCCCGGCGTGATCAGATTGCCATCGTAACGCAGCTCGATGAGTGCCGGCAGGCTGGTGGAACGGATATGGCCCAGCGCGCGCTCCAGCGCCGGTCCGAAGGCGGCGGTGTCGGTGACCGCTTCGCCGTGCGCACCGTAGGCACGCGCCAGCGCGGCGAAGTCCGGATTCTGCAATTGCGTTCCGGAGACGCGGGCCGGATAGGTCTTTTCCTGGTGCATGCGGATCGTGCCGTACATGCCGTTGTTGAATACGATGAACAGCACGCCGGCACGGTACTGCACCGCGGTGGCGAGTTCCTGGCCGTTCATCATGAAGTCGCCATCGCCGGCGAAGTTGAGCACGCTGCGCGGCGCCGCGTCGCCCTGCGACACGATGGCGGCTGCCACCGCGGCCGGCACGCCGTAGCCCATCGCGCCGGAAGTCGGCGCCAGCTGCGTGCGCAGGCCGCGCGATTTGTCGCCGTAGCGCCAGTAGCGGTGTCCCCAGGTGGCGAAATTGCCGGCGCCGTTGGTCAGGATGGTGTCCGCCGGCAGCGCGGCGCGCAGCGTCTGCACGACGCTCCACAGGTTGAGCGGCGCGCCGGTCTCACGGAAAACCGGCGGCTCCGCCTGCCATGCCTCGTATTCGGCGCGCGCCGCGGCCAGCTGTTCGCGCCAGGCCGGCGCGCCTGAGGCCGGCAGGCCGGCCAGCGCCGCCGCCATTTCGGCCATGCCGCTGTTGATCATCAGGTCGGCCTGGTAGACGCGGCCGAGCTCTTCGGCGCCGGTATGCACATGAACCAGCTTCTGCTTCGGGCAGGGCGCCTCGATCAGCGTGTAGCCGCTGGTGGTCATCTCGCCCAGGCGCGGGCCGACGGCGAGGATCAGGTCGGCTTCGCGGATGCGCGCGGCCAGCTTCGGGTTGATGCCGATGCCGACGTCGCCGATGTAGTTCGGATGGGCATTGTCGAACAGGTCCTGGAAGCGGAATGCGCAGGCCACCGGCAGCGCATGCGCTTCGGCGAAGCGGCGGAAATCGTCGCATGCGGCCACGCTCCAGCCGCCCCCGCCGAGGATGGCCACGGGGCGGCGCGCCTCGCTCAGCATCGTCTGCAGCCGCGCGAGCTGGGCCGGCGCCGGCGCGGCCTGCACCGGTCGGTAGGGGCGGGCATCCGCCACGGCGGCGCGCTCGGTGAGCATGTCTTCCGGCAGCGCCAGCACCACCGGGCCGGGACGGCCGCTGGTGGCGACCTGGAATGCGCGCGCGACATACTCCGGAATGCGGTCGGCGCGGTCGATCTGCGCGACCCACTTGGCCATCTGGCCGAACATGCGGCGATAGTCGATTTCCTGGAAGGCCTCGCGCTCGATGAAATCGTTGCCGACCTGGCCGATGAACAGGATCATCGGCGACGAGTCCTGGAATGCGGTGTGCACGCCGATGGACGCATTGGTCGCACCCGGGCCGCGCGTGACGAAGCAGATGCCGGGGCGCCCGGTCATCTTGCCGTAGGCGTCGGCCATGAAGGCGGCGCCCCCTTCCTGGCGGTTGACGATGAAGCGGATCGGCGAGTCGTGCAGCGCGTCGAGCACGTCGAGATAGCTCTCGCCCGGCACCCCGAAGATCGTGTCGACGCCATGGGTCTCGAGAGCGTTGACGAGGATGGTTCCGCCGCTGCGTTGCGTTTGCATGATGGTGTCCCGCCGAAAAAAAGCGATACCGTAGCAGAAATGCAATGGGGCGGCTAGGGACTAGTCATTCCGGCCGAGGATTGCGGCAGTGCGGTAGAATGCGCGCTGATGCAGGCCAGACAGCCGCCGGCCGTCGCAAGACGGCGGGAGGAAGGTCCGGACTCCACAGAGCAGGGTGACGGCTAACGGCCGTACGCCGAAGTCCCGGACGGCGCAAGCCGCGAGGGTATAAGGCGAGGAACAGGGCCACAGAGACGAGTCTTCGCGATGTCCGCATCGCGAAGGGTGAAACGCGGTAACCTCCACCCGGAGCAATTCCAAATAGGCACGCATTGATGCTGCTCGCGGAGCGTGCGGGTAGGAAGCTTGAGCCGTGGAGCAATCCACGGCCTAGAGGAATGGCTGTCATAGCGCGCCGGCTCGCCGGCGCGCCGTAACAGAATCCGGCCTATCGGCCTGCTTCACCGATTACGACAAGCCGCAGGATCCTGCGGCGGCGATGTTGAGCATCGTCAACAGGCGCATGCCGCGCCACCGCTACCATCCGCCGTGAGCCTGCTGGCCGTGGGATGGGCAGGACAGGTTGGGCCGGGCGCGCCGACCGGTCATCAGCCGGCGCCGGACCTTGGCGCCGATTGCATGCGCATCCGACCCGTGCCGTCGATCCGTCTCACGACCAGCAGGTTCTTTTTCCGGCCCCGGCGGCGGCAGCCGCACCGGAGCCTTTCCACGCCGGTGGCCGCGCATGGCCGCCCCGCACCGCGCGAGGTGCCGATGTTCCCGTTCCGTCCGATCAGCGTGAGTCCGCGCGTGCAGCCATGGCGACTGGCGGCGCTGGCGCTGCTCGCCTGCATGCCGCACGTCGCGCGCGCGGCCGATCCTCTTCCCGCGTTGCGCGCGCAGCTCGACGATACCTCGGTGTCCGGCCTGTCGTCGGGCGCGTTCATGGCGGTCCAGTTCGCGGTGGCCCATGCGCGCATCGTGCGCGGGGCCGGCATCGTCGCCGGCGGACCGTATTACTGCGCGCGCGGCAAGGTGCTGACCGCGACCACCGTCTGCAGCTGCACCAGCGTGCCACTGCTGTTCGTCTGCCAGGTGGCGCCGGGCGCCACGCGCGTCGACGAGCTAGCGAAGATCGCCGCGGCCAACGCGTCGCGCGGCGTCATCGACCCGCTCTCGCAACTCGCGCGCCAGCGCGTCTGGATGTTCTCCGGCCGGGCCGACTCGATCGTGCCGCAGGCCGTGATGAACGATCTTTATGCCTGGTACGCGCGCTTCGTGCCCGCTTCCGCCATCCGCTATCGCAAGGATGTGGAGGCGGAGCATGCCATGCCGACGGACGGTTACGGCAACGACTGCGGCCGGCTCGGCGACCCCTATCTCTCGAACTGCGGCGTCGATGGGGCGGGCGAACTGCTGCAATGGATCCACGGGCCGCTGGCGCCGCGCAACGACGGCGCGGCGCGAGGGCGCCTGGCCGTGTTCGACCAGCGGGAGTTCGTCGACGGCCGGCCGCTGCGCGAACACGGGCTGGCGGAGTCCGGCTGGGTCTACGTGCCGCACGCCTGCGAGGCGTCGTCCGGCGCGCGCTGCCGCGTGCACGTGGCCTTCCATGGCTGCCGCCAGAACGCCGCCGCCGTCGGCGACCGGTTCGCGCGCCATGCCGGCTATAACCGCTGGGCAGATACCAACCGATTCATCGTGCTCTATCCGCAGACCCAGGCGACGCCCAACAACCCGAAGGCGTGCTGGAACTGGTTCGACGCCGAGCGCAACGATCCCGGCTACGCCACCCGCGACGGCGTGCAGATGCAGGCGGTGCGCCGCATGGTCGAGCGCCTCGCGGGCATAGCCCAGGGCGGCGCGCCGGGGCAGACGGCGCAGTGCTTCACCTCGTCCAACTTCGAGCATGTGCGCAGCGGCCGCGCCCACCTCGACTTCTTCCTCTGGGCGCGCGCCAACGGCTCCAACGACAGCCTCGGCTTCGCCGATGCCTTCTCCACCTCTACCCTGAAGAAGACCGGCCCCAACCACTACGTGGCGGGCCGCTGCCCCTGAACGCGGAAATTTTCCTTTCCCCGCAGAACTTCCTCTTTCCCGCCCGGGTCTATCGAGCCCCACGAACGATGCCGGCAAGCATCTTCGCCTTGCCCCTACAGCAAGTTCGGCGCCGTGTTGCCTGGAACAAACGTTCAAATCTGTCCACTGTCAAAAGCTGCATATCCATTCGACATGAAAACCTTGCGAAACACATGTTTATTGCTCAGATCTTACATTCAGTGTGTTCCATAAGTGCTTAATTTCATTCACTGTTTGCCTTTCGATCTTGCATCAATGAAACGCGCTAAGTCATTGGTTTCATTGGAAAAATTCTGGTTTTCACCGGCCGATATTACTTGACCGCAAATAAACCATCCTCTAAAGTGGGCGGCAGTGTGAAAAAGTGTAGATTTGTGGGGCAATTTGACAATCGCAGCCCACGGATCTTTCCAGAATTACTACCAAGACAAACAACACAAAAAGGGCAATCAGGGTGTTCCAAGGGGCTTCAGCGCTGAATCTCGATGCGAAAGGACGGATGTCTGTTCCGGCCAAGCATCGCGACGCCCTCCTCGTGCAATGCGAGGGGCGCGTGACGCTGACCAAGCATCCGCACGGTTGCCTGCTGTTCTTCCCCCGTCCCGTCTGGGAAAGCCACCGCGAGCAGATCGCCGCCTGGCCGATGTCCGCGCGCGCGTGGCAGCGGATCTTCCTTGGTAACGCCTCCGATGTCGAAATGGATTCCGCCGGACGCATCCTCATCTCGCCCGAACTGCGCTCCGCCGCAGGGCTGTCGCGCGACGTGATGCTGCTCGGCATGGGGAGCCATTTCGAGATCTGGGATGCAGCAAAGCTGGCAGAGAACGAAGCGCAGGCGATCGCCACCGGCATGCCTGATGCGTTGAGCAATTTCTCCTTCTGACGGGCCGCGATGACTGACAAGGCGGTGCCGGCACTGCAACACCGGACGGTGTTGCTGGAGGAAGCGGTCGATGCATTGGCGATCGGCGGCGAGCGCGCGGGCGGCGTCTATGTGGACGGCACCTTCGGGCGTGGCGGCCACAGCCGGCGGATCCTCGGGCACCTGGCCGCTTCCGGCCGCCTGGTCGCCTTCGACAAGGATCCGCAGGCCATCGCCGAGGCGGGCACCATCGCCGACCCGCGCTTCGCCATCGTGCACGACAGTTTCGCCACGATGGCGCCGGCGCTGGCCGCGCGCGGTGTGGCCGGCGTGGACGGCGTGCTGCTGGACCTGGGTATCTCGTCGCCGCAGGTGGACGACGCGGAAAGGGGGTTCAGCTTCCGCGCCGACGGCCCGCTCGACATGCGCATGGACACCACGAGAGGCGTGTCGGCGGCCGAGTGGCTGGCGACGGAGACGGAAGACAACATCAGAAAGGTGATACGGGACTATGGGGAAGAACGGTTTGCTTTTCAGATTGCAAAGGCGATTGTTGCTCGCCGGGCAGTCGAGCCAATTCGTCGCACACGACAGCTTGCCGAGATCGTGGCACACGCCGTCAAAACCCGCGAGAAGGGTAAAGACCCGGCCACTCGTACCTTTCAGGCTATCCGGATTCACATCAATCAAGAGCTTGAAGAACTCGAAGTAGCACTGAACGACGCCTTTAATTTGCTGGCCCCGCACGGGAGGTTGGTAGTGATCAGCTTTCACTCGCTGGAAGACCGCATCGTCAAGCGCTTCATGGCAGCGAAAGCCAATGCGCCCCAGCCCGACCGCCGCCTCCCGATCCGGGCCGCCGACCTGCCTCAACCCGAAGCACGCCTGTTGTCCAAGATGAAGCCCTCCGATGCCGAAGTCGCGGCGAATCCGCGCGCCCGATCCGCAGTGATGCGGGCGCTGGAGCGGCTCCCCCTCGCGCAGGCCGGAGGTCGCGCATGAGCGGCCGCATCAACCTCGTGCTGACCATCGCCCTGGTCGCCTGCGCGCTGGCGCTCGTCAATGCGCAGTACCAGGCGCGCCGCCTGTTCATCGAGCTCGAGCGCGCCCAGGCCGCGGCCCGCCAGCTCGAGATCGAATGGGCCCAGCTGCAGCTCGACCAGTCGACGCTCGGCAAGCATGCGCGCATCGAGGAAAGCGCGCGCCAGAACCTGAAGATGGTGCCCGTCACGCCGGCGCGCACCCAGTACATCACGGTGGCCGAGAAATGACGCGCGCCGCTTCCCGCACCGCAGCCGCCCGCGGCGTGCCGTTCTCGGCCAGCCCGGTGCTGGCCGTCAAGCTGCCGGTGTGGCGCTCGCGGCTGGTGCTGTTCGCGCTGTTCGCCGCGTTCGCCGCGCTGATCGGCCGCGCGCTCTACCTGCAGGGCATCTCCACCGAGTTCCTGCAGAAGCAGGGCGCGTCGCGCTATGCGCGCACCATCGAGCTGCCGGCCACGCGCGGCAAGATCATGGACCGCAACGGCCACGTGCTGGCCTCGTCGCTGCCTGTGAAAGCGATCTGGGCGATTCCCGACGACGTGCTGAAGGCGCCGGCGGACAAGCTGCGCAAGCTGGCCGACCTGCTGGAGATGCCGGAAGCGGAGCTGCGCAAGAAGCTCGACTCCGACCGCAATTTCGTCTACCTGAAGCGCCAGGTCGAGAACGAGACCGCCGACAAGATCCTCAAGCTCGACATCGAGGGCATCCAGACCCGCAAGGAATACAAGCGCTTCTATCCCGAGGGCGAAGTGATGGCCCATATCGTCGGCTTCACCAACGTGGAGGATGCCGGCCAGGAAGGCATGGAGCTGGCCTTCCAGAAGAACCTCGCCGGCACGCCGGGCAGCCGCCGCGTGATCAAGGACCGCCTCGGCCGCATCGTCGAGGACATCGAGTCGGTGCGCCAGCCGCACGACGGCCAGGACCTGACGCTGTCGATCGACCGCCGCATCCAGTACATCGCCTTCACCAAGCTCAAGGAAGCGGTCGACAAGTTCAAGGCCAAGGCCGGCGGCATCGTCGTGCTCGACGCCAATACCGGCGAGGTGCTGGCGCTGGCCAACCTGCCGACCTACAACCCGAACAACCGCTCGGTGCTGACCGGCGCGCAGCTGCGCAACCGCGTCATGACCGACACCTTCGAGCCGGGTTCGACGATCAAGCCGTTCCCGGTGGCGCTGGCGCTGGAGACGAAGCGCATCACGCCGAACACCACCTACCAGACCGCGCCCGGCAAGATGACCATCGGCACGGCCACCATCGGCGACGCCCATGCGCACGGCCTCTTGACGGTGGCCGAGATCATCCAGAAATCCTCCAACATCGGCACCGCCAAGATCGCGCTGCAGATGCCGGCGCAGGAACTGTGGGAAATGTATACCGCCGTCGGCTTCGGCCAGGCGCCCAAGCTGGGCTTCCCCGGCGCAGTCGCCGGCCGCGTGCGTCCGTACAAGAGCTGGCGCCCGATCGAACAGGCCACCATGAGCTACGGCCACGGCATGTCGGTATCGCTGATCCAGCTCGCGCGTTCGTATACCGTGTTCGCCCGCAACGGCGACCTGATCCCGCTGTCGCTGCAGAAGCTCGACCAGCCGCCGGCCGGCCAGCACGTGCTGAGCCCGAAGACCGCCGCCCAGATGCGCGAGATGCTCGAGATGGTGGTCAGCCCCGAGGGCACGGCCGCCAAGGCGCAGGTGCCGGGCTACCGCACCGGCGGCAAGACCGCGACCGCGCACAAGATCGAGGGCGGCCGCTATGTCAACAAGTATGTCTCGTCCTTCGTCGGCCTGGCGCCGATGTCCAATCCGCGCTACATCATCGCGGTGATGGTGGACGAGCCGATCGGCGCGCACTACGGCGGCCACGTGGCCGGCCCGGTGTTCTCCGAGGTGGCCGCCAACGTGATGCGGGCGATGAACGTGGCGCCGGATTCGACGGTGACCGACATCATCGTGCCGCCGGACGCTCCGCAGGAGGGCACATGATCCGCGCCGACGATACCGTGATCGCCGACATCGCCGCCTGGCTGCGCCAGGCCGCGCCGGGCGGGCAGCTGACCTGCGACTCGCGCGCGGTGCAGGCGGGCGACATTTTCTTCGCCTATCCGGGCGAGGCGGCCGACGGCCGCAAGTACATCGCCCAGGCGATCGAGCGCGGCGCCGCCGCCGTCCTCCACGAAGAGGGCAGCTTCACGTGGGATGCGAGCTGGCAGGTGCCGCACCGGGCGCTGGAGGGGCTCAAGCGCAATGCCGGCGCCATCGCCAACGCGTACTACGGCAACCCGGACGGCGCGATGTTCGTCGCCGCGGTGACCGGCACCAACGGCAAGACCTCGTGCTCGCAATGGATCGCCAACGCGCTGTCGCGGCTGGACGGTCCGGCCTCGGTGATCGGCACCCTCGGCATCGGCATCTACCGCCACGGCGAACCGGATGCCTTCGACGAAACCGGCAACACCACGCCCGACGCGGTGCTGCTGCAGCGCAGCCTGGCGCGCCTGCGCGATGCCGGCGCCACCTCGATGGCGATCGAGGCATCGTCGATCGGCCTGGTGCAGGGGCGCATGGACGGGCTGCATGTCGACGCGGCACTGTTCACCAACCTGACGCGCGACCATCTCGACTATCACGGCGACATGGCGTCCTACGAGGCGGCCAAGACGATGCTGTTCGACTGGCCGGGCCTGAAGCACGCGGTCATCAATCTCGACGACGAGATGGGGCCGCGCGTGATCGCCCACATGCGGGCGAACGACAGCCGCGCCGACATCATTGGCTACACGCTGCGCGGCGCCGTCGCGGATGGCGTCGCGGTGCTGTCGGCGACCGACGTGCGCACCAGCCATGCCGGTACCGTGTTCAATCTGAGTTCGCCGTTCGGCGCCTGTCAGGTGCGCACCCAGATGGTCGGGCAGTTCAATGTCAGCAATGCGCTCGGCGTGCTCGGCATCCTGCTCGGCAAGGGTGTCGAATGGTCGGACGCGATCGATGCCATCGAGGCGCTGGTGCCGGTGCCGGGCCGCATGCAGCAGCTCGGCGGCCAGGATGCGCCGCTGGTGGTGATCGACTATGCGCACACGCCGGATGCGCTGGAAAAGACGCTGCATTCGTTGCGCCACGTGGCGAAGGAACGCAACGGCGCGCTGTGGTGCGTGTTCGGCTGCGGCGGCGACCGCGACCCGGGCAAGCGACCGCAGATGGGCCGCATCGCCATGAACGCCGACCATGCGGTGGTCACCAGCGACAACCCGCGCAGCGAGGAGCCGGCGCAGATCATCAAGCAGATCGTCGCCGGCATGGATGCAGGCCGCGCCGACATCGCCGAGATCGAGGACCGCGCCGCGGCCATCCTCTGGGCGATCCGGCACGCGGCGAAGAACGACGTGGTGCTCCTGGCCGGCAAGGGCCACGAGACCTACCAGGAAATCAAGGGCAAGAAATTGCCGTTTTTGGATGCAGATCATGCCGCGCTCGCGCTGGCTGCACGAGTCACGATGAAGGGAACAAGTTGATGAAATCGTCATTGGCGCAACTGCTGCCATGGATTTCCAACGCTGCAATGCTCAACGTTGCCGGCGACGGCGCCAGCGTCCGCGTGACCGGCGTGTCGACCGACAGCCGCAGTATCACGGAAGGAAATTTGTTCGTCGCCCTGCGCGGCGAGCGCTTCGATGCGCATGACTTCCTCGCCGACGTGGCGGCTCGCGGGGCCGCCGCCGTCGTCGCGGAACGCCTGCCGGACGGCTTCGCCGCGCCGGCGCTGGTGGTGCCCGACACGCGCGTCGCGCTCGGCGAGATCGCCCGCAACTGGCGCGCACAGTACGGCATCCCGGTCATCGCGGTGACCGGCAGCAACGGCAAGACCACGGTCAAGGAAATGATCGCGGCAATCCTGGCGGCAGCCTACGGTCCGGAACAGAGCCTCGCCACGCGCGGCAACCTGAACAACGAGATCGGCGTGCCCCTGACATTGCTGCGCCTGGATGCGCCATGCCGGGCAGCGGTGATCGAGCTGGGGATGAATCATCCCGGGGAGATCGCCGGACTGTCCGGCATCGCGCAACCCACGGTGGGCCTGGTCAACAATGCCCAGCGCGAGCACCAGGAATTCATGGCCAGCGTCGAGGCGGTGGCGAAGGAGAACGGTTCGGTGATCCTGTCGCTTCCGGACGACGGCGTGGCGGTGTTCCCGGCCGACGACGAATTCACCCCGCTGTGGCGCGGCTACGCCGGCGGCCGCAGGACGCTCACCTTCGGCCTGTCCGGCAATGCCGACGTGATGTGCGTGCATGAGGCCAGCGTGTTCGGCAGCGACCTGCGCGTGACCATCCACGGCGGCGAGCATTTCGACATCCACCTGCAGGCCGCGGGTCACCACAACGTGCGCAATGCGCTGGCGGCGATCGCCTGCGCGCTGGCCGCCGGCATCGACACCGACGCGATCAAGCATGGCCTGGAAGCCTTCGCGCCGGTGGGCGGCCGCCTGCAGCGCAAGCAGGCAACCAGCGGCGCGCTGCTGATCGACGACACCTACAACGCCAATCCGGACTCGGTGCGCGCCGCCATCGACGTGCTGGCGCAGTTCCCGGCGCCGCGCCTCCTGGTGCTGGGCGACATGGGAGAGGTCGGCGACCAGGGTCCGCAATTCCACCAGGAAGTCGGCGCCTACGCGGCCGAGGCCGGCATCGAGCAGCTGTTCACCCTGGGCGAACTGGCGCGCCATGCGACGGCGGCGTTCGGCAGCGCCGGCCGCCATTTCGACGATGTGGAATCGCTCAAGGCCGCGGCCGTTGCGGCTGCACCGGCCAACGCCACCGTGCTGGTCAAGGGTTCGCGCTTCATGAAGATGGAGCGCGTCGTGCAGCATCTTGCCGGGCAACCGGAACAGGGAGGCCACTGATGCTGCTCCTGCTTGCCCAGATGTTCAAGGATGACATCGGCTTCCTGCGCCTGTTCAACTTCATCACCTTCCGCGCGGTGTTCGCCACGCTGACGGCGCTGACCATCGGCCTGGCGGCCGGACCGGCGGTGATCCGCATGCTGACCCGCATGAAGATCGGCCAGGCGGTGCGCACCTACGGCGTCGAGACCCACCTCGTCAAGAGCGGCACGCCGACCATGGGCGGCGCGCTGATCCTCATCTCGATCGGCATCGCCACCCTGCTGTGGATGGACCTGTCCAACCGCTTCGTCTGGATCGTGCTGCTGGTGACTTTCGGCTTCGGCGCGGTCGGCTGGGCCGACGACTACCGCAAGGTCGTCTACAAGGACCCGGAAGGCATGCCGTCGCGCCAGAAATTCTTCTGGCAGTCGCTGATCGGCATCGTCGCCGCGTTCTACCTGGCGTTCTCGGTGTCCGCCGAGACCAACCTGAAGGTGGTGCAGCTGTTCTTCGACTGGGTGCGTTCCGGCTTCAACATGGATCTGCCGCCCAAGGCCGACCTGATCGTGCCGTTCTTCAAGACGATCAGCTATCCGCTCGGCGTATGGGGTTTCATCGCGCTGACCTTCTGCGTCATCGTCGGCTCGTCCAACGCGGTGAACTTCACCGACGGCCTCGACGGCCTGGCGATCATGCCGACCGTGATGGTGGGCGGCGCGCTCGGCTTTTTCTGCTACGTGACCGGCAACGCGACCTACTCGAAATACCTGCTGATCCCCTACATCCCGGGTTCCGGCGAGCTCCTGATCTTCTGCGGCGCCATGGCGGGCGCGGGCCTGGCCTTCCTGTGGTTCAACGCCTATCCGGCCCAGGTGTTCATGGGCGACGTCGGCGCGCTGGCGCTCGGCGGCGCGCTCGGCACCATCGCGGTGATCGTGCGCCAGGAGATCGTGCTGTTCATCATGGGCGGCATCTTCGTGGTCGAGACGCTGTCGATCATGCTGCAGGTGGCCTATTTCAAGTACACCAAGAAGCGGTACGGCGTCGGCCGGCGCATCTTCCTGATGGCGCCGCTGCACCACCATTTCGAGAAGAAGGGCTGGAAGGAAACGCAGGTCGTGGTGCGTTTCTGGATCGTCACCATGATGCTCGTGCTGTTCGGGCTGTCCACGTTGAAGCTGCGCTGACCGGTTGAATCGATGAATTACCAGGGCAAACACGTACTCGTACTCGGGCTCGGCGAATCGGGCCTCGCCATGGCGCACTGGCTGGTGCGCTGCGGCGCGTCCGTGCGCGTGGCCGATACGCGCGCGGCCGAGGCCGTCGGCGACCGCCTGACGCAATTGCGCGCGGCGTTGCCGGATGTCGAGTTCATTTCCGGCCCGTTCGCGGCCGCGCTGCTCGACGGCATCGACATCCTGGCGCTGTCGCCGGGCCTGGCGCCCGACCGCGAGCTGGCCGACATCCTGCCGGCCGCCGCCGGGCGCAACATCCCGGCCTGGGGCGAGATCGAACTGTTCGCCCAGGCGCTGGCAGGGCTGAAGGAATCGCAAGGTTACGCGCCGAAGGTGCTGGCCATCACCGGCACCAACGGCAAGACCACCGTCACCAGCCTGACGGGCCTGTTGTGCCGCCGCGCCGGCCTGACGACGCAGATCGCCGGCAACATCAGCCCGGCGGCCCTCGACGTGCTGCGCGCCGCGCTCGACGCCGGCGAGCTGCCGCAGGCCTGGGTACTGGAGCTGTCGAGCTTCCAGCTGCATTCGACGTTCAGCCTGAACCCCGACGCAGCGACGGTGCTGAACCTCACGCAGGACCATCTCGACTGGCACGGCAGCATGCAGGCCTACGCCGACGACAAGGCCCGCATCTTCGGGCCGGACACGGTGCGCGTGCTCAACCGCGACGACGCCTGGGTCATGCGCATGGCCGCGCCGCTGGTGGCGCCGGTCACCTTCGGCCTCGATGCGCCGGAAGACCCCGAGTGCTTCGGCCTGCTCGACGAGGGCGGCATGCAGTGGCTGGCGCTGGCCGTGGCCGGCGACGAGGGCGAACCGAAGAAGCGCCGCCGCAAGGATGCCGTCGAGGAAGTCGAGATCCACATGAACCGCCTGATGCCGGCCGACGCGCTGAAGATCCGCGGCCGCCACAATGCCGCCAACGCGCTGGCCGCGCTGGCGCTGTGCCGGGCGGTCGGACTGCCGCTGGCGCCGCTGCTGCACGGCCTGCGCGAATACCGCGGCGAGCCGCACCGCGTCGAACTGGTGGCGTCGATCGGCGGCGCCGATTATTTCGACGACAGCAAGGGCACCAATGTCGGCGCGACGGTCGCCGCGCTCAACGGCCTGGGCGCCGACCTCGGCCCGGCGCGCATCGTGCTGATCGCCGGCGGCGACGGCAAGGGCCAGGAGTTCGCGCCGCTGGCCGAGCCGGTGGCGAAATACGTGAAGGCGGTGATGCTGATCGGCCGCGACGGCCCCGCGATCCGCGCCGCGCTGGCCGACGCCGGCGCCGAGCTGGTCGATTGCGAGTCGCTGGAGCAGGCGGTCGCGCGCGCGGCGGAACGCGCGCAGGCGGGCGATGCGGTGCTGCTGTCGCCGGCCTGCGCCAGCCTGGACATGTTCCGCAACTATGCGCATCGCGCCGAGGTGTTCATCGACGCGGTCCGCGAAGTCGCGCTGTCGCGCGGGGAGGCCGCATGAAGTTTGCCTTCCCCGGCTTCCTGTCTTCGGCGACCGCCACGACGCCGTCCGCCGGCATCGGCCAGCGTTCGAAGATGATGGAATACGACCAGCCGCTGGTCTGGGTCGTGCTGCTGCTCATGCTACTGGGCATGGTGATGGTCTATTCGGCATCGATCGCCCTGCCGGACTCGCCGAAGTACGCCGCCTACAAGAATTCGCATTTCCTGATGCGCCAGGCCACCTTCATCTGCGTCGGCCTGGTGGCCGGCCTGTTCGCCTTCCGCGTGCGCGTCGAGGACTGGCAGCGCTTCGCGCCCTATCTCTTCGTGGGCACGCTGATCCTGCTGACGCTGGTGCTGATTCCCGGCATCGGCAAGGGCGTCAACGGCGCGCGGCGCTGGATCTCGTTCAAGGGATTCAACATCCAGCCGTCCGAGCTGATGAAACTGTTCATCGTGCTGTACGCCGCCGACTACACGGTGCGCAAGCAGCAGTACATGCACAAGCTGACCAAGGGCTTCCTGCCGATGGCCGCGGCGGTGGCGGCGGTCGGCATGCTGCTGCTGCTCGAACCGGACATGGGCGCCTTCGGCGTGATCGTCTGCATCGCCATGGGCATCCTGTTCCTGGGCGGCATCAACGGCATCTGGTTCGGCGGCATCTCCACCGTGCTGGTCGGCATCTTCAGCGCGATCATCATCCTGTCGCCGTGGCGGCGCGAGCGCATCTTCGCCTACCTCAATCCGTGGGAGGAGGAGAACGCCCTCGGCAAGGCCTACCAGCTGTCGCATTCGCTGATCGCCTTCGGCCGCGGCGAGCTGTTCGGCGTCGGCCTCGGCGGCTCGGTGGAAAAACTGCATTACCTGCCGGAGGCGCACACAGACTTCCTGCTGGCCGTGATCGGCGAGGAACTGGGCTTCGCCGGCGTGATGGTGGTGATCCTGATGTTCTACTGGATCATCAAGCGCGCCTTCGAGATCGGCCGCCAGTCGATCGCGCTCGACCTGACCTTCGCCGGCCTCGCCGCGAAAGGCATCGGCATCTGGATCGGCGTGCAGACCTTCATCAACATGGGCGTGAACCTCGGCCTGCTGCCGACCAAGGGACTGACGCTGCCGCTGATGAGCTATGGCGGTTCCGGCATCGTGATCAACTGCATCGGACTGGCGATTCTGCTCAGGATCGATTACGAGAATCGCGTACTGATGCGAGGAGGGCGCATATGACGAAGCGCCTGATGATCATGGCGGCCGGCACCGGCGGCCACATCTTCCCCGGCATCGCGATCGCCGACACGATGCGCGCGCGCGGCTGGCAGGTGTCGTGGCTCGGCACGCGCCAGGGCATGGAAGGCACCATTGTGCCGAAGCACGGCATCGAGATGGATGTGCTGGATTTCTCCGGCCTGCGCGGCAAGGGGCTGATGCATACCGTGACCGGCGTGTTCAAGCTGGCGGCCAGCTACCTGCGCTGCTTCGGCATCCTCGGCCGCCGCAAGCCCGACGTGGTGCTCGGCATGGGCGGTTACGTCACCGTCCCCGGCGGCATGGCGGCGAAGCTGCGTGGCATTCCGCTGGCGCTGGTCAACGCCGACGCGGCGCTGCTGCTGTCGAACAAGACGCTGGCGCCGATGGCCAGCCGCGTGCTGTTCGGCTTCCCGGCCGACTTCGGCAGCGCGGCCGGCAAGGCGGTCGTCACCGGCAACCCGGTGCGGCGCGAGATCCTCGACCTGCCGGCGCCGGATGCGCGCTACATGAAACGCAGCGGCCCGCTGCGCGTGCTGGTGGTCGGCGGCAGCCTCGGCGCCAGGGCATTGAACGACTGCCTGCCGGCGGCGCTGGCGATGGTGCCGGAAGATCATCGTCCGGTCGTCACGCACCAGTCGGGCAAGAAGAACATCGATGCCTTGCGCGCGGCCTATGCCGCCGCGGGCGTGACCGCGGAGGTGGTCGACTTCATCGACGACATGCCGCGCCGCTATGCGGAGGCGGACCTGGTGATCTGCCGCGCCGGCGCGATCACCGTATCCGAACTGACCGCCGCCGGCGTGGCCAGCGTGCTGGTGCCGTTCATCGCCTCGACCACCGCGCACCAGCGCGACAACGCGGTGTGGATGGCGAAGCAGGGCGCCGCGATGCACCTGCCGCAGACGGAACTGACGCCGGAGCGCATGGCGGCGCTGCTGCAGTCGCTGACGCGTACCACCTGCCAGCAGATGGCGGACGCCGCCCACGCGATCGGGCAGCGCCATGCGAACGACATGATCGCGGGAATACTCGAGGAACTGGCCGGGAGCAAGACCTCCACGGCCGGAAAAGGACAGGCGGCATGAAGCACAAGGTCAAGAACATCCATTTCGTCGGCATCGGCGGCGCCGGCATGAGCGCCATCGCCGAAGTGCTGCTCGACCAGGGCTACTGCGTCTCCGGCTCCGACCTGTCGAGCAACGCGGCCACCCAGCGCCTGGAGCAGCTCGGCGCCCGCGTGAAATACGGCCACGCCGCCGACCATATCGCCGGCGCCCAGGCCATCGTCACCTCGACCGCGGTCAAGCAGGACAACCCGGAGGTGATCGCCGCGCGCGCGAAGGGCATCCCGATCGTGCCGCGCGCCGTGATGCTGGCCGAGCTCATGCGTGTCAAGCAGGGCATCGCCATCGCCGGCACCCACGGCAAGACCACCACCACCAGCCTGGTGGCCAGCGTGCTGGAAGAGGGCGGCCTGGAGCCGACCTTCGTGATCGGCGGCCGCCTGACCAAGGCCGGCGCCAATGCCAAGGTCGGCAAGGGCGACTTCATCGTGGTCGAGGCCGACGAGTCGGACGCGTCCTTCCTGAACCTGTCGCCGTGCATCGAGGTGATCACCAACATCGATGCCGATCACATGGAGACCTACGGGCACAGCTTCGCGCGCCTGAAGCAGGCCTTCATCGAATTCACCCAGCGCATGCCGTTCTACGGCATCGCCGTGGTGTGCATCGACGATGCCAGCGTGCGCGAGATCGTGCCCTTCCTGTCGTGCCAGGTGCTGACCTACGGCTTCCACGACGGCGCGAAAGTGCGCGCGTCGGATGCGAAGGCGGTCGACGGCCTGATGGAGTTCACGGTGCACCAGGAGAACTACCTGCCGACCGTGTTCCGCCTGAATCAGCCCGGCATGCACAACGTGCAGAACGCCTGCGCCGCGATCGCCATTGCGCGCGAGCTCGGCGTGTCGGATGCCGCGACCCAGAAGGCGCTGGCCGAATTCAACGGCGTCGGCCGCCGCTTCACCCGCTACGGCGAGGTGCGCCTCGCCGACGCCGCCGGCCGGCCGGCGGGCGCGTTCACCCTGGTCGACGACTACGGCCATCATCCGGTCGAGACCGCCGCCACCATCGCCGCCGCGCGCGCCGTGTTCCCGGGCCGCCGCCTGGTGCTGGCGTTCCAGCCGCACCGCTACACGCGCACACGCGACCTGTTCGAGGATTTTGTCAAAGTGCTGTCGTCTGTCGACGCATTGGTGCTGGCAGACGTTTATCCCGCCGGGGAGCAGCCGATCGTCGCCGCCGACGGCCGCGCGCTGGCGCATGCGCTGCGCGTGCTCGGGAAGGTGGAACCAGTCTTCGTGGAAGAGATCAACGACATGCCGGACACCATCATGAGCATCGCCCGCGACGGCGATGTGGTCATCACGATGGGGGCCGGATCGATCAGCGCTGTGCCGGGCAAGCTGGTGCAGATGGCAGCGAACTCTTGACGGAACAACAGAATGAGCAACGAATTCGGAAAAGTCGGTGTGCTGTTCGGCGGTCGCTCCGCCGAGCGCGAAGTCTCGCTGATGTCGGGCACCGGCGTGCTGGCCGCCCTGCGCAGCAAGGGCGTCGACGCCCATCCCTTCGATCCGGCCGAGCGCAGCATCGCCGAACTGGCGGCCGAGAAGTTCGACCGCGTCTTCATCGCGCTGCACGGCCGCTACGGCGAGGACGGCACGCTGCAGGGCGTGCTCGAGCAGCTCGGCATTCCCTACACCGGGTCGGGCGTGATGGCCTCGTCGATCGGCATGGACAAGGTGATGACCAAGCGCATCTGGCAGAGCCACGGGCTGCCGACGCCGCGCTTCCTCGTGCTCGACGCGAAGGCGGCGACCCGCGAGGAGCTGCGCGTGGTGCCGGACGATCTCGGTCTGCCGCTGATGCTCAAGGCGCCGCACGAGGGTTCGACCATCGGCATCGCCAAGGTGACGGGGTATTCGGACATGCAGTCCGGCTTCGCGCTGTGCGCGCAGTACGACGAGGTGGTGCTGGCCGAGGAATTCGTCAGCGGCCGCGAGCTGACCGTCCCGGTGCTGGGCAGCGGTCGCGACGCGAAGGCATTGCCGATCGTCGAGATCCGCGCGCCGCAGGGCAACTACGACTACGAACACAAGTATTTCAGCGACGACACCCAGTACCTGTGTCCGGCGCCGATCGACGACGAGCTGGCGCGCCGCATCCAGTCGATCGCGGTGCGCGCGTTCAACGCGGTCGGTGCATCCGGCTGGGCGCGCATCGACGTGATGCTGCGGGCGGCCGACAACGAGCCCTTCCTGCTGGAGATCAACACGTCGCCGGGCATGACCGGCCACTCTCTGGTGCCGATGGCGGCCAAGGCCGCCGGCATCAGCTACGAGGACCTGTGCGTGGAGATCCTGCGCATGGCGCGGCTGGAGCTGAAGCCGACCGACGCCTGGAAACAGAAGAGCTGATCGGGAACACGGGAGAGAACGAGGGACATGTGGCACGACGTCAGGTCATTGAACGCAGCGACGAACGCCTTGCTCGGGCTGTTCGCGCTCGTCCTGCTGGCGGCGGGTCTCTGGTGGACGGCGCAGCGTCCGATGTTCACGCTCAGGTCGATCCGCATCGAGGGCATCGATACGGCGGGCGCGCCGGTGCACCTGCGCCACATCGATCCGCTGACGGTGCGCGCCAGCGCCGTGCGGCGAATCCGCGGCAACTTCTTCACCGCGAACCTGGACAGCGTGCGCCAGGCCTTCGAGACGGTGCCGTGGGTGCGGCGCGCGACGGTGCGGCGCGAGTGGCCGAACCGCCTGGTGGTGCAGCTGGAGGAACACATGCCGCTGGGCACCTGGGGCGACGACGGCAGGCTGGTGTCGGTGAAGGGCGAGATCTTCACGGCCAACCTGGCGGAAGCGGAAGAGGATGCCGCGCTGGCGGCCTTCGAGGGGCCGGACGGCAGCGAGAAGGAACTGGTGGCGCGCTACCAGCAGATGCGCGACTGGTTCGCGCCGGTCAACCTGGCGCCGGAGGCACTGGCACTGTCGCACCGCTATGCCTGGTCGGTGCGTCTGAACAACGGCATGCGCGTGGAACTGGGCAAGGAGCAGGGCACGGCGACGCTGCAGCAGCGCGTCGACCGGTTCGTGAAGGTCTACCCTCGGTTGATCACGCTGCTGCAGGACCGGATCGAGAGCGTGGACATGCGTTACCAGAATGGATTGGCATTACAGGCGAGCGGGCTGACGTTGAGCACGGACAAGGGAACGAAAAAAGCGAAGAAGCAATAACGACATGACAAAAGACGCTAAAAATCTGATCGTCGGCCTCGACATCGGCACCTCGAAGGTGGTGGCGGTGGTCGCCGAGGTGCTGCCCAACGGGAGGCATGAAGTCATCGGCCTGGGCCAGCACGAATCCAAGGGGCTCAAGAAGGGCGTGGTGGTCAACATCGAGGCGACGGTGGAGTCGATCCAGCGCGCGCTCGAGGAAGCCGAGCTGATGGCCGACTGCAAGATCCGCAATGTCTTCACCGGCATCGCGGGCAGCCACATCCGCAGCTTCAATTCCAGCGGCATGGTCGCCATCAAGGACAAGGAAGTCACCGCCGCCGACGTCTCGCGCGTGATCGAGACGGCCAAGGCGGTCAACATCCCGACCGACCAGCAGCTGCTGCACACGGTGCCGCAGGAATTCATCGTCGACAGCCAGGAAGACGTGCGCGAACCGATCGGCATGAGCGGCATCCGTCTCGAGGTCAAGGTGCACATCGTCACCGGCGCCGTCTCGGCGGTGCAGAACATCGTCAAGTGCGTGCGCCGCTGCGGCCTGGAAGTGTCCGACCTGATCCTGCAGCCGATGGCATCCGCCGACGCGGTGCTGACGTCCGACGAGAAGGAACTCGGCGTGGTGCTGGTCGACATCGGCGGCGGCACCACCGACATCGCGATCTTCACCGAGGGCGCGATCCGCCACACCGCGGTGATCCCGATCGCCGGCGACCAGATCACCAACGACATCGCCATGGCGCTGCGCACGCCGACCGCGGAAGCGGAAGAGATCAAGCTGCGCTACGGCGTGGCCAAGCAGGTGCTGGCCGATCCGACCGAATCGCTCGAAGTCCCCGGCCTGGGCGACCGCGGTTCGCGCACGCTGTCGCGCCAGGCGCTGGCGGCGGTGATCGAGCCGCGCGTGGAAGAGCTGTTCGCGCTGGTGCACCAGGTGGTGCGCGAGTCGGGCTACGAGGAAGTGCTGTCGTCGGGCATCGTGCTCACCGGCGGCACGGCCATGATGCCGGGCATGGTGGAGCTGGCGGAAGACATCTTCCTCAAGCCCACGCGCCTGGGCACGCCGGAGTACAGCGGCCAGCTGGCCGACGTGGTGCGCAGCCCGCGCTACGCGACCGTGCTGGGCCTCTTGCTCGAGGCGAAGAAGCAGTACCTGCGGGGCCACATCGTCACGCGCCAGGACGGCTCGGTGAAGGCGATCTGGCAGCGCATGAAGGAATGGTTCCTGGGCAATTTCTGAAGGGGGCCGCCGGCAGCATCGGCGGCGTGCGACAACAAGGGTAGGGTTTTTTTGTGAAACAACGCAGTTAGCAGTGGCTAGTCGTCACATCGCGCGACGCCTGGCCACTGAAAACTGCATACATGAAGGAGTCAACATGGAAATCGATATGATCGACAGCGCTACGGCAGGCACCGTGATCAAGGTCGTGGGCGTCGGCGGCGCCGGCGGCAACGCCGTCCAGCACATGATCAACAAGGGCGTGTCGGGCGTGGAATTCATCGCCGCCAACACCGATGCGCAGGCGCTGCAGCAGTCGATGGCGCACAACGTCATCCAGATCGGCGAATCGGGCCTGGGCGCCGGCATGAAGCCGGACGTCGGCCGCCAGCTGGCCGAGGAATCGCGTCAGCGCATCGAGGATGCGCTGCGCGGCTCGCACATGGTGTTCATCGCCGCCGGCATGGGTGGCGGCACCGGCACCGGCGCCGCACCGGTGGTGGCCGAGGTCGCCAAGAGCCTCGGCGCGCTGACCGTCGCCGTGGTCTCCAAGCCGTTCTCCTACGAGGGCAAGAAGTGCATGGAGATCGCCGAGCAGGGCATCGAGCAGCTGTCCCAGCATGTCGACTCGCTGATCATCATCCTCAACGAGAAGCTCGAGGAGATCTACGAGGACGACAGCATGATCGAATGGCTGCAGCACGCCGACGACGTGCTCAACAACGCGGTGGCCGGCATCGCCGAGATCATCAACGTGCCGGGCCACATCAACGTCGACTTCAACGACGTCAAGACCATCATGGGCGAGCAGGGCAAGGCCATGATGGGTACCGCGACGGCTTCCGGCGTCGACCGCGCCCGCATCGCCGCCGAGCAGGCGGTGGCCTCGCCGCTGCTGGACGGCGTCGACCTGTCCGGCGCGCGCGGCGTGCTGGTCAACGTCACCGCATCGCGCGGCCTCAAGGGCAAGGAAATCAAGGAAGTCATGGCCACCGTGCGCGCCTTCGCCGCACCGGACGCCTCGATCGCGCAGGGCATCGCCTACGACGACAACATGGGCGACGAGATCCGCGTCACCGTGGTGGCGACCGGCCTCGGCCGCGGACGCAAGAACGTGCAGCTGGTGCAGACCCCGGTCCTGCGCACCGGCACGCACAACGAGCCGATGATGGCCAACACCGGCATGCTGCACCAGCAGCAGTCGCCGGTGCAGCAGCCGGCCCCGGCCTTCGAAGGCCTCAAGGCACCGGCCGTCTGGCGCCGCGAGTCCGCATCGGAAACGGTGCGTGCGCTCGAGAAGAACGGCATGGAAACCTACGATATCCCGGCCTTCCTGCGCAAGCAGGCGGACTGACGGTTTTGTTGGGCATGCCGCATCCGGTTCGCCGGGGGCGGCATGAAGCAGTCTGTAGTCTCTCTCGCGCGTGACGAAAAACCCCGGCTCCGGCCGGGGTTTTTCCATTCGGGCGCCGCCGTGCAAAGCGCCGCGGAACAAGGCATACTTCGCCCTTCCTGATCAAAACATCAACAGAGGAGCACGACACATGACCATCCAGATCGGCGACCGCCTGCCCGAAGGCACCCTGTCCGAGTACATCGATTCCCCGACCGAAGGCTGCGCGCTCGGTCCGAACACCTTCAACGTGGCCGACCTGGTCAAGGGCAAGAAGATCGCCATCTTCGGCCTGCCGGGCGCCTATACCCCGACCTGCTCGGCCCAGCACGTGCCGGGCTACATCAAGCTGGCCGACCAGCTCAAGGCCAAGGGCGTGGACGAGATCTGGTGCATCTCGGTCAACGACGCCTTCGTCATGGGCGCCTGGGGCCGTGACCAGAAGGCCACCGGCATCGTCCGCATGATGGCCGACGGCAATGCGGCCTTTTCCAAGGCGCTCGGCCTGGACGCCGACTTCTCCAAGTTCGGCATGGGCACGCGCTCGCAGCGCTACTCGATGCTGGTCGAGGACGGCGTGGTGAAGTCGCTCAACATCGAGCAGCCCGGCAAGTTCGAAGTGTCGAACGCCGAAACCATGCTGGCCCAGCTCGGCTGAGGTGCCCCGCTCCGGTGAGGAACGGCGCTCCGGCGCCGTTTTTTGTTGCCATGGAGGCATGCGGCGTGGCGTGGAACGCACACCGGTGCAACCGTTACGGCTTGTGACAGCAGCGTATCCCGCACCGCACTATAATTTGCGGATGCTCAAACAACGCACCATCAGGCAGATCGTCCGCGCCACCGGCGTCGGCCTCCATTCCGGCACCAAGGTCGAATTGACCCTGCGCCCGGCCGCGCCCGATGCCGGCATCCTGTTCCGCCGCGTGGATTTCGATCCGGTCGTCGAGCTGCCGGCCATGGCGCTCGGCGTCGGCGATACCCGCATGGCGACGGTCCTCAAGAAGGGCGATGCCCGCGTCTCGACGGTCGAGCACCTGCTGTCGGCCTGCGCGGGTCTCGGCATCGACAACCTGGTGGTCGACCTGACCGCCGAGGAAGTGCCGATCATGGACGGCTCGGCGTCGTCCTTCGTGTTCCTGCTGCAGCAGGCCGGCGTCGCCGAGCAGGATGCGCCCAAGAAATTCATCCGCGTGAAGAAGCCGGTGGAAGTGCGCGACGGCCAGGGCGCGCAGGAGAAATGGGCGCGCCTGGAACCCTACGACGGCTTCAAGCTGAAGTTCTTCATCGAGTTCAACCATCCGGCCATCGACAGTACCGGCCAGATCGCCGAGGTCGATTTCGAACTCGATTCCTACATCAAGGAGATCGCCCGCGCGCGCACCTTCGGCTTCGTGCACGAGGTGGAAACCCTGCGCGGCATCGGCCTGGCGCGCGGCGGCTCGCTCGAGAACGCGATCGTGATGGACGAATACCGCATCCTCAACCCGGACGGCCTGCGCTACCAGAACGAGTTCGTGCGCCACAAGATCCTCGATGCGATCGGCGACCTCTACCTGGTCGGCCATCCGCTGCTGGCGTCCTACACTGCCCACAAGTCGGGCCACGCGATGAACAACCAGCTGCTGCGCGCATTGCTCAACCAGCCGGATGCCTACGAGATCGTCAGCTTCGATCGCGTGGAAGCGGCACCGCACGGCTACGCCAACCAGATCGAACAGGAGTGGGCGCTCAACTGAATTCCGCACAGGCAGCGAGGTTCATGCGAACCGCCTTGCCGGACACGGCAGGGCGGTTTTTGTTTGGGCCGAGGCGGCAGGCACGAGCCGCTTGTCGGCTGATGGCCGCACAAGAAATTCCAGGGGCGGTGGCGCCGTTGCCTGTGCGGTTTCCAGTACGCCAGTCCCGGAACGAAGTTGATGAATTGTCATCCAATGTGCGGAATTCATCAGGCCGGCAAGCACGCACGTTGGCAAGCGCTTGCTGACGTCGTGCGTCCAATCAGCGGGAATTGCCGCCTGTCCGGCGCCGCGTCATCGCCGCGATGGCCGCACGCAGGGCGGCATTGCGCGGGGTGTCCTCGAGCGAGGATTCAAGTGCGGAAAACGATGCAAGTGCCTGTTTCGACAGGCTCTTTGCGCGTGTTGGCGGACGCTCCTCGGGTGGTCGCGCAACTTGCACTTTGATACGGATTGCGTTAACCTGCCAGCCCCGTTGCAGCAAAGCATCTTGCAGTTTCGGCAACTGCTGCTTGAGCCTTGATGCCAGTGCGGCATTGGGCGCAGCCAGCGTCAACTGACCGTTCTCCAGGTGGAGAACTGTGCAGTTTTCGAACAGCATGGGAAACAGCGCAGCGCAATCCCGCTGCAGCGCCGCGAGGCGCGTGATCGCGGGAAGTATGGCCGACATGCGGTCATGCGCGCGCAGGAAATCGACCGCACCGGTGGCGCCAGGCGCCTTGCGGGTGCGGGCCGGTTGGGGAATGAAGTTGGTCGGTTTGCCCATGGCGAGACCATAACACAAGACACCCGCCCGGCACGGGAGAGCGAGAGGAGCCTGCATGCAGATCATCGTACTGCACCCGCGTTTTTCGACGAAGTCGGTCACGCTGGGGACCCGCCATGTCGCGCTGCTCGGCGTCGCCTTCGCCGCCGCCGTGGTCATGACCGCCTTCCTGCTGTATTACCTCACCCTGCGCTTCGGCGCCGATACCCGCATCCCTTTCGTGCAGAACCTGGTGGTCTCGGCCACCCAGGGCGATGTCGACCGCAAGGACAAGTATGTCCGCGAGAACCTCGCGGCCATGGCGATGCGCCTGGGCGAGATGCAGGCCCAGCTGATGCGGCTGGATGCGCTGGGGGAGCGGGTCCAGGGCCTGGCCGGCATCAAGCCGGAAGAATTCAATTTCAAGGACAAGCCGCCGCGCGGCGGCACCGAGACCCCGAGCGTGTCGGTGCGCGCGCCGCGCGACCTGACCATGGAACAGTTCCAGCTGGCGCTCGACGGCCTGCAGCGCGATCTGGAGTTCCGCACCGACTACATGAACGTGGTCGAAACCACGCTGATGACCGACCGTATCAAGTCCAAGCTGCTGCCGACCACCCAGCCGGTCAATGTCGCCTACAACGCCTCCGGCTTCGGCTGGCGCCTCGATCCGTTCAGCGGCCGCCAGGCCTTCCATGAGGGGATCGATTTCGCCGGACCGGTCGGCACGCCGATCGTGGCGGCGGCGGGCGGCGTCGTCGTGGCCGCCGAATACCATCCCGAATACGGCAACACCCTCGAGATCGACCACGGCAACGACATCGTCACCCGCTATGCGCATGCCTCCAGGCTGTTCGCCAAGGTGGGCGACATCGTGCGCCGCGGCCAGCACGTGGCCAACATCGGCTCGACCGGGCGTTCGACCGGCGCCCACCTGCATTTCGAAGTGCTGGTGCGCGGCGTGGCCCAGAACCCCCACAAGTTTCTGTCGGCCGGCGCCGACCAGGCCCGCCTGGCGGCCCTGGAAGGAAAGCGCTGACGCCTGCCCGCCTGCGGCTTCCTTCGCGGGCGCAAGTCGCTGTGCGCGATGCCGGGGCCGGAACACCGGTGCCCGGCACCTGTTTCCGCGCTCCACTTGTTTCCTGCCAATTCAGCCATATATGGCGTTGACCACATGTTAGAATGCGTGGTTTAGCCGAAATCCGGCCTCTTGCGTGCAGAAGAAACCCGAAGAGCCACGCATGGGCGTTGTCACCGCGTCTTTTTAGAACCCAAGCATGTCATTCCTGACCAAGATTTTTGGCAGCCGCAACCAGCGCCTGCTCAAGCAGTATCAGAAGACCGTTCGCGAGATCAACGCGCTCGAACCGGCGATGGAGAAGCTCTCCGACGCCGAACTCCAGGCCAAGACCCCCGAGTTCAAGGACCGCATCGCCAAGGGCGCCACGCTCGACGATATCCTGGTCGAAGCCTTCGCGGTCTGCCGCGAGGCCAGCAAGCGTGTCCTCAAAATGCGCCACTTCGACGTCCAGCTGGTCGGCGGCATGGTGCTCCACGACGGCAAGATCGCCGAGATGCGCACCGGCGAAGGCAAGACCCTGACCGGTACGCTGGCCGTCTACCTGAATGCGCTGGCCGGCAAGGGCGTGCACGTGGTGACGGTCAACGACTATCTCGCGCAGCGCGACGCCGAATGGATGGGCAAGCTGTACGGCTGGCTGGGCCTGACCACCGGCATCAACCTGTCGCAGATGCCGCACGACGCCAAGCAGCAGGCCTACGCGTCCGACATCACCTACGGCACCAACAACGAATTCGGCTTCGACTACCTGCGCGACAACATGGTGTACGACGCGCGCGACCGCGTCCAGCGCGGCCTGTCGTTCGCCATCGTCGACGAGGTCGACTCGATCCTGATCGACGAGGCGCGCACGCCGCTGATCATCTCGGGCCAGGCGGAAGATCACACCGAGATGTACGTCAAGATGAACGCGGTGCCCCCGCTGCTCGACCTGCAGATCGGCGAGGAAACCCCGGACGGCAAGGGCAAGATCGAGAAGCCGGGCGACTACACCAAGGACGAGAAGACCCACCAGGTCCTGCTGACCGAGGCCGGCCACGACAAGGCCGAGCAGATCCTCACGCGCATGGGCCTGCTGCCGGAAGGCGCCTCGCTGTACGACCCGTCCAACATCACGCTGATCCACCACCTGTACGCCGCCCTGCGCGCCCACACGCTGTACCACAAGGACCAGCATTACGTGGTGCAGAACGGCGAGGTCATCATCGTCGACGAATTCACCGGCCGCCTGATGGTCGGCCGCCGCTGGTCCGACGGCCTGCACCAGGCGGTCGAGGCCAAGGAAGGCGTGCGCATCCAGAACGAGAACCAGACGCTGGCCTCGATCACCTTCCAGAACTACTTCCGCATGTACGGCAAGCTGGCCGGCATGACCGGCACCGCCGACACCGAAGCCTACGAATTCCAGGAGATCTACGGCCTCGAGACCGTGGTGATCCCGCCGAACCGCCCGAGCAAGCGCGTCGACCGCCAGGACCAGGTCTACAAGTCCGACAAGGAAAAATTCCAGGCCGTCGTCAACGAGATCCGCGATTGCCACGGCCGCGGCCAGCCGGTGCTGGTCGGCACCACCTCGATCGAGAATTCCGAGAAGCTGTCGGCCATCCTCGAGAAGGAAGGCCTGCCGCACAACGTGCTCAACGCCAAGCAGCATGCCCGCGAGGCGGAGATCATCGCCCAGGCCGGCCGTCCGAAGATGGTCACCATCGCCACCAACATGGCCGGCCGCGGTACCGACATCGTCCTCGGCGGCAATGTCGACAAGCAGATCCAGCTGATCGAGGCGGATCCGAACGTCTCCGATGCCGACAAGGCGTCCCGCGCGCAGCAGCTGCGCGACGAATGGCAGTCGCTGCACGATCAGGTGGTTGCGGCCGGCGGCCTGCACATCATCGGCACCGAGCGCCACGAGTCCCGCCGCGTCGACAACCAGCTGCGCGGCCGTTCCGGCCGCCAGGGCGACCCGGGCTCCTCGCGCTTCTTCCTGTCGCTCGACGATCCGCTCCTGCGCATCTTCGCCGGCGACCGCGTGCGCGCCATCATGGACCGCCTGAAGATGCCGGAAGGCGAGCCGATCGAGGCCGGCATCGTGACCCGTTCCATCGAGTCCGCCCAGCGCAAGGTGGAAGCCCGCAACTTCGACATCCGCAAGCAGCTGCTCGAGTACGACGACGTCGCCAACGACCAGCGCCGCGTGATCTACCAGCAGCGCAACGAGCTGCTCGAGTCGCAGAACGTGTCCGACATGATCGCCGGCCTGCGCCACGGCGCCTTCACCGACCTGTTCCGCACCTACGTGCCGGAAGAGTCGATGGAAGAGCAGTGGGACATCAAGGGCCTGGAAGCCGCGCTGAACGCCGAATGGCAGCTGGCGGTGCCGCTGACCCAGATGCTGGTGGCCGAGCCCAACCTGACCGACGAGGAACTGCTCGAGCGCGTGCTCAAGGCCGCCGACGAAGCCTACGACGCCAAGGTCGGCATCATCGGCCAGGAAGCCTTCGCCGGCTTCGAGCGCAGCGTCATGCTGCAGAGCATCGACTCGCACTGGCGCGAGCACCTGGCCGCGCTGGACCACCTGCGCCAGGGCATCCACCTGCGCGGCTATGCGCAGAAGAACCCGAAACAGGAATACAAGCGCGAGGCCTTCCAGCTGTTCGGCCAGATGCTCGACATGATCCGCAACGAGGTGGTGCGCATCGTCATGACGGTCCGCATCCAGTCGCGCGAGGAAGTCGAGGCGGCCGAGGAGCAGCTGTCGCAGTCGCATGTGCAGAACGTGCATTACCAGCATGCCGACTTCGATCCGAACGCGGCGCCGGAAGACCTGCTGGCGCCCAAGGCCGACGGCGAGGCGCGCGGCAGCCAGCCGATGGCCAATGCCTTCCCGAAAGTCGGCCGCAACGATCCCTGCCCGTGCGGCAGCGGCAAGAAGTACAAGGCCTGCCACGGCAAGCTGGCGTAACCGGCGCGATGCGCCAGGATGAGGGGAGCCCGGCGCTCCCCTTTTTCTTTGGCGCGCCGCGTGGCCCGCGCCGATTCCCTTGCGGCGCCGGCGATGCGATTACAATAAGGGGCTTCCCGCACCGCGCCCCGGGCGCGGTGGCGGTTCACCGACCAATCCGCTCTCATTCCACTCGACTACCATGGCCGTCAATCTCCCGCTTCCCGTCGCTTCCGAACTCCATCCTGTCGCCGGTCTCGAACTCGGCTTCGCCGAGGCGGGCATCCGCAAGGCGAACCGCAAGGATGTGCTCGTGATGCGCCTGGCGCCGACCGCCACCGTGTCGGGCGTGTTCACCACCAACCGTTTCTGCGCCGCGCCGGTCCAGGTGTGCAAGGCCCACCTGGAAGGCGTGCGCAACGGCGCCGCGCCGATCCGCGCGCTGGTCGTCAATACCGGCAACGCCAATGCCGGCACCGGCGAGGCGGGCCTGGCCAATGCCAACGAGACCTGCGCCGCGCTGGCGGCGCTGCTCGGCTGCGCGCCGGGCCAGGTGCTGCCGTTCTCGACCGGCGTCATCCTCGAGCCGCTGCCGGTGGACCGCCTCAAGGCCGGCCTGCCTGCCGCCATCGCCAACCTGAAGGAAGACAACTGGCTGGCCGCCGCCGAAGCGATCATGACCACCGACACGCAGCCCAAGGCGGCGTCGCGCAAGGTCACGATCGACGGCGTCACCATCACGCTGACCGGCATCTCCAAGGGGGCCGGCATGATCAAGCCGAACATGGCCACCATGCTCGGCTATGTCGCCACCGATGCGAAAGTCGCCCAGCCGGTGCTCGACCGCCTGCTGCGCGAGGCGGCCGACAAGTCGTTCAACTGCATCACCATCGACGGCGACACCTCGACCAACGATTCCTTCATGCTGATCGCTACCGGCACCGCGCCGCTGGAAGTGAATTCGGCCGACACGCCGGCCTACCGCGCGCTGGCCGATGCCGTCACCGCGCTGTCGCAGCAGCTGGCCCAAGCCATCGTGCGCGACGGCGAGGGCGCCACCAAATTCATGACGATTGCCGTCGAGGGCGGCCGCAGCGTCGCCGAGTGCCGGCAGATCGCCTATTCGATCGGTCACTCGCCGTTGGTGAAAACCGCGTTCTACGCGTCGGACCCCAACCTCGGCCGCATCCTGGCGGCGATCGGCTATGCCGGCGTGGACGATCTCGACGTCAGCCGCATCAACCTCTACCTGGACGATGTCTGGGTCGCGAAGGATGGCGGCCGCAATCCCGCCTACCAGGAAGCCGACGGCCAGCGCGTCATGAAGCAGAGCGAGATCACCATCCGCGTGGTGCTGGGCCGCGGCGATGCGACCGCCACCATCTGGACCTGCGACTTCTCGCACGACTACGTGTCGATCAACGCCGATTACCGTTCCTGACCGAGGGGCTGCCATGAGCGATTCCCTCGAACGCTTCCTCGAACGCGCCGAGGCGCTGCTGGCCCGCGTCGAGCGCATGCTGCCGCATGCGCCGGCGGCCGAACCCGACTGGCAGGCCGGCATCGCCTTCCGCTGGCGCAAGCGCGGCCCGCAAGGCGCCGGCTGGCTGCAGCCGGTGCGCCACCTGTCGGCGATCTCGCTCGACGATCTGCACAACGTCGAGCCGCAGAAGATCCAGATCGAGCAGAATACGCAGCAGTTCGTCGACGGTCTGCCGGCCAACAACGTGCTGCTGACCGGCGCGCGCGGCACCGGCAAGTCCTCGCTGATCAAGGCCTGCCTGAACCGCTACGCGGACCGCGGCCTGCGCCTGATCGAGGTCGACAAGAACGATCTGGCCGACCTGCCCGACATCGTCGACCTGGTCGCGGCCCGCCCGGAACGCTTCATCATCTTCTGCGACGACCTGTCCTTCGAGGAGGGCGAGGGCGGCTACAAGGCGCTCAAGGTGGCGCTCGACGGCGGCATCGCGACGCAGTCGGACAACGTCCTCATCTACGCGACCTCGAACCGCCGCCACCTGCTGCCGGAGCGCATGTCGGACAACGCCGGCTATACCCATACCGAGGACGGCGACCTGCACCCGGGCGAGACGGTCGAGGAGAAGATTTCCCTGTCCGAGCGTTTCGGCCTGTGGATCTCGTTCTATCCGTTCCGCCAGGACCACTATCTCGACATCGTCGCCCACTGGCTCGGCCATTTCGGCTGCACGCCGGCGCAGGTCGAGGAGGCGCGCGCCGAGGCGCTGCGCTGGGCGCTGCAGCGCGGCTCCCGCTCCGGCCGCGTGGCATGGCAGTTCGCCAAGGATTACGCCGGCAAGGCAAGGCAGCCATGAGCGAAGCCGTCAAGCCGCCGATCGATGTCGCGGTCGGCATCCTGATGCGTCCCAACGGCGACGTGCTGCTCGGGCAGCGGCCGGACGGCAAGCCCTGTGCCGGCTACTGGGAATTCCCCGGGGGGAAGGTCGAGCCGGGCGAACCGATCCTCGATGCGCTCAAGCGCGAGTTCGTCGAGGAGCTCGGCATCCGCATCCGCTCGGCCGAGCCGTGGTGCGGCGTCGAGCATGTCTATCCGCATGCCCACGTGCGGCTGCATTTCTATATCAGCCGCGACTGGGAAGGCGAACCGCAGAGCCTGGAAGGGCAGGCATTCGCCTGGCAGTCCGGGCGCGGCGATTACTCCACCGTCTCGCCTTTGCTGCCGGCCACGATCCCGCTGCTGCAGTGGCTTGACGACCTGCGCTACAGCGCCTAGAACGCATCAAGGGTCGGCCGGGCAGATTCAAGGGTCGGCTAGGCGGATGACTGGTGTTTGTATTGATTTTGTTACGGTGTGCCGTTTTTGATACAGACTAGTAGCCAGGCGACTTTGCAGGCGTTTTGCCGGGAATTGACCGCTTCACGGTGGGCTTTCTGTATTGATTTCGATACGGATTGTGCCCGCCGTCACGCTGCGAGATTTGCAAGTACCTGATTTCGTTGGGTTTTTCCCCTTTGGCACACTTGTTGCGATTGCACCCCGCAATTCGTCTGAAGGACTGCCATGACCCATCCCCCCTCGCATGCCGGTGCCGTGCTGACGATCGACCTCGATGCGATCGCCGCCAACTATCGCCTGTTGTGCGAACGCGCCGGCCGCGCCGCCGTCGGCGCCGCCGTGAAGGCCGACGCCTATGGCCTGGGCGCCCAGCGCGTGGCGCCGGTGCTGGCCGCGCAGGGTTGCCGGCATTTCTTCGTGGCCCATCTCGACGAGGGCATCGCCCTGCGTCCCTGGCTGCCCCATGACGCGCAGATCCATGTCCTGCACGGGCCGCCGCCCGGCACCGAGGAGGAATTCCTGCGCTACCGCCTGGTGCCGGTGCTCAACAGCATGGTGCAACTGAGCGCCTGGCGCCGTCTGGCGCGCCAGGAAGGCAGGGCACTTCCCGCCATCGTCCAGGTCGATACCGGCATGTGCCGGCTCGGCATGCCGCCGGCGGAAGTCGATGCCTGGCTCGACGGTCCCGCCCCCCGGGAAGGCATCGATCTGCGTTACCTGATGAGCCACCTCGGTTGCGCCGACGTGACCGACCATCCGATGAACCGCATGCAGCTGGAACGATTCCGCGCGGTGCGCGCGCGCCTGCCCGGCGTGCCGTGCAGTTTCGCCAACTCCTCGGGCATCTTCCTCGGCGAGGAATTCACCTTCGACCTGGCGCGCCCGGGCGCGGCGCTCTATGGCATCGCGCCGGTGGACGGTCTGGCCAACCCGATGCACCCGGTGGTGCGCCTGCAGGGCCGCATCATCCAGTCGCGCACGGTCGCGGCCGGCGATTGCGTCGGCTACGGCGCCCGCCATCGCTGCGACGCGGAGACGCGCATCGCCACAGTGGCGGTCGGCTACGCGGACGGCTGGCTGCGCAGCGGTAGCGGGCGCGGCGTCGCCCACATCGACGGCGTCGAGGTCCGCCAGGTCGGCACCGTGTCGATGGATACCGCGACCTTCGACGTTTCCGCCATCGACCCGGCGCGCGTGCAGCCCGGCATGACGGTGGACCTGATCTCGCCGTCCGACCCGGTCGATGCCGTCGCCGCGCGCGCCGGCACGATCGCCTATGAAATCCTCACCAGCCTCGGCACCCGCTTTGCGCGCGAGTACCGGGGCGGCACCGCCGCCATGGCGCGCTGCGCCTGACGCAACAAGCATTCATCGATCAACACGACCACACACAAGGCAAGGCTATGAAGATCCTCGTACTCGGCAGCGGCGTCATCGGCACGGCAACCGCCTACTATCTCGCCAGGCAAGGCCATGAGGTCACCGTCGTCGACCGCCAGGAAGGCGCCGGCCTCGAGACCAGCTACGCGAACGCCGGCGAGGTGTCGCCCGGCTATTCCGCGCCGTGGGCCGGCCCGGGCGTGCCGCTCAAGGCGGTCAAGTGGCTGCTGATGCGCCACAGCCCGCTGGCCATCAACCCGAGCACCGATCCGCACATGTGGCGCTGGGTGTTCCAGATGCTGATGAACTGCACGGCGAAGCGCTACGAGATCAACAAGTCGCGCATGCTGCGCCTGGCCGAATACAGCCGCGACTGCCTGATCCAGTTGCGCGCCGACACCGGCATCGCCTACGACGAGCGCATGCAGGGCACGATGCAGCTGTTCCGCAACCAGAAGCAGCTCGATGCCTCGCGCGGCGACACCGCGATCCTCGACCGCTATGGCGTGCCCTACGAAGTGCTCGACCCGGCCGCCTGCATCCGCTATGAGCCGGCGCTGGCGCGCGTGCGCGAGAAGTTCGTCGGCGCGCTGCGCCTGCCCGGCGACGAGACCGGCGACTGCTTCAAGTTCACCCAGCGCCTGGCCGCGATGGCAGCCGAACTGGGTGTCAGGTTCCAGTACGGCGTCACGATCCAGCGCCTGGTCGCCGACGGCGGCAAGATCAACGGCGTGATCACCTCGGCCGGCGACATGAAGGCCGACAGCTACGTGCTGGCGCTGGGCAGCTATTCCTCGATCCTGCTGCGCGACATCGGCATCAAGGTGCCGGTCTATCCGATCAAGGGCTACTCGATCACCGTGCCGATCGTCGATGCCAAGGCCGCGCCCGAATCGACCATCATGGACGAGACCTTCAAGGTCGCGATCACGCGCCTGGGCGACCGCATCCGCGTCGGCGGCACCGCCGAGATCGCCGGCTACGACCTGCGCCTGAAGCAGCGCCGCCGCGAGACCCTCGAGCACTCGGTGTGCGACCTGTTCCCGCAGGGCGGCGACGTGGCGAAGGCCGAATTCTGGACCGGTCTGCGCCCGATGACGCCGGACGGCACCCCGGTGGTCGGCCCGACGCCTTACCGCAACCTGTTCCTCAACACCGGCCACGGCACCCTCGGCTGGACCATGGCCGCCGGCTCCGGCCGCCTGGTGGCCGACCTGGTCGCCGGCCGCAAGCCGGAGATCGATACCGCCGGCCTGTTCATGGACCGCTACGGCGCGATCAACCGCCCGATCGTGCAGCCGCAGTTCGACCGGGTCGCCGCCTGATCCTGGCTGCGCCGGTGCTTTGCCGGCGCAGCCGCTTCCGCGAGGACGTGACCAGCCCGGCCGCCATGCGCGGCCGCGATGCTTGCCGCGCCTGCGAGGCGCGGTTAAAGTGGCGGCCACTCGCCTCCTTTCTTCCTGATCCATGCGGATAGACGTCCAGTTCACCGATCGTGTCGGCATTGCCCACGAAATCCTCGCGGTACTGGCGCGCCGCCACCTGAACGTGGTCGCGGTCGAGGTCGACCCGCCGCATGTCTACATCGACATCCCCGAACTGACCGACGGCGCCTTGCCCTCGCTGCGCGCGGCATGCCTGGAAGTGGCCGGCGTCAATGCCGTGGAAATGGTCGACATCCTTCCCGGCGCGCGCCGCCGCCTGCATCTGGACGCCCTGATGGCGGCGATGGCCGACCCGGTGATGGCGGTCGACGCGCACGGGCGCATCGTCGCCGCCAATGCGGCCGCGGCGTCGATGGCCGGCATGTCGGAGACGGCGCTCTACGGAAGATCGGTGCGGGAACTGTTCGGCGATGCCCGCCTCGAGGAAGAACTGGTCGGCGAAGGATTCCGCATGCCGGCGCGCGAGGTGCTGCTGCGCGGCGAACCCTTCCTGCTCGAGGTGACGCCGGTGTCGGAAACGCCGGTATCCGGCCTCGGCATGGCGGCCGGCGGCGTGCTGAGCCTGCATGCGCCGCGCCGGCTCGGCGAGCGCATCCATGCCCTCCAGCATTCCGAGGGCAGCGGTTTCCATCTCATCATCGGCGAGTCCGCCCCCATGCGGGCGTTGCGGGCGCGCGCGGCGCGCGTGGCGGCGGTCGATGCGCCGCTGCTGATCTACGGCGAGACCGGCACCGGCAAGGAACTGGTCGCGCAGGCCTGCCACGCGGCCAGCCCGCGCGGTAATGCGCCTTTCTTGGCGCTCAATTGCGCAGCGCTGCCGGAGAGCCTCGCCGAGAGCGAACTGTTCGGTTATGCGCCCGGGGCGTTCTCCGGCGCGCAGCGCAGCGGCAAGCCGGGGCTGATCGAGATGGCCGACGGCGGCACGGTGTTCCTCGACGAGATCGGCGAGATGTCGCTCTACCTGCAGGCCAAGCTGCTGCGCTTCCTGAACGACGGCAAGTTCCGCCGCATCGGCGGCGACCGCGAAGTGAAGGTGAATGTCCGCATCATCAGCGCGACCCATCGCGACCTGGCGCGCATGGTCGCCGAGGGCACCTTCCGGGAAGATCTCTACTACCGGCTCAACGTGCTGAACATCGACGTGCCGGCGCTGCGCGAGCGCAAGGAAGACATCCTCCTGCTTGCCCGCCATTTCATCGAGCGTGCCTGCGCCCAGGCCCGGAAGCCGGTCAGTCGCCTGAGCCCGTCGGCCGGCGCGGCGCTGCTGGCCAACGACTGGCCCGGCAACGTGCGCCAGCTGCAGAACGTGGTCTTCCGCGCGGTGACGATGACCGATGCGCTGGTGCTTGAATCGGCCGACCTCGACCTGGCCGAGAGCAGCATGACCGAGGATGCTGCGGCAGCCGGTGCTGCGGCAGCCGGCGCTGCGGCGGCCGATGCCGTTCCCGGCAACGAGGACTGGGACGCCGCGGTCGCACGCTTCGAGCGCGGGCTGCTGGAGCGGCTGTATGCCGACTATCCGTCCAGCCGCAAGCTCGCGCAGCGGTTGAACACCTCGCACTCCAAGGTGGCGGCCAAGCTGCGCAAATACGGTATCGGCAGGGGACGCTGACGGCGCGCGCCGGGCGATGTGCGGGCGTAGGGCGTTTGGCCGGCTGCGGCGTTCACGCCGGGCGACAGGCGTGAGGGCGCCAGCGGCGGCCGGGGCGGGTGGGCATGGATCGATCCGGAAGCCGGATCAGGCGGGACGGCTGCCTGCGGGCGGCGGACCGCCTTCCTCGTCCTCGGCCGGCGGGGCGGCCGGGATGGCGTATTTCTCTTCGGCCCAGGCGCCGAGATCGATCTTCTTGCAGCGTTCGGAACAGAACGGGCGGTACCTGCTGGCTTCGGTCCATTCGACCTTCTTGCCGCAAGTGGGGCAATCCACGATGGTAGGCATGGCAACGGCTTCGAAACGAGGCGGAATCGGGACGTCAGAGGTTGCAGAGCGTCAGTTCGAAGGGTACGTCGGACTCGAAGGGTTTCGGCTTCATGTCGCCGTCCTGCGAGGTGAAGCGCACCCACAGCATGTACTTGTTGGCGGAGATCTCGGGAATCACGCCGAGCGCCTCATCCACGGACAGGCGCAGCATCTGGTAGACCTTGCCCTGCAACATCTGCTGGTAACTTCCCGCGGTAGCGATCATTTTGGCAGGTCTGCCCGATTCGCGCAGGAGTCGCAGCACTATGCCGATCGCATCGAACAGCGGCATCAGCGGCGCGAACCAGCCGGCGATGTCGTCGTAGCGCTGCCGGGCCGGGCGATGCTGCCAGGCGTAGTACGAGGGAAGGTCGAACTCGCAGGCGCCGCCCGGGATGATGGTGCGGCCGCGGATGCTCATCAGCCATTCGTTGTCGCGGATGTGCTGGCCGGTCTTGCCCTGCGCCGCCATCAGGTTGGCGCCGATGCGGTCGAGATCTTCGAGCACGGCGTCGAGCGCGTCCGTCTGGACATTGGGATGGGTCTTGAAGCCGAGCAGGGTCTGTTTCTGGCGCTCGAGTTCCTGGAGAAGATCCGATTTCAGGTCGGCGCGGCCGGCCACTTCGAGCATCTCGAAGATCGTCGCCAGGGCCACATGGTGTTGCTGGGGATGCTCCTGGTGCAGGAAAAAGGCGAATTTTTCGTACAGGTCCTCCAGCCGCAGCAGCGTGCGAATACGCTCATTGAATGGGTATTCGTAGACGATCAAAATGGCATCCCTGAAAAATTTGGCTGGGCAATAGTCCGTGATTCTGAACGAAGCGGCAAGAAATTACAAATGAGGATTGACCGTCGCATCGTCATCACTGCACAGAGAAAGATACCGGGCATGAAGCTGCTCCACCTGTGGCACCAGGGCGGCGAGATCGGCATCGTTGCGGATGACGTCGTCGGCTGCGGCCAGGCGCGTCGCGCGCGACACCTGCGCCGCCATGATGGCGCGCACCTGCGGCTCGGTCAGGCCGCTGCGGCGCATCACCCGCGCCACCTGGAGTTCTTCCGGGCAGTCGACCACCAGGATGCGGTCGACCCGCTCGCGCCAGGCGCCGGATTCGATCAGCAGCGGCACCACGAACATGACGTAGTCGCCGGGCAGTTCCGCAGCGGCCCGCTCGGTCTCGGCGCGGATGCGCGGATGCAGGATCGCCTCGAGCCGGCGCTTCTCGTCCGGTGCCGCGAAGACATGGTTGCGCATGCGCGCGCGATCCATGGCACCGTCCGCCGTGATGAAATCGTCGCCGAACGCCGCGCGGATCGCCTCGATCGCATCGCCGCCGGGAGCGGTCAGCCGGTGGGCGAGCACGTCGGTATCGATGATCGCCGCGCCGCGCGCCGCGAACATGTCCGCCACGGCCGACTTTCCGGAACCGATGCCGCCGGTCAGGCCGATGGAGAAGCGCCCGGCGCCGTGTCGGGTCATCGCGTCAGGCCAGGCGGCCGAGATAGGCGTCGATGATCTCCTGGCCGTAGAGCATGGCCAGGAAACCGGCGGCGGCCAGGTAGGGGCCGAAGGGTATCGGCTTGTCGCGGCCATGGCGGGCAAAGACGATCATCGCGATGCCGACGACGGCGCCGACGACCGACGACAGCAGCACGATCACCGGCAGCATCTTCCAGCCGAGCCAGGCGCCGAGGGCGGCCAGCAGCTTGAAGTCGCCGTAGCCCATGCCTTCCTTGCCGGTGGCCAGCTTGAACAGCCAGAACACGCTCCACAGGACCAGATAGCCGGCCGCGGCGCCGATCACGGCTTCCTGCAACGGGACGAACGCGCCGTTCAGGTTGACAAGCAGGCCCAGCCACAACAGCGGGTAGGTCAGGTCGTCCGGCAGCAGCTGGGTATCGGCATCGATGAAGGTCAGCGCGATCAGCATCCAGGCGAACACCAGGGCCGCGAGGCCGGCCATGCCGCTGCCGAAGCGCCATACCAGCAGGGCCGAGAACAGGCCGGCGACCAGTTCGACGATCGGATAGCGTGCCGAGATCGGCGCCTTGCAGGCTCGGCACTTGCCGCCGAGGACGAGGTAACTGGCCACCGGGATGTTTTCCAGCGCGCCGATCTTGTGGCCGCAATGCGGACAGGCCGAGCGCGGTACGACCAGGTTGTAGCGGTCGGCGTGCACCGGCGGCTTGCCGGCCTCCTGGGCAGCATAGTTGTCCCAATCACGCTGCATCATCTTCGGCAGGCGGTGGATCACCACGTTGAGGAAGCTGCCGATCATCGTGCCGAAGATGCCGGCGACGATGGCCGGCAGGACGCTGCCGGGCGCCGCGAAGAGAAGCGCTTCCTGCATCAGACCACCGCGCCCAGCTTGAAGATCGGGAGATACATCGCCACCACCAGGCCGCCGATCAGGCCGCCGAGGAACACCATGATCAGCGGCTCCATCAAGGACGACAGCGAATCGACTGCCTCGTCCACCTCGGCCTCGAAGAAGTCGGCGACCTTGCTCAGCATCGCGTCGAGCGAGCCGGCCTCCTCGCCGATCTGGACCATCTGGATCACCATGTTCGGGAACACCGCCGAGTTCTGCATCGCCGCGGTCAGACTGGTGCCGGTGCTGACCTCGGTCTGGATTTTCTTGGTGGCGTCGACGTAGATCGAATTGCCGGAGGCGCCGCCGACCGAGTCGAGCGATTCCACCAGCGGCACGCCGGCGGCGAACATCGTGGCCAGCGTGCGCGTCCAGCGTGCGATCGTGGCCTTGCGGATGACGTCGCCGAAGATCGGCAGCTTGAGCAGCACGCGGTCCATGACGCGCTGGACCTTGGGACTGCGCTTCCAGGACTGGATGAAGAAATACACCGCGGCAAACACGCCGCCGAAGATCATGTACCAGTTGGCGACGAAGAAATCCGAGATCGCCATCACGAACAGCGTGGGCGCCGGAAGGTCTGCACCGAAACTCTTGAATACGTCCTTGAATGCCGGCACCACCCAGATCATGATCACCGACGTCACCACGAACGCCACCACGATGATCGACACCGGATAGAACAGGGCGGACTTGATCTTGCCCTTGATCGCCAGCGTCTTTTCCTTGTAGATCGCCAGGCGGGTCAGCAGGTCCTCGAGAATACCCGCCTGCTCGCCGGCAGCGACCAGGTTGCAGAACAGCGGATCGAAATAGAGCGGGAACTTGCGGAAGGCCTGGTTCAGGCTGGTGCCCGTCTCGACATCCGCGCGGATGTCCTGGATCAGCTTGGCGACCGCCGGATTCGAATGGCCCTTGGCGACAATGTCGAAGGATTGCAGCAGCGGCACGCCGGCCTTCATCATCGTGGCCAGCTGGCGCGTGAACAGCGTGATGTCTTTTTCCTGAATCTTGCCGCCGCCGCGCAGGGACTTCTTCTTGACCTTGGTGACCATGACGCCCTGGCGGCGCATGGTGGCCTTGACGATCGATTCGGTCTCGGCGCGCAGCTCGCCGCGCACGGTCTTGCCCGACTTGTCCTTGCCTTCCCAGGTGAAGATGGTGTCCTTGCTGGCGCTGGCGCTCGCTGCCTTGCCGGCTGCTGTTGCCATGTCGTCTCTCCTTTTATTCGTTGGTGCAGCCGAGGACTTCCTCGAGGCTGGTCAGCCCTTGCTTCACTTTTTGCAGGCCGGATTCGCGCAGGCTGCGGATGCCTTCGCGCCTTGCCTGGTGTTCGATTTCGAGCGCCGTGCCGTGCGCGAGGATGATCTTCTCGATTTCCTCGGTGATCGGCATGACCTGGTAGATGCCGACGCGGCCCTTGTAGCCGCTGCCGCTGCAGCGTTCGCAGCCGACCGGCTTGTAAGGCACCCAGGTGCCGTCAAGTTCCTCTTCCTTGAAGCCGGCCTCGATCAGCGCTTCGTCGGGGATCGTGGTTGGCTGCTTGCAGGTGCACAGGCGACGCGCCAGGCGCTGGGCGGTGATCATGATGACCGAGGAGGCGATGTTGAACGGCGCCACGCCCATGTTCATCAGTCGCGTCAGCGTCGACGGCGCGTCATTGGTGTGCAGCGTGGAAAACACCATGTGGCCGGTCTGCGCAGCCTTGATGGCGATGTCGGCGGTCTCCAGGTCGCGGATCTCGCCGACCATGATGATGTCCGGGTCCTGGCGCAGGAAAGATTTCAGCGCCGCCGCAAACGTGAGGCCGGCCTTGTCGTTGACGTTGACCTGGTTGACGCCCGGCAGGTTGATCTCGGCCGGATCTTCCGCGGTCGAGATGTTGATGCCGGGCTGGTTCAGGATGTTCAGGCAGGTATAGAGCGACACCGTCTTGCCGGAGCCGGTCGGGCCGGTCACCAGCACCATGCCGTAGGGACGGTGGATCGCCTTGAGCAGGATTTCCTTCTGGTCCGGATCGTAGCCGAGCGCATCGATGCCGAGCGTCGCCTGGGTCGCGTCCAGGATACGCATCACGATCTTCTCGCCGAACAGGGTCGGCAGCGTGCTGACGCGGAAATCGATCGACTTGGTCTTGGAGACGACCAGCTTCATCCGGCCGTCCTGCGGCACCCGCTTCTCGGAGATGTCCAGCTTGGAGATCACCTTGATGCGCGATGCGAGCTTTTCCTTGATCGCCAGCGGCGGCTGGGCCACTTCCTTGAGCACGCCGTCGATGCGGAAGCGAATGCGGTAGAACTTCTCGAAGGGTTCGAAATGCAGGTCGGATGCGCCCATGTTGATCGCATCCATCAGTATCTTCTGCAGGAACTTGACGATCGGCGCGTCGTCGATGTCGGCCGTCGCTGCCTCCGCCGCGGCAGGCGCCTCCTCGGTCGGCAGGTCGATGTCGAGGTCGTCGCCGGCGAGTTCCTTCAGGTTCTGTTCGGTCGACTTGCCGACCTTCTCGACCAGCTGCAGCAGCGCCGGATGCTCGACGATCACCGGTTCGACCGCCAGTTCGGTCTGGAACTTGATCTGGTCGAGCGCCTGAGTGTTGGTCGGGTCGGACACCGCGACAGCCACCTTGTTGCCGCGCTTGGACAGCGCGACCACGCGCTGCGTCTCGGTCAGCTTGGGGTCGATCAGCTTCTCCGGCATGACCGCCTGGTTGAACGACGCCAGATCGAGCAGCGGATAGCCGAAGGTCTCGGAACAGAAGGCGGCCACCGAGCGGGCATCGAGCGTGCCGCTCTGGATCAGCACGTCGATGAACGGCACCTTGTCGGTTGCGGACTGCTTGCTCAGTGCCTCGACCTGCGCGGACGTCAGCCTTCCGGCCTGCAGCAGGGCACGCGCGAGGCCGGAGACGGCAGTGGTCACCGAGCTGGGAAGGACAGCCGCCATATTGTCGTGTGGAAAGAAATGCGTCCGGAAATCGTGGAGGTAGCTTCGGATGATGCCTCTAGGCATCTGATTTGTAAAGGTATTGTACAGAAATGTTACGCAATTTCATGTATTGCTTGAAACATTTCAGAGGTCGACTACCTCTGCCGGCACCGCTGCCAGTTTCCGCAGGCGGCAGGTGCGGATGGCCTGATTCTGTACCTGGACGATCTCAATGATGCAATTGTCGAGCTTCAGGCTCACGCCGGCGTCCGGAATGTCCTGCAGCAGTTCGAGCAGCAGGCCGTTGAGCGTCTTGGGTCCATCCAGCGGAAAGGAGAGCCCGAGCCGCTTGTTCAGGTCGCGCAGCGTCGCCGTGCCCTCGACCAGGCAGGATGCCTCGGCGTCCCAGGACAGGCGGCTGTCCTGTCGCCCGCTGCCCGGCAGCGAGGTGGTGAATTCGCCGATCATCTCCTCGATGATGTCCTCCAGCGTCACCAGGCCCTGCACTTCGCCGTATTCGTCGACGATCAGTGCCAGGCGCTCGTGGTTTTCCTGGAAATACTGGAGCTGGGTGAACACGCCGGTGTCCTGCGGAATGTAGTAGGGTGGCGTCAGCAGCTGGCGGAAATGCTCGACCGTCAGTTCCTGCTCGTTGAGCAGTGCCATTGCCTTGCGCACATGCAGGATGCCGACGATGCGGTTGATCTCGCCGTCGTGCACCGGAAGCTTGTTGTGGTAGCAGGTGGTGAGCTGGTGGACGATGTCGCGTACCGGTACCGACAGGTTCAGTGCCTCGATCTGGGCGCGCGGCGTCATGATGTCCTCGACCGAGATTTCCTCGAGGTCGAACAGGTTGAGCAGGATGCTGTGGTGCTTCTTCGGGATGAAGTTGCCGGCCTCGAGCACCATCGAGCGCAGTTCCTCCGGCGACAGGCGCTGGTCGCGCGCCTCGCTGCCGGTCCGGATGCGCAGCAGGCGCAGGAAGCGCGACACGAACAGGTCGACGAACCAGATCGCCGGCCTGGCCAATGCCATCAGCGGTTTGAGCACGATGCTGGTGGGAAGGGCAATCCGTTCCGGATAGGTCGCGCCGATCACCTTGGGCGTGATCTCGGCAAACACGATGAGGACGAAGGCGACGATGCCGGTCGCGGCGGTAATGACGGTCTCGTTGTTGCCGAACATCGAGATCGCGATGGCCGTGACGAGCGCCGTGATCAGCGCGTTGATCAGGGTATTGGAGATCAGGATCAGCGACAGCACCCGGTCGGTACGGTCGAGCAGCCAGAGCGTCACCCTGGCAAGACGATTGCCGCGCCGCGCCAGGTGGCGGACACGATGCCGGTTCAGCGCCATCAGCGCTGTCTCGGAGATCGAAAAGAAGGCGGAACAGAGTACGAGGGCGATGAGCGCGACGATCTGCGCCCACAAGGGAACGGCATCCACAAGGTCACCGCGAGAAGGTATGCATCAGAATCGTGTCGCCTTCATTGGTCTGCCCGCTGACTGCGTGCGGCACGAACCGGCTTGTTGACGAATTCTTGCAAGAAGAATGGTCGGGGTGAGAGGATTCGAACCTCCGGCCTCTACGTCCCGAACGTAGCGCTCTACCAGGCTAAGCTACACCCCGATTTGCCGTTGAAATTCCACGGAGCGTTGCGCTCAATGATTCCTTTCAACCGCGAAAGCGCACAATTGTAGCAGAGAATCTTTGAAAACACTAGCGTCGAGTGAAGAAATCGATTCGGCGGCACGGCGCGATGCGTCCACCGCTGCCTGTCGGGTGTAGTCCAGCGCGCCGGAGCTGGTGATGGCGGCCAGCACCTCGTCGAAATGCTGCTCGTCGCCGGTCTCGATGCAGGCGCGGACCAGCGCGCGCTCGGCTTCGCTGCCGTGCTGCAGCAGCCAGATGAGCGGCAGCGTCGGCTTGCCTTCGCGCAGGTCGTCGCCGACATTCTTGCCGATGTCGGTGGCATTGCCCGAGTAGTCGAGCACGTCGTCGATCAGCTGGAAGGCGGTGCCGAGCGATCGTCCGTACTCGGCGGCCGCCTCGACCTGGTCTTCCGGCACGCCGCCGAGCAGGGCGCCGAGCTGGGCCGCCGCCTCGAACAGCTTGGCGGTTTTCGAGCGGATCACCTGCAGGTAGCGGTCTTCCGTGACGTCCGGGTCGTGCATGTTCAGCAGCTGCAGCACTTCGCCCTCGGCGATCACGTTGGTCGCGTCGGCCAAAATCTGCATGACGCGCATGTTCTCGACCGCGACCATCATCTGGAAGGCGCGCGAGTAGACGAAATCGCCTACCAGCACCGACGCCGCATTGCCGAACATCGCGTTGGCCGTCTGGCGGCCGCGGCGCAGCGAGGATTCGTCGACCACGTCGTCGTGCAGCAGGGTGGCGGTGTGGATGAACTCGATGACCGCCGCCAGCGAATGGTGATGGGTGCCGCGGTAATTGCAGGCGTTTGCCATCAGCAGGAGCAGGACCGGGCGGATGCGTTTTCCGCCGGCGCTGATGATGTACTCGGCGATCTGGTTGACCAGCGGGACATTCGAATGCAATTGCTCGCGGATGACCCGGTTGACCGCTTCCATGTCGGCGGCGATGGGGGTGACGATCGGATTGCTGGAGGACTGGGGAGCGGCGGACAAGATGAAACCCGGCGAAAAAGGCAGAATTCTGGCGATTTGGCCCCTCGGAGGGGGGGAATCGCAACGAAAGCGGCCGCTCATGCGGCACGAATCTGCGGATTATACGCCGGACACCGATCCGTCCGGCAGTCCGTTGCATGGAAGGCATGATTGCCGGCCGGTTTGCGCGCCGCCGCAAAAGCCTTTTGACCGGCCATCTAAGTCTATGTATAATTGGCGGTTTTCCCGATTCTGCAACATTCTCCGCGACGGCAACCCGGCGCGGTGCGGGAAGAAAATCGTTCATTCATTCATTCGATGAGGTTTCACATGTACGCGGTCATAAAAACCGGCGGCAAGCAATACAAGGTTGCTGCTGGCGAAAAACTCAAAGTAGAACAGATACCGGCTGACATTGGTTCCGAAATCACTCTCGATCAAGTGCTCGCAGTGGGCGCTGGCGATACCATCAAGTTCGGTACGCCGCTGGTCGCAGGTGCCAAGGTCCAGGCAACGGTAGTGGCGCACGGTCGCCACGACAAGGTGAAGATCTTCAAGATGCGCCGCCGCAAGCACTATCAGAAGCGCCAGGGCCATCGCCAGAACTACACCGAATTGCAAATCGTTGCGATCAACGCCTAAGGCGCCGGTCGAACCAACCAGATAGTCAGGAGTCAGAAATGGCACACAAAAAAGGCGGCGGCACTACGCGCAACGGCCGCGATTCCGAGTCGAAACGACTGGGCGTCAAGGTCTACGGTGGCCAGGCCATCAACGCCGGCAGCATCATCATCCGCCAGCGCGGCACCCGCGTGCACGCAGGTGAGAACGTCGGCATGGGCAAGGACCACACCCTGTTCGCCCTGATCAACGGCACCGTCAAGTTCGCGACCAAGGGCGCCGACAAGCGTCACGTCGTGACCGTCGTTCCGGCATAATCGATCCGACGCGTCAGCAGGCGTAAGCCTACGGAAAAAGGGCTCTGCCGCTGGTAGGGCCTTTTTCGTTTTGGCGGCCCCGAAACACCGGGCCGTCCGCAGGCGGGACTGGCGGCAGCGCCGTCCCGGCGACACGTGCGGGCCATGCCTTGCTCGGCCTCCCCGTTGCCCGGCCCCGCAGAGGAGTGACCGGGCCGACAAGAACAATCACGCAATTCATCGCGCACACTCACGGCACATCATGAAGTTCATCGACGAAGCAAGAATCGAAGTCATTGCCGGGGACGGTGGCAACGGCGTCGCGTCGTTCTGCCGTGAGAAATTCCGCCCCTTCGGCGGCCCCGACGGCGGCGACGGCGGCCGCGGCGGCAGCATCTACGCGATCGCCGACCGCAACATCAACACCCTGGTCGACTACCGTTATTCCAAGCTCCACAAGGCGAAGAACGGCGAGAACGGCCGCGGTTCCGACTGCTATGGCAAGGGGGCCGACGACATCTACCTGCGCATGCCGGTCGGCACGCTGATCATCGACAACGAGACCGGCGAGACCGTTGCCGACCTGACCGAGCATGAACAGGTCGTGCTGCTGGCCAAGGGCGGCGAGGGCGGCTGGGGCAACATCCATTTCAAGTCCTCGACCAACCGCGCGCCGCGCCAGAAGACCGACGGCAAGCCGGGCGAGCGCCGCGAGCTGCGCCTCGAGCTGAAGGTGCTGGCCGACGTCGGCCTGCTCGGCATGCCGAACGCCGGCAAGTCGACCTTCATCACCGCCGTGTCGAACGCGCGGCCGAAGATCGCCGACTATCCGTTCACCACGCTGCACCCGAACCTGGGCGTCGTGCGCGTCTCGCACGAGAAGAGCTTCGTGATCGCCGACATCCCGGGCCTGATCGAGGGGGCGGCGGAGGGCGCCGGCCTCGGGCACCAGTTCCTGCGCCACCTGCAGCGCACGCGCCTCCTGCTGCACATCGTCGACCTGGCGCCGTTCAACGACGAGGTGGACCCGGTCAAGGAAGCCAAGGCGATCGTCAAGGAACTGAAGAAGTACGACGACACCCTCCACGACAAGCCGCGCTGGCTCGTGCTCAACAAGCTGGACATGGTGCCGGAAGACGAGCGCGCCAAGCGCGTGAAGGATTTCGTAAAACGCTTCGGCTGGAAGGGCCCGGTCCACGAGATCTCGGCCCTCACCCGCGAAGGCTGTGAAGAGTTGATCCTCGACATCTACAATTACCTGGCCGAACAGCGCGAGCAGGAACAGCGCGCGCAGGAAGCCAGGATGGCCGAACAGGCGCGCAGCATCTCGTCCATCGATCCGGACGATCCGCGCTTCAAGGTCATCGAAGAGTAACGGTGTCGCCGCGCGCCGCCGCGCCTGCATGACAGGCGACGGAGCGGCAGGGCGGACGACGCTGCGAGTGGTCTCTCATCAACCGTCCCGCGCGCGAGTGCGGGACGCACAGCCGGGAATCATGAACGCCGTCATCCAGCAGTCCAAGCGCATCATCATCAAGGTCGGCTCCTCGCTCGTCACCAACGACGGCAAGGGCCTCGACCATGCCGCCATCGCCAGGTGGGCTTCCCAGATCGCGCGCCTGCGCGCGCTCGGCAAGGAAGTCGTCCTCGTCAGCTCCGGCGCCATCGCCGAGGGCATGCAGCGCCTCGGCTTCGACAAGCGGCCGACCGGCATCCACGAGCTCCAGGCCTGCGCCGCCGTCGGCCAGATGGGCCTGGCGCAGATCTACGAAACCAGCTTCCGTGCCCATGGCCTCGGCACCGCCCAGGTGCTGCTGACCCATGCCGACCTGGCCGACCGCGAACGCTATCTCAACGCGCGCTCGACGCTGTTCACCCTGTTGCGCTTCGGCGTGGTCCCGATCATCAACGAGAACGACACCGTCGTCACCGACGAGATCAAGTTCGGCGACAACGACACCCTCGGCGCGCTGGTCGCCAACCTGATCGAGGCCGATGCGCTGGTCATCCTCACCGACCAGCGCGGCCTGTACACCGCCGATCCGCGCCGCGACCCGGCCGCGCAGTTCGTGCATGAGGCGAAGGCGGGCGACCCGGCGCTCGAGGCCATGGCCGGCGGCGCCGGCACCGGCATCGGCCGCGGCGGCATGCTGACCAAGATCCTGGCCGCGCGGCGCGCGGCAACCTCGGGCGCCCACACCGTGATCGCCTGGGGCAGGGAAGACGACGTCCTCACGCGGCTGGCCAGCGGCGAAGCGATCGGCACGCAGCTGGTCGCCCAGACGGCGCAGCTGACGGCGCGCAAGCAGTGGATGGCCGATCACCTGCAGACCGCCGGCAGGCTGGTGGTCGACGCCGGTGCGGCGCAGAAGCTGACCGCCGAGGGCAAGTCGCTGCTGCCGATCGGCGTGGTCGAAGTGTCGGGGGAATTCGGGCGCGGCGACGTCGTCACCTGTGTCGGCCCGGATGGCCGCGCGATCGCGCGCGGCATCAGCAATTACGCGAGTTCCGAGGCGCGCCGCATCATGCGCCATGCTTCGTCGGAAATTGAAGCCATCCTCGGCTTCGTGGAAGAGCCGGAACTGATCCACCGGGACAACATGGTCCTGCTGTGATCGCCGCGTCGCGGCGGCCCGGCAGTGGAAGGGCGTCGCGACGACGGATTGCCGGCCGCACCCGGGCGCGCGGGGTCAGTCGTGCAGGCTGCCCTTCCAGAGGCGTTTCTGCGTGCGCAGGCGCTGGACGATTTCCTCGGCCTTGCCGGCCACCATGTCATCCTTGCAGAAGTAATCCTCCGCGAGCGCGGCCTGATGCGGCGCCGGTCGGTCGCTGCCGATCATCGGCAGCCATTCGTCGCGGCGCGAGCGCCCCCAGGAGCCATCCGCATGGCCGAACGCATAGGTCTTGCGCTCGCGCGACTTGCAGCGGATGCCTTCGTAGCTGACGTTGCGCGCGCCCGCCGGGCTGGTCGTCACGACCGTGTAGCGCACCACGCCGTCGCTGCCGACGCTCACCGATTTCGCGTCGATGGCGTAGCGCTGGGTGGCGGTCGGGCCGACCGCGAACGGCAGGAGGTCGGCCTCGGCCGGCGCCGCCGGAATCTGGATGGCGATCTCCTTCCAGGATTTCTCCCGGTCGTCGATGTTGGCGTCGACGTTCGATTGCGCCGAGGCGGGAAGCGTCGCTGCGGCGGCGCAGGCGAATACGAGCGCGCCGCCGAGGAGGCGGGCGCCCGACAGGCGTGGTGATGTCATGCGTCGGGTCACTTCTTGTCGATGTCCGCGGCAATGGCCAGCGATTTTTCGGCGGCCGCGCCGGCGGCGGGTTCGGTGGTCTGGCGCGCGGCGTGGCCCTGGCGCAGGTAGCGCGCGCCATGCCGGTGCGGGCCGTGGTGGGGACGGGTCAGGAAGCGCGACAGCTCCTGCAGCGCCTTCTGGTAGACCTCGCGCTTGAACTCGATGACCACGTCCAGCGGGACCCAGTAATCGTGCCAGCGCCACGCATCGAATTCCGGATGGTCGGTCACGCGCAGGTTGATGTCGCAATCGCGGCCGACCATGCGCAGCAGGAACCAGATCTGCTTCTGGCCACGATAGTGGCCGCGGATCTCGCGTTTGATGAACTTGTCGGGAACGTCGTAACGGAGCCAGTCGCGCGTGCGGCCGATGATCTTCACATGCTCGGCGCGCAGGCCGACTTCCTCCTCGAGCTCGCGGAACATCGCCTGCTCGGGGGTTTCGCCGTATTTGATTCCGCCTTGCGGAAATTGCCACGAATGCTCGCGGACCCGCTTTCCCCACCAGACCTCGTTGTGGGAATTGAGCAGGATGATGCCGACGTTCGGGCGATAGCCTTCACGGTCCAGCATGGTGCACCTCAATACTTTCTGCGGCTGAGGGCCGGCATCGCGGATCCGGCGCGGTCGTGCGCGAGGCGTTGCCCATCCGGCAAGCGCTATCGTCGTCGGCGCAAAACGGCGTCAGGAATCGAAGGTGCGAAGAAACGGGCGCATCAGCCAGCTAATCCTTTAAAATTGAGTTGATTATAACCCTCTATTTTTAAAAAGAATTACCCTTATGCGCGCCTCCCGTTTCTTTATTTCCACGCTCAAGGAAGCCCCCTCCGACGCCGAGATCATCTCCCACAAGCTCATGATGCGGGCCGGCATGATCAAGCGCCTCTCGGCCGGCATCTACAACTACATGCCGCTCGGCCTGCGCGTCATCCGCAAGGTGGAGAACATTGTGCGCGAGGAAATGAACCGCGCCGGCGCCGTCGAGATGCTCATGCCGGTGGTGCAGCCGGCGGAGCTCTGGCAGGAGACCGGCCGCTGGGACAAGATGGGTCCGGAGCTGATGCGCGTGAAGGACCGCCATGGCCGCGACTACGCGATCCAGCCGACCTCCGAGGAAGTCATCACCGACGTGGTGCGCTCCGAGATCAAATCCTACCGCCAGCTGCCGATCAACCTGTATCACATCCAGACCAAGTTTCGCGACGAGCGCCGCCCGCGCTTCGGGCTGATGCGCGGCCGCGAGTTCACGATGAAGGATGCCTATTCCTTCGACCGCGACGTGGCCGGCATGCAGCAGTCCTACCAGGTGATGTACGACGCCTACGTGCGCATCTTCAACCGCTTCGGCCTGCAGTTCCGCGCGGTCGCGGCCGACAACGGCGCCATCGGCGGCTCCGGCTCGCATGAATTCCACGTGATCGCCGATACCGGCGAGGATGCGCTGGTGTACTGCCCCGAATCGGATTACGCGGCCAACATGGAAGCGGCCGAGGCCCTCTCGCTGATCGCCTCGCGCGCCGCCCCGGCCGAAGAACTGAAGAAGACGCCGACGCCCGGCAAGGCCAAGTGCGAGCACGTCGCCGAACTGCTCGGCCTGCCGCTGTCGCGCACCGTGAAATCGATCGTGCTGGCGGTGGACAAGGAGACCGCCTCGGGCGGCACCGAGACCGAACTGTGGCTGCTGATGCTGCGCGGCGACCATGAGCTCAACGAGGTGAAGGCATCCAAGGTGCCCGGCCTCTCCACTTACCGCTTCGCCACCGAGGCCGAGATCGTCGAATGGTTCGGCACGCCGCCGGGCTACCTCGGCCCGATCGGTACGAAGAAGCCGGTTCGCGTCGTGGCCGACCGCACCGTCGCCAACATGAGCGATTTCGTCTGCGGCGCCAACGAGGTCGATTACCACTACACCGGCGCCAACTGGGGGCGCGACCTGCCGGAGCCGGTCGTCGCCGACCTGCGCAACGTGGTCGCAGGCGATCCTTCGCCGGACGGCAAGGGCAGCCTGGCGATCCAGCGCGGCATCGAGGTCGGCCACGTGTTCCAGCTCGGCACCCGCTATTCCGAGGACATGCAGGCCACCTATCTCGACGAGACCGGCAAGCCGCAGCTGATGCAGATGGGCTGCTACGGCATCGGCGTCACCCGCATCCTGGGCGCCGCCATCGAGCAGAATTTCGACGAGCGCGGCATCATCTGGCCGGACGCCATTGCCCCGTTCGAGGTCGTGCTGTGCCCGATGGGCTACGACCGCAGCGAGGCCGTGAAGACCGAAACCGACAAGCTTTATGCCGCCTTGCAGGAGGCCGGTGTCGATGTGATCCTCGACGATCGCGGCGAGCGCCCGGGCGTGATGTTCGCCGACTGGGAACTGATCGGCGTGCCGCATCGCGTGGTGATCGGCGAGCGCGGCCTGAAGGAAGGCAAGCTCGAGTACCAGGGACGCCGCGATGCCGCCGCCACCACCGTGGCCGCCGGCGAGATGGCGGCCTTCGTGCGCGGCAAGCTGCAGCGCTGACGCGCCGGCAAGCGCATTGTCGACCCCTTCCTCGGCAGCACACATGGCACGCATGGCGGCCACGGCGCTCCGGGCCCTCTCGGCCGGGGCGCTTTTCTTCGTCCTGGCGCTGAGCCACTCCGGCGCCGGGGCCGGCAACCAGCGCGAGGAAGCGCTGGCCGACCCGGTGCGCATCGCCTTGGCCAGGGCGATCGCCGATCCGGCGCCGCCCAAGCCCACCTTCCGCTCCATCCGCGAGCGCATCGATTACCTCTACTGGCGCGGCGAAATGTCCGAGCGCCTCAGGAAGCGCCTGCCCGACCGCCAGGTGCGCATGGAGTTCCTGCAGACCGCGTGGTACGAGGCACGTCGCGCCGGGCTCGATCCGGCGCTGGTGCTCGGCCTGATCCAGGTCGAATCGGCGTTCCGCAAGTACGCGGTGTCCTCGGCCGGCGCCTTCGGCTACATGCAGGTGATGCCGTTCTGGACCCGGGTCATCGGCGACGGCGACAGCCGCAAGCTGTTCCACATGCAGACCAACCTGCGCTACGGATGCTCGATCCTGCGCATGTACCTCGATCTCGAGCGCGGCGACCTGTTCCTGGCACTCGGTCGCTATAACGGCAGCCGCGGCCAGCCGCAATATCCCAATGCCGTCGTGGCGGCGATGAAGCAATGGGAATACCACCACTAGGAAAGACATGAGCAACGACAAGCACGCCGCGCACGGCGACGACACCGGCGCGGTATCGCCGCAGGCCGACACCACCTTCGAAGCCGTCCTGCGATCCCGCATGAGCCGCCGCACCCTGCTGAAGGGTTCGTTCGGCATGGCAGCGGCAGGATTCTTCGGCGCCGGATTCGCGCCGGCCGCGATCGCCGGCAAGATGGACGGCAAGAAGGACGGCAAGAAGGACGTTCGCCTGGGCTTCCGGGCTGCGCCCAAGAGCCTGGCCGACGCGCTGGTGATTGCGCCCGGCTATACCGCCACCGTGTTCTACCGCACGGGTGATCCGATCGCTCCAGGCGTGCCCGAGTACCGCAACGACGGCAGCGAGCCGGCCGAGAGTTTCCTGCAGCGCGCCGGCGACCATCATGACGGCATGCATTATTTCGGGCTGGGCAAGGACGGCCGCCGCGATCCGTCGTCCAGTACGCGCGGCCTGCTGTGCATGAACCATGAATACGTCACGGCCAACTACCTGCATCCGAACGGTCGCACCGTCGTCGACGGCGTGCGCACCGTTCCCGGCGAGGTGCTCAAGGAGATGTTGGCCCACGGCGTCAGCATCGTCGAGGTGGAGCGCGAAAAGGGCAGGATGTCGGTCCGCAAGGATTCCCGCTTCAACCGCCGCATCACCGCGCTGACCGAGATGGCGCTGTCCGGCCCGGCCGGCCGCTCGCGCTACATGGTGACGGCCTTTTCGAAGGACGGCTCGCGCACGCGCGGCACGGTCAACAATTGCGCCAATGGCCATACGCCGTGGGGCACCTATCTCACCTGCGAGGAAAACTGGGGCGGCTATTTCCGCCGCCTCGCCGACGAGGATGACCCGAAGCGCAGCGCGAAGGAAAGGACGGCGCTGGCGCGCTACGACATCGCCGGCCGCGGCACGCTCCTGTGGGCGACGGCGGCACCGTCCGCGCCGGACGACACCCGCTTCGCCCGCTGGAACGCGATGCGCCTGGGCGGCTCGCAGGACGGCAGCGACGACTTCCGCAATGCGCCCAACACTTTCGGCTGGGTGGTCGAGATCGATCCGTTCGCACCGGCATCCATGCCGAAGAAGCGCACCGCGCTCGGCCGCTTCATGCACGAGGGCGCCTGGCCGAGCCGTGCCGAGCCCGGCAAGCGGCTGGCCTGGTACATGGGCTGCGATTCTCGCCACGAGTACATCTTCAAGTACGTGTCCGACGCGCCCTGGGATCCTGCAGATGCCGGCAAGGGGTTGGCGGCCGGCGACAAGTACCTCGATCATGGCCGACTCTATGCGGCGAAGTTCCATGCCGACGGCACCGGACAGTGGATCGAGCTGTCGATCGGCCGCAACGGCATCACGGCGGACTATCCGGCCTATCCGTTCGCCGACCAGGCCGATGTCGTCGTCCATGCATTGCTGGCGGCCGACGCCGCCGGCGCCACGCGCATGGACCGTCCCGAATGGGCCGCGGTCAATCCGGCCAACGGCGACGTCTATGTCACCCTGACCAACAGCAGTGCCGACAAGCGCGTGCTGGAGTCGACCGATGCCGCCAACCCGCGCTTCTACAGCGATCCGCCCGGCAAGGAAAAGGCCTACGCCGGCAATCCGAACGGCCACATCATCCGCTGGGCGGAAGAGGGCGGCGATCCCGGCGCGACCGCATTCCGCTGGGACGTGTTCGCCTTCGGCGCGCGCGCGTCGGCCGACCCGGACAACGTCAACCTGTCGCAGCTGACCGACGACAACGACTTCTCCAGCCCGGACACCGTCTGGTTCTCCCACAGCACCGGCCTGCTCTGGTTCCACACCGACGACGCGGCCATGGCCGACCTCAGCAATCCGATGGTGCTGGCCGCGGTGCCCGGCAGCGTGGGCGATGGCGGCAGCAGGACGGTGCGCAACCGCCGCGGCAGCGACGAGCGCGAAGTCGAGACCCAGGTCGGGGCGCCGCCCGGAGACCGCCTGCGGCGCTTCCTCATTGGCCCGCGCGAATGCGAGATCACCGGCTGCGCCGAGACACCGGACGGCCGCACGCTGTTCATCAACATCCAGCACCCGGGCGTGCGCACGGTGCCCGACTACGCCAATCCGAAGAGCTTCGGCAGCCACTGGCCCGAGGGCGGCGATGCGCGCCCGCGCTCGGCCACCATCGTCATCACGCGCGATGACGGCGGGCGTATCGGCATCGAGGGGGACTGAGAGAGGCGAGAGAGGGAGTCCGCTGCCGGGACTCCCGGGAGCCGGAAACAAAAACGCCCGCGCGATGCGGGCGTTTTTGTTTGGCTTCCTGGAAGAAGGATCAGCTCAGGTGGTTCGAGACCAGCTTGGTCATTTCGAACATCGAGACTTGCTTCTTGCCGCCAAAGACAGCTTTCAGTTTGTCGTCAGCATTGATCATGCGCTTGTTGGCATCATCCTGCAGCTTGGCCTTCTTGATGTAGTCCCAGACCTTCTTGGTGACTTCGGTACGCGGCAGCGGGGTGGCGCCAATGACTGCGGCCAGCGTTGCGGACGGGGTCATCGGTTTCATGAACGCTGCGTTCGGCTTGCGTGCGGCCTTCTTGGCTGCGGGCTTCTTGGCTGCGACTTTCTTTGCTGCCGGCTTGGCTGCCTTCTTGGCCGGAGCGGCTTTCTTCGCTACGGGCTTCTTGGCTGCTGCTGCCTTCTTCGCCGGTGCTGCCTTCTTGGCTACCGGCTTCTTGGCTGCTGCGGCTTTCTTGGCCGGAGCTGCCTTCTTGGCTGCGGGTTTTGCTGCAGCTTTCTTCGCTGCGGGCTTCTTGGCAGCCGCTTTCTTCGCTGCGGGTTTCTTGGCTGTTGCCATCTTCGAGCCTCCTTCACAAAGTGTGTTGGGAAATTGCGTCTCTCACGCACCGCTAATATGGTGCTGTTTTTCTAAGCATGCAAGTCTTTTTTGCATGTTTTTGCCTGAATTTGTGCGTGCGCAGCCACAGAGGAAGCACGAGAGGCGCCACAGAGGGAAAAGCGTCGCGCGAGCGGCTCGTCGAAGGGTGCGTGCGAGAGCGATTTTCATGGTGCGGATCGTGTGCCGCGCGGCCGTGCTCCAGAGGGAAAACGAAGGTCTGCGTCCCGCTTGCGACGGCGCCGGAGGCGATGGATGCGCATGCGTCGCGCAGCGCCGCCGAGAGAGAGGTGGCATCTCCGGCACCGTGCCGGCGCGCCGCGCGATGCGCGGGGGAAGCGCCCGCGCAAAGCAGAAGAGCCGCCCGCAGGCGGCTCTTCGTTCGTCGTCGGCGATTCCCGGTTCAGGGAACGCGGCGATGCGTCTCAGCGCATCCCGCCGGGCAGCATGCCCTTCATCCCGCGCATCATCTTCATCAGGCCGCCGCCCTTGAGCTTCTTCATCATCGACTGCATCTGCTCGAACTGCGACAGCATGCGATTGACCTCCTGCACCTGGACGCCGGCACCGGCGGCGATGCGGCGCTTGCGCGAGGCCTTGATCAGCTCCGGCTTGGCGCGCTCCTGGGGCGTCATGGCGTTGATGATGCCCTCCATGCGGCGCACCTGCTTCTCCGCCTGGTCCATGCTGGCTCCGCCTGCAGCCTGCTGCAGCTGGGCCGGCAGCTTGTCCATCAGGCCGGACAGGCCGCCCATCTTCTTCATCTGCGACAGCTGCATCTTGAAATCGTTCAGGTCGAACTTGCCGCCGCCCTTGATCTTCTCCGCCAGGCCCTGGGCCGCTTCCATGTCGACGCCCTTGCGCGCCTCCTCGACGAGGGCGAGGATGTCGCCCATGCCGAGGATGCGGTTGGCCATGCGCTCCGGATCGAAGGCTTCCAGGCCGTCGAGCTTCTCGGCCACGCCGACGAACTTGACCGGCTTGCCGGTGATGTGGCGCACCGACAGGGCGGCGCCGCCGCGGGCGTCGCCGTCGAGCTTGGTCAGCACCACGCCGGTCAGCGGCAGGGCGTCGTTGAACGCGCGGGCGGTGTTGATCGCATCCTGGCCGAGCATGGCGTCGACCACGAACAGCGTCTCGATCGGCCTGATGGCGGCGTGCAGCGCAGCAATCTCCTGCATCATCGCCTCGTCGATGCCGAGGCGGCCGGCGGTGTCGACGATCAGGACATCATGGAAATGGCGCTTGGCGTAGTCGACCGCGGCGCGCGCGATGTCGACCGGCTTGTCGCCCACGTGCGAGGGGAAGAAATCGGCGTCGACCTGCTTCGTCACCGTCTCGAGCTGGCCGATCGCGGCCGGACGGTAGACGTCGGTGGAGACGGTCAGCACCTTCTTCTTCTGCGCGCGCAGGTACTTGGCCAGCTTGCCGACGGTGGTGGTCTTGCCGGCGCCCTGCAGGCCGGCCATCAGGATGATCGCCGGCGGCTGGGTGGCGAAATTGAGCTGGGACGCCTGCGGGCCGAGGTCGGCGCCCATGATCGAGGCCAGTTCCTTCTGCACCACGCCGACCAGCGCCTGGCCCGGCGTGAGCGAACCGATCACTTCCTGGCCCTGGGCCTTTTCCTTCACGCGGGCAATGAATTCGCGCACCGCCGGCAGGGCGACGTCGGCCTCGAGCAGCGCCATGCGCACCTCGCGCAGCATCTCGGCCATATTGGATTCCGTGAGGCGGGCTTCCCCGCGCATGGTCTTGACGACTTTCGCCAGTCGTTGGGTGAGATTGTCGAGCATGGGTATGGGTCAATCCGGAAAGGGAGGGCACTGCGGCGCGCCGGGCGCCGGGATCAATGCGTCATTTTACCCGATGCGGCTCTCGCGGCCGGGCCCGGCGGCGGCACGCCGCCCTCCTTGCACGGGCGGCATGACGGGACGGCATGCGCGGTGCGCGAGGGCGAGGGCGAGGGCGGCAATGCCCGACCCCGGCGCCGGTGAGGGACAGGCGTCCGTCGCGCGGAGTACTTGGTGTAAACTCGCCGATGGATTGCCTGCCGGTGCCCACGGGCGCCGGCAGGCGCCGGGCAGCGGCGGTGCGGGCCCGGCCCCGACCGTGGCGCGCCCGGCCACTTACCTTCTCCACGCTGGAATGCCGTTGATGGAAAACATAATTTTCGCCCTGGCCGCGCTGCTGTACGCCGCCTGCGCCGTCGTGCCGGCCGAGCGCCGCACCCTCGTGGCCGCCGGCACCGCGCTGGGCTGGCTGCTGCACGGCGTCTCCCTGTGGATCGACGTGCTCGCGCCCGGCTCGCTACGCATGGGGTTCGCCGTCATGCTCTCGGCGGCACTGTGGATCTCGGTCGGCGCCTACTGGCTTGAGAACCGCAACTTCACGCTCGACGGCCTGCGCGTGCTGGTCCTGCCGAGCGCGGCCATCGCCGTCGTGCTGCAGGCCGCGTTCCCGGGCAGCCTGGTGCCGCTCGACGGCCGCACGGCGTTGTTCCCCTGGCATGTGGCGATCGCCATCCTGGCCTACAGCACCCTGACCATCGCCGCGTTCCACGCGGTCCTGATGGCTGTGCAGGAATCGCAACTGCATACCGGCGGACCGGACATGCGGTCCGGCGGCTGGTTCGCCGCCGCGATCGACCGCCTGCCGGCACTCCTCACGATGGAGAAGCTGCTGTTCCGCCTGATCGCCTTCGGCTTCGTCCTGCTCAGCCTGACGGTCGGATCCGGCATCCTCTTCTCCGAGGAACTGTTCGGCCGGGCCTTCAAGTGGGACCACAAGACCGTGTTCACCCTGCTGTCGTGGGTGCTGTTCGGCGTGCTCCTGGCCGGCCGCCACTGGCGCGGCTGGCGCGGCAGGACCGCCCTGAGCTTCACCCTGTCCGGCTTCGCGACGCTGCTGCTGGCCTATGTCGGCACCCGCTTCGTGCTCGAGGTCGTCCTGCACCGGGGCCTGACGTGAAGCTGCTGTTCTGGGCGGCACTGATCGCCCTGGTGGTGTTTGCCGTGCGCAAGAAGGCGGCCGGCGCGGCGCGGCGCGGGAGAGAGCGCGACGAGGCGGCGCGAGCCGCGCGGACTGCGGCGGCCGGCGCGGAAGCGATGCTCCAATGCCGGCATTGCGGCGTGCACATCCCGGCATCCGAGGCGCTCGTGAACGCGCGCGGCGAATCCTTCTGCAGCGACGAACATCTGCGGCTGCGCGGCTGATCCCATGTCCCGGCCTCCCACCTGGAACCCGGCGGAGACCCGCGAAGCCTACTGGCGCACGCTGCTGACCTTCGCGCTGACGCGCATCGCGATCGCCTTCATCCTCCTGCTCTACCTGATGTTCAACCGCGAGCAGGCGTCCATCGCGCGGGAGTTTTCCGACTACTGGCAAACCTGCGTCTTCTATTTGCTGGCGGCAATCGCCTTCGCCGCGCTGGCCGCCCGCTATCGACGCCACCTGGCGATGCATGCCTGGGCGCAGCTGGCCTGCGACCTGGCGGTGATCTCGATCCTCTATTCGATCGCCGGCGGCGCGCGCAGCGGGCTGGCGATCCTCTACCTGTTCCCGTTGGCCGGCGGCGCGATCCTGACGCCGCTCTTGCCGGCGCTGTTCTTCGCCGCGGTCGCCACGATCTTCGTGCTGATCGAGGACCTCTATCGCATCCTGGCCCTCGATTCCGGCGCTTCCATCTCCCAATCGGGCCTGTATGGCGCCGCCTTCTTCGCGACCGTGGTGGTGGTCAACCGCCTCGCCGCGAGGCTGATCCGCGAGGAAGCGCTGGCGCGCCAGCGCGGCCATGCGCTGCGCCTGCAGGAGGCGGTCAATCGCCTCGTGATCGCCGACATGGGCGACGGCATCCTGGTGATCGGCCCGGAGGAGGAAATCCTGACCGCCAATCCGGCCGCCGAGCGCATGCTCGGCCTCGACGTGCCGTATACCGATCCGTTCTGCCGGCTGAGCGACGTGCCGGCGCTCGCGCCGATCGCCGAAGCCTTCTCGCTCTGGCATGCGCGCACGCACGAGGGCGGCGGCGGCGCGCCGATGTACGTCGTCATCAAGCCGGAAGACGGGTCCGCCACCCACGGGTATCTGCCGGCGGCGCACCTGCAGCTGCGCTTCGCCCATGTCGACATCGGCGGGCCGAAGGACCAGCGCACGGTCATCTTCCTGCAGGACGTCACCGAAATCGAGAACAAGGCCCAGCAGCTCAAGCTGGCGTCGATGGGACGCCTGACGGCCAGCATCGCCCACGAGGTGCGCAATCCGCTGTCGGCCATCGGCCATGCAGCGTCGCTGCTGGCCGAGGAAGAGGCGACGCCGCTGCAGGCCCGCCTGCTGCACATCGTCGGCGACAACGTTGCCCGCCTGAACCGCATGATCGAGGACATCCTGAAGCTGTCGCGCAAGGCGCAACCGCAGTACGAACCGCTGCCGCTGGGCCCTTTCCTCGAGGAGCTGGTCGACGAATTCTGCGACCTGCACGCCGTGCCGGCAGGCATGATCGACATCGGCCGCATGGCGGGATGCCAGGTATGGTTCGACCCGCTGCACCTGCGCGAGATCGTCACCAACCTGCTGTCGAATGCCCTGCGCTATGCCAGCGGCAAGCCCGGCAGCATCCGCCTGTACGTGGGCCATGGCGCCGCCGGCCGGCTCGAACTGCATGTGCAGGACGACGGTCCGCCGATTTCTCCCGAGGTGCGGGCGCACCTGTTCGAGCCGTTCTACACCACGTCCAGCAAGGGCACCGGCCTCGGCCTCTACCTGGCGCGCGAATTGTGCTTGAATAACGGGGCCCTGATCGATTACGAACACCGCGCCGACACCGTCGAGCAGTGCGGCGAGCAACGCGGCGACGGCGGCGGCCGCTTCGTGATCACCTTCGCGGCGGTCGACGTGCCCGTCGGCGTGCTGCCGCAAGACAGCGAGAATCCATGAGTGCACCCCGAATCCTGATCGTCGACGACGAAGCCGACCTGCGCGAGCTGATCGAGATCACGCTCCTGAAGATGGGGCTGGACGTCGACAGCGCGGACAGCCTGGCAATGGCACGCGACCACCTGGCGGCGCGCGAATATGCGCTCGTGCTGACCGACATGCGCCTGCCGGACGGCATGGGCATCGAACTGGTGCGGGAAGTGTCGTCCACCTGGCGCAACACGCCGATCGCGGTGATCACCGCCTTCGGCAGCGCCGACAATGCCGTCGCCGCGCTCAAGGCGGGCGCCTTCGATTACGTGTCCAAGCCGGTGGCGCTCGACCAGTTGCGCCAGATGGTTCAGTCCGCGCTGCGCACCAGCCAGCCGGCCATGGCGGCGCGTGAACCGCAGGGTGGCGCGCGCGCCGGGTCGCCGCTGATCGGCGAGTCGGCGGCGATGCACGACCTGCGCGCGCAGATCGCCCGGCTGGCCCGCAGCATGGCGCCGGTGGCGATCACCGGCGAATCGGGCAGCGGCAAGGAACTCGCCGCGCGCGACATCCATGCCCGCAGCGCGCGGGCCGACAAGCCCTTCGTCGCCGTGAACTGCGGCGCGATTCCGGAAAACCTCATGGAGGCCGAGTTCTTCGGCTACCGCAAGGGCGCGTTCACGGGAGCCACCGAGGATCGCGACGGCTTCTTCCAGGCAGCCAACGGCGGCACGCTGCTGCTCGACGAGGTGGCAGATCTGCCGCTGGCCATGCAGGTCAAGCTGCTGCGCGCGATCCAGGAGCGCAAGGTGCGCAAGGTCGGGGCGACGGCGGAGGAGCCGGTGGACGTGCGCATCATCAGCGCGACCCACCAGGATCTGGCCGCCTGCGTCGAGAAGGGGCGTTTCCGCCAGGACTTGTTTTACCGGCTCAACGTGATCGAGCTGAAATTGCCGCCGTTGCGCGAGCGGCGCGACGACATCGGACTGCTCGCCGATGCGATCCTGCGCAAGCTGATGCCGGCCGGGGAGCGTCCCACGCTGGCACCGGCCGCGCTCGGCACGCTGCAGTCCTATCATTTTCCGGGCAATGTGCGCGAGCTGGAAAACATCCTCGAGCGGGCGCTGGCATTCGCCAATGACGGCCTGATCGAGGTGGCCGACCTCGGCATCAAGCCCGGCGCGTTGGAGGCGATGCCGCCGGCGCAGGAGCATGCCGATGCCGATGGGCAGGCCGCCCGCGCGACCGCGCCGCCCGCGGATATCGCCGATCAGGCTCGCGCCGGCATCCATCCGGCGGGCGAAGCGGCGCCCCCCGTGCAGGCGCCAGCCGTCCCGACGGCGGCCGGCGGCGCGGCAGGCGTGGACGATCTGCCCGCATCGCTTCCCGACCACCTCGACCAGGTCGAGCGCGACATCATCCGGCGCGCGCTGGCCCGCACCAATTACAACCGCACCCAGGCGGCGGAACTGCTCGGCATCAGCTTCCGCCAGCTGCGCTACCGCATGCAGCGGCTGTCGATCCAGGAGCCCGACTGAGATGGCGGCCCCGGATTTCAGCATCGACGATGCCGGCTGGTGCCGCGCGGCGCTGCGGGTGCCGTCGCCCAACCGCGACAACCGGCCGGACAGCGCGCCGGTCGACCTGCTGGTCATCCACAACATCAGCCTGCCGCCCGGCGAGTTCGGCGGCGGCGAGATCGCCGCCTTGTTTACCAATTGCCTCGATTGCGATGCCCACCCGTTCTTCGACCGGCTGCGCGGGCTGCGCGTCTCGGCCCATTTCCTGGTCCGCCGCGACGGCAGCCTGGTGCAGTTCGTGCCGACCGTCGAGCGCGCCTGGCATGCCGGCGTCTCGGCGCATCGCGGCCGCGAGCGCTGCAACGATTTCTCGATCGGGATCGAGCTCGAAGGCAGCGACTTCGTGCCGTTCGAGGACGCGCAATACGACACCCTGGCGGCGCTGACGCGGGCCCTGGCCGAGCGCCACCCGTTGCGCGACGTCGCCGGCCACGAGCACATCGCGCCGGCCCGCAAGACCGATCCCGGCCCCTTCTTCGACTGGGAGCGCTACCGCAAAATGGTCGGCGGTACCACCCCGCCGCCCGCAAACCCGCATGGCTTCTGCGTTCCGTAAAAGTCAACAAGTGGCGCAATAAAAAATGCGCAAACTCGCATAAAAAATTGATTGCAAGGCCACATTCCGCGCACTAGAATTAGTGCACATCGCGATTGGGACTACTAGATATAGTGCTGATTGCGATTCTTTCTTTCCGGGCCGACATTTGCCGCTTGCCGCTTCGAACCGACCCTTTCGGGTAGTCGGGAAGGGTGATCCGGCCCGTCCAGAACAACAATATTCCGGTTAGACACGCATCGCGGCGCAAGCCGCGCGGCGCTGGATGTGCGAAACCGCGACCCGATCGCGGAATGATCAATAACATCGGCGCGGCACTGCCGTTGCCGTTAATCGAAGGAGGCTCAATGCACTCGCCCCAAGAAATTTCCGTCAAAGCCCCCGCCGAATTCCATGTCGCCCCGACGCTCCCCGAGAGCACCGCAGCCACATCTTCCGGCAATCGCAACGTCAACTTCGCCGACTACAAGATCATCCGCCGCAACGGCGCCGTGGTCGGTTTCGAACCCTCCAAGATCTCGATCGCGATGACCAAGGCCTTCCTCGCCGTGAACGGCGGGCAGGGCGCGGCATCCGCCCGCGTGCGCGAGCTGGTCGAGCAGCTGACCGCCGGCGTGGTGTCGGCCCTGGTGCGCCGCCAGCCGGCCGGCGGCACCTTCCACATCGAGGATGTGCAGGACCAGGTCGAACTGGCCCTGATGCGTTCCGGCGAACACGATGTCGCCCGCGCCTACGTGCTCTACCGCGCCAAGCGCATGGAAGAGCGTGCCCAGCAGCAGGCCGCCCGCCCGGAAGCCGCCGCGCCGCAGCTGCACGTGATCGAGAACGGCCAGCGCCGTCCGCTCGACATGGAGCAGGTGCGCACCCTGATCACCGCCGCCTGCATCGGCCTGGAGAAGCATGTCGACGCCGGGGCGATCCTGGCCGAGACCGTCAAGAACCTGTACGACGGCGTGCCCGTCGAGGAACTGCACAAGTCCGCCATCCTGGCCGCCCGCGCGCTGATGGAGAAGGACCCGGCCTACAGCCAGGTGACCGCCCGCCTGCTGATGCATACGATCCGCAAGGAAGTGTTCGGCCGTGAAGTCGCCCAGGCCGACGCCGCCGCCGAATACCTGGATTACTTCCCGCGCTTCATCAAGAAGGGCATCGAGGCCGAGCTGCTCGACCCGACCCTGGGCCAGTACGACCTGGCCCGCCTGGCGTCGGCCATCGTCGCCGACCGCGACCTGCAGTTCGGCTACCTCGGCCTGCAGACCCTGTACGACCGCTACTTCCTGCACGTGCGCGGCACCCGCATCGAGATGCCGCAGGCGTTCTACATGCGCGTCGCGATGGGCCTGGCGCTCAACGAGATCGACCGCGAGGCCCGCGCCATCGAGTTCTACAACCTGCTGTCGACCTTCGATTTCATGAGCTCGACGCCGACGCTGTTCAACTCGGGCACGCTGCGTTCCCAGCTGTCGTCCTGCTACCTGACCACGGTGTCGGACGACCTGGACGGCATCTTCGAAGCCATCAAGGAGAACGCGCTGCTGGCCAAGTTCGCCGGCGGCCTGGGCAACGACTGGACCCCGGTGCGCGCGCTCGGCTCGCACATCAAGGGCACCAACGGCAAGTCGCAGGGCGTGGTCCCGTTCCTGAAAGTGGTGAACGACACCGCCGTCGCCGTCAACCAGGGCGGCAAGCGCAAGGGCGCCGTCTGCGCCTACCTGGAAACCTGGCACCTGGACGTCGAGGAATTCCTCGACCTGCGCAAGAACACCGGCGACGACCGCCGCCGCACCCACGACATGAACACGGCCAACTGGATCCCCGACCTGTTCATGAAGCGCGTGATGGAAAAGGGCGAGTGGACCCTGTTCTCGCCGGCCGACTGCCCGGACCTGCACGACAAATACGGCAAGGCCTTCGAGGAAGCCTACACCGCGTATGAAGCCAAGGCCGCCCGCGGCGAGCTGAAGCTGTTCAAGAAGATCCCGGCGCTCGACCTGTGGCGCAAGATGCTGTCGATGCTGTTCGAGACCGGCCATCCGTGGATCACTTTCAAGGATCCGTGCAACATCCGTTCGCCGCAGCAGCATGTCGGCGTGGTCCACAGCTCCAACCTGTGCACCGAGATCACGCTCAACACCAGCGATTCGGAGATCGCCGTCTGCAACCTGGGTTCGGTCAACCTGCCGGCCCACATGAAGGACGGCAAGCTGGATCACGCCAAGCTGCAGCGCACCATCCGCACCGCGATGCGCATGCTCGACAACGTGATCGACATCAACTATTACGCCGTCAAGAAGGCCCGCGACTCCAACCTGCGCCACCGCCCGGTCGGCATGGGCATCATGGGTTTCCAGGACTGCCTGCACATGATGCGCGTGCCGTTCGCCTCGCAGGAAGCCGTGGAGTTCGCCGACCGTTCGATGGAAGCCGTCTGCTACTACGCCTACTGGGCCTCCACCGAGCTGGCCGAGGAGCGCGGCCGCTACAGCTCCTACAAGGGCTCGCTGTGGGACCGCGGCATCCTGCCGCAGGATTCCCTCAAGCTGCTGGCCGAGGAGCGCGGCGGCTACCTCGAGGTCGACCTGTCCGAGACCATGGACTGGTCCGCGCTGCGCGACCGCATCAAGACCCACGGCATGCGCAACTCCAACTGCGTGGCGATCGCCCCGACCGCGACGATCTCGAACATCATCGGCGTGTCGGCCTGCATCGAGCCGACCTACCAGAACCTGTACGTGAAGTCGAACCTGTCGGGCGAATTTACCGAGATCAACGAGTACCTGGTGCGCGATCTGAAGGCGCGCGGCCTGTGGGACGAGGTGATGATCGCCGACCTGAAGTACTTCGACGGCAGCCTGTCCAAGATCGACCGCATCCCGCAGGACCTGCGCGACATCTACGCGACCGCCTTCGAGGTCGAGCCGAAGTGGCTGGTGGAAGCCGCCTCGCGCCGCCAGAAGTGGATCGACCAGGCCCAGTCGCTGAACATCTACATGGCCGGCGCCTCGGGCAAGAAGCTCGACGAGACCTACAAGCTGGCCTGGCTGCGCGGCCTGAAGACCACCTACTACCTGCGCACCATCGGCGCGACCCACGCGGAGAAGTCGACCACCAAGGCCGGCGCGCTCAACGCGGTGTCGTCCGACATGAGCGGCGCGATGGGCGCGGCGCCTGCCGCGGCGGCTCCGGCCCTCGGCGCCACCGCGCTGCAGATCCCGACCGAAGTCACCGGCGCGGTGTGCACGCTGCGTCCGGGCGACCCGGGCTTCGAGGAGTGCGAGGCCTGCCAGTAAGCTCCGGCACGGCCGGAACGCGATCGCGTCGTGCGGAGGGCAGCGCCCCTCCGCACGACAAATCGCAAGCCATCACGATGTGCTCGCACAGAAATGCCTTGCCTGATGCGAACATACGTACTAATAAATAGAGAACACTGAAGGATATCGACGATGCTCTCCTGGGACGATGAAGTCACGCCGGCGGCCAAGCCCGCCGCCCATCCGCAGCCGGCCCTGCAGCCGGCAGCCGCCGCACGCACGCCGCAGATGGCGAACATGGCGCTCGATCCGTCGCTGGTGGCAGGACAGGCCGCCCCGGTCGACGCCAACCGCCGCGTCAACGCCGCCGACAAGCGCATCATCAACGGCCAGACCGACGTCAACCAGCTGGTGCCGTTCAAGTACAAGTGGGCCTGGGACAAGTACCTGGCCGGCTGCGCCAACCACTGGATGCCGCAGGAGATCAACATGCAGCGCGACATCGAGCTGTGGAAGGATCCCAACGGCCTGACCGAGGACGAGCGCCGCATCATCAAGCGCAACCTCGGCTTTTTCGTCACCGCCGACTCGCTGGCCGCCAACAACATCGTGCTGGGCACCTATCGCCACATCACGGCGCCGGAGTGCCGCCAGTACCTGCTGCGCCAGGCCTTCGAGGAAGCGATCCACACCCACGCCTACCAGTACATCGTCGAGTCGCTCGGCCTGGACGAGTCGGAGATCTTCAACGCCTACCACGAGATCCAGTCGATCCGCGACAAGGACGAATTCCTGATTCCGTTCATCGACACGCTGACCGATCCGTCCTTCACCACCGGCACGCTTGAGAATGATCAGAAACTGCTGCGTTCGCTGATCGTGTTCGCCTGCCTGATGGAAGGCCTGTTCTTCTACGTCGGCTTCACGCAGATTCTCGCGCTCGGCCGCCAGAACAAGATGATGGGTGCAGCGGAGCAGTACCAGTACATCCTGCGCGACGAGTCGATGCACTGCAATTTCGGGATCGATCTCATCAACTCGATCAAGCTCGAGAACCCGCATCTGTGGACTCCCGCATTCAAGGACGAGATCAAATCGTTGTTTTTGCGCGCGGTGGAGTTGGAATATCGCTACGCTGAGGATACAATGCCGCGTGGAGTGCTCGGATTGAATGCACCGATGTTCAAGTCCTACCTCCGGTTCATCGCGAATCGCCGGGCACAGCAGATCGGTCTCGAACCGCTCTACGCACAGGAAGAGAATCCCTTCCCCTGGATGAGCGAGATGATCGATCTGAAGAAGGAGCGAAACTTCTTCGAGACGCGCGTGATCGAATACCAGACCGGTGGCGCACTGAGCTGGGATTAAGAAGAACGGAAGCACGCAGCACCCCTCGCGCAAGCGAAGCATGCAGATGAAGCAGAGGCCCGGCAGGATGAACAGAGGCGGATGCGGATGCGGCGACAGGCGAGGGGACATCCGGAGAACACAGGCAGGGCAGTCGAGAAAAGCGAAGGCACCGGCTGCCGCAACACGGAAGGCAACAACCAAAGTTAATGGACAGTAGAAGACCGATACCTTCTTGCTCGTCGACGCCGCTGCACCTGACACGCTCAGGTAAGGCGGCGTTTTCTTTGGAAAAAGAGTTGCATCACAAGAAACAGGATTCCGACGCTGGCGCACTGAGTTAGTGCGCTGGCGTTTTTTTTGGCAGTCGCCGCAGCGTCTCCGTGCGGGCCATCAGGGGCCCGCCAGGACCTGACAAGCGCAAGCCCGAGGCATGAATCGCGCCGCCCTGCGGAAGACAGGCGCAGATTCCCGGCCCATGACGGCATGCGATGGACGCGGAAGGCGCGCGCGACGTCATGATGGCCGAAGCGCTGCATAGGTAAGGGGATGCAGCAGTTCGGCTGGTGCTGAATTCATTAGCGCAAACAGTAGCTTGCTTGTGCCGATGAATAATCCGCTTGGACCATCGCGATGGGCCACGCGGGTTTCAACCATGTAGCTTGTATTTTTCCATCACGTGAAGGAGAAACAGATGGCAACAGCCGCTAAGAAACCCGCAGCGAAGAAAGCCGCTGCGAAGAAGCCCGCCGCCAAGAAGGCCGCGGCCAAGAAGCCGGTAGCCAAGAAGGCAGCCGCTCCGAAGAAGGCAGCAGCCGCCAAGAAGCCGGCAGCCAAGAAGGTCGCCGCCAAGAAGCCGGTAGCCAAGAAGGCCGCAGCACCGAAGAAGGCAGCAGCCAAGAAGCCGGTAGCCAAGAAGGCCGCAGCACCGAAGAAGGCAGCAGCCAAGAAGCCGGTAGCCAAGAAGGCCGCAGCACCGAAGAAGGCAGCAGCCAAGAAGCCGGTAGCCAAGAAAGCCGCAGCACCGAAGAAAGCCGCTGCGAAGAAGCCGGCAGCCAAGAAGGCTGCAGCACCGAAGAAGGCCGCCGCCAAGAAGCCGGCAGCCAAGAAGGCCGCTGCGAAGAAGCCTGCTGCCAAGAAGCCGGCTGCGAAGAAGGCTGCCGCGAAACCGGCCGCTGCTGCTGCGCCTGCAGTCAAGACCGTCCTGAATCCGGCAGCGGCCTGGCCGTTCCCGACCGGCACGCGTCCGTAAGAGGCGATGGACTGACGGGCTTCCTTGCTTGGAAGCCTGATCAAGTTCAGGCACAATCCCGCTGCATGACGTATAGTCGTGCAGCGGGTTTTTTGTTGGTGGCTGCCGATGTCCCGCGCGCCGCGTAGCAGAGCATCGCACCGAAGCGCACGATGGCATCAAGCCGATGTTCTGCCGAGGTGCCTACCGATGCGTCCTGCTGCAGGCGGCGCCCTTCCGGCAGCAGCTTCGTGGTCGCGCGATCGTCGCGCGCACCGTCCGTGACACTCCCGTCTTCTCTGGAGAGCGCCAGGTGCTAGTCAGCATTTTTACCCTGATCGTGGACACGATCGCCGCCGTGCTCGGTGGCGTATTGCTGCTGCGATTCTGGATGCAGGTGGTCCGCATCCGTCCGCCGTCGTCGATCGCCCAGTTCACCTTCCAGTTGAGCGACTGGCTGGTGCGGCCGCTGCGCCGCGTCCTGCCCGGTGTGGCCGGCTACGACTGGGCCAGCCTGGTCGGTGCCATCCTCGTCGCGCTGCTGGCGACGCTCGCGGAGATCTGGATCATCGGCACTCCGACGGTGCAGGCCGTGCTGGTGCTGACGATACTGCGCGTGCTGCGCTGGATGCTGTACGGCCTGATGTTCTTCATCATCATCGAAGTGGTGTTCAGCTGGATCAATCCGCATGCGCCGCTGGCGCCCTTCGTCCGCGCGCTCAACGAACCGGTCATGCGGCCCCTGCGGCGCATCATCCCGCCGATTGGGGCGGTCGACCTGTCGCCGCTGGCGGCCATCCTTCTCCTGCAGATCGCGCTGACGCTGCTCAGCTCGCTGGTGGTGGCGCTGGTCGGTCCGTAAGCGGGCCGGGTCGAGGGCGGAATGTGGCCGGCCGTGAAGCGGTGGCGGGGAAGTCGGGGATGGAGGGCAGATCCGGCGGGCCTCGCCTTGCGCATGCTGCGCCGCACAGCGACCTGGCGGCCACACGGCTTGACGAATCCCACCTAGTTGCCGTCTAATACGCAATCGTTTGCGCAAACGTTTGCGCAAACGATTGCGCACGCTGAACCCAGCCAGAATTCGAAGAATGCATGACATGCCGCGGCAGGGCCTGCGGCATGATACCAAGGAAGCGTCACATGAATCCACGCATTGCTGTCGTCGGCAGCGTCAACATGGACCTGGTGTTCCGCACCGTTCGGATGCCGGTCGTCGGCGAGACGATCAAGGGCCACGCATTCCACCAGATCCCGGGCGGCAAGGGTGCCAACCAGGCGGTGGCCGCCGCGCGCCAGGGCGCCGAGGTGGTGTTCGTCGCCAGCGTCGGCGACGACGGTTTCGGCGAACAGTCGCTGCGCGGCTTCGCCGACGAGAAGATCGACCTCGCGCACATCGCGAAAGTGCCTGGCGCGGCCACCGGCACCGCCGGCATCCTGGTCGACGACAGCGGCCACAACTGCATCGTGATCGCCGCTGGCGCCAACGAACTCCTTGCGCCAGCGCATGTCGACGCCGCGGCCGACGCGATCGGCGGCGCCAGCATGCTGGTCTGCCAGCTCGAGACGCCGATGGCCACCGTCGAGCGTGCCATCGACGTGGCACGCGCGAAGGGCGTCAAGGTGGTGCTCAACCCGGCACCGGCACAGCCGCTCGACGCCGGCCTGCTGGCGAAGATCGATTACCTCATCCTCAACGAGACCGAAGCGTCGCAGCTGTCCGGCGTCGACGTGCGCGACCAGGCTTCCGCCCAGCACGCCTGCGAGGCGCTGATCGCGCGCGGCATCGGCACCGTGCTGCTGACCATGGGCGAGCACGGCGTCTGCGTCGCGCAGCGCGGCAGCTTCCGCCACCTGCCGGCGATCCGGGTCGCGGCGGTCGACACCACCGCCGCCGGCGACACCTTCGTCGGCGCCTTCGCGGTCGGCCATGCGCGCGGCCTGGCGGTCGAGCAGGCGGCGATGGAGGCGCAGTACGCCGCCGCGATCACCGTGACGCGCCTGGGCGCCCAGACATCGATCCCGCGCCGGGCGGAAGTCGAACGATTCATGCAGGAACGCCAGCCGGCCACGGCGGCGCATTGACCACCGCAGAACCATCCATCGGAGACACGACATGATCATCAAACGCCTCTGCCTCGCGCTGACCGCCGCCCTGGCCGCCTCGCTCACGACCGCCGCGGCCCACGCCGCCGATCCGAAGCTGGCCGTCGTCTATGACGCCGGCGGCAAGTTCGACAAGTCGTTCAACCAGTCGGCCTCGGTCGGCGCCGAGCGCTTCAAGAAGGACACCAAGATCAACTACCTCGAGGTCCAGGTGCAGAGCGATACCCAGACCGAACAGGTGCTGCGCAACCTGGCGCGCAAGAACGTCGACCTGATCGCCGCGATCGGCTTCGCCCAGTCGCAGGCGGTGCAGACCGTCGCCAAGGAATTCCCCAAGACCAAGTTCGTGCTGATCGACGGCGTGGCCACCGGCGACAACGTCAACTCGATCCTGTTCAAGGAAGAAGAAGGCTCCTACCTGGTCGGTGTCGCCGCCGCGATGGCGTCCAAGAGCAAGAAGGTGGGCTTCATCGGCGGGATGGACATCCCGCTGATCCGTGCCTTCGCCTGCGGCTATGCGCAGGGCGCCAAGTCGGTCGATCCGAAGATCGACGTGACCCAGAACATGGTCGGCACCACCAACGCGGCCTGGAACGATCCGGCCAAGGGCGGCGAGCTGGCCCGGGCGCAGTTCGACCGCGGCGTCGACGTCGTCTTCGCGGCGGCCGGCGGCAGCGGCATGGGTGCGCTGAAGACCGCCAAGGAAAAGGGCAAGTTCGCCATCGGCGTCGACTCCAACCAGAACTACCTGTACCCGGGCACGATGCTGACCTCGATGGTCAAGCGCGTCGACAACGCCGTCTACGATTCCTTCATGGCCGCCAAGAACGGCACCTGGAAGGCCGGCACCATCAGCAAGGGCCTCAAGGAAGGCGGCGTCGACTGGGCGCTGGACGAGCACAACCGCAAGGTCGTGACGCCGGAGATGGAGAAGAAGGTCAAGGCGGTCGCCGCCGACATCGTCGCCGGCAAGATCAAGGTGATCGATTACCGCGCGGCCAACAAGTGCCCGATCTGATCGGATGATTCCTGCGGCGGGGGGCGCCTCCCCGCCGCTTGTTGCATTCCAAGGACGCCCGCCGCACGCGGGCCCGCCACGGCCCAGGACCACAGCGAGACAACATGCAGGCAGCAGTCGAGTTCCGGCAGATCAGCAAGCGCTTCGGCGCGGTGCAGGCCAATGCCGAGGTCAGCTTCGCCATCCCGAAGGGATCGATCCATGGCCTGATCGGCGAGAACGGCGCCGGCAAGTCCACGCTGATGAGCATCCTGTACGGCTACTACCGCGCCGACAGCGGACAGATCCTGATCGACGGCGTGGAGCGCCAGATCCGCAGCAGCGAGGATGCGATCGCGCTGGGCATCGGCATGGTGCACCAGCACTTCATGCTGGTCGACAACCTCTCGGTGCTCGACAACGTCATGCTCGGCAAGGAAGGCGGTTTCCGCCTGGCGGCCCACCGCGCCGAAGCGGAAGCGAAGCTGGCCGAGATCTGCCGCCGCTACCGCCTCGACATCGACCTGCACGCGAAGATCGAGGACCTGTCGGTCGGCGTGCAGCAGCGCGTCGAGATCCTCAAGCAGGTCTACCGCAGCGCCGACATCCTGATCCTCGACGAGCCGACCGCGGTGCTGACCGCGCAGGAGACCGAGGCGCTGTTCGACGTGCTGCGCCTGTTCAAGGAACAGGGCAAGACCATCGTCCTGATCAGCCACAAGCTGCAGGAGATCCTCGATATCACCGACGGCATCACGGTCATGCGCGGCGGCCGCGTGGCCGGCGCCATCGCCACGAAAGATGCCGACAAGGAAACGCTGGCCAACATGATGGTCGGCCGGCCGATCCAGACCCACCTGCCGCGCGGCGAATTCAAGCCGGGCGCCCCGGTGCTGAAGGTGCAGGGCCTGTCGCTGCGCAATGCGCTGGGCGTCAACCTGCTGGCCGACCTCGATTTCGAGGTGCGCGCCGGCGAGATCGTGGCGGTGGCCGGCGTGTCCGGCAACGGCCAGACCGAGCTGCTCGAGGTGCTGTCCGGCATGCGCCTGCCGACGTCCGGCCGCATCGATTTCCTCGGCAAGGAACTACCCTACGCGAAGCGCCACGATGCCGATGGACTGCCCGCGGCCTACCGCCGCCTGGGCATCGCGCACGTGCCGGAGGACCGGCTGCGCGACGGCGTGATCAAGGATTTCTCGGTCATGCAGAACACCATGTTCGGCTACCAGGACCAGGCGCCGAAGAAGGGCGGCCTGATCGATTTCGGTGCGGTGATGCAGCGCTGCGCCGGGCTGCTCAAGGAATTCGACGTGCGCCCGGCCGATCCGTCGCTGCGCATCGCGCTGCTGTCCGGCGGCAACCAGCAGAAGGTGGTGATCGCCCGCGAGATCGCGGCGCAGCCGAAGCTGATGCTGGTCGGTCAGCCGACCCGCGGCGTCGACATCGGCACCATCGAGAGCATTCATTCGCGCCTGCTCGCGCTGCGCGATGCCGGCGTGGCGATCCTGCTGGTGTCGGTCGAACTGGAGGAAGTACGCTCGCTGGCCGACCGCATCCTGGTGATGTCGGGCGGGAAGATCACCGGCGAGATGATGGTCGAGGACTTCGACACCACGAAGATCGGCCTGATGATGGGAGGCATGCACAAATCATGAGCGCGCACGAACTACCGCGCTGGGCCACCGCGATCGCGCTGCCGGTCGCAAACCTGCTGTCGGCGCTGCTGGTGGCCGGCCTGGTCATCCACCTGCTCGGCGAAAGCCCGGTCGAATCGCTCGGCATCCTGGTCAACAGCGCCGTGCTCAATCCCGAAGGGCTGGGTTACACGCTGTTCTATGCCAGCACCTTCATCTTCACCGGCCTGGCGGTGTCGATCGCGATGCAGGCCGGCCTGTTCAACATCGGCGGCGAAGGCCAGATGTACATCGGCGGCCTCGGCCTGACGCTGGCGGCGCTGATGTTCGACAGCACGCTGCCGGCAATCCTGATGATCCCGCTGGCGATCGCGGCATCCGCGCTGTTCGGGGCGCTGTGGGCCTTCGTGCCCGGCTACCTGCAGGCAAAGCGCGGCAGCCATATCGTGGTCACCACGATCATGTTCAATTTCATCGCCGCCAGCCTGATGAACTGGATCATCGTCGGATACCTGATCCCGGAAGGCGAGCAGCGCCCGGCCAGCCGCCTGTTCGCCGAGAGCGCCTGGATGCCGAAGCTGTCGGGCCTGTTGCCGATGCTGGGCGACACGCCGCTCAACCTCAGCTTCCTGCTGGCACTGCTGGCACTGGTGATCTATGGACTCGCGGTATGGCGCACCTCGTGGGGCTACAAGCTGCGCGCCGCCGGCCTGAACCAGCACGCGGCCCACTACGCCGGCGTGTCGATCTCGCGCACCATCATCGTGGCGATGCTGATCTCCGGCGCGCTGGCCGGCCTGGCCTCGGTCAATTCCATCATGGGCTCGACCCACTACCTGAACATCAATTTCCCGGCCGGCGCCGGCTTCATCGGCATCGCCATCGCCCTCATGGGCCGCCGCCACCCGGTCGGCATCCTGCTGTCGGCGATCCTGTTCGGCGCGCTGATCCAGGGCGGCTTCGACCTGTCGCTCGAGAAGGCCAACATCCCGCCGGAAACCTTCATCTTCATCCAGGGCCTGATCATCCTGTTCTGCGGCGCGATGGAAAACCTGTACGCGCCGGCCCTGGCGAAGCTCCTGAAACGGCGGGCATCATGATCTTCGACGACTTCAATTTCGCCAGCATCCTGGTGGCCACCGTGCGCAATGCGCCGGTGCTGATCTTCGCGGCGATGGCGGGCCTCTTGTCCGAGCGCAGCGGCGTGGTCGACCTGGCGCTGGAAGGCAAGATGCTGGCCTCGGCCTTCGTGTCCGCCTCGGTGGCCTTCACGACGGCCAACCCGTGGTACGGCATCGCGGCCGGCATCGCGGTGTCGGTGGCGCTGTCGGCGCTGCAGGGCTACGTGAGCATCACGCAGAAGGGCAACCAGCTGGTGGCCGGCATCGCGATCAACATCGCGGTGTCGGGCCTGACCTTCGTGCTGGCGCAGTTCTTCTTCCAGCAGGGCGGACGCACGCCGGACGTCGGCGACGCGCGCCTGCACGAGATCGTGCTGCCGGGCGCACAGGCGCTGGCCGATGTGCCTGTGCTCGGCTGGCTCTATGGCAGCCTGATCGGCGGCCATACCATCCTCGTGTATTTCGCCTTCGCGCTGATCCCGCTGATGCACTGGATCGTCTACCACAGCCGCTTCGGTCTGCGCCTGCGCGCCGTCGGCGAGAACCCGCATGCGGCCGACGCCGCCGGCATCCGTGTCGAGCGCACCCGCTACATGGCGATGCTGTGGGGCGGCGTGCTGTGCTCGTTCGCCGGCGCTTATCTCGCGGTGGTGCAGAGCGGCTTCTTCCTGCGCGACATGTCCGCGGGCAACGGCTTCCTGGCGCTGACCGCGCTGGTGTTCGGCAACTGGCGCCCGCTGCATACCGCGCTCGGCTGCCTGATGTTCGGCTTCTTCGCCGCGCTGCAGATCCAGATCGAGGGCGTCGAATTCCCCGGTGTCGGCAAGGTGCCGGGCGCGTTGATCCAGATGATTCCGTACGTCGTGACCGTCGTCGTGCTGGCCGGCTTCATGGCCCGCTCGGTGGCGCCGAAGGCGATCGGCGTGCCCTTCGTCAAGTCGCGCTGACACCGTCCACCCGATCCACCCGCGGTGGCGCGCCGGACGCGCCGCCGCATCCACAACAAGAGAGAAGACCATGGCCAAACACAAGGTGATTTTCGATACCGATCCCGGCGTCGACGACGCGATGGCGCTGTATTTCGCGCTGGCGCACCCGGACATCGAGATGCTCGGCATCACGACGACCTTCGGCAACGTGACCGTGCAGCAGGCGACCGAGAACGCGATCTACCTGACCCGCCTCGTCGGCCTGGAGATCCCGGTGGCGCAGGGCGCGGCCATCCCGCTGGCCAAGGCCCCGGGCGTACCGCCGGCCTTCATCCACGGCGCCGACGGCCTGGGCAACCTGCCGTCGCGCGTGAAGGTGCCGGGCGAGGCCGAGAAGATCAGTGCCGCCGAATACATCGTCAAGATGGCGCGCCAGCATCCGGGCGAGATCACCCTGGTGGCGGTCGGCCCGGAGGGCAACCTGGGTCTCGCGCTCAAGCTGGAGCCGGAACTGCCGAAGCTGCTCAAGCAGGTCGTGCTGATGGCCGGCACCGTGGTCGAGCCGGGCAACGTGTCGCCGGTGGCGGAGGCCAATGTCTGGAACGATCCGGACGCCGCCGACCTGGTGTTCACCGCCGGCTGGGACCTGACCATGGTCGGCCTGGATGTCACTCACCGCGTGGTGCTGCCGTCGACCTTCTTCAAGGCGCTGGCCGACCAGCACAAGCATGTCGCGATGGACACGCTGTACCACGCGGTCTGCTTCTACAGCGATTTCTACGGCGGCATCCGCCCGGAACTGGGCCATGGCTGCTTCGGCCACGACGTGCTGGCCTTCGTCTGGCTGGTGGCGCCGGAACTGTTCAAGGTGCAGAGCGGCCGCGTGCGCGTGGCCAAGGAAGGCATCGCCAACGGCCAGACCATGATGGACCGCCACGGCGGCCTGTTCTATCCGCAGCCGGGCTGGGAGAGGGAGCGCCCGGAGACGCGCGTCTGCCTGGAAGTCGACGCGCAGCGCTGCGCCGACCTGATCGGCAGCACGCTGGCCGGCGACTGGCTCAAGCCGGCGCTGACGGTGTAAACAGAAAACAGAAGGAGTACAACATGCATATCGTACCGGTCGACTACCGCAGCCCCGATGCGCCGCGCCTGTTCTGCGAAAGCCTGCACAACACCGGCTTCGGCGTCCTGACCAACCATCCGATCTCCAAGCAGCTGCTCGAGCAGATCTATACGGAATGGCTGGCCTTCTTTCACACCGATGCCAAGCACAAGTACGCCTTCGACCCGAAGCACCAGGACGGCTACTTCTCGCCGCAGATCTCCGAGACCGCCAAGGGCTTCACCAAGCGCGACCTCAAGGAGTACTACCACATCTATCCGCAGGGACGCTATCCGGCGGAAGTGTCGGATGCCGCGCGCCGCTATTACGACGAGGGCTCGAAGTTCGCCGCCGAACTGCTGTCCTGGGTCGAGGAACATTCGCCGGCCGAGGTCAAGGCGAAGTACTCGATGCCGCTGCCGTCGATGATCGAGAACAGCCAGCAGACGCTCTTGCGCGTGCTGCACTATCCGCCGCTGCAGGGCGACGAGGAACCGGGCGCGGTGCGCGCCGCCGCCCACGGCGACATCAATCTGCTGACCATCCTGCCGGCGGCCACCCAGGCCGGGCTGCAGGTGCTCGGCAAGGATAACGCCTGGCATGACGTGCCGTGCGACTTCGGCATGCTGATCGTCAACATCGGCGACATGCTCGACGAGGCATCGCAGGGCTATTACCCGTCGACCCAGCACCGCGTGCTCAACCCGAGCGGCGAGGAGGCGAAGAAGTCGCGCGTGTCGCTGCCGCTGTTCCTGCATCCGCGTCCAGACGTCGTGCTGTCGGACCGCTACACCGCCGACAGCTATCTCGAGGAGCGCCTGGTCGAGCTGGGCGTCAAGAAGAAAGCATAAGCAGGCAGGGAAGGGCGCCGCCCCGAGGGCGGCGCCGGCAACACGACAACGGCATTACGAGGGCGACAGGGCAGTCATGGCGACGATGAAGCAGGTGGCGGAACGGGCGGGCGTCTCGACGACCACGGTTTCGCACGTGATCAACCGCACGCGCGTGGTCAGCAAGGAAGTGCAGGACCGGGTGCAGGCCGTCATCCAGGAGCTGCACTACATTCCCAGCGCGGTGGCACGCAGTCTGAAGAACGACAAGACCCATACGCTCGGCATGCTGGTGCCGAACAGCTCCAACCCGTACTTCGCCGAACTGATCCAGGGCATCGAGGATGCCGCCTTCCGGCTCGGCTACAACATCATCCTCTGCAATTCCTACGACGATCCGAAGAAGCAGGCCGCCTATATCCGCGTGCTGCTGGAAAAGCGCATCGACGGCCTGATCCTGGTGTCGTCCGGCTCCGACCGCGAACTGACCCGGCTGCTGTCGGACGAGAAGATCCCCAAGGTGCTGGTCGACCGCGAACTGGCCGGCGTGCGCGCCGACTTCGTCGAGACCGACCACGAGCAGGGCGGCTACCTGGCGACGAAATACCTGATCGAGCTGGGACACACCGACATCGCCTGCGTGTCCGGGCCGCAGGACCTGCTGTCTTCCAGCGCCCGCGTGGCGGGCTACCGCCGCGCCCTGCGCGATGCGCACATCCGCCCGCGCGCAGACCACCTGGTCTACAGCGACTTCACGTCCCGTGGCGGCTACGAGGCATTCCGCAAGCTGCTGGCGCTGAAGAAGCGGCCGACCGCGGTCTTCGCCGGCAACGACCTGATGGCCATCGGCGGCATCTGCGCCGCCCATGCCCAGGGCGTGCAGGTGCCGCGCGACCTGTCGGTGGTCGGCTACGACGACATCGCGCTGGCGTCCTACTGCAACCCGCCATTGACCACCATCAGCCAGCCCAAGCGACGCATCGGCGAGCTGACCGCCCACATCCTGGTCGACCGCCTGGCCGATGTCGCCACGCCGCTGCGCCGGGAGCTGCTGCAGCCCGCGCTGGTGGCGCGCGCTTCCACCGCGCCGCCGGCCTGAGCCGGACGCCCGGGCCGGGCGCAACAGCGCACGTGTTTTTTTCGCCATGGCCGCGCCGAGCGGCTACAATCACGCCTGCGCCGCGCTGCAGCATCGCCGCGCCCGGGCCGCATCCACACACAGGAGCCAGTTCATGCCGATCAAGTCCCTCATCCGCACCGTTCCCCACTATCCCAAGGAGGGGATCATGTTCCGCGACATCACGACCGTCCTGAAGGACCCGGTCGGCTTCAGCCTGATGGTGTCGGAACTGGCCAAGCGCTATCGCGGCATGAAGATCGACCGCGTGGCCGGCATCGAGTCGCGCGGCTTCATCATCGGCGCGCCGCTGGCGATCCAGCTCGGCGTCGGCTTCGTGCCGATCCGCAAGGCCGGCAAGCTGCCGGCGCAGACCATCGCCCAGGAATACGAACTCGAGTACGGCACCGACCGCATCGAGATGCACGTGGACGCCGTCTCGGAAGGCGACAATGTCCTGCTGGTGGACGACCTGATCGCCACCGGCGGCACCGCCCAGGCGGCATGCCGGCTGATCCAGGAAGCCGGCGGCAGGGTGGTCGAGTGCGCTTTCGTGATCGACCTGCCGTATGTCGGCGGCCGCAAGCGCCTCGAAGAAGACGGACACAAGGTGTTTTCGCTGGTCGAGTTCAACGACGACAACTGACCGGCCGCAACGGGCTGCATGCCCGGCGGCATCCACGGAAAGCGCGCCGATGGCGCGCTTTCCGCATTTCGGGGGCGTGCTTTCCGGCGGCTGGCCGCTGGACTTGACCTGTTGCGGACAGATGTTTAGTCTGTCGGACAATTGTTCGAATTTCCCCCGCCATGACCGATGCCTCCCGCAAGGAACAGGTGTATCGCCTGATCCGCGCCGATCCTTTCATCTCCCAGCAGGAACTGGCCGAACGGCTGGGCCTGTCGCGCTCTGCCGTGGCAGGCCACATTGCCGGCCTGACGCGCGAGGGCCGGCTGCTCGGCCGTGCCTACGTGTTGCCGAACGACCGCCCGGTGCTGTGCATCGGCGGCGCCAACATCGACCGCAAGATGCGTTCGGCGCAGCGCCTGCAGATGGGCACCTCCAACCCGGTGAGCCAGCAGGAAAGCTGGGGCGGGGTGGCCCGCAACCTGGCGGAGAATCTCGCGCGCCTGGGCCTGCCGACGGCGCTGCTGACAGCGGTCAGCGACGATGCGGCCGGCCGCGCGCTGCTGGCGCATGCGGAGTCTGCCGGCATCGATCCGCGCGGCAGCCTGCAGGCCGCCGGCATGGCCACCGGCAGCTACACCGCCATCCTCGACGACGACGGCGGCCTGGTGCTGGCGCTGGCCCACATGGAGGCGCTCGATGGCCTGACACCCGACTTTCTCGCCGCCCGCGCCGCGCAGCGGCAGGCGGCCGCGATGACGATCGCCGACCTCAATCTGCCGGCCGACAGCGTGCGGATGCTGCTGGCCGATGCGGCGCGCGGCGGATCGCCGCTGGTGCTGGTGGCGGTGTCGCGTCCGAAAATGAGCCGGCTGCCGGCGGACCTCGCCGGCCTGCGCCTGCTGGTGCTCAACGAGGGCGAACTCGAGGAACGCGCCGGGCGCCGGCTCGATACTCCCGCGAAGATCGTCCGCGCCTGCCGCGCGCTGCGCGACCAGGGCGTGCAGGACATCGTCGTCACGCGCGGCGCGGACGGCCTCATCCACACCACGGCGGACGGCGTCGCCGAACTGCCCGCGCCGAGGGTGCCGGTGGTCGACGTGACCGGCGCCGGCGATGCGCTCGCGGCCGGCATCTGCTGGTCGCTCCACCGCGACGGCGACAACCTCGCGCTTGCCTGCCGGCGCGGCCTGGCGCTGGCGGCACGGACGGTGCAGAGCCCGCACTCGGTCGTGCCCGACCCCGAACCCTCCCTGCTGGCGGCGATCGCCGCCTGAACCCACCAAGGAATGCCATGCAACGACATCTCGCCTTTTCCGACGAAGTGATCCGTGCCCGCGAGGCCGGCCGCCCGGTCGTCGCGCTCGAATCGACCATCATCTCGCACGGCATGCCGTATCCGCAGAACGTGCAGACCGCGCGCGAGGTCGAGCGGATCATCCGCGACGGCGGCGCCACGCCGGCGACCATCGCCGTGATCGGCGGCCGCATCCGCATCGGCCTGTCCGATGACGAGCTGGAAGCGCTGGGCAACTCGCCCGATGCGATGAAGGTGAGCCGGCGCGACCTGCCCTATGTGCTGTCGACCGGACGGCTCGGCGCGACCACCGTCGCTGCGACCATGATCTGCGCGCAGCTGGCCGGCATCGAGGTGTTCGTCACCGGCGGCATCGGCGGCGTGCATCGCGGGGCCGAGACCAGCTTCGACATCTCGGCCGACCTGCAGGAACTGGCGCAGACGTCGGTGGCGGTGGTCTGCGCCGGCGCCAAGTCGATCCTCGACATCGGCCTGACGCTCGAATACCTCGAGACGCACGGCGTGCCGGTGGTGGGCGTCGGCCAGGATGCCTTCCCGGCCTTCTTCACGCGCGACAGCGGCCATCGCGCCGATTTCCGCCTCGACACGCCGGACGAACTGGCGCGCTTCATCCGCACCAAGTGGTCGCTCGGCCTGGCCGGCGGCATCGTGGTCGGCAACCCGGTGCCCGAGGCGGAGGCGATGCCGCAGCAGGAGATCGCTGCGATCACCGAGGAGGCGCTGCGCGAGGCGGACCGGCGCGGCATCGCCGGCAAGGCGGTGACGCCCTTCCTGCTGGCGCGCATCAAGGAACTGACCGGCGGTCGCAGCCTGGCGACCAACATCGCGCTGGTGAAGAACAATGCGCGGCTGGGGGCGGCGCTGGCGGTGGCGCTGCATGCCGGCGCCGCACAGGCGTAAGGGAGGACCGCATGCTGTTCGCCGTGCGCTTCGAGGATCACGCGGGTCGTGCCGCCGTGCGCAGTGCGCACCTCGACGCCCACATCGCGTGGCTCGATCGCCATCGCGATGTCGTGCTGGTGGGAGGATCGTTGCGCCGCAATCCCGGCGAGACGCCGATCGGCGGCCTGTGGATCGTCGAGGCGGAATCGGCCGAGGCGGTGACCGCGCTGATCGCCGGCGATCCGTTCTGGACCGCGGGCCTGCGGCGTTCGGTGGAGGTCCTGCACTGGTCCAAGGCCTTCCCGGAACGGCGCGTGCCGGTCTGAAACCTACGCCGCCACATCGCTCATGGCGGGACAGGGCGGCGGCAGGTCAGGGATAGAAGACGCCGACCTCGTAGTCGGAAGCGCGCGTCTCGGTCGTGCCCAGCACGATGCGGATCTGCTGCTCGGAACGGGCGGGAATGCCGCGTTCGGCGCTCTGGGCCGCATGGAGGTACTCGCGCGGTGCGAACACGCGCCGCACCAGCGGCTTGCGGTCGGCATCGCGCAGCGTCAGCTCCACATGCGGCCAGGCTTGCGGCAGGGACGATCGGTTGCGCAGCACCACCGACAGCTGCAGCACATCCTTGGCATCGTTGATCGCCTGCAGCTCCGACGCCTCGATCGGCGTGATCGCATCGATCTGCATCGGCAGGCCGACGCGGCAACCGAGGTGGGCGCATGCCTGTTCCAGTACCGGCCTGGCCTGCGGCAGTGCGGCCGCGATCGGGTTGCGGAACACGTAGGCGGCCTGTCCGGCCAGGGTCGCCGCGAGCACCACCGTGCCGATGCGCAGGGTCCAGCGGACCACCGGGCCGAGCCGTTCGCGACGGCGTGCCTTCTTCAGGAAACTCGGTTCGTCGGATTCGGCGGCAGGCGCGCCGTCCGCATCCGCGACGGTTCCGTCCGGTTGCGCCTCCGCGGGAACGGCCGGCACCGGCGGCAGCGGTTCGATGCCTTCGGCGATCTCGCGCAGCTCGGCATCCTCGATCTCGGCGCGCGCGCCGCCCTGTTCCTTCGCCAGCAGGAACCCGTTGCGCAGGCGGCGTGCCTTGGGCTTGCGACGCTCCGGTCGCCGCTGCAACTCGTCGATGGCCTCGTCGACGCTTTCCGCGTCGTCGCGCGGTTCGCCCGGGGCGGGTTTGCGTTCGAGAAGGTTGCCGTCCTCGTCGACGAAACTCATCAGCGTCATCCGCGTCAGCGGATTGCTATCGAAATCGTCGGGCTGGTCGGCGGCCTTGCCATCGGCATGGCCGGCGGCGTCGGCCGGTGCCTTCGTCGGAGACGGGGCCGGCCGGGGTTGCGCGGGCGGCGCATCGCCGCTGCCGGCATCCGGGCGTGTCGCCGATGGCGACGGCATCAGCAGGTCGAAGAAATCGGGGATGTTGTCGAGGTCGTCAGCGCGCGCGGCCGCCGGCTTGTCGCCGGCAGTCGACGACGTGTTTCCGTCCGCCGGAGATGCGGGCGCCTGCGTCTCCGGCACGGTCACATTGCCGCGTACGCTGCCCGGATCTTGCTCAGGCATTGCCGCAGCGGCGGCGTCCACGGGAGGAGATACTGCGTCGCGCGACTGTTCGCCCGGGGCGGCGGCAGCGGATTCGAATGCTTCCGGATCGGGTAGGACGACGTCGGCCGGGTCGGGAAGGTCCTGCGCGGCCGCTTCTTCATCCTGCCGCGGGGGCGCTGCCGGGTTGGCGCTGTCCGTGTCCCGGTGCCCGGTACGGTGCGCGCGGCGGTCGCCGTCCGCAACGGACACGGCGGCGGATGCGGCGGGCCGGACATCCGGCGCATGGTCCTGCGCGGTGGCAGGCGCCGGCGTCGTGCCGGCCGCCTGCTGCGGCAGCAGGTGCTCGATGCCGTTGAAGATTTCCTTGCAGCTGCCGCAGCGGACCAGGCCGGCGCGCAGCTTGAGCTGGTCGTGCGCGACCCGGAACGTGGTATGGCAGTGAGGGCAGCGGGTCGCGAGCGCCATCGCCGTCGTCGATCAGGCCTTGCGCTGACCCGACAGGGCGACCCAGCCGTCGCGCTCGGCCCAGATGGAGAGGGCGATGAACGGGGCGTAGGCGGCGGCGACCTCGTCGGCCTGGCGCGCCAGCACGCCCGACAGGACCAGCGAGCCGCCCGGCTTCACCCGCGCCGACAGCATCGGCGCCATCAGCTTGAGGGGGCTCGACAGGATGTTGGCGACCACCACGTCGTAGGTGCGGCCCTGCGCCGCGCCGGCAAAATCCTCCGGCACGAAGTAGGCGATCTCGCACTGGTTGCGTTCGCTGTTGGCGCGCGCCGATTCGATCGCCTGCGGATCGATGTCGACGCCGTGCACCTCGTCCGCGCCGAGCTTCTTGGCGACCATCGCCAGGATGCCGGAGCCGCAACCGTAGTCGAGCACGGTGGCGAGGGACGGCGGATGCGATTCCAGCCACTCCATGCACAGCCGGGTGGTCGGATGGCTGCCCGTGCCGAAGGCGAGGCCCGGATCGAGTTCCAGCACCAGCGCGTCCGGATCGGGCGCATCGTGCCAGCTCGGCACCACCCAGATGTTCCTGCCGATGTGGATCGGCTCGAACTGCGACTGCGTCAGGCGCACCCAGTCCTGCTCGGCGACCGCGCGCGTGGTGTAGCGCATGGCCGGATCAAGGCCGGCCATCTCGGCGGCGGCCTCGACGATCACATGGTGATCGGCGTCGGCATCGATGAGGGCGACCACGCGGCTGTGGTCCCAGGCCAGTTGCTCGGGTTCCATGCCGGGCTCGCCGAACAGCGGCTTCTCGGCGTCGGTGCCTTCGTCGGCATCCTCGACCGACACGGACAGCGCGCCGACTTCCATCAGGGCGTCGGACAGCGTTTCCGCGTGGCTGCGGGGCACTTCGATGACGATTTCGATCCAGCTCATCGGTCGCTTATTTCTTGCGCAGGTCCGGCTTGTCGGCCAGCTTCTGCTCGAGGTAATGGATGTCGGTGCCGCCTTCGATGAAACGGGCATCGACCATCAGTTCGCGGTGCAGCGGGATGTTGGTCTGGATGCCTTCGACCACCATCTCCGACAGCGCGATCTGCATGCGGCGGATCGCCTGCTCGCGGGTCGGGCCGTAGGCGATCACCTTGCCGATCATCGAATCGTAGTTCGGCGGCACGAAATAACCGGAGTAGGCATGCGAGTCGACGCGGATGCCCGGGCCGCCCGGCACGTGCCAGGAGGTGATGCGGCCCGGCGAGGGCGTGAACTTGAACGGATCCTCCGCGTTGATGCGGCATTCGATCGCATGGCCCTTGAGCTCGATGTCGCGCTGACGGAAACGCAGCTTCTCGCCGGCGGCGATGCGGATCTGCTCCTGGACGATATCCACGCCTGTGATCATTTCCGTGACCGGATGTTCCACCTGGACGCGGGTATTCATCTCGATGAAATAGAACTCGCCGTTCTCGTAGAGGAACTCGAAGGTGCCGGCGCCGCGGTAGCCCATCTTGCGGCAGGCGTCGGCGCAGCGTTCGCCGACGCGCTCGATCAGCTTGCGCGGGATGCCCGGCGCCGGCGCTTCCTCGATCACCTTCTGGTGGCGGCGCTGCATCGAGCAGTCGCGTTCGCCGAGCCAGATGGCGTTCTTGTGCTCGTCGGCCAGGACCTGGATTTCCACGTGGCGCGGCTGCTCCAGGAATTTCTCCATGTAGACCTCGGGATTGCCGAAGGCCGCGCCGGCCTCGGTCCGGGTCATGGTGACCGCGTTGATCAGGGCCGCCTCGGTGTGGACGACGCGCATGCCGCGCCCGCCGCCGCCGCCGGCGGCCTTGATGATGACCGGATAACCCACCTTGCGGGCGATGCGCACGATCTCCTTCGGATCGTCGGGCAGGGCGCCGTCCGAGCCCGGCACGCACGGCACGCCGGCCTTGATCATGGCCTGCTTGGCGGCGACCTTGTCGCCCATGGTGCGGATCGATTCGGGGCGCGGGCCGATGAAGACGAAGCCGGATTTCTCGACGCGCTCGGCGAAGTCGGCGTTCTCGGACAGGAAGCCGTAGCCGGGATGGATCGCCTCGGCATCGGTGACTTCGGCCGCGCTGATGATGGCCGGCATGTTGAGATAGCTCTGCGGCGACGGCGCCGGGCCGATGCAGACCGACTCGTCGGCGAGCTTGACGTATTTGGCTTCGCGGTCGGCCTCGGAATGGACGACGACCGTCTTGATGCCCATCTCGCGGCAGGCGCGCTGGATGCGCAGGGCGATTTCGCCGCGGTTGGCAATGAGGATTTTTTCGAACATGGTGCGGAGTATCCGGCGACGTTTCAGGGGTGAGGGCGGTTCACGGGACGCACGGGCCGGGCGCACGCGCGCCCGCGGCGGCCCCGGGACGTCAGCCGATCACGAACAGCGGCTGGCCGAATTCCACCGGCTGGCCATTCTCCACCAGGATTTCCTTGATCGTGCCACCGACTTCGGCGTCGATCTCGTTGAGCAGCTTCATCGCTTCGATGATGCACAGGGTGTCGCCCGGCTTGACCGACTTGCCGATGTCGACGAATGGCGCCGCGCCCGGCGCCGAGGAACGGTAGAACGTGCCCACCATCGGCGACTTGACGATGGTGCCCTGGGGCTCGGCGGCCACCGGGGCGGCAACTGGCGCGGCGGCCGGCGCCGGAGCAGGCGCGGCGGCGGGCGCCTGCACCGTGTGGGTCACGGAGCCCGACGGCATCATGACCATCTGGCCCTGCGGGGCATTCGAGGATTTGACGATACGGACCTTGCTTTCGCCTTCGGTGACTTCCAGTTCGGCGATGTCGGATTCCGCGACCAGGTCGATCAGCGTCTTGAGTTTACGTAGATCCATAGTGAAATCCCTCGGGTGTTATTTTGGATGAAGCTCGCAAATGGACCGCAATTATATGCCTTTTGCGGCAAGATAGTGCGAAATAGCGAAAATTAGAGTTTTCTGAGCGCGTAGTCCAGCGCCAGGCGGTAACCATCCGTGCCGAAGCCGCAAAGCACGCCTGCGGCGATGGCCGACAGGAAGGAGTGGTGCCGGAAGGCCTCCCGCTGATGCACGTTCGAGATGTGCACTTCCACGAACGGTATCGCGACCGCCGCCAGCGCGTCGCGCAGGGCCACGCTGGTATGGGTCAGTCCCCCCGGATTGATGAGGATGGCATCGACTCCATCGTTTCGCGCCGCGTGAATCCGGTCGATCAGCGCACCTTCATGGTTGCTCTGAAAGCAATCCAGGCGGGCACCGGCCGCCTGGGCCTGCGCCTGCGCGGCACGCTCGATATCCGCCAGCGTGGTCGATCCGTAGACCTCCGGCTCACGCGTGCCGAGCAGGTTCAGGTTCGGCCCGTTGAGCAGAAGCAGGTGTTTGGCCATGAAGCAGCCACTCCGTTTGACGACGATGGGCGCATTTTGACGCCAAATCGCTGAGATTGGCAAGAAGAAATGTCAGGATTTATTGGAACAGCACCAGATCCCGCCGCAGTTCGTCGAATTTCAGCTTGCCGAGATAGGTCTTCCTGACCTTGCCATCGGCACCTAACAGTATGGTAAACGGCAGGCCGCCCGACGGATTGCCGAAGCGACGGGACAGTTCGGTACCGCCCATGCCGGCGACGTAGAGCGGATAGGCAATCTTGTGCTTCATTGCAAATTCGGCCATGTTGGAGGGAGAATCGATGCCGATGCCGACAACATGAATGTTGCGCGGCGCGACTTCGGCATGCATGGCGGACAGTTCCGGCATCTCCTCGACACAGGGCGCGCACCAGGTGGCCCAGAAATTCACGATCAGGTGCTTGCCTTTCCATTGGTCGAGGGGCTGCGGCTTTCCTTGCAAATCCGGCAACTGCTGGGCGTAGAAAGTGGCGGCGGCGGTATCGGCCGGCGTCTCGGGTTCATGTTTCTTCCAGCCGAAATAGGCGCCGATGACGCCAAACACCAGCGCGACCGGCAGCACGAGCATCAGGTTCTTGTTCATTCTTCCTCGGTTTCCGCGATCAGGGCCTGCAGTCCCGCCATGTCCGTCCGGTGGACCCGTCCCGTCGCCGACGACTTCACCGCGCCGCGGATATCGTCGGTCTCGTACAGCGTCAGGTGCACGCCTTCCCGGCGCCACATGAAACTGACGGTCTCGACCGGCTCGGTGCGGTTGCGGAAGTGCGGGGTTTCCGACACTTCAAAGTCGACATTCTTGTTCAAAAGAAATATTTCCACATCCTTGGCGCTTTCCGTGAACAGCTGGAGATGGATATCCGAATGCTCGCCGGCGGTCCCGTTGAGCACCGCCCCGGTCACCCAGGGATTGAACTGCGCCAGTTCCTGCATCAGCTCCAGCGCGGTCCGGCGCAGGTGCAGCAGCCGCGCCGGCTGGGTGTCGCCAAGAAACAGCTCATTATATAGACGGACCTCTTCCTCGATCTGCTCGTTGTCCGGCAGATAGTCGCCCTGGACCCGGGCATTGCCGAGGATCTGCTTGACCGCCTTCTTCTTGGCGGTGGCGTAATCGGCGCCGTCCTCGGCGATCATGCGGGCGGCGGCGGCGGCGATCTCGGCGCGCAGTTGATCGCGGTCGGAAGCGTAATCGGAACTCATGGTCGTCGGAAAATTCAGATGGCTGTCGGGCCGGTGGAGATTGGATGCGGCGCCCGGATCGCGGGTTCTGCGCCCGGCGACCGGTCAATCGCGCGGACGCCGCGGCGGCGCGCTTGCCATGTCGCGCGCGGGACATGCTCCGAATCGGCAACCGGGAGCATCGGGTCGGGTAAAATCCCGTTTTTCGTCATGCGCGCGTCGCCGGGGCCGGAGCCTGCCGGCCGCCGCGCCGTGCAAGTCCGGAATTCTACAATGCACATCCATATTCTCGGCATCTGCGGCACTTTCATGGGTGGCCTGGCAGTGCTGGCCAAGGAAGCCGGCCATCGCGTCACCGGCTGCGACGCCAACGTCTATCCCCCGATGAGCACCCAGCTCGCGGCCCAGGGCATCGAGCTGATCGAAGGCTACGATCCTTCGCAGATCGACTTCAAGCCCGACCTGTTCGTGATCGGCAACGTCGTCACGCGCGGCAACAAGCTGATGGAAGAGATCCTCAACCGCGGCCTGCCCTACGTCTCTGGCCCGCAGTGGATCGGCGACCACATCCTGCGGGGACGCTGGGTGCTGGCGGTGGCCGGCACGCACGGCAAGACCACGACCACCTCGATGCTGGCGTGGATCCTCGAGGATGCCGGTTACGATCCGGGCTTCCTGATCGGCGGCGTCCCGATGAACTTCGGCATCTCCGCCCGCTTGTCGGGCAGGCAGGGCGAGGTCTCGCCGTTCTTCGTGATCGAGGCCGACGAGTACGACACCGCCTTCTTCGACAAGCGCAGCAAGTTCGTGCACTACCACGCGAAGACCGCGATCCTCAACAACCTCGAATACGACCACGCCGACATCTTCCCGGACCTGAAGGCGATCGAGACCCAGTTCCACCACCTGGTGCGCACCATGCCGGGCGTCGGCCGCGTGATCGCCAACGGCACCGAGGACGCGCTGCGCCGCGTGATCGAGCGCGGCTGCTGGAGCGAGTGCGAATGGTTCGGCAACGACCGCCGCGGCGACTGGAGCCTGACCACGCATGACAACGGCAGCTTCGACGTCGCCTTCCGCGGCGACCGCCAGGGCACCGTGCAGTGGGATCTGACCGGCGAGCACAACCGCATGAATGCGCTGGCCGCCATCGCCGCCGCCCGCCACGTCGGCGTGCCGCCGGCGCAGGCGATCGCCTCGCTGGCGAAATTCCGGAACGTGAAGCGCCGCATGGAGCTGCGCGGCACCGCCAACGGCGTGGCCGTCTACGACGACTTCGCCCATCATCCGACCGCGGTGGCGACCACCGTCGAGGGCTTGCGCAAGAAGGTCGGCGATGCCCGCATCCTCGCGGTGCTGGAGCCGCGCTCGAACACCATGAAGCTGGGCACGATGAAGGATGCGCTGCCGGGCAGCCTGGCCCATGCCGACCTGGTGTTCGGCTACGGTGCGACATCCGGCAAGGATGCGCTCGGCTGGGATCTCGGCGCGGCGCTCGCGCCGCTGGGCGACAAGGCGCGCGCCTTCGACGACCTCGGCCAGCTGGTCGAGGCGATCCGCGCCGCCGCGCGCCCGGGCGACCATGTTCTCGTCATGAGCAACGGCGGCTTCGGCGGCGTGCACCAGAAGCTCCTCGATGCGCTGGCGGCCGATGCCGGCCCGGCCTGACGCATGGCCACCATCCTCTACCTGCACGGGTTCCGGTCCTCGCCGCTGTCGTTCAAGGCGCGCCTGACCGGCGATCGGGTCAGGGAGCTCGGCTGGGACGGGCGCTTTCTCTGCCCGCAACTGCCGCCGTCGCCGCGCGAAGCGATCGCGCTGGCGGAGCGCCTGGTCGCCGGCGTGCCGGCCGATGAATTGGCGCTCGTCGGTTCCTCGCTGGGCGGCTTCTATGCGACCTGGCTGGCCGAGCGACTCGGCTGCCGCGCCGTGCTGCTGAACCCGGCCGTCAAGCCGCCGCGCGACCTCGAGAAATACGTCGGCGTCCAGACCGCCTGGCATTCGGATGCCACCTTCGAATTCCGGCGCGAATACATCGATGAACTGAAGGCGCTGGCGGTGCCGGCGATCACGCGGCCCGAACGGTATTTCCTGGTCGCCGCCACCGGCGACGAGGTGCTCGACTGGCGCGAGATGGTGGCGCACTACCCGGGCGCGCGCCATTGCGTGATCGAGGGCAGCGATCATGGCATCGCGGAGTACGCGGACTACGTCGACGCGGTGCTCGGCTTCTGCGGCGTGCCGGTCGCGGAACGGCTGGCATGAACATGGCCGCCTTCCCCGGCCCGGCCCCGCGCCGCGCGACGCATCATGCGCACTGGCACGCGCATGCCAATGGCGTGCGCCCCGATGCCGCCATGCGCGACTGGCTGACCGACCGCATGTCGCTGACGAAGAAGCTGACCGCGCGCAGCGGCAGCTTCCGCGTCAGGAAGCTGCGCCAGGGCCGCGGCATGTGCCTCGACGACGAGTATGCGCTGGTGGGTCTCGCCCGACGTGCGCCGGTGCAGGAGCGCGAGGTACTGCTGCAATGCGACGGCGTGCCGGTGGTGTATGCCCACACCATCGTGCCGCTGTCGGCGACCACCTCGGACTGGCCGTTCTTCGGCTCGCTCGGCGAGCGCTCGCTCGGCACCACGCTGTTCGGCGACCCGCGCGTGGTGCGCGGCCGGCTGCAGTATGCGCGCCTGTTCGCCGAGCATCCGCTGGCGCGTCGCGCCGCCGCGGCGCTCGGCGTGGCGGCGCTGCCGTGGCCGCTGTATGCGCGCCGCTGCCTCTACCGGCGCCGGCGCGGCCTGCTGCTGGTGACCGAGGTCTTCCTTCCCGCGATCGCCGGCGTGCGATCGCCTGCCGCGGCCACCGCCGCGGCACACCCGGCGGGCGCGATGCCGTCCGCCGCGGCCGTGCCGGTAGCGGCGGCGGCCTGAACAACGATAAAGGCAACGATGAACCTGTTTTTCGAAGAGTCCGGAGATTTCAAGGCGGGCAGCGTTCTGCAGCAGCAGGGCGAGGCCTGGCAGGTCGAACTGCCCACCGGCAAGCGCACCAAGGTCAAGTCGCGCGACGTGATGCTGCAGTTCGCCGCGCCGGCGCCGGCCGAACTGCTGGCCGAGGCGCAGAAGGCCGCGGCCGAGATCGACATCGACTTCCTGTGGGAAGTCGCCGGCACCGAGGAATTCGGCTTCGCCGAGCTCGGCGCCGAATACTTCGGCCACGCGCCGCAACCGGTGGAAGCCGCGGGCCTGCTGCTGCGCCTGCATTCCTCGCCGATGTATTTCTACAAGAAGGGCAAGGGCCGCTACAAGGCCGCGCCCGAGGAGTCGCTCAAGGCCGCGCTGGCGGGCATCGAGAAGAAGAAGCAGCAGGCCGCCATCCAGGCGCAGTATGTCGAGGAACTGAAGGCCGGCCGCCTGCCCGAGGCGATGAAGCCGCACGCGCTGCAGCTGCTGTTCCGGCCGGACAAGAACAGCATCGAATACAAGGCGCTCGATGCCGCCGCCAACGAACTCCAGACCTCGCCGCAGCGCCTGATGCTGGCGGTCGGCGGCATCGCCTCGCCGAAGGACCTGCATTTCTCGAAATTCCTCCACGAGTTCTTCCCGCGCGGGACCGGCTTCCCGCAGATCGCGGTGCCGCCGGTGCCTGAGCTGCCGGTCGCCGACGTGCAGGCATTCTCGATCGACGACGTCACCACCACCGAGATCGACGACGCCTTCTCGGTCAAGGAAGTCGACGACGGCCGTCTGCGCATCGGCATCCACATCGCCGCGCCGGGCCTGGGCATCAAGCGCGGCGACGCGATCGACGCGATCGCGCGCCAGCGGCTGTCGACCGTCTACATGCCGGGCGACAAGATCACGATGCTGCCCGACGCCCTGGTCGATGCGTTCACGCTGGCCGAGGGCAAGACCTGCCCGGCGCTGTCGCTGTACGCGGTCGTCGATCCGGCCACCTGGACCGTGGTCGCCACCGAGACGAAGGCCGAGGCCGTTCCCATCGCCGCCAACCTGCGCCACAACACGCTCGACGAACTGGTCACCGAGGAGAACCTGGCGGCCGGCGCCGGCGAGTATCCGCACAAGCGCGAGATCGCCTGGCTGTGGCAATGGGCCCAGGTGCTCGAGAAGGGCCGCATGGCGAAGCGCGAAGCCTTCGGCCTCAAGCCCGAGCAGACCAACCGCGTCGATTTCAATTTCTATGTCGAGGACGACGTCGTCACCATCGTGCGCAGGAAACGCGGCGCGCCGCTGGACAAGATCGTCGCCGAGCTGATGATCTTCGCCAACAGCACCTGGGGCAAGCTGATGCACGACTGCGGCGTGCCCGGCATCTACCGCACCCAGGGGGCGGGCGGCGGCTGGAACCAGCGCATGCAGGTGCGCATGCTGACCCACGCCGCGCCGCACCAGGGCCTCGGTGTCGACCAGTACGCCTGGAGCACCTCGCCGCTGCGCCGCTACACCGACCTGGTCAACCAGTGGCAGATCCTCGCCTGCGCCGAGCGCGGCGTGATGGCCCCGCTGGCGGCGCCGTTCAAGCCCAAGGACGCCGACCTGTTCGGCATCGTCTCGGCCTTCGATGCGGCGTATACCGGCTACGCCGATTTCCAGTCCGGCATGGAACGCTACTGGTGCCTGCGCTGGCTGACGCAGGAGAAGGCCAAGATCGTCGAGGCCGTGGTGCTCAAGGACGAGATCGTCCGCCTGGTCGACATCCCGCTGGTGATCCGCATGCCGGGCATGCCGTCGACGCCGCGCGGCGCCCACGTCAGGCTCGACCTGGTGCGCTGGGACGAGGTCGACCTGCATGTCGAGGCACGTTTGCTCGAGGTGGCCGCCGGCGAGGTCGAGCCGGTCGAGGATCTCGAGGAGGATGTCGAGGATCCGGGCGCGATCGCCGCCGAGTCGATGGAGGAGCCGCCGGCCGATCCGGTGGCCGCCATGGTCGGCGAGGCAGCGGCGGCCGGCGAGCCGGGCGTTGCGTCCACCGATGTTGTATCCCATATCGCACCGGCGCAAAGTTAGCCGAAACATGGCTGGGGGAGGGCGGCCTTGGCGTAAAATGCTCTCCTTCAACCACCGCCTGCGACCATCGTCCGATTCACGCGTGAAGTTCCTGACGCAAGACCGCACCCTGTCGATCGCCGTTGCCATTTCGATTACGGCGCACGCCGCTCTCCTGGCGGTGCGGTTCGCTGCCCCCGACGCATTCCGTTTCCGCCCGGCGGATCCCGGTCTCGAAGTCATCCTCGTCAATGCCAAGCATGACCGCCGCCCGGTCAATGCCGAGGCGCTGGCGCAGGCCAACCTCGACGGCGGCGGCAATGCCGATGCCGGCCGCGCGAAATCGCCGCTGCCCAACATGGGCCGGGCCGAGGATGGCGAGAGCGTCAAGCTGGCGCGCCAGCGCGTCGAGGAACTGGAAGAGCTGCAGCGCCGCCTGATGTCCCAGATGACGAAGGACAAGCCGTTCACCGCACCCAGGACGAGCGATGTGGACCGCGAGCGCGAGCTGCCGCGCGACGGCGTCGACGCCACCGAAAGCATGCGCGAACTTGCCCGCCGCGAAGCCGAGATCGCCAAGAATTTCGAGGATTACAACAAGCGCCCGAGGAAGACGCAGATCACGCCGAGCACGCGCGAGGTCGGCTACGCGATGTACTACAAGGCGCTGCAGGAGCGCATCGAGAAGGTCGGTACGCTCAACTTCCCGCAGCACAACGGCAAGAAGCTGTACGGCGAGCTGGTGGTCTACATCCCGATCTTCCAGGACGGCACCATCTACGAGCGCGAAGGCGGTCCGCGCGTCGAGCGCAGCTCCGGCAACGGCAACCTCGACCGCGCCGCGCTGAACATCGTGCGCCGCTCGGCGCCGTTCGGCCGCTTCCCGTCCAACATGCGTTCCACGGACAAGGACGACGTGTGGGAAGTCATCACCCGCTTCCGCTTCACGCGCGAGGAAGCGCTCGAGGCCACGCTGGGCGGGAGCGGCCATTGAGCGCGTCGCTGCAGATCGACCGCTACGCGGTGATCGGCAATCCGATCGCCCACAGCAAGTCGCCCGAGATCCATGCGCGCTTCGCCGCGCAGACCGGCGAGCTCCTGGCTTATGAACGCCTGCTGGCGCCGCTCGACGGCTTCGCCGCCGCGGTGCGCGACTTCATCGCGACGGGCGGACGCGGCGCCAATGTCACGGTGCCGTTCAAGCTCGAAGCCTTCGAGCTGGCCGACACCCTGAGCGAGCGTGCCCGCGCGGCCGGCGCCGTCAACACGCTGTCCTTCGCGGACGGCCGCATCGCGGGAGACAACACCGACGGTGTCGGACTCGTGACCGACATCGTGCGCAATGCGGGCGTCGCGCTGGCCGGGCGCCGCATCCTGCTGCTGGGCGCCGGCGGCGCCTCGCGCGGGGTGCTGCTGCCGCTGCTGCAGGAATCGCCGCGCGAGATCGTCGTCGCCAACCGTACCGCGACGCGTGCCGCGGAGCTGGCGCAGCGCTTCGCCGCGCACGGCACGGTCGATGGCTGCGGCTTCGACGGCATTCGCGGGAAATTCGATGTCGTGATCAACGGCACCTCGGCCAGCCTGTCGGCGGAACTGCCGCCGCTGCCGGCCGGCGTGTTCGCGCCCGGCGGGCTGGCCTACGACATGATGTACGGTGCGCAGCCGACGGTGTTCATGATGTTCGCCGCGCGGCAGGGGGCGACCACGCGCGACGGCCTGGGCATGCTGGTGGAACAGGCCGCCGAAGCCTTCGCCGTCTGGCGCGGCGTGCGGCCCGATACCGGACCGGTGCTGGCGGCCATGCGGGAGGCATTGCGGTAAGATGGCGCCGCCGGCCGCCGCGCCAGCATGCGGCACCGGCAGCGGGAGCCCGCGGGGATGGCGGGCCAGGGGAGGATCAACATGAAAAAGAAGAATCGCAGGCTGTGGCCGTGGTTGCTGGCCGCACCGTTCATCGTGGTGCTGGCGATCCAGCTGTATTTCTTCGTCCACGTCCTGTGGTGGAACTGGGTCAATCCGTCGTCCACCAGCTTCATGCGCCAGCAGCTCGAGTCGCTGCAGGAAAAGAACCCCAAGGCCCAGCTCAAGCACAAGTGGGTGCCGTACGACCGCATCTCCAAGCATCTGAAGCGCGCCATCATCGCGTCCGAGGATTCGAATTTCTCCGAGCACGAGGGCGTCGACTGGGAAGCCCTGCAGCGCGCCTACGAAAAGAACACGAAGAAGGGCAAGATCGTCCGCGGCGGCTCCACCATCACCCAGCAGCTGGCCAAGAACCTGTTCCTGTCCGGCGAGCGCAGCTACCTGCGCAAGGGCCAGGAGCTGATCATCGCCTTCATGATCGAGGCGGTGATGGACAAGGAACGCATCTTCGAGATCTATCTCAACGTCGTGGAATGGGGTGTCGGCGTGTTCGGCGCCGAGGCCGCGGCCCAGCATTACTACGGCACGTCGGCGGCCAATCTCGGACCGGCGCAGGCCGCGCGCCTGGCGGTGATGCTGCCCAATCCACGCTTCTTCGACAAGCACCGCGGCTCCGGCTACCTGGCCATGCGCACCAATGTCATCCTGCGCCGCATGGGCGCGGCGGAACTGCCCTGAACCCGACCTCATCCAAGGAGAACGCCATGCGCCACCAGCGCGGAATCAGCCTCGTCGCCACGGCCGTCGTCATCGGCCTGATCGCCTTCGTGCTCGTGCTCGGCCTCGTGTCGATGCGCCAGGACCGCAACCTGTTCGGCGAGCTGCTCGGTTCGGTGAAGAAATCCGAGCTCGGCCGGCAGGTGCAGAATGCCGGTGCGGCGACCGCCGTCACGCCCGGCGCCGCTGCGCAGGGGCCGATCCGCAAGTGCGTCATCGACGGCCAGACGGTGTATTCGAACGTCGACTGCAAGGAAGGCCACGTGGTGAAGGTGCAGGACACGGCCGGTTTCGAGGCGCCGAAGGCGCCGCCGCCGCCCGAAGCATCGCCGAAGACGATGCAGGACAAGGCGATCGAGGCCGCCACGCGCTGAATGCGCCAGGCTTGACGTAGGCCGGCCACGACGCCGCCCTCCCGGCTTGCCTCGCCATGGCGATGTCAGTACACTTGCGCTGTTTTCATTCTCCGGAGACCCGTCTTGGGTAGTCCCAGTACAAGTCACAGTCCGTCGCGAGACGGCATGACGGCGAGATAACGCTCATCCGGTCTTCCGATCAGCGCCTCTCGCCGTCGTTTGGCGGGCGGCGCGCCCCGGTCCAGGGTCCTGGCCGCGCTCCCCAATGGTTCAATCGCCTGCAACGCCATGCAGGACAACCGCATGCTCCCGGTCGCTTCCGTGCGACCGTGCGGGGCGCGGCAAAGGAAGCGCATGATCAATGTTTTCGTATTGCAGAACGGCCGCCTGAGCCAGGTCAACATCGAGTCGCGGGAAGACCTGGTCCGCACGACGCCGGTCTGGGTCGACCTGACCGATCCGAACGACGAGGAGCGCGGCTGGGTCAAGAGCATCTACGGCGTCACGCTCCCGGACGAGGACGACGTCAAGGACATCGAGGCGTCCGCGCGTTACTACGAAGCCGAGAACGGCGACCTGCACCTGCGCACCGACTTCCTGCTCGAAGAGGAAGACGGCCCGTCGCGCACCGTCACCGTGGCCTTCATCCTGACCGGCAACCTGCTGTTCACCGTGCACACGGAAGACCTGCCGGTGTTCCGCCTGGTGCGCATGCGCGCGCGCTCGCGCCCCGGTTCGATCGCCGACTACAAGGACGTGCTGCTCGACCTGTACGCCACCGACGCCGAGTATTCCGCGGATGCGCTGGAAGGCATCTACCAGAGCCTGGAAGAGGTTTCGCGCCGCGTGCTGCAGAAGCAGCTGACCGACCAGGACGCCGCCGAGGTGCTGAACGCCATCGCCCAGGAGGAAGACCTGAACGGCCGCATCCGCCGCAACATGATGGACACGCGCCGCGCGGTCAGCTTCCTGATGCGCGGCCGCCTGCTCAATGCCGACCAGTTCGAGGAAGCGCGCCAGATCCTGCGCGACATCGAATCGCTCGACGGCCACACCGCCTTCCTGTTCGACAAGATCAACTTCCTGATGGACGCCACCGTCGGCTTCATCAACATCAACCAGAACAAGATCATCAAGATCTTCTCGGTGGCCTCGGTCGCCTTCCTGCCGCCGACGCTGATCGCTTCGATCTACGGCATGAACTTCCGCATCCTGCCGGAGCTGAACTGGGAGCTCGGCTATCCGTTCGCGCTCGGCCTGATGGTGGCCAGCGCGATCGCGCCGTTCTGGTATTTCCGCAAGCGCGGCTGGCTGCATTCCTGAGCCGGCGGCTCGCCGCCGCGCGAGCAAGGAACAACGGCGCCACGGTTTCCCGTGGCGCCGTTGTTCATGGCAGGTTGAAGTGGCTCAGCCGATCTTGGCGAACGCGCGGCGCGCCGCCGCGACGGTCTCGCCGATGACGGCGTCGTCATGCCGGGCCGAGACGAAGCCCGCCTCGAAGGCCGACGGCGCCAGGTAGACGCCCTCGTCGAGCATCGCGTGGAAGAAGGCATTGAACTTCGCCTTGTCGCATTCCATCATCGCGGCATAGGTCTTCGGCAGGTCCTTGGCGAAATAGAGGCCGAACATGCCGCCGACGGAATCGGCGCAGAAGGTGGCGCCCGCATCCTTCGCCGCGCCGGCCAGGCCCTCGGCCAGCTTGGCAGTCTGCGCCGACAGGTTCTCGTAGAAGCCGGGCTGCTGGATGATCTTCAGCGTGGCCATGCCGGCCGCCACCGAGACGGGGTTGCCCGACAGCGTGCCGGCCTGGTAGACCGGACCGAGCGGGGCGAGGAACTTCATCAGGTCGCGGCGGCCACCGAAGGCCGCGACCGGCATGCCGCCGCCGATCACCTTGCCCAGCACGGTCAGGTCCGGCTGGATGCCGTACAGCGCCTGGGCGCCGCCGAGCGCGACGCGGAAGCCGCACATCACCTCGTCGAAGATCAGCACCGAGCCGTGCCGGGTGCACAGGCGGCGCATGGTCTCGAGGAATTCCTTCGTCGCGGGCAGCAGGTTCATGTTGCCGGCGACCGGCTCCACGATCACGCAGGCGATGCGGTCGGCCATCGTCGCGAACACTTCTTCCAGTTGCGCGCAGTCGTTGTAGTCGAGCACCAGCGTGTGTTTCGCGAAATCTTCCGGCACGCCGGCCGAGGTCGGGTTGCCGAAGGTGAGCAGGCCGCTGCCGGCCTTCACCAGCAGGGAATCGGCGTGGCCGTGGTAGCAGCCTTCGAACTTGACGATGGTGTCGCGGCCGGTCGCGCCGCGCGCCAGGCGCAGCGCGCTCATCGCCGCCTCGGTGCCGGACGACACCAGGCGCACCTGCTCGATCGACGGCACCAGGCGGCAGATCTCCTCGGCCATCTCGATCTCGGCTTCGGTCGGCGCGCCGAACGACAGGCCGCGCGACGCGGCATCCTGCACCGCGCGGATCACGTCCGGATGCGCATGGCCGACGATGGCCGGTCCCCAGGAACCGATGTAGTCGATGTAGCGCTTGCCGTCGGCATCCCAGAAATACGGGCCTTCGGCGCGGGTGATGAAGCGCGGCGTGCCGCCGACGGAGCGGAAGGCGCGCACCGGCGAATTGACGCCGCCGGGCGTGCTGTTCTGGGCGCGGGAAAACAGGATGTCGTTCTTGGATGTCATGGGGATCCTGGCAAATCGGAGAAAAACGGAAGGCGTTATTGCTGCGGGCCGTTCTCGGGCTCGCGTGCCCAGAAGTAGCGGTCCGGCACCAGCTTGCCCATGCCGATGCGCTGGGCATTGAGCAGGGCGGCGACGGCGAATTCCTGCGCCTCGACCACGGCTTCGGGCACGTCCAGGCCGTTGGCCAGCAAGGCGGCGATGGTGGCCGACAGCGTCGTGCCGGCGCCGGCGAAGGAGCCGGCCACGCGCTGCCAGTTGTCCTGGCGCACGATGCCGTTCTCGTCGAACAGGGTGTTGGCGACATCGTGCACGTCGGTCGGCGTGCCGGTGACGAACACGTATTCGCAGCCGAATTCGATCAGGCGCGCGGCATCGGCCTCCAGCAGGTCGTCGCCGGAGATGTCGCGCCAGGTTTCCGCCAGACGGGCGATCTCGACGGTGGAGGCCAGCAGCAGCGTGGTCTGCGGTATCAGCAGCTCGCGCATGGCGACCAGCAGGTCCTCGCTCTCGGGGCCGGCATCCGGCAGGGCGGACAGGAAGGGATCGAGGATGAGCGGCACGTCCGGATAGTCGGACATGATCTCGGCGATGACGGTGACGTTCTCGATGCTGCCCGGATGGCCGATCTTGAAAGCGCCCACTTCCATGTCCTCCAGCAGCACGCGGGCCTGGTCGGCCACCCAGTCGGCCTCGACCGGCTGAACATCCTCGACACGGGCGGTATCGCCGATCAGGAGGGAAGTGAGGACCGAGACGCCGTGGCAGCCCATGGCCGCGAAGCAGGCGAGGTCCGCCTGGATGCCGGTCGCGCCGACGGGGTCGGACGGGCCGAAGGTGAGGACCAGGGGAGAGGTTTGGTTTTGCACAGCCGGTGGATTAAGATATGCGACTTTGCATTTTACATTGAGGACTGTCGGCCGTGAGCACGAATGAAACAACTCAGGAATTGAAGACGTGGATGTGCCTGATCTGCGGTTGGGTGTACGACGAGGCAGCCGGCCTGCCGGACGAGGGCATTGCCCCGGGCACGCGCTGGGAAGACGTGCCGATGAACTGGACCTGCCCGGAGTGCGGCGCCCGCAAGGAAGACTTCGAGATGGTCGCGATTTAACAAAAATTACACAGACCTTCGGCAACGATTGCGATTCCGCAAACTATCCATCGATTGAGTGTGCGGTATTCGAATTTGATTCGGGGAAGTTGTTCTAAAGCATCTTGCTTTTTGTTACAGTTGCGCCGTATATTGGTCTGAGTGGAGAGAGATGACGTCATGACAACATCACCAGATGGTGCAGCACTGAAAATCATGGTGATCGACGACAGCAGTACCATTCGACGATCGGCAGAAATTTTTCTCGGGCAGGCGGGTTACCAGGTCGTTCTCGCGGACGACGGTTTCGACGCGCTCGCGAAAATGAACGATCATCGGCCGGCACTGATTTTCTGCGACATCCTCATGCCGCGTCTCGATGGCTACCAGACCTGCGCGCTCATCAAGAAAAGCGCCAGGTTCCATCACACGCCGGTCATCATGCTGTCCTCCAAGGACGGTCTGTTCGACCGCGCGCGTGGCGCCATGGTCGGCTCCGACGCCTATCTCACGAAGCCCTTCACGAAGGACAGCCTCCTGAAGACGGTACGCGAATACACGGCCAAGGCCGACGCCAAATAATTACTCCAAGAAGGTTGATCAACCATGCCCATCCAGAAGATCCTGATCGTCGACGACTCGCCGACCGAACGCTATTTCCTCTCCGATATCCTGATCAAGAACGGCTTCTCCGTCTCCACCGCCGAGAACGGCGAGGAGGCGATGACCAAGATCAAGGCCGACAAGCCGCAACTGATCCTGATGGATGTCGTCATGCCGGGCCAGAACGGCTTCCAGGTGACGCGCGCCATCAGCCGCGACCCCGATACCCAGGACGTGCCGATCATCATCTGCACCAGCAAGGGCCAGGAGACCGACCGCATCTGGGGCCTGCGCCAGGGCGCCAAGGATTACATCGTCAAGCCGGTGGATCCGCAGGAGCTGCTGGCCAAGATCGCCGCCCTCGGCTGATCCGGCGCCCACAGCACGCGACCAGGCAAGGCCGTCCATGACACAGTCCACCACCGAACTCGCGACCGACAAGCCCGCGGGCGAAAGCTTCGGCCGTCCCGACCTGCTGGCACGTCGCACGCGCCTGCGCGAATTCCAGGCGCAGCTGGTCGAACGCATGCAGGCCGCGCGCGCCGGCACCCATGTCCAGGCGAACCAGCTCGGCGTGATGATCGGCCAGACGCGCTGGCTGCTCAACCTGCATGAAGCCGGCGAGATCATCTCGGTCGGCGCGATCACGCCGGTGCCGCTCACGAGGGACTGGTACCTCGGCCTGACCAACATCCGCGGCAACCTCATCTCGGTGGTCGATTTCGCCCGCTTCCAGGGCGAGGCGCCGACGCCGATCGAGAAGGAAAGCCGCGTGATCGCCTTCGCGTCGTCGCTGTCCTTCAACGGCGGCCTGCTGGTGTCGCGCGTGCTCGGCCTGCGCAACGTCGCCGACATGCAGCTCCAGCCCGGCGGCGCATCCGACAAGCCGTGGTCGGCACGGCATTACCGCGACCGCGATGCCAACCAGTGGTCCGAACTCAATCTTTCGCTCATCGTACAAGACCCCGAATTCCTGCACGTCGGACTATAAGAACAACGACGGCACCTGACTGCAATCTAGGAGAGACAGCATGGCGTTCAAATTTCCGTTCCGCTCCCGCGACGAGGAGACGGTCACCGACGCTGAGATCGTCGTCGATCAAGTGAAGACCGACGCATCCGCGGCCGACCCGGCGGCCAACACGGTGTTCGTCCAGGAGGAGTCGAACGCGCCGATGCCATCGGTGGAGCCCGTCGCCGAGACGCCCGCGCCGGCGCTGGCCGCTGACGCGGCGGCGGAACCCGCGGCGGAAACGCCCGCCGCCGCCCCCAATCCGAACGACACGCTCAATCCGAACGCGACGGTCATCGGCGACGTGCTGCAGAAGTCCGGCGACATCCGCCTGCCGATCATCGGCAAGTATCCGCTGCAGCAGCAGGTGCGTATCCTGCTGGTGGCGCTGGGCGCGTCGCTGGTGGTCGGCGGCGCGATGGTGTATTTCAACGCCAAGATCTCCGACCTTGCATCGACCCAGACGCAGATCGCCGGTGACGCGCTGATGCACTCGCAGCGTATCGGCAAGGCGGCGCCGAACGCGATTCAGGGCAACCTGGAGGCGTTCAAGCAGCTCGAGGAAAGCCGCCGCGAATTCAACCGCGACCTGAAGGTGCTGCTCGAGGGCGGCAACTACCAGGGCACCGACGTGCCGACGCCGAGCGACAAGATGGCCGCCCAGCTCAAGGATGCGCAGAAGGCCTGGTCGGGCTCGGACAAGGCGTCCGACACCATCCTCAAGCTGAAGAAGGAGCTGACCGGCTTCGGCACCACGCTGCAGAAGCTGGACTCGCTGTCGCCGACGCTGCTGGAACTGACCGAGCAGATCGCCACCATCAAGGCGCAGGGCGGCTCCCCGCGCGAGATCGCGGCGGCCGGCCAGCTGGTGATGCTGACCCAGCGCCTGGGACGTTCGGCGAACGAATTCCTGACCTCCGAGGGCGTCAACCCCGAGACGGCCTTCCTGCTGGGTAAGGACACCAACACCTTCCGCGACATCACCGAGGGCTTCCTCAACGGCAGCGAGGTGCTCCGCCTGTCCGCAACCAGGGAAAAGGATGCGCGCGAACTGCTGATCGAACTGCAGAAGGTCTTCGCCGAATACCAGACCGCCGTGCAGTCGATCCTCCAGAACCTCGAGAACTTCATCGCCGCGAAGCAATCCGAACAGCTGATCTTCACCGAGAACGAAGCGCTCAAGCAGCGCCTGACCACGCTGCAGAAGACCTATCGCGCCGAACAGGATTCGCTGACCTGGGCATTCTGGGTGATGCTCGGCTCCGCCGCGCTGGCGCTGGTCGCCTCGGCCGGCATCGCGCTGGTCCTGCTGCAGGATTCCAAGAACCGCGCCCGCGAGGCGGAACTGCGCCGCCAGGCCGCTGAAGACCAGCGCCAGCAGGCGCTGCGCCAGGAAGAGGAAGCGAAGGCCATGAACGAGCAGAATCAGGCCGCGATTCTGCGACTGATGAACGAACTGCAGGAAGTGGCGGACGGCGACCTGACGATCCAGGCGACGGTGTCGGAAGACATCACCGGTGCGATCGCCGACTCCGTGAACTACACGGTGGAAGAGCTGCGCGGCCTGGTCGGCCGCGTGACCCAGACGGCAGAGCGAGTCACTTCCGCATCGAACGAAGCGCAGAGCATCTCCAACGAACTGCTCGAGGCATCGCAGAAGCAGTCCAAGGAAATCCAGGAGACCGGCCAGGCGGTTCTCGAGATGGCGACCCAGATTACCGACGTCTCCAAGTCCGCATCCGAATCCGCCGACGTGGCGCGCCAGTCGGTGGCCGCTGCGGAAGAGGGCGCCCGCGCGGTGGAGAACGCGATCAAGGGCATGAACGAGATCCGCGAGCAGATCCAGGAAACCTCGAAGCGAATCAAGCGACTGGGCGAATCGTCCCAGGAGATCGGCGAGATCACCGAACTGATTTCCGACATTACCGAACAGACCAACGTGCTGGCGCTGAACGCGGCGATCCAGGCGGCGTCGGCGGGCGAAGCGGGCCGCGGCTTCTCGGTGGTGGCGGAAGAGGTGCAGCGGCTGGCGGAACGTTCCGCCGAAGCGACCAAGCAGATCGGCGCGCTGGTGCGCACCATTCAGACCGACACCCACGACGCGGTGGCCGCTATGGAGAAATCGACGCAGGGCGTGGTCGAGGGCGCCAAGCTGTCCGACGCGGCCGGCGCCGCACTGGCGGAGATTCGCCGCGTGTCGAACCGCCTCGCGGAACTGATTGCCGGCATCTCCTCCGAAACCGAGCGCCAGGCGACTTCCGCCAACGGCGTGGCGAAGAACATCGAGAACATCCTCACGGCGACCGAACACACCGCCCAGGGTACCCAGCAGACCGCGCAGTCGATTCGCGAACTGGCGAAGCTGGCGGAAGAGCTGAAGAGCTCGGTGTCCCGGTTCCGCGTGGCCTGATCTCCTGCACACCATGAACGCGGGCGCCTGACGACAGCGCGCCCGCGTCCCCCGAAGAATTCCGCGAGGCAGTCATGACCACCTCCACTTCGTCGCCGCAACACGCGGAGACCATCGACACCGGGCCGCTGTCCTGGGTGATGGGCGAGATCCGCGAGTCGCTGGCCCGTTCCAAGACCTCCCTGCGCGAAGCGGTGAGCCAGGATGCCGAGACGCAGTCGACCTCGCTCAAGCATGCCAAGACCTATCTGCACCAGGCGCACGGCGCACTGCAGATCGTCGACATCGACGGCATCGCCCTGATCACCGAGACGGTCGAAGACCTGTTCGAACGCATCGAATCCGGCCAGCTGGCCTTGTCCGCCGGGGTTGCGGACGCCGTCGACAATGCCTACCAGGCGCTGGTCGAGTATCTCGGCGAGCTGCTGTCCGGCGCGCGCCACCAGCCGGTGCGCCTGTTCCCCTACTATCGTGCGCTGCTCGAGGCGCGCGGTGCCGAACGCATCCATCCGGCCGACCTGTTCTTTCCCAACCTGTCGGTGCGCGTCAGCCTGCCGCCGGGTGCGGTCGATCCGAATGTCCAGCCCGACTATGTCATGCTGCGCAAGCGCTTCGAGCGCGCGCTGCTGCCGTTCCTGAAGAACGCCGGCGATCCGGCGTCGGCCGGCGCCATGCGCGACATCGTCGGCGAGATCGAGGCGCTGCAGTCGAATGCCCAGGCCCGCAGCTTCTGGTGGGTGATGCACGGATTCGCGGAGGCGGTCGCTTCCGGCAGCGTGCCCAACGAGATCTACATCAAGCAGCTGTTCGCACGGATCAACCTGCAGCTGCGCCGCCTGTCGGAAGGCTCAGCCGGCATCGCCGAGCGTCTGCTGCGCGACGCCCTGTTCTTCATCGCGCGTGCCGAGAATCCGTCGCCGCGCATCCTGAAGATCCAGTCCGCCTATCAGATCGGCGGCGCCGTGCCGGCCGATTACGACCGCAAGCGCTATGGCCAGGTCGACGTCGAGGCACTGGCGCAGGCCAAGGACAGGCTGTCCCAGGCCAAGAACGCCTGGAACCGCATCGCCGCGGGCGAAGCCACCGCCGCCGATGCCTTCGAGCAGGAGATGATGGCGCTGGCCCAGGCCTGCGCGAAGCTCGATTCCGCCGCGCTGACCAAGCTGCTGCGCGAACTGAACGGGATCGCCCGCCATGCGGCGCGCGCCAACCCGGGCGATGCGATCGGCCTGGAGATCGCCACCAGCCTGCTGTTCGTCGAGAACGCGCTGACCAACATCGCCCAGCTGCCGGAAGATTTCACCGCGCGCGCCGAGGCGATGACGGCGCGCCTGCTGTCGATCGTCGCCGGCGAGCGCCCGAGCGAATCGGCCCCGTGGCTCGACGACATGTCGCGCCAGGCGCAGGAGCGCCAGACCGTCGGTGCCCTGGCTGCCGAGATGCAGACCAGCCTGCGCCAGGTCGAGAAGACGCTCGACGAGTATTTCAACGATCCGTCGCAGCGCGCCGCGCTCGACCAGATCGTGCCGGTGCTGCACCAGATCGAGGGCGCGCTCGCCGTGCTCGACCAGGAGGACGCCGTGCGTGCCGTGCGCCACGTGCAGCAGGCCATCGCCGGCTTTGCCGCCAGCGAGGAGACGCCGTCGCGCGATGCCTTCCAGCATGTGGCGCGCAATGTCGGCGCGCTCAGCTTCTTCATTGAAACCCTGCAGGTCAATCCGGACGGCGCGCGTTCGCGCTTCCTGTTCGACGAGCAGGAGGGCGTTTTCCATGCCCGCCTGATCGAAAAGAAGCCGGACGGCGGCACGACCACCGAGATCGAGCTCGACCATGCCGACCTGCCGGTGCTGTCCGTGCCGGCCACGACCCTGCCTGCCGCCGAGGCGCCGGCCGATCCGCTGCCGGAAGTGCCGCTGCCGACCGTCGAGGAAGAGCTGGCGCTGCATCAGCAGAAGTCGGCCGAACTGGCGGTGTCGCTGTCGATCGAGCCGAACAATCCCGCATTGCAGGAACAGCTCAAGGAATCGCTCGAGAAGGTGCGCATGGAAGCGCGCCTGGTCGACAATCCGGAGGCCGGCGACCGCGCCCGCGCCGCCATCGACCTGCTGGAGCAGGCCGATTTCGCCCACGCCCAGAAGGCGCTGGCGGACATCATCACCGCCACCGTGCCGGCGCAGCCGGTCGCACCGGTGCCGGTCGCGCCGACGCCGCCCGTGCCGACCAGCGACGAGGCCATCGACGCCGAGCTGCTCGAGATCTTCCTGCTGGAAGCCGAGGAAGTGCTCGGCTGCGTGCGCGACACGCTGCCGAAATCGCGTGCCGAACCCTACAACCAGGATCACATGACGACGCTGCGGCGTTCCTTCCACACGCTCAAGGGCAGCAGCCGCATGGTGGGCCTGGGCGTGTTCGGCGAGGCCGCATGGGGTATCGAGCAGGTGCTCAACGTGCGCCTCTCGGAAACCAGGCCGGGCGATGCCGACCTGTATGCGCTGATCGAGAAGGCCGCCGACGAGCTCGCCGCCTGGGTTGCCGACCTGCAGGCCAGCGGCCGCTCCGACCGCACGTCGGCCGCGCTGGCGGCCGCCGCCGAGCGCGTCAAGGGCGGCGGACCGTTCGTCTGGGAAGACGCCGCGCCGGCCGCTGTCGAATCGCCCGCGGCAGCACCGGACGGGGGCGAGGCCGAACCTGCCGCGCCGGCACCCGAGCTGCCGGCAGCCGCGGCGCCTGCCGACGAATTGCAAGACCCGCCCGGCATCGCCGCGCCGGCCGACATGCGGGCCGAAGCGCACGAGGCCGCAGCGCCGCTGCCGGATCTGGACCTGACGCTCGACGACGGCCTCGACCTGCCGGCGGCCTTGCCCGAGGTCACCGAATCCGAACTGAGCGCGGACGACTTCGCCTTCCTGCAGGACGGCACCGCGCCGCGCGAGGCGGCGCCGCCGGCGTCCGCCGACGCGGCAGACGCCTTGCCGCCGCTGCCGGAACTCGAACTGGGCGACATCGTCGACGCGCCGGCGCTGGACATGTCCGCCGACGCGCTCTCCCTCCATGAGGAATCGCCCGCCACGCCGGCCGACGACGTGCCGGCCGCGAGCGCATCCGATGCCGACACGGCCGGCGCCGAATCGCTGGACAGCGCGTCCGCGCCGCCTGAAGTCGCCCTGGTCGCCGAGATCATCGATTTCCCCGGCCTGCAGCCGGCCCAGCCCGCGCGCGACGATGGCGTGCGCCAGATCGGCGACATCACCATCAGCGTGCCGCTGCACAACATCTACCTGGCCGAGACCGATGAACTGGTGCGCGTGCTGTCGCAGGACATCAGCGAATGGCGTCACGAGCCGGAACGCGTGGTCCGCACCCAGGCCGTGCATGCCGCCCATTCGCTGGCCGGCAGCTCGGCCACCGTCGGCTTCCAGGCGCTTCAGGAAATCGCCCATGCGCTTGAAATGGTGCTGCAATTCCTGTCGCGCCGCCCGGTCCGGCTGGAAGCCGCCGAGTTCGACCTGATGGACCACGCGGTCGATCGCTTCCGCTTCATGCTGCAGATGTTCGCGCTCGGCGAAATGCCGGACCGCGAGCCGATCCAGGTGCACCTGCTCGAAGGCCTGCTGCGCGCGGTGGAGCAGCGCGCCGATGCCGCGCTGGCCGGGCATGATGCGCCGGCGAGCGCGGAGGTCGCGCCGTTGGCTTTGCCGGCAGAGCCGGCCGACGAGGTGGTCGCGCCGGTCGATGAACCGGCCCCAGCCGAACCGGCGCCCGTGGCCGACGCGGTGGAACTGCCCGCCGACTTCGCCGCCGAGCTGGCGGCCATCGATGCGCCGTCTGATGCCGTCGCAACGCCGGCCGCGACCGATGCCTCCGCCGTGGAAGAATCGGCCGACGCCGCCGCGGCGATCGCATCGCCCGACGCGGGAGACGCGCTGCAGCCGCTTGCCGAGGAAACCCACGCCGTCGAGGCCCGCGTGCTCGACCTGACTGCGGAACTCGCGCGCCTGGCCGAAGCCGCCGCCGATACGTCCGACGCCGCGCCGGTGGAAGCCGCGCCCGCCATCGACGATATCGCCCCCGACCTGACGGCCGAAACGCTACCCGACCGGGTTGCGCCCGCCGAAGCCGCACCGGCCGATGCCGGCGCCATCGACGCCGTCACGGCGGATGCGCCGGCCACCATCGACGCCATCGATGCCGCGGCAGCCGCCGACGACGCGCTTGCACAGGCCGACGCCGGCCAGGCACACCTGGTCGCCGCCACGATGCCGACCGCCACCGTCGCCACCGCGGACCACGATGCGGTTGCCGAGGCTGCCGTGGTGCTCAAGGACGAGCTCGACGCCGACCTGCTGCCCGTGTTCCTCGAAGAGGGACGCGACATGATGCCGCAGATCGGCGGCGCCCTGCGCGACTGGCAGCAGAAGCCCGGCGACCGCAATCCGCCGCAAAGCCTGCTGCGCCTGCTGCACACCGTCAAGGGCAGCGCCCGCATGGCAGGCGCGATGGCGCTCGGCCAGCACCTGCACGAGATGGAAACGCGCATCGAGCAGCTGATGCTGATCGGCGCGCCTTCCCCGCAATCGCTCGACGACCTGCTTGGCCGCTACGACGTCGCGCAGCACATGTTCGAGCTGCTGCAGAATCCCGATGCCGCCAGGCTCGCGGCTGCCCTGGCCGCGGCGACGCCCGCCGAGCCGGCGCCGATCGAGCGCATGGAGGAGGCCGCCGTCGCCGAAGCGGAATCCGCGCCGGCGCAGCCGAAGTCCGCCCCGGTCGAGGTACCCGCGCTGGTGCCGAACCTGCAGGCGCGCTTCACGGCGCCCGCCGCGCCGGCCGCCGCCGCGCCCGCGCAGGTGCAGGGCGCCGCCGCGCCGCTGGTGCGCGTGCGCGCCGACCTGCTCGACCGCCTGGTCAACCAGGCCGGTGAAGTGTCGATCGCCCGCTCCAAGCTGGAAACGGAAGTCGGCAGCCTGCGCCAGTCGCTGTCGGAGCTGAACGAAAACGTGGCCCGCCTGCGCGACCAGCTGCGCGAGCTCGAGATGCAGGCCGAATCGCAGATCACCTCGCGCATGGCGCAGTCGAGCCACGAGTTCGATCCGCTGGAGTTCGACCGCTTCACGCGCCTGCAGGAACTGACCCGCATGATGGCCGAGAGCGTCAACGACGTCGGCTCGGTGCAGGGCACGCTGCTGCGCACGATCGACAGCGCCTCGACCGACCTGAGCACGCAGGCGCGCCTGACGCGCGAACTGCAGCAGGACCTGATGCGGGTGCGCATGGTGCAGTTCGCCAGCATCTCCGAGCGCCTCTATCGCGTGACGCGCCAGGCCGCGAAGGAAACCAACAAGCGCGTCAACCTCGACATCCGCGGCAGCGCGGTGGAGATCGACCGTGGCGTGCTGGAGAAAATGGTCGGTCCGTTCGAGCACCTGCTGCGCAATGCCATCGCCCACGGCATCGAGTCGCGCGAGCAGCGCGCGGCCGCCGGCAAGAGCGAGATCGGCGAGCTGCTGGTCGAGATCCGCCAGGAAGGCAACGAGGTCGTGATCCATTTCGCCGACGACGGCCAGGGCATCGACCTGGACCGCGTGCGTGCCAAGGCGAAAGCGGTCGGCCTGCTCGGCGACGACGGCGAGCTGTCCGATGCCGAGGTCACCGACCTGATCTTCCACCCCGGTTTCTCGACCGCGAACGAAGTGACGGAACTGGCCGGCCGCGGCGTCGGCATGGACGTGGTGCGCTCGGAAGCGGCTGCCCTCGGCGGCCGCGTGTCGACCTGGTCCGAACCGGGCAAGGGCGCGCGCTTCACCATCCATCTGCCGCTGACGCTGGCGGTGACCCAGGTGGTCCTGCTGACCACCGGAGGCAAGACCTATGCGGTGCCGTCGGTGCTGGTCGAACAGGTGCAGCAGCTGAAGATCCACGCGCTGACCGCCGCCTACAACGACGGCGCGGTGATGTGGCTCGGCCAGCGGGTGCCGCTGCATTACCTGTCGGCGCTGCTCGGCGATTCGAACGCCACGCCGGTGACGCAGCAGTATTCGCCGATCATCATCCTCAAGAGCGGTACCGACCGCGTCGCCGTGCACGTCGACGAAGTGATCGGCAACCGCGAGGTGGTGGTCAAGAACATCGGTCCGCAGCTGGCCCGCATGATCGGCGTGGCCGGCGCGACGGTGCTCGGTTCGGGCGACATCGTGCTGATCCTCAACCCGGTGCCGCTGGCCCAGCGCATGGCCCACGACCATGCGCGCGCGCCGCGCCTTGCCGCGACCGATGCGCCGTCCCGGCAGATGGGCGCGGTGGCCGAGCTGCCGCCGGTGTCGGGCGGCTCGGAGCCGGTGCAGGGCCTGCGCAGCCAGCGCATCGTGATGGTGGTCGACGACTCGCTCACGGTGCGCCGCGTGACCCAGCGCCTGCTGGTGCGCGAGGGCTTCCAGGTGGTGCTGGCCAAGGACGGCGTCGATGCGCTGGAGCACCTGCAATCGATCACGCCGGACGTGATGCTGGTGGACATCGAGATGCCGCGCATGGACGGTTTCGACCTGACCCGCAACGTCCGCAGCGACGAGCGCACGCGCCACATCCCGATCATCATGATCACCTCGCGCACGGCGGAGAAACACCGCAATTACGCCCTCGAGCTCGGCGTCAACGAATACCTGGGCAAGCCCTACCAGGAAGACGTGCTGCTCAGGCTGATCGCCGGCTTCGTGCAGAAGGAGGCGCCGGTGGCGTGATGCCGGGAAGGCCGTCGAAGAATTGGAAAGGCCCGCGCTGCGCGGGCCTTTTCATTTGCGGCGGGAACGGGAAGTTCCCCTTCCCGATGCGCTGGCGCGTAGCATTCCCTCCCCCTGGCAGGGGGAGGGGTAGGGTGGGGGTGGTGCGTCTGAACTGGCACATGCGTTGATTGAAGCGCACTACCCCCATCCCGACCTTCGCCCCTGAAAGGGAGGAAGGAGCCGTTCAGGGCAGCTTGACGCGTCGCCGGATGCACCCCCGCGACGGCGGCTCCGCCTACTGCCGCTTCACCACCGCATACCGCTCCAGCGTCCGCTGGCGCGCGGCCTCGTGCTCGACCACCGGCAGCGGATAGTCGCTCCCCAGCTTCACGCCGGCCGCCTGTAGCGACAGCGGCGCCGCCTTCCACGGGGCATGAATTTCCTTGTCCGACAGGCCGGCCAATTGCGGCAGGTAGCGCCGGATGAACTTGCCGGCCGCATCGAATTTTTCCGACTGCGTGACCGGATTGAAGATGCGGAAGTACGGCTGCGCATCGCAGCCGCTGGACGCGGCCCATTGCCAGCCGCCATTGTTGGCGGCCAGGTCGTAGTCGTTGAGCTTTTCCGCGAAATAGCGTTCGCCGCGGCGCCAGTCGATGCCGAGGTCCTTGACCAGGAAGCTGGCCGTCACCATGCGCAGCCGGTTGTGCATGTAACCGGTGCGGTTCAGCTGCAGCATGGCGGCATCGACCAGCGGATAGCCGGTCCGGCCCTCGCACCAGGCGGCGAAGGCGGCATCGGCAGCGGCGCCTTCCTCCCAGCGGATGCGGTCGTATTCCGGCTTGAAGGACGAGGTCACCACGTGCGGATGGTGGTGCAGGATCATGAAGTAGAAATCGCGCCAGACCAGTTCCGATAGCCAGGCGGCCGCGCCCGTGCCCGGCCCGCGCCGCATGGCATCCGCCGCCAGCCTTGCCGCCGCGCGCACCGACAGCGTGCCGAAACGCAGGTGCACCGACAGGTAGGACGGCCCCTTCAACGAGGGAAAGTCGCGGGTGCTGTCGTACCGGCCGATGCGGCCGGCGAATTCGTCGAGCAGCGCCGACGCACCCGCCATGCCGGGCTGCAGCTTCAGATCGGCCAGGCCGGTTTTCTCGAACCCGAGGTCCGCCAGGGACGGCAGCGGCGCCGGTTCCGGCGGCGCTGCCAGGCGGCCGTGCGGCGAGCAGTCGTGCGGCGCGATGAAGGCGCTGCCGGCCGCGTGGCTGGCCGACCCCAGCCGCCGGAGCCAGGCGTTCTTGTACGGCGTGAAGACGGAAAAAGGGGTGCCCGATTGCGTGAGGATCTCGTCGCGGGCGAAGACAACCTGGTCCTTGGAAGCCAGGAAACGGCGCCCGTCCGCGGCCAGCGCGTCGGCCACCCGGCGGTTGCGTTCGACCGCCGACGGTTCGTAATCCTCGTTGGCGAACACGGCGCCGGCGCCCAGGGCTCCCGCCAGCGCCGGGATTTCCCGGGCCGGATCGCCGTGCAGGACGATCAGCCCGCCGCCGTCCGCCCGCAGCGCGGCATCGAGCTCCCTCAGGCTGGCCAGGATGAATTCCACCCGACGGTCGCGCTTCGGCAGGCGGGACAGGATGGCGGTGTCGAACACGAACGCGCAGAACACGGCCCGGCTGGATCCCAGGGCGGCCGCCAGGGCGGCATGGTCGTCGTTGCGCAAGTCGCGGCGGAACCAGACGAGGGAGCGGTCGAAGGCGGGCGTGTGGCTGGGCATGGCGGGCCGGCGGAGCCGTCGTTGCCGCAAACAGGGCGGCCGGATTGGCAAAACTGCTAAAATAGCGGCCATGGTACGGCCACGCAATCCCCGCAAAGCGACTTCCGGTACCGGCATCGCCCCGGAGGCTTCCGGTTTGGCCGCAGAGGGCGACGATGCCGTCGCCGGCGGCCTGTCGCTCGCCAACCACTTCCTGATCGCCATGCCCTCGATGCTGGACCCGGTGTTCGGCGGCTCCGTCGTCTACCTGTGCGAGCACAACGACGAGGGCGCGCTCGGCGTGATCATCAACAAGCCGACCGACATGACGATGGATGTGTTGTTGGAACGCATCGAGCTCGAGCTCGAGATCGCCCCGCATACCCGGGACGTGGCACGCCAGCACGTGATGTTCGGCGGACCGGTCCAGGTCGAGCGCGGTTTCGTGCTGCATACCCCGGACAACGATTATTCCTCGATGATGCGGGTGACCGACGACATCGCCATGACGACTTCCAAGGACGTCCTCGAGGAAGTCGCCGCCGGGCGCGGCCCGCAGCGCATCCTGGTGACGCTCGGCTGCGCCGGCTGGAGCGCCGGCCAGCTCGAGGACGAGATCGCCCGCAACGGCTGGCTGACGGTTGCCGCCGATCCGCACATCGTGTTCGACCTGCCGCCCGAGGAGCGATTCGCCGCCGCCATGCGCCTGCTCGGCATCGACCCGATGACGCTCGCCGGGGAAGCCGGGCATGCCTGATGCTGCAAGGGGCGGGGCGTAGTGGAAACCCTGCTGGCATTCGATTTCGGACTCAAGCGCATCGGCGTGGCCATCGGCAACACCATCCTGCGCCAGGCGCAGCCGCTGACCGTGATCCACGCGCCGACCAACGACGGCAAGTTCGCCGCGATCGGCCGCCTGATCGACGAATGGAAGCCGGCGCGTTGCGTGGTGGGCCTGCCGATGCACCCGGACGGCACCGAGCACGAGATGTCGGCGCGCTGCCGGCGCTTCGCCAACCAGCTTCACGGCCGCTTCGGCATCACGCCGGTGCTGGTCGACGAACGATATTCCTCCGCGGTGATCTCCCAGAAGCGCGGCGACGTGATCGACGCCGAGGCCGCCGCAGTCATCCTGCAACAATACTTCGATGAACACCCAGACCACTGACCTCGATGCGGAAGTCCTGTACCAGGACCTGCTCTCGCACATCAGGACCGGCATAGAAGGCGCCGGCAACATCGCCATCGTCGGCATCCATTCCGGCGGCGCCTGGCTGGCCGAGCGGCTGGCAGCCGATCTCGGCCTGTCCGACCGGCTCGGCTTCGTCGACGTGTCGTTCTACCGGGACGACTACGCGGCCAAGGGGCTGCATGCCGAGGTCAAGCCGACCCACATCGGCTTTTCGGTGGAAGGCGCCACCATCCTGCTGGTGGACGATGTGCTGTTCACCGGCCGCACCACGCGCGCGGCGATCAACGAACTGTTCGACTACGGCCGCCCGGCGCGCGTGATGCTGGCGGCCCTGGTCGACCGCGGCGGGCGCGAGCTGCCGGTGGCCGCCGACTTCGTCGCCCGCACCGTCCAGCTCCCCGCCAACCAGCAGCTTGTGCTGCAACGCGCCGGCGACGGCCGCTTCTCCCTGACGATCGACCATGCATAATCCCCAGCTCAACAAGAACGGCGAACTGCAGCACCTGCTGACGATCGAGGGCCTGCCGCGCGCCGTCATCACCCACATCCTCGACACCGCCTCGTCCTTCGTCAGCATCGGCGACCGCGAGGTCAAGAAGGTGCCGCTGATGCGCGGCAAGAGCGTGTTCAACCTGTTCTTCGAGAATTCCACGCGCACCCGCACCACCTTCGAGATCGCCGCCAAGCGCCTGTCGGCCGACGTCATCAACCTCAACATCGCGGCATCGTCGACCAGCAAGGGCGAGACCCTGCTCGACACCATCGACAACCTGACCGCGATGCATGCCGACATGTTCGTGGTGCGCCATGCGCAGTCGGGCGCGCCGTATCTCATCGCCAAGCACCTGATCGACACGAACCAGCCGCACGTGCACGTGGTGAACGCCGGCGACGGCCGCCATGCCCACCCGACCCAGGGCCTGCTGGACATGTACACGATCCGCCACTACAAGAAGGATTTCACCAACCTGCGCGTGGCGATCGTCGGCGACATCCTGCACAGCCGCGTGGCGCGCTCGGACATCCATGCGCTGACCACGCTGGGCGTGCCGGAAGTGCGCGCCATCGGCCCGCGCACGCTGCTGCCGTCGGGCCTGGAACAGATGGGCGTGCGCGTCTTCACCAACATGGAAGAGGGCCTCAAGGACGTCGACGTCATCATCATGCTGCGCCTGCAGAACGAGCGCATGGGCGGCGCGCTGCTGCCGTCCGCGCAGGAATTCTTCAAGAGCTACGGTCTCACCCAGGAACGCCTGGCGCTGGCCGCGCCCGACGCGATCGTGATGCACCCGGGACCGATGAACCGCGGCGTCGAGATCGACTCCGCCGTGGCCGACGGCTCGCAGGCGGTGATCCTGTCGCAGGTGACCTTCGGCATCGCGGTGCGCATGGCCGTCATGAGCATCCTGGCGGGCCACTGACGAGAACGGATTTCAGGGATTGCATACGACGATGAAACTGCACATCAAGAACGGCCGCCTGGTCGACCCCGCCGCCGGCCTCGACGGCCAGCATGACCTTTACATCGCCGACGGCAAGGTGGCCGCGGTCGGCGCCGCGCCGGCCGGCTTCGCGGCCGACCGCACCATCGACGCCACGGGCCTGGTGGTCATCCCGGGACTGGTCGACCTGTCGGCGCGCCTGCGCGAACCGGGCTACGAATACAAGGCCACGCTGGAGTCAGAACTGCAGGCGGCGATGCAGGGCGGCGTGACCAGCCTGGTCTGCCCGCCCGACACCGACCCGGTGCTCGACGAGCCGGGCCTGGTGGAAATGCTCAGGCACCGCGCCGCCAGGCTCAACCAGGCCAATGTCTATCCGCTCGGCGCGCTGACCATCGGCCTGAAGGGCGAGAGCCTGACCGAGATGGCCGAGCTGACCGAATCCGGCTGCGTCGGCTTCTCGCAGGCCGACGTGCCGATCCTCGATACCAACGTGCTGCTGCGCGCGATGCAGTATGCGCAGACCTTCGGCTATACCGTGTGGCTGCGGCCGCAGGATCCCCACATCGGCCGCAGCGGCACCGCCCACAGCGGCGCCATCGCCTCGCGCCTCGGCCTGCCGGGTGTGCCGGTGATCGCCGAGACGATCGCGCTGCACACCATCTTCGAGCTGATGCGCGCCTCGGGCGCCCGCGTGCACCTGTGCCGCATGTCCTCGGCCGCCGGCCTGGAGCTGGTGCGTGCCGCCCGCCAGGAAGGCCTCCCGGTCACCTGCGACGTGTCGGCCCACCATGTGCACATGACCGACGCCGACATCGGCTTCTTCGATCCGAATGCGCGCGTGACGCCGCCGTTCCGCTCGCAGCGCGACCGCGACGCGATCGGCGCGGCGCTGGCCGACGGCACCATCGATGCGATCTGCTCCGACCACACGCCGGTCGACGACGACGAGAAGCTGCTGCCCTTCGGCGAAGCGTCGCCGGGTGCCACCGGGCTGGAGCTGCTGCTGTCGCTGACGCTCAAGTGGGCCGCAGAGAACCGCCACGGCGCCTCGCTGGCGCAGGCGGTGGCCAGGGTCACGTCCGCGCCGGCGCGCGTGGCCGGACTGGATGCCGGCACGCTGGCCGTCGGCAGCCGCGCCGACGTCTGCGTGTTCGATCCGGCCGCGCGCTGGAAGGTCGAGCCGCGCGCGCTGGCCAGCCAGGGCAAGCACACGCCTTTCCTCGGCTACGAGCTGGCCGGCCAGGTCCGCGCCACCGTGGTCGGCGGGCACGTCGCGTACACGCGGTGATCCCGCGCACGCGGCGCGCAGTGGAACGGCACACGGGGCAGGGGATGTCGGCATGACCGCATGGCGCCTGCTGCGACTCGGCCTGCACCTGCTGCAGGGCCTGATCACCTGCGCCACGGTGTTCCCGTGGATCGGTGCGCGGCGGCGCGACTGGCTGGTGCGGCGCTGGTCGCGCCAGCTGCTGGACATCTGCGGCGTGGCCGTCGACCATCGCATCCCCGCCGGCCTTTCGGCCGCGCCGCGCGCGCTGATCGTCGCCAATCACGTGTCCTGGCTCGACATCTTCGTGATCAACGCGCTGATGCCGTGCCGCTTCGTCGCCAAGTCCGACATCCGCGACTGGCCGCTGGTCGGCTGGCTGTGCGACAAGGCCGGCACCATCTTCATCGCGCGCGGCAGGATGCGCGACGTGCGCCGCATCTTCGAAAGCCTGGTGCACGCGCTGCACGACGGCGAGCGGGTCGCGTTCTTCCCCGAGGGGGGCACCTCGGCGCCCGGCACCCTTGCGCCCTTCCACGCCAACCTGTTCGAAGCCGCCATCGATGCCGGCGTGCCGGTGCAGCCGTTCGCCCTCGAATACGTCGACGGTGGCGGCCGCCTGCATCCGGCGGCGGATTTCAGCGGCGACATCGGTTTCGTCGAGAGCGCGCTGATGATCGTCTCGGCGCATGGCATGCGGGCGCGCCTCACCATGCTGCCCGCCATTCCGTCGGACGGCGCGCACCGGCGCGACCTGGCCGATGCCGCGCGCGCCGCGATCGCGGCATCCCTCGGCTATGCCGACGGCCGCAGCGGCGACTGATACTGCGGGCAATCCACCTGGATCACGCTGCGGTCGTGCAGCCCGACCGCGGTCAGCTTGCCTCCCCACACGCAGCCCGTATCGAGGCCGACCAGGTTGGGCCGCAGGACCAGCCCGCGCAGCGACCAATGGCCGAACACCACGGTGACATTCTCGGTGCGCCGCCCCGGCACGTCGAACCAGGGCACCAGGCCCGCCGGCGCCTCGAGCGCATCCTCGGGCGTGTCGTGCACCATGGCGCCGTCCGGCGTCAGGTAGCGCATGCGCGTGAGGGCATTGACGATGCAGCGCAGCCGGTCGGCGCCGGTCAGGCCGTCGTCCCAGCGGTCGGGCTGGTTGCCGTACATCTCGCGCAGGAAATCCACCCAGTCCGGGCCGCGCAGCACGTTTTCCACTTCGGCCGCCAGCGCCATCGTCTGTTCGAGCGTCCACTGTGGGAGGACACCCGCATGCACGAACAGGTGGTTGCCCACATGCCGCGCCAGCGGGCGGTGCCGCAGCCAGTCGAGCAGCTCGTCGCGGTCGGGCGCCTCGAGGATGGGCAGGATGGTGTCGCTGCGCCCGGGCCTGCGGATGCCGTGCGCGACCGCCAGCAGGTGCAGGTCATGGTTGCCGAGTACCGTGTCCATGGGATTACGCATGCGGCGAAGCTCGCGTAAAGTGCCGAGCGATTCGGGGCCGCGGTTCACCAGGTCGCCGAGCAGCATGCATTCCGCGCCGGGCTCGGCTGCATTGATGCGCTGCATCAGCAGGGACAGGCGCTCCCGGCATCCCTGCACGTCCCCGATAGCATAAGTCTTCATAAGTAGTTGATTTTCCTTACAAGCGGAACCAGTTTGCGGCACGATAAAATGTTGCAAGACAATTAATGGAGTGCATCAAAGAGATCGTGAAATACACTAAGTAACAATTCATTACAGCGTAGTTTGCATTCTGTTGCTGTAATGCGGCATTCTTTGGCGTTTTTGCCAACCCGCTCGCGTAAAATCACTCCTTCGGCCCGCGGGCATCTCTCTGGACTCGACATGATATTGATAACCGGCGGCGCCGGCTTCATCGGCGCAAATTTTGTCATCGACTGGCTGGCGGGCCAGGATGAAGCCGTCGTCAATCTCGACAAGCTGACGTATGCCGGCAACCCGAACAACCTGGCCGCCATCGCGAACGACCCACGACATGTGTTCGTGCACGGCGACATCGGCGATGCCGGCCTCGTTGCGTCGCTGCTGGCCCGGCACAAGCCGCGCGCCATCGTCCACTTCGCCGCCGAGAGCCATGTCGACCGCTCGATCCACGGTCCTGCCGATTTCGTCCAGACCAACGTCAACGGCACCTTCACCCTGCTGCAGGCCGCACGCGACTACTGGAACGGCCTGAACGACGCGGACAAGGCCGGCTTCCGCTTCCTGCATGTCAGCACCGACGAGGTGTACGGGACGCTCGGCCCGAACGATCCGCCGTTCTCCGAGACCACGGCCTACGCGCCCAACAGCCCGTATTCCGCGTCCAAGGCCGCCAGCGACCACCTGGTGCGCGCCTACCACCATACCTACGGCCTGCCGACGCTGACCACCAACTGCTCGAACAACTACGGTCCGTTCCAGTTTCCCGAAAAGCTGATCCCGCTGGTGATCGCCAACGCGCTCGCCGGCAAGCCGCTGCCGGTGTACGGCGACGGCCGCCAGGTGCGCGACTGGCTGTACGTCGGCGACCATTGCGCGGCGATCCGCCGCGTGCTCGAGGCTGGGCGCCCGGGCGAAACCTACAACATCGGCGGCTGGAACGAGAAGGCCAACATCGATGTCGTCGGTACGCTGTGCGACATGCTCGACGCGATGTCGCCGCGCACGGACGGCCGGCCGTACCGCGACCAGATCACCTTCGTTGCCGACCGCCCCGGGCACGACCGCCGCTATGCGATCGATGCGCGCAAGATCGACGCCGAACTCGGCTGGAAGCCGCGCGAGACGTTTGCCTCCGGGATCGAGAAGACGGTGCGCTGGTATCTCGACCATCAGGACTGGGTGCGCGACGTGCAGTCGGGCGACTATCTCAAATGGCTCGAGCGCAACTACGGCGGCCGTGCCGCCGCACAGGTGAACGCATGACGGCGGCCGCCATGTCCCGCAAGGGCATCATCCTGGCCGGCGGTTCCGGCACGCGCCTGTACCCGATCACGCGATCGGTATCCAAGCAGCTGCTGCCCGTGTACGACAAGCCGATGATCTATTACCCGCTGACCACGCTGATGCTGGCCGGCATGCGCGACATCCTGCTGATTTCCACACCCCAGGACACGCCGCGCTTCACCGAACTGCTCGGCGACGGCAGCCAATGGGGCATCAACCTGCGCTACGCGGTGCAGCCGTCGCCGGACGGTCTGGCGCAAGCCTTCGTTATCGGCCGCGATTTCGTCGGCAACGATCCGTCGGCGCTGATCCTCGGCGACAACATCTACTACGGCCACGATCTCGACCCGAAACTGCGGGCGTCCGCCGCGCGCGTCGACGGCGCGACCGTATTCGCCTATCACGTCAACGATCCCGAACGCTATGGCGTCGTCGAATTCGACGATCAGCGGCGCGCCGTGTCGATCGTCGAAAAGCCGGTGCAGCCGAAATCCAGCTATGCGGTCACCGGCCTGTATTTCTACGACAACCAGGTGTGCGACATGGCGGCCACGCTGACACCGTCGCCGCGCGGCGAGCTCGAGATCACCGACATCAACCGGCTCTACCTCGAGCGCGGCCAGCTCAACGTCGAAGTCATGGGACGCGGCATGGCCTGGCTCGACACCGGCACCCACGAGTCGCTGCTGGAAGCCTCGCAATTCATCGCCACGCTCGAGAGGCGCCAGGGCCTGAAGGTGGCCTGCCCCGAGGAAGTGGCCTTCCGCAAGGGTTACATCGACGCCGCCGCGCTCGAGGCGCTGGCACGTCCGCTCGAGAAGAGCGGATACGGCAGCTACCTGCTGCGCATCCTCGAGGACAAGGTGTTCTGATGCAGGCGATCGCGACGAGCCTGCCGGGCGTGATGATCCTCGAGCCGACCGTGTTCGGCGACGAGCGCGGTTTCTTCTTCGAGAGTTTCAACGAGCGTCGCTTCGCCGAGGCGATCGGCGGCGAGGCGCCGCGCTTCGTGCAGGACAACCATTCGAAGTCCGCTGCCGGCGTGCTGCGCGGATTGCATTACCAGGTGCGACAGCCGCAGGGCAAGCTGGTCCGTGTGGTGGCCGGCGAGGTGTTCGACGTCGCCGTCGACGTGCGCAAGTCCTCGCCGACCTTCGGCCGCTGGATCGGCGTCACCCTGTCCGCCGACAACAAGCGCCAGCTGTGGATTCCGGAGGGCTTCGCGCACGGCTTCGTGGTGACCAGCCCGTCCGCCGAATTCCTCTACAAGACCACCGACTTCTGGGCGCCGGAGCACGAGCGCTGCATCCGCTGGAACGACCCGGCCATCGGCATCGATTGGCCGGTGGTGTCGCCGCAGCTGTCCGAGAAGGACGCCCGCGGCCTCGACCTGCACGCGGCGGAGGTGTTCGCATGAGGATCCTCGTCACCGGCCGCCAGGGCCAGCTCGGCCACGAGCTCGAGCGCAGCCTGCAGTACCTCGGCGAGGTGGTGGCGCTCGACCGCGCGCGCATGGACCTGGCCGATCTCGACCAGGTGCGCGACACCATCCGGGCATTGCGGCCCGGCCTGATCGTCAATGCGGCCGCCTACACCGCGGTGGACCAGGCCGAGAAGGATCCCGAACTGGCCATGCGCATCAACGGCGAGGCGCCCGGCGTCATGGCCGAGGAGGCCAACCGCCTGGGCGCGGCGATGGTCCACTATTCGACGGACTATGTCTTCGACGGCCGCAAGCAGGGCGCATATGCCGAAGACGATGCGACGGCGCCGCTCAACATCTACGGACGCAGCAAGCTCGCGGGCGAGCAGGCGGTGCAGGCTTCGGGAGCGCCGCACCTGATCATCCGCACCAGCTGGGTGTACGGCATGCGCGGGCGCAATTTCCTGCTGACGGTGCGGCGCCTGGCGCGCGAGCGCGACGAACTGCGGATCGTGGCCGACCAGCACGGCACGCCGACCTGGTGCCGTTCGATTGCCGATGCGACCGCGATTGCGCTCGCGCAATTGACGCGCGTCGATCCGGGAAACGCGCAAGCGTGCGTTTCGCGCGACGTGTGGCGCGCGCGCGGCGGTATCTATCATCTTACTGCTCAAGGTCAAACCACCTGGCATGGCTTCGCGCAATCTATCGTTGAGGCGCTTCCTGACGGGAAGAGGCCGCCTGTCATCCCGATCGGGACGGCAGACTACCCGACGCCGGCAATGCGACCGGCCAATTCCGTCCTGTCATGCGAACGCTGGATGCGCAACTTCTGCCGGCTTCCTGCGTGGGATACCGCCCTGAAGCTGTGCCTGGAACTGGAAAACGAGCAGCAGCCGGCGCGATGAGCGACGAGCGGCTGCCACACGATATCGACACATACTCTGCGAGAACACTATGCTGATTCCGATTATCCTCTCCGGCGGCGCCGGGACCCGGCTATGGCCGGTCTCGCGTGAAGCGCACCCGAAACCGTTCATGCGCATCGGCGGCGGCAAGACCCTGCTCACGCAAACCCACGAACGGGCGCTCGCGGTGTCCGATCAGACGCCGCCGCTGATCGTGACGAATCGGGATTACTTCTTCCTGTCGCGCGACGAGCTGGCCAACCAGGACGTGCAGCCGCGCTACCTGCTCGAGCCTGCCGGCCGCAACACGGCGCCGGCGATCGCCATGGCGGCGCTGTGGGCGATGGAACAGCATCCGGACGCCTGCATGCTGGTCATGCCGGCCGACCATCTCATCAAGGACACGCCGACCTTCTACTCCGCCGTGCGCCAGGCCGAGATGCTGGCCCGCGACGGCATGCTGGTCCTGTTCGGCGTGCGCCCGACCGGTCCGGAGACCGGCTTCGGCTACATCGAGCTGGGCAACGAGATCACGCCGTTCGCCAACAGCGTGCAGCGCTTCGTCGAGAAGCCCAACTTCGCCACCGCGCAGCAGTATCTCGCCCAGGGCAACTATGTCTGGAACAGCGGCATGTTCTGCTTCACCGCGCGCACCATCATCCAGGCCCTCGACGACCACGCGCCCTCGCTGATGGAAACCGCCCGCAAGGTGTGGGAACAGACCCAGAGCAGCGGCAAGAAGATCGAGCTGCCGTCCGACTTCTCCGAGCTCGAGAACATCTCGATCGACTATGCCGTCATGGAGAAGGCCGACAACATCTCGGTCATCCCGGGCAATTTCGACTGGAGCGACATCGGCGCCTGGAGCGCGGTGGCCAGCGCCTGCCCGGCCGACGGCCATGGCAACACGATCTGCGGCGAGAGCATCGTCATCGATTCCAAGAACACCCACATCGAGAGCGCCGACCGCCTGGTCGCCGCGATCGGCCTGGACAACCTGCTGATCATCGACACGCCCGACGCCCTGCTGGTGGCCGACAAGTCCAAGAGCCAGGAAGTCAAGCAGGTGGTCACCCAGCTCAAGGCCAGCCAGCACGTGGCGCACAAGCTGCACCGCACGGTGCGCCGTCCGTGGGGCAATTACACGGTGCTGGAAGAGGGCGCCGGCTTCAAGCTCAAGCGCATCGTCGTCAAGCCGGGCGCCTCGCTGTCGCTGCAGCTGCACCACCACCGCAGCGAGCACTGGGTGGTCGTGTCCGGCACCGCGGAAGTGGTCAACGGCGAGCAGACGCTCACCCTGCGCGCCAACCAGTCGACCTTCATTCCGGCCGGCGCCAAGCACCGGCTGACGAATGTCGGCGAGGGTGACCTGACATTGATCGAGGTACAATGCGGCCATTACCTGGGCGAGGATGACATCGTCCGTTTCGAAGACATGTATGGCAGGGTCTGATCAATGGCAGTTGGCATGGTGCGCGCGATATGGAGCTATCGCGGCTTCATATTGGGCAGCGTCAAGCGCGAGTTCCAGTCGCGCTATCGCAATTCCCTGCTCGGGGCGGCCTGGACCGTCCTGAATCCGCTGGCGATGATCGTGGTCTACACGGTCATCTTTTCCCAGGTCATGCGGGCGCGCCTGCCCGGCGTCGACAGCCCGCTGGCCTACAGCATCTACCTGTGTGCCGGCATCCTCACCTGGGGCCTGTTCGCCGAGATCACCGGGCGCGCGCAGAACGTCTTCCTCGAGCATGCCAACCTCATCAAGAAGATCAGCTTCCCGCGCATCTGCCTGCCGGTGATCGTGGTGCTCAACGCGGGCGTCAATTTCGCGATCATCTTCGGCCTGTTCCTCGCTTTCCTGATCGTCTCGGGCAATTTCCCGGGGGCCGTTTTCCTCGGCGTGTTCCCGGTACTGGCGATCCAGGTCCTGTTCGCGATCGGCCTCGGGATCATCGTCGGCGTGCTCAACGTGTTCTTCCGTGACGTCGGCCAGTTCTTCAGCGTGCTGCTGCAGTTCTGGTTCTGGTTCACGCCGATCGTCTATGCCGCCTCGATCCTGCCGGCCTGGGTGCAGGATGCTTTGCGCCTCAACCCGATGACGCCGGTCATCCAGGCCTACCAGGCGATCTTCGTCGACGGCGCCTGGCCGCAATGGGGCAGCCTGCTGTTCCCCTCCATCCTCGGCCTGCTGCTCTGCTGGTTCAGCATGCGCCTGTTCCGCCGCCGCGTCGGCGAGATCGTGGACGAGCTGTAATGGGTTCGATCCGCGTCGACCGCCTCGGCAAGGCCTACAAGCAGTACCCCACCCGCTGGTCCCGCCTGCTGGAATGGATGCTGCCGTTCACCGGTATCCACCACCGGCTCAAGTGGGTGATCCACGACATCAGCTTCACGCTCGGCAAGGGCGAGGCCATCGGCATCATCGGCATCAACGGCGCCGGCAAGAGCACGCTGCTCAAGATGATCACCGGCACCACCCAGCCGACCCGCGGCAGCGTCGAGATCACCGGTTCGGTGGCGGCGCTGCTGGAACTGGGCATGGGCTTCCACCCCGAGTTCACCGGTCGCCAGAACGTGTTCATGGCGGGCCAGCTGCTCGGCATGAGCGTGGCGGAGATCGAGCGCCTGATGCCGGAGATCGAAGCCTTCGCCGAGATCGGCGACTACATCGACCAGCAGGTGCGCACCTATTCCAGCGGCATGCAGATGCGCCTGGCGTTTTCCGTCGCCACCGCGAAGCGGCCCGACGTGCTGATCGTCGACGAGGCGCTGTCGGTCGGCGACGCCTATTTCCAGCACAAGAGCTTCGACCGCATCCGTTCCTTCCGCGAGGCCGGCACCACGCTGCTGATCGTGTCGCACGACAAGACGGTGATCCAGTCGATCTGCGACCGCGCCATCATGCTCGACGGCGGCAAGGTCGCGATGGAGGGGCTGCCCGAGCAAGTGATGGATTACTACAACGCCATCCTGGCCGAGCGCGAGAACGCCAAGGTGCGCCAGGAAAAGCGCGAGGACGGCAAGGTCCAGACGGTGTCGGGCACCGGCGAGGCCACCGTCACCCGCGTGGCGCTGCTCAACCGCGATGGCGAAACCCAGGAGACCTTCGACGTCGGCACTCCGGTGACGCTGGAGATCGACGTCGAGGCGCGCGCGCCCATCCCGCGGCTGGTGCTCGGCTACATGATCAAGGACCGGCTCGGCCAGCCGATCTACGGCACCAATACCCATCACAAGAAGCAGCCGGTCCACGACGTGAAGCCCGGCGAGAAGCTGACCTACCGGTTCGACTTCCCGCTCAACCTCGGCATCGGCTCCTACTCGGTGGCGGTGGCGCTGCAAAGCTCCGACACCCATCTCGAGAACAATTACGAGTGGCGCGACCTGGCCCTGGTGTTTACAGTGATCAACGTCAACAAGCATGGATTTGTCGGTTGCGCCTGGATCGATCCGGGCGTCAGAATCAGCCGGCCTGTGCTGCAGGATGCGCCATGCGTGGCGGAGTCCGCAGAATAGGCCCGGCGACCCTCTGCCCAGGCGCGACGCACGCCGGCGCCGGCTCCGACCCCATCCTGCACTTACCCGAAACCTGACTATGCAAACCAATCGCACCGCTGTCATCACCGGCATCACCGGCCAAGACGGAGCCTATCTGGCCGAACTGCTGCTGTCCAAGGGCTACAAGGTCATCGGCACCTACCGGCGCACCAGCTCCGTCAATTTCTGGCGCCTGGAAGAGCTCGGCGTGGACCGCCATCCGAACCTGGCGCTGGTCGAGTACGACCTGACCGACCTCGGATCGAGCATCCGCCTCCTGCAGGAACACCGTCCTGCCGAGGTCTACAACCTGGCCGCGCAGAGCTTCGTCGGCGTCTCCTTCGATCAGCCCGCCACCACGGCGCAGATCACCGGCGTGGGCGCGCTGCACCTGCTCGAGGCGATCCGCACGGTCGATCCGTCGATCCGTTTTTACCAGGCATCGACCTCCGAGATGTTCGGCAAGGTGCAGGCGATTCCCCAGACCGAGGACACGCCGTTCTATCCGCGCAGCCCGTATGGCGTGGCCAAGCTGTACGCGCACTGGATGACGATCAACTACCGTGAGTCCTACGGCATCTTCGGCTGCAGCGGCATCCTGTTCAACCACGAATCGCCGCTGCGCGGCCGCGAGTTCGTCACCCGCAAGATCACCGATTCGGTCGCCAAGATCCAGCTGGGCAAGCTGGACGTGCTCGAACTGGGCAACCTCGACGCCAAGCGCGACTGGGGCTATGCGAAAGAATATGTCGAAGGCATGTGGCGCATGCTGCAGGCCGATGCGCCGGATACCTACGTGCTGGCCACCAACCGTACCGAGACGGTGCGCGATTTCGTCGCCATGGCCTTCAAGTCGGCCGGCGTGCGCATCGAGTGGCGCGGCCGCGGCGAGGACGAGACCGGCATCGATGCCGGGTCCGGCAGGACGCTGGTGCGCATCAATCCGAAGTACTACCGCCCGGCCGAGGTCGACCTGCTGATCGGCGATCCGGCCAAGGCGCGCGAGAAGCTCGGCTGGGAGCCGACCACCACGCTGGAACAGCTGTGCGACATGATGGTGCAGGCTGACCTGCGGAGAAACGAACGTGGCTTTTCCTTCTGAGCCCGGGAAGGCGAATTCCCGAGGCAAGGTCCTGCTGACCGGGGCCAACGGCTTCACCGGCGCCTATGTGCGCGCCGAGCTGGAGGCCGCCGGTTACCGGGTCGTCGGCGCTGTGGTGGGCATGCCGCGCGGCGACCATGAAGTCGCGCTCGACATCACGTCCGCCGACAACTGCCGCGACGTGATGACCGAGGTGCGGCCCGATTACCTGATCCACCTGGCGGCGATCAGCTTCGTGCAGCATGCCGATGCGGATGCCTTCTACCGCGTCAACGTGCTCGGCACGCTCAACCTGCTGCAGGCGCTGGCCGATGCCGGCGTGGCGCCGCGCCGCGTGGTGATCGCCAGCAGCGCCAACATCTACGGCAACGCGGCCGGCGGCATGCTCGACGAGGCGCAGCCGCCCGCGCCGGTCAACCATTACGCCACCAGCAAGGTGGCGATGGAATACATGGTCCGCACCTGGTTCGACCGCATGCCGATCGTCATCACGCGGCCGTTCAACTACACCGGCGTCGGCCAGGCGCCGCATTTCCTGGTGCCGAAGATCGTGTCCCATTTCGTTGCGCGCAAGTCGCTGATCGAACTGGGCAACCTCGACGTCGAGCGCGATTTCTCCGACGTGCGCGACGTGGCGCGCGCCTATCGCGGGCTGCTCGAGCGCGACTGCGCCGGCAGGACCGTCAACATCTGCAGCGGCCGAGCCCATTCGCTGCGCGGCATCATCGCGCTGATGCAGGAGATCGCCGGCTACGAGATCGAGGTGCGCGTCAATCCGGCCTTCGTGCGCGCCTCCGAGGTGAAGACGCTGATCGGTTCGCCCGCCGCGCTGCATGCGATACTGGGCCGGTTCGAACCCATCCCCCTGGAGCGCACGTTGCGCTGGATGACCGAAGCCGGCCAGGCGGCCGGCGACGAGGAACGTTCCCGATGATGGAGGCGACCCATCCGCGCATCGCCGAGCTGCAGGCGGCCGACGCCGCCGCACGGCACGAGACCGCCCGGCGCCAGGCGCTCGACGCCCTGCACGGCGTGCAGCTGGGCATCAACGCGATTTCGCTGATGTCGCCGCTGACCGGGATCGGCCAGTACACCTATCAGCTGGTCAGCCAGTTCCAGGCCATGGGCATGGCGCCCTGGCTGTTCTACGGCACGGGCTGGAGCGACCGCACCCGCACCGCGGCGCTGCCTGGCATCGGCGCCGCCAAGGACATGTTCAAGAAGCTGGTGCCGCGGCCCTACGTGGCGATGCGCTGGCTGCTGTCGCGGCGCTTCGCCGCCGGCGTGCGCCGGCACGGCGTGCAGCTGTACCACGACCCCAATTTCATGGCCTACCGCTTCGATGGCCCGACGGTGGTCACGGTGCACGACCTGTCGTGGGTGCGCTATCCGGAGACCCATCCGGCCGAGCGCGTGCGCGAGATGAACCGCCTGATGCCGCACACCGTCGAGCGGGTTTCGCAGATCATCGTCGATTCCGAATTCGTGCGCGGCGAGGTGATCGCGCATTTCGGTATCGCGCCCGAGCGCGTGACGACCACGCTCCTGGGCGTGTCGCCCGCCTTCCGGCCGATGGGAGAGGAGGCCTGCCGGCCCGTGCTGGCATCGCGCGGGCTGCAGTACGGCCGCTACATCCTGGCGGTCGGCACGCTGGAGCCGCGCAAGAATCTCGGCACCGCGATCGCCGCCTTCCGCCAGCTGCCGGATGCGATCCGCGCGCGCCACCCGCTGGTGATCGTGGGCATGCAGGGCTGGGGCGAAGGCATCGATGCGCGCGGCCTGGACGAGCTGATCCGCCGGGGCGAGGCGATCCTGGCCGGCTACGTGCCGCAGGCCGACCTGCCGGCGCTGGTGGCCGGCGCCCGCATGCTGGTCTATCCGTCGCTGTACGAGGGTTTCGGCCTGCCGCCGCTGGAGGCGATGGCGTCCGGCGTGCCGGTGATCGCCTCCAACCGCGCCTCGCTGCCGGAAGTGGTCGGCGATGCCGGCTTCCAGCTCGAGGCGCTCGACGACCGCGCCATCGCCGCGGCGATGCGCCAGCTGGTCGAAGACGAGGCCACCCACCGCCGCCTCGGCGAGGCCGGCCTCCGCCGCGCGGCCGGATTCTCGTGGGAGCAATGCGCGCTCGATACCCTGGCGGTCTACCGCAAGGCGCTGCGGCAGGCCTGAGCCGGCGCCGCTGCGGATGGTGCCGGACGGGCGCTCGGTGTTGTCTTCGGTTAATATCTCGCCAACCCATTCCAGCCGAAGAGCCGAGAGCCGCAGGGCAACCCGCCCGCCGCAGGCGTCAAGAACCACCCGATGCGCGTACTCCATGTTTTCAAGACCTACTACCCCGATTCCTATGGCGGAGTCGAACAGGTCATCCGCCAGCTCAGTACGGCCACCACGCGCATGGGCGTCGCCAACCATGTCTTCACGCTGAGCCGCCAGGCGAAGGCCGCGCCGCTGCTGCATGACGGCGCCACCGTGATCCACCGTGCCCAGACCAATGTCGACGTGGCATCGACGCCGATGTCGCTGCCGGCCGTCGCCGCCTTCCGCGAGTGCGCCCGCGCGGCCGACCTGATCCATTACCACTATCCCTGGCCCTTCGGCGATCTGCTGCACCTGGCGGCGGCGGGCAGGCGGCCTGCGGTCATGACCTACCATTCCGACGTCGTGCGCCAGCGTCTGCTGATGCCCGTCTACCGGCCGTTGATGCGGCGCTTCTTCGCCCAGGTGAAGAGCATCGTGTCGACCTCGCCGAACTACGTCGAGAGCAGCGAGGTGCTGCGGGAGTATCGCGGCAAGACCCGCGTGATCCCGATCGGCCTGGACGAGCACAGCTACCCGCGTGCGGATGAAGAGCGGCTGACGTACTGGCGCAACGAGGCCGGCGAGGATTTCTTCCTATTCGTCGGCGTGCTGCGTTACTACAAGGGCCTGCATATCCTGCTCGATGCCTGCGCCGGCTCGCGCAGCCGCGTGGTGATCGTCGGCGCCGGTCCGGTCGAGGACGACCTCAAGCAGCAGGCGGCGCGCCTGAAGCTGACCAATGTGCAGTTCCTCGGCGCCGTGGCCGACGAGGACAAGGTGGCCCTGCTGCAGCTGGCGCGCGGCGTGGTGTTTCCGTCGCACCTGCGCGCCGAGGCTTTCGGCGTGACGCTGCTCGAGGGCGCGATGTACGGCAAGCCGCTGATCTCCTCCGAGATCGGCACCGGCAGCAGCTATGTCAACATCGACGGCGTCACCGGCATCGTGGTGCCGCCGAACGATCCGGATGCGCTGCGCGCGGCGATGGGGCGCATCGACGCCGATGCCGGCCTGGCGGAAGCCATGGGGCGCAATGCGCGCGACCGCTTCAACACGCTGTTCACGGCCCAGCGCATGGCGCAGGCCTATGTCGACCTCTACCGCGAGGTCCTCGCGAAAGGAGCATGATGCGCAGGGAACTGCACGGCCTCGCCGTGACCGAATTGCGCGCGCCGGACGGCGCCCGCGCGCTCGTCGCCGACCACGGCGCCCATCTGCTGTCGTGGGTGCCGGCCAGCGGCGGCGAAGCCATGTATCTCAGCGATCGTTCCGGCTACGGCGGCGGCGCGGCGATCCGCGGGGGCGTGCCGGTGATCTTTCCGCAGTTCGCCGAGCGCGGCAGCGGCAAGCGTCACGGCTTCGCGCGCACGGCGGCGTGGCGGCTGGAGTGGACGGGAGAGGAGGGTGATCGCGCGGTCGCGCGCTACCGCCTGACCACGGGCGATCTGCCGGCCGGCACATGGCCGCACGATTTCTCGCTCGGCTTCGAAGTGGCCGTCGGCGGCCGCGCGCTGCGGATGGCGTTGACCGTCGCCAATACCTCGGACCATCCGTGGGAATGCCACGCCGCGCTGCACAGCTACTGGGCCGTGCACGACATCGCCGGCACGCTGGTCGACGGCCTCGACGGCGTCGGCTACATCGACCAGGTCGACGGCGGCAGGGAGGCCGTGCAGCCGCCGGGCCAGCTGCGCATCGATGGCGAGATCGACCGCATCTACCGCGCGCTGCCCGGCCCGCTGCGCATCCTGTCGGGCGAGCGGGCACTTCGCCTGGAACAAGCGGGTTTCAGCGACGCCGTGGTCTGGAATCCCGGCCCCACGAAGGCGGCCGCGCTGGCGGACATGGCCCCGGGCGACCATGCCCGCTTCCTGTGCGTCGAGGCCGGGGCGATCCTGCGGCCGATCGCGCTGGCGCCGTCGCAGGCCTGGACCGGCAGCCAGACCGTCACGGTCCTCGGAAAGTAACCATCCACCCGATTGTGTAATCGTTTGTCACAGTGCGTCCCCGTGCTGGGGAATCGGACCTTTCTGCTTTATCATGGCGGTCTTGCAAATTTTCCGGGTGACCGGCGCCTGAACGGCAGGGCGGAATGTTGCATGGCCCGCCCCGGACACGGCCCGGATCGCTGCCGGCGTGCTGCCCGGCAGCTGCCGGCGGCACCGTTCTAGCGCTGCCGCAAAGGCATCGCCAGCCGGACGGCCTACCATGCCCCTATCGACTGCCGCGGCCGCCCCGCGGCGCAGGCAAGCGGCGCCGACGGCCGCCGCGACGCACCCGACACCAACGCATTCATGTCTTCGTTTCTGATCAGTTTCATCATCGCCGCGCTGTTCACGCTGCTCGTCATCAAGCAGGCGTGGATGCACGGCGCCGCCCTCGACACCGATCTCGACGGCGTGCAGAAGGTGCACGACAGCGCCGTGCCGCGCGTCGGCGGCATCGGCATCGCCGTCGGCATCGCCGCGACCGCATGCTGGACCCTGTTCCGCGAACCGGCCGTCGGACCGTCGATCCTGCTGCTGTTCGCCTGCGGCCTGGTGGCCCTTTCCGGCGGCATCCTCGAGGATTTCACCCAGCGCGTCAGTCCCTCGCGCCGGCTGCTGCTGACGCTGGCCGCCGCGGCGCTCGGCTATTTCCTGGTCGGCGCGCGCGTCGAGCGGATCGACTGGTTCGGCGGCACCTTCCACCTCGACACCATCTGGCTGGCGCTGCCCCTGACGATGCTGGCGGTGGCCGGGATCGCCAACGCGGTCAACATCATCGACGGCTTCAACGGCCTGGCCAGCGTGGTGACGATCTGCATGCTGCTGTCGCTGGCCTATGTCGGCTGGCAGGTCAACGACCAGTTCATCCTGATCAGCGCGCTGATCGTGGCCGGCGCCACGGCGGGATTCCTGATCTGGAACTATCCGGTCGGCCTCATCTTCCTCGGCGACGGCGGCGCCTACCTGATCGGCTTCATGCTCGGCGAACTCGCCGTGCTGCTGGTGATGCGCAATCCGCAGGTCTCGACCTGGTACGCCGCATTGCTCCTGATCTATCCGGTATTCGAGACGCTGTTCTCGGTATATCGTCGCCTGTTCGTGCGCGGCAAGTCGCCCGGCATGCCCGACGGCATCCACCTGCACAGCCTGATTTTCCGCCGCGTGGCCGTATGGGCGGTCGGTGCCCGCGATGCCCGCGCGCTGACCCGCCGCAATGCGCTGACCTCGCCCTACCTGTGGCTGCTGTCGGCGATGGCGGTGATCCCGGCGACGCTGTTCTGGCGCTATACCGGCGTGCTGATGCTGTTCTGCGTGCTGTTCGTGTCGAGCTACGTCTGGCTGTACGCGCGCATCGTGCGCTTCAAGTCGCCGCGCTGGATGATCTTCGCGAGGCGGCATTAGCCTGCCGCCGGCGTGCCCGGGAATCCCATCTCAACCTGCATCGTGGAGTAACATGCTTCCTCTCTCCAACACCATCTTCAAGGCTTACGACATCCGCGGCGTGATCGGCAAGACGCTCGACGCCGGCATCGCCCGCAAGATCGGCCAGGCATTCGGCACCGCCATGCTGGCCAAGGGCGAGAAAACCGCGGTCATCGGCCGCGACGGCCGCCTGTCCGGCCCGGAACTGGCGAAGGCGCTGGCCGAGGGCCTGCAGTCCGCCGGCGTCGACGTGATCGACCTCGGCGTGGTGGCCACGCCGATGGTCTATTTCGGCACCCATGTGCTGGACGCGCGCTCGGGCATCATGGTCACGGGCAGCCACAATCCGCCCGACTACAACGGCTTCAAGATGGTGCTGGCCGGCGAGGCCATCCACGGCGAGACCATCCAGCGCCTGCACCGCATGATCGAGACCGGCGACCTGGCCCAGGGCAGCGGCGCCTACCGCACCCACGACATCCGTTCCGCCTACATCGAGCGCATCGCCTCCGACGTCAAGCCTGCGCGCAGGATGAAGATCGCGGTCGACTGCGGCAACGGCGTGGCCGGCGCCTTCGCGGGCGATCTCTATCGCGCGATGGGCTGCGAGGTGATCGAGCTGTTCTGCGATGTCGACGGCAATTTCCCCAACCATCATCCCGACCCGGCCCACCCGGAGAACCTGCAGGACCTGATCCGCTGCCTGGCCGAGACCGATGCCGAGATCGGCCTGGCCTTCGACGGCGACGGCGACCGCCTGGGCCTGGTGACCAAGGACGGCCAGATCATCTATCCGGACCGCCAGCTGATGATGTTCGCCGCCGATGTCCTGTCGCGCAACCCGGGCGCCGAGATTCTCTACGACGTCAAGTGCACCCGCCACATTGCCCCGTGGGTGCGCCGCCACGGCGGCCGCCCGCTGATGTGGAAGACCGGCCACTCGCTGGTCAAGGCCAAGCTCAGGGAGACCGGCGCCCCGCTCGGCGGCGAGATGAGCGGCCACGTGTTCTTCAAGGACCGCTGGTACGGCTTCGACGACGGCCTGTATGCCGGCGCGCGCATGCTGGAACTGCTCAGCCGCCTGGACGACCCGACCGCCGAACTCAACGCGCTGCCGCAGTCGAGCAGCACGCCGGAACTGCAGCTGTGGCTCAAGGAAGGCGAGAACTTCGCGGTGATCGGCGAGATGCAGAAGAGCGCCAGCTTCCCCGGCAGCGACGAAATCGTTACCATTGACGGGCTTCGGGTGGAATACCCCGATGGTTTCGGGTTGGCGCGTTCGTCCAACACCACGCCGGTCATCGTCATGCGCTTCGAGGGCGAGTCCGCCGAGGCGCTGGCGCGCATCCAGGGCGAGTTCCGCCGCGAGATCCTCAAGGTCAAGCCGGACGCCGCACTGCCGTTCTGACCGGTCGCGGACCCGTGGCGCTGCGACGCCGACGGCGCCACCCGTTCCCCGCGGCAGCCTGCAGACCTTGCGCGCCGCACCGTCCGTCCGACAGGGTCCGTCTTGAAAGTTCTCATCGTTCGCGTCTCGTCGCTCGGCGACGTGGTGCACAACATGCCGATGGTGGCCGACATCCTGCGCCACCATCCCGGCGCCGTCATCGACTGGGTCGTCGAGGAAGCCTATCGCGACCTCGTGCGCCTGAACACCGGCGTGCGCCGCATCATCCCCTTCGCCCTGCGCCGCTGGCGCAGGAGCCTGCTGTCGACAGCCACCCGTGCCGAGATAACCGCCTTCCGCCGCGCGCTGCGCGAGGAGGAATACGACATCGTGTTCGACACCCAGGGCCTGTTCAAGTCCGGCCTCGTGATGGGCATGGCGCGCACCGTGCGCGGCGGCAAGAAGGTCGGCCTGGCCAACGGCACCGAAGGCTCGGGCTACGAAGGCATCTCGCGCATCTTCCACGACATCAGCGTGCCGGTCGGCGTGCATACCCATGCGGTCGAGCGCGCCCGCATCGTCGCGGCGCACGGCCTCGGCCATGCGATCGACACGCCGGCCGATTTCCTGCTGGCGCCGCCGCAGCTGCAGCCGGCCTGGCTGCCAGACAAGCCGTATGCCGTGTTCTTCCACGGCACCGCCCGTGCCGCCAAGCAGTGGTCGCCCGACCACTGGGTGCGCGTGGCGGCCTTCCTCGCGCGGCGCGGCCTGCCGGTGCTGCTGCCCTGGGGCAGCGAAGAGGAACGCTACGCCGCCGAGGCGATGGCGGCGCGCATGGGAAACGCGACCGTGCTGCCGCGCCTGCCGATGATGGAGGCGGTCCTGCTGGCGCAGCGCTGCGCGCTCGCCGTCGGCGTCGACACCGGGCTGACCCATATCGCCGCCGCCTATTGCCGGCCGACGGTCGAGCTGTACGTCGATTCGCCGCGCTGGAAAACCGAAGGCAACTGGTCGCCGGCCGTCATCAACCTCGGCGACAGCGGCCTGCCGCCGTCGCCGGAACTCGTTGAGCAGGCGATCGTGCAACTGCTCGGAAACTCCACGCCGTCCTGAGGGTCTGTCGACGATAGCCGGTCCGCGGACGCATGGCCGGAGTGCATCTGCGGCTGTACGCCGCTCGCCGCGCCGGGTCGCCTGAGGAAGAGGCGGCCTCCAGGCATTCCGGCATAATACCGCCCATGATTTCTTTCACAGCCGCCGGCAACGCCGGCCTCGCCGATTCCTGATGCGCTTCGTCTATTCCATGTTCTGGGGCCTGGCCATGCCGGTCGTGCTGGCCCGGCTGTGGTGGCGCGGCCGCAAGGAACCGGGCTATCGCGAACATGTCGCCGAGCGCTTCGGCAGCTACGGCTTCGACATCGGCGAGCCCGAGCCCACCATCTGGGTCCATGCCGTCTCGGTCGGGGAGACCCGCGCGGCCGAGCCGCTGGTGCGCGCGCTGCTGGCCGAATATCCGCGCCACCGCATCGTCCTCACCCACATGACGCCGACCGGACGGGCCACCGGCCGTGCGCTGTTCGCCGACGTGTCCGGGCGCGTGCGCCAGTCCTACCTGCCGTACGACATCGGCTTGCTGGTGCGGCGCTTTCTCGACCATTTCCAGCCCGGCGTGTGCATTCTCATGGAAACCGAGGTCTGGCCGAACCTGATCGCCCAATGCACGCAGCGGCTGGTGCCGGTGGTGCTGGCCAATGCCCGCCTGTCGGAGCGCTCGCTGCGCAAGGCCAACCGCTTGGGTGGGCTGATGCGGGACACCGCGCGCCAGATCGACGTGATCGGCGCACAGACCGACGCCGACGCCGGGCGCGTGCGTGAACTCGGCGCGCGCCAGGTGCATGTCACCGGCAGCATCAAGTTCGACATCGTGCCGCCGGAGGCCATGATCGAACGCGGCCTGCGCCTGCGCCGCCAGTTCGGCGAGCGCCCGGTGCTGTCCTGCGCGATCACGCGCGAGGGCGAGGACGCGCTGATCCTCGATGCGCTGCCGGCCGCCGACCTTGGCGACGCGCTGCTGCTGATCGTGCCGCGCCATCCGCAGCGCTTCGACGAGGTGGCCGCAATGATTGTCGCCCGCGGCCTGTCCATGATGCGCCGCTCGGCGCTGGGCGACGGCGACCTGCCGGCCGGCGTGCAGGTGCTGCTCGGGGATTCGATGGGAGAGATGTTCGCCTACCATGCGGCGGCGGACGTGGTGTTCATCGGCGGCAGCCTGCTGCCGCTGGGCGGGCACAACCTGATCGAGGCCTGCGCGGTCGGCAAGCCGGTGCTGATCGGACCGCATACCTTCAATTTCGCCGAAGTGACCGAGGAGGCGATCGCCGCCGGCGCCGCCCTGCGCGTGCAGGGGCCGGAAGCGATGCTCCAGCAGGCGGAGCGCCTGCTTCGCGACGAACTCGGACGCCGCAAGATGGGCAACAAGGCGCTCGCCTTCGCCCAGCAGCATCGCGGCGCCACCGGCCGCACCATGGCGCTGCTGCGGCCGCTGATCCGCTAGCGCTTCCGCTGACGTTCCCTCCCCTGCAAGGGGCGGCGGGGTGAGGGTAGTGCGCTTGAACAATTGCATGCGCATGATCAAGCGCATCATCCCCATCCCGACCGTCCCACCTCGCGGCTTGCAAGCCGTTCGGATTCGAGCGGCGCAACGCAGTGCGTTGCGAAACCCCGCTCACATCCCCCTTGCCGGGGGAAGGAGCCGTTCAGCGGCTTGACGCCGGCACACCACCCGATTGTTCGTTCAACCCGCCCCCCAGTGCGCGGTACAGGTCCACCGCATTCGACAGCCGCTGCAGGCGCACCTGCACCAGCTGCTGTTCCGCATTGAACAGTTCGCGCTGCGCGTCGAGCACGTCGATGGAACTGGCGATGCCGTTGGCGAAGCGCAGCTCCGCCAGCCGCGCGCGGTCGGCCTGCGCATCGTAGGCGGCCTGCTGCGCCGCCAGCTGTTCGTCGAGCGTGGCGCGGCCGGCGAGGGCATCGGCGACGTCGCGGAACGCAGCCTGGATGCTGCGCTCATATTCCGCGATGGCGATGTTCTTGCGCGCGTGGGCAAGCGTCAGGTTGCCGCCGGTGCGGCCGGCATCGAAGATCGGCATGATCAGCTGCGGCACGAAGGACCAGTTGCGCGATCCGGATTCGAACAGGCCCGACAGTTCGTTGCTGATGCTGCCGGTGGCCGCCGTCAGCGAGATGCGCGGCAGGAAGGCCGCTCGCGCCGCGCCGATGCTGGCATTGGCGGCGCGCAGGCGCTGCTCCGCCGCGCGCACGTCGGGACGCTGTACCAGCAGGTCCGAGGGCAGGCCGGCAGGCAGGTCGGCGACGATGTCCTGCGCCGACAGCGGTCTCGGCGCCGGCAGGTCGCCGCCGTGGCGTCCGGCAAGCAGGGCCAGCGCATTGGCCGCCTGCGCCTGCTGGCGCGCCAGCGCTGCGGCGGCGGTGCGTGCCTGCAGCATCAGCGTCTCGTTCAGGCGCAGATCGAGCGCCGACGAGGCGCCGACTTCGAAGCGCTGCTGCGCCAGCCGCCAGGCGCGTTCGCGTCCCTCGAGGGTGCGCCGCGCCAGCGCCAGCTGTTCCGCATAGGCGCGCTCGGCGAAATACGCCTTGGCCACTTCCGCCACCAGGCTGATCTGCGCCGCGCGGCGGGCTTCCTCGCTGGCGAGGAACTGCGCCAGCGCCGCGTCGTTCAGGCTGCGCACGCGGCCGAAGAAATCGAGTTCGAATGCCGCCAGGCCGACGCCGGCGCCGTAGCTCGACGTGACCGTGTCGCGGCCGCTCGCCGATACCGAGGCCGGCACGCGCGCCCGGTTGCCCGATGCGGTGGCATTGAGCGTCGGCCACTGGTCGGCGCCCTGGATGCTGTACTGCGCGCGCGCCTCCTCGATGCGGGCGGCGGCGATGCGCAGGTCGCGGTTGTTCTCCAGCGCGGTGGCGATCAGGGCCTGCAGGCGCGGATCGCCGAAGAACTCGCGCCAGCCGATGTCGGCGGCGATGCGCGAGCCGGCGGAGGCTGCGACGCCCGACGTAGCGACGTCCGACGTAGCGACGCCCGACGTAGCGACGCCCGACGTAGCGACGTCCGCCGGATACCCGTCGGCCACCGGCAGGGCGGGGCGCTCGTACGTCGGCGCCAGCGTGCAGCCCGACAGGATGCCCGCTGCCAGCAGCGGCAGGGCGGCGCAGGCCAGGCGCGCGCGGCGTGCGGTCGGCTCAGTCATGCTTGTGCTCTCCTTCGCTGGGCAGGTGCGCCGCGTACATGCGGTTCTGGCGCTCGCCGCCCGTGAAATACCTGCGCACGACGACGAAGAACACCGGCACCAGGAAGATCGCCAGCACCGTCGCCGAGATCATGCCACCCATCACGCCGGTGCCGATCGCTTTCTGGCTGCCGGCGCCGGCGCCGGTGGCCAACGCCAGCGGCAGCACGCCGAGGATGAAGGCCGCCGAGGTCATGATGATCGGCCGCAGCCGCAGGTGCACCGCTTCCAGCACCGCCTCGCGCACGCTCCGGCCCTGGGCCTGCAGGTCCTTGGCGAACTCGATGATCAGGATCGCGTTCTTGGCGGCGAGACCGATGATCGTGATCAGGCCGACCTTGAAGAACACGTCGTTGGGCAGTCCGCGCATGTTGGCCGCCAGGATCGAGCCGAACACGCCCAGCGGCACCACCAGGATGACCGCGAACGGGATCGACCAGCTCTCGTAGAGCGCGGCCAGGCACAGGAACACCACCAGCACCGACAGCGCGAACAGCAGCGGCGCCTGCGCGCCCGACAGACGCTCCTCGTAGGACAGGCCCGACCAGTCGAATCCGATGCCGGGCGGCAGCTGCTTCACCAGTTCCGCCATCTCGGCCATCGCCTCGCCGGTGCTGCGGCCAGGCGCGGCGCTGCCGGCGATCTTCACGGCAGGGTAGCCGTTGTAGCGCTCCAGGCGCGGCGAGCCCATCACCCATTGGGTGCGGGCGAACGAGGAAAACGGCACCATGCTGCCCTGGGCATTGCGCACGCGCAGAGCCAGCACGTGCTGCGGCAGCATGCGCGCCGGCGCGTCGGCCTGCACCAGCACGCGCTGCACGCGGCCGGCGCGCACGAAGTCGTTGGCGTAGGCCGAGCCGAACGCGATCGACAGCGTCTCGTGGATGTCGCCGATGGCCACGCCCAGCGCGCGTGCCTGCGCGCGGTCGATGTCGACCTGCAGCTGCGGCGTGTCTTCCATGCCCTCCGGGCGCACGCCGGCGACCACCTTGCTCTTCGATGCCAGGCCCAGCAGCATGTTGCGCGCCTCGAGCAGTTTCTCGCGGCCGACGCCGCCACGGTCCTGCAGGCGCATGTCGAAGCCGGACGAGGTGCCCAGCTCGCGGATCGCCGGCGGGTTGAGCGTGAAGATGTTGGCGTCGCGGATGCGCGAGAAGGCGCCGAAGGCGCGCCCGACGATGGCCTTCGGCTGCAGGTCGGGCGAGGTGCGTTCCGACCAGTCCTTGAGCGAGATGAAGGCCAGGCCGCCGTTCTGGCCGCGGCCGAAGAACGAGAAGCCGGCCACCGTCACGATCTTGTCGACCGCCGGGTCCTTCATGAAATGGTCGTCCATCTGGCGCAGCACCTCGCGCGTGCGCTCCGCCGTGGCGCCGGCCGGCAATTGCACCATGGTCAGCAGGTAACCCTGGTCTTCCTCCGGCAGGAAGGAGGTCGGCAGGCGCACGAACAGCCAGGCGATCACGCCCAGCAGCAGGGCGTAGATGATCATCCAGCGGCCGGTGCGGGCGATGACGCGGCCGACCATGCCCTGGTAGCGCTCGGAGCTGCGACGGAACCAGCGGTTGAACCAGCCGAAGAAACCGCGCTTTTCATGGTGGCCCGGCGCCACCGGCCTGAGCATGGTGGCGCACAGCGCCGGCGTCAGCGACAGCGCCAGGAAGGCCGAGAACAGCATCGACGCCACCAGCGTCATCGAGAACTGCCGGTAGATGTTGCCGACCGAACCGCCGAAGAAGGCCATCGGGATGAACACCGCCACCAGCACCAGCGTGATGCCGACGATGGCGTTGGTGATCTGGCCCATCGCCTTGCGGGTGGCTTCGTAGGGCGACAGGCCTTCCTCGGTCATGATGCGCTCGACGTTCTCGATCACCACGATGGCGTCGTCGACCAGGATGCCGATCGCCAATACCATGCCGAACAGCGTGAGCACGTTGATCGAGAAATCGAAGTACAGCATCGCCGCGAAGGTGCCGCACAGCGCGATCGGCACGACGATGGTCGGGATGATGGTGGCGCGCAGGTTCTGCAGGAACAGGTACATGACGAGGAACACCAGGATCACCGCGATGACCAGGGTTTCCACCACTTCATGGATCGACAGCCTGACGAACTTGGAGGCGTCGTAGGGGATCTCGTAATCGACGCCGGGCGGAAAGAACGGCTTCATCTCGTCCAGCTTGGCGCGCACCGCCTCGGTCATGGCCAGGGCATTGGCATTGGTGGCCAGGCGGATGCCGGCGGAGGACACGTCCTTGCCGTTGACGCGGCCCGTGACGGAATAGTCGCTGCGCGCCAGCTCGACGCGCGCCACGTCCTTCAGGCGCACCAGGCCGCCGCCAGCGTTGGCGCGCAGCACGATGTTGCCGAACTCTTCCGGCGTGGCCAGGCGGCTCGACGTCACGATGGCCGCGTTGAGCTGCTGGCCGGGCACCGCCGGCAGGGCGCCGAGCTCGCCGGCCGCGACCTGGGCGTTCTGCTCGCGGATCGCGCGCAGCGCTTCGCCGGCGGTCAGGTTGAAGCCGGTCAGCTTCGCGGGATCGAGCCAGACGCGCATCGCGTATTCCGGACCGAACTGCTGCACGTCGCCGACGCCCGGCACGCGGCGGATCTGGTCGATCACCACCGTCGCGTTGAAGTTGTTGAGCGCGGTGTAGTCGGTGCTGCCGTCCCTGGACACCAGCGCGTAGAACATCAGGAAGTTGAACGCCGCCTTGTCCACCCGCACGCCCTGGCGCCGCACTTCCTCGGGCAGGCGCGCCTCGATGCGCTTGACGCGGTTCTGCACCTCGACGGAGGCGAGGTCGATGTTGGTGCCCGGCTTGAAGGTCAGCGTGACCGAACCGCCGCCGGTCGATTCGCTGGTCGAGGACATGTAGATCAGGTTCTCGACGCCGTTCATTTCCTTCTCGATGACCGAGGTCACCGATTCCTCGACCGTGCGGGCCGAGGCGCCCGGAAAGGTGGCCGACACGTTGATCGAGGGCGGCGCGATGTTGGGATATTGCGCGACCGGCAGTTGCCGGATCGCCAGCAGGCCGGCCAGGATGATGACCAGCGCGATCACCCACGCGAACACCGGGCGATCGATGAAGAAACGGGGCAGCATCTCAGCGGCCTCCCTTGGGAGCGAACGGCACCGCCTTCGCCTGGCCGCCCGGCTTGACCTTCTGCAGGCCCTCGACGATCACCTGCTCGCCGCCCTTGAGACCCTCCGTCACGATCCACTGGTCGCCCTGGGCCTGGCCGACCTTGACCGGCTGCGCGGCCACCTTGCCGTCGGCGCCGACCACCATCACGCTGGCGCCCTGGGCATTGCGCAGCAGCGAGCGCTGCGGCACCGTGATGGTGTTCTCGGACACCGCCTGCTCGACGCGCACGCGCACGTACATGCCGGGCAGTAGGTGGCGTTCCGGGTTGGGGAACTGGGCGCGCATCGACACCTCGCCGGTAGCCGGGTCGACGGTCAGGTCGGAGAACAGCAGCCTGCCGGCATGCGGATATTCGCTGCCGTCCTCGAGGATCAGCTTGACGTCCGATGCCTGGGCATCGCCGCGCTTGAGCTTGCCGGCATCGAGCGCGCGCTTGATGCGCAGGTATTCGACGCTGGACTGGTTGAAGTTGGCATAGATCGGATCGATCTGTTCGATCGTCGCCAGCGGCGTGGCCTCGCCCTTGCCGACCAGCGCGCCCTCGGTCACCTGGGCGCGGCCGATGTTGCCGGAGATCGGCGCGGTGACGCTGGCGTAGTCCAGGTCGAGCTTCGCGCGCGTCACCGCGGCCTTCGCCGAGGCGACGTCGGCCGCGGTCTGCTTGGCCTTCGCCACCGCCTCGTCGTATTCCTGCTTGCTGACGGCGTTCGATGCGACCAGCGGGCGGAACCGCTCGGCCTTGGCCTGCGCTTGCGCTGCATCGGCGTCGGCACGCGCCAGCGATGCCTGCGCCGCCTCGAGGCTGGCGCGCAGCATGGTCGGGTCGATGCGGAACAGCAGGTCTCCGGCCTTCACCTGCGTCCCTTCGCGGAACACGCGCTGCTGCACGATGCCTTCGACGCGCGCGCGCACCTGCGCGGTGCGGGTGGCCTGCAGGCGGCCCGGCAGTTCCGCGGTGAGCGGCACCGCGCCCGGCCTGATGGTGACGACCGAGACTTCCGGCGTCGGCGGCGGGCCGCCGGCACCCTGGGCCTGGGCATGCTTCATGCCGTCGCCGCAACCCGCGGCGGCCGTCGACAGGAGGAGGATGGCAGCAAGGCGCGCGGAGAGAGGGCACTGGTTCATACAGTCGCTCGGCAAAGAGTTGGCGGAGGGCGCCCGGGATGCAGCGGAAAGCGGCGCGTCGAGGGAAGGACATATTGTAAAGAGAATCCGCCGAGGGTGTTTCCTGCGCGCCAGCCGGTACCTTGCCGGGCGCGCATCGCAGGCGAAGTGACCGCGCGTGCGCGGGCTGCGCGCCGATACAACGCCGATGTTGCAAGAATGCACTCCACTGTTGTGCCGCGGAAATAATCGGCGGAGAATTGGTTCATCACCACAGACCTGCCCGCAGCGACGCCGTTGGCTTTTCAGCAAGCCTGCCGCGCGCCGCAACACGCAGGCGCATACACCATCCATCGCACGTGGCAACGAGGGGGCCGAGCAGATGTCGTCCATTCGGGTATCCAGGCTGCCTGGCTCCCGGCGCGCATGGCGCCGGCTGGCGCTCGCATCTCTCCTGGCTGCCGCCTTCCTGCCGTCCGCCCATGCGGACACCGACGCCGCCGGCATCGACCTGTCCGAACTGCCGATCGAGCAACTGATGACGATCGAGGTGTATTCCGCCTCCAAGTTCGTGCAGAAGATGAGCGATGCGCCGTCGGCGGTCTCGGTCGTCACGGCGGCCGACATCCGCGCCTTCGGCTGGCGCACGCTGGCCGACATCCTGCGCAGCATGCGCGGCCTGCATGTCAGTTACGACCGCAACTACAGCTATCTGGGCGCGCGCGGCTTCCTGCGCCCGGGCGACTACAACACCCGCTTCCTGCTGCTCGTCGACGGCGTGCGCCTGAACGACTCGGTCTACGACCAGGGCGCGATCGGCACGGAGTTCCTGCTCGACGTCGACCTGATCGACCGCGTCGAATTCGTCCCCGGGCCCGGCTCGTCCATCTACGGCGCCAACGCGTTCTTCGGCGTGATCAACGTGATCACGCGGCGCGGGCGCGACATCGGCGGCGTGCGCCTGGCTGCCGAGGCCGGGGCGCGCCATGCCGCGAAGACGCGCCTGACCTTCGGGCGGCGCGGCGGCGAGGGCGTCGAGCTGCTGCTGTCGGCCAGCGCCTTCAGCACGCGCGGCGAGGACGTCTATTTCGCGGAGTTCGATGCGCCGGCCACCGGCAACGGCATCGCGCGCCGGCTCGATTACGACCGCGGCCAGAGCGTGTTCGCCAAGGCGGCGTGGCGCGGGTTCAACCTGACGCTGGCGCGTTCCGAGCGCACCAAGGGCATGCCGACGGCGTCCTTCGGCCAGGCTTTCGGCGACAGCCGTGCGAAGACGGTCGACGAGCAGGGCTTCATCGATCTCGGCTACCACAGCCGCGGCGCCGGCGACAGCCAGTGGAGCGGCCACGTGTTCGCCGGCCGCTACGACTATCTCGGCGACTATGTCCACGATGCCGCGTCGCCGTTCATCAACCGCGACGGCAGCCATGCGCGCTGGTGGGGCGGCGAATTCAAGTGGCTGCATACCGGCTGGGACGGCCACAAGGTGATCGCCGGCTTCGAATTCCGCCAGGACGAGCGCCGCAACCAGTATGCCTACGACACCGACGGCACGACGGTCCACGTGCTGCTCGACGACCGCCGCCAGGGCGACCGCATGGGCATCTACGTGCAGGACGAGATCGCGTTGCGCGGTAACGTGCTGCTCAATCTCGGCCTGCGGCACGATCGCAACTCCATCACCGGCGGCATGTGGAATCCGCGCGCCGCGCTGATCTGGAAACCGGTCGCGTCGACCAGCGTGAAAGTCATGGCCGGCAGTGCATTCCGCGCGCCGAACGCCTACGAGCGCGACTATGTGCTCGGCGGCGAAGGCGGACAGAAGGCCAACCCGCTGCTCGGGGCGGAGCGCATCCGCACACTGGAGCTGGCGGTCGAGCACAATCTCGCCGCCGAGGCCCGCGTGACGGCCTCGCTGTTCCGCAACGTCGTATCGAACCTGATCACGCAGACGCTCGACGAGGAAGACGGCCTGCTCATCTACCGCAACATGCACCGCGCGGAGGCGCGCGGGGCCGAGGCGGAGATCGAAAAGCTGTGGCCGTCCGGCGCCAAGCTGCGCGCCAGCGTGTCGCTGCAGCGCGCCGTCGACGGCCGCAGCGGCGAGGAGCTGGCCAATGCGCCACGCCGCCTGGCCAAGCTCAATCTGTCGGTGCCGCTGGCCGGCACCCGGGCCGCCAGCGGATTCGAGATGCAATACCTGAGCAAGCGCCGCACGCTGGCCGGGCAGGCGGTGGCCGGTTACGCCGTCGCCAACTGGTCGGTGTTCCTCAACGATGTGTTGCCGGGGCTGGACGTCACCGCAGGCATCTACAACCTGTTCGACCGCCGCTACGCCGATCCCGGCGGCGAGGAGCATGTGCAGGATCGCCTGTTCCAGGACGGCCGCACCTGGCGCGCCAAACTGATCTACCGGTTCTAGGAGCGAGGCCCATGCACGCCATCCTGCGCCAACGATTCCGCCGCCATGCGCTTGCGCTGGCGCTGGCGGCGTGCGCGCCGGCGGCATCGCAGGCGCAGGCTCCCGCGGCCGCGCCGGAGTACAAGCTCAAGGCGGCCTTCGTCTACAACTTCGCGCTGTTCACCGACTGGCCGCCTGGCGGCGAGGGCGGCGCGCTCAATATCTGCGTCAACGGCGAGGGAGGGCTGCGCGCCGCCCTCGGCGAATTCCAGGACCGCACCATCAAGGGCCGGCGCCTGCAGGTGCGTTCGTGGAACGACGCCGATGCCGCCCGCCAGTGCCATGTGCTGGTGCTCGACCCGGCCGACCGCGACCGCTGGACCCAGGTGCGCAAGTCGCTGTCGGGCGCCAGCGTGCTGACGGTGGCCGACGACGCCGACATCGGCCGGAGCGGCGCCGTCATCACGCTGTTCCTGGAGAACAACCGCATTGCCTTCGACATCGACATGACGGCCGCGCGCCAGGCACGCCTGACGCTCAGCTCCAAGCTGCTGCGCCTTGCACGGACGACGCAATGAACGATCACCATCTTCCGCAGACGACCAGGATCGGCTACCGCGTGGCCATCATCAACCTGCTGACCACCGGCGCCGCGCTGCTGGTGGCCAGCGTGGCGCTGCTGGTCTACCAGTTCTTCTCGCTGCGCAATGCGCTGGTCGACGACTTGTCGGTGCAGGCGCGCATCATCGGCGACAACAGCGCGGCGGCGATCCTGTTCAACGACGTGCGCGCCAACGAGGAAACCCTCAACGCGCTCGCCGGCTCTCCCAATGTCGACGCGGCGGCGGTGTTTACGATCCAGCGCACCACGCTCGCCACCTATCGGCGGCGCGGCTTCGAGCATGTCGCGCTGCCGCAGGCGGCGGCACTGTCGCCCGGGGCGTCGTTCGGCTTCTCGCATGTCGACGTGGTGCACGCGATCGAGTTCGACGGCAAGAACATCGGCTTCGTCGCCATCCGCGCCAACCTGCAGCAGCTGTACGTTCGGCTGACCGGCTACGCGGGCCTGATCCTGCTGGTGGCGGTCGGCTCGCTGGCGATCGCCTACCTGCTGGCCGAGCGCATGCGGCGCGCGATCCGCAGCGCCGAGGAACATCTCGACTATCTTGCCCACATCGACCCGATCACCAAGCTGCCGAACCGGCATGCCTTCAACAGCCGGCTGGCCTTCGCGCTGACCAAGGTCGACCAGTTCGGCGGCGCCACCGGCCTGCTGCTGATCGACCTCGACAACTTCAAGATGGTCAACGACACGCTCGGCCATCACTGCGGCGACAAGCTGCTGCAGCAGGTGGCGCAGCGCCTGACCGAGACGCTGCGCAGCGCCGACGTGATCTGCCGCATCGGCGGCGACGAGTTCGCCATCATCGTCGAATCGAACGGCGTCGCCACCGAAGCGGAGGGCGTCGCCAACAAGATCCTGGCCGTGCTGTCGACGCCGTTCGAGCTCGACAACCACGAGCTGTACGTCACCGCCAGCGTCGGCGTGAGCCTGTATCCCCACGATGCCGGCGACCTGCAGGCATTGACGCGCAATGCCGACACGGCGATGTACTACGCCAAGAACCAGGGCAAGAACGCTTACGCGATGTTCACGCCGGACATGAACCAGCGCGCACAGCATCGCCTGTCGCTGGAGACCAACCTGCGCAAGGCGATCGAGCGCAACGAGCTGGTGCTGCATTACCAGCCGCAGCTGGACATCAAGACCGGCCGCGTGTGCGGCGCCGAGGCGCTGCTGCGCTGGAACCATCCGGATTTCGGCCTGGTGAGCCCCGCCGATTTCATCCCGGTGGCAGAGGAGAGCGGCCTGATCGTGCCGATCGGCCGCTGGGTGCTGCACACGGCCTGCCGCCAGGCGGCGGAGTGGCAGCGCAACGGCCTCGGCCCGCTCTGCGTGTCGGTCAACCTGTCGGCGCGCCAGACCAAGGATGTGCGCCTCATCAACGACATTCTCGCTGCGCTGCAGGAATCCGGACTGGCGCCGGAGCAGCTCGAGCTCGAGATCACCGAGACGGTGCTGATGGAGAACGTGCACGACAACGTGGCGCTGCTCAACCGCCTGCAGACCGAGGGCATCCGCCTGTCGATCGACGATTTCGGCACCGGCTATTCCTCGATGGCCTATCTCAAGCGCTTCCCGATCGACCAGGTCAAGATCGACCGCACCTTCGTGCGCGACATTCCTGGCAACGGCGACGACGAGGCGATCGCCACCGCCATCATCGCGATGGCGCACAGCCTCGGCCTGTCCGTCGTGGCCGAGGGCGTCGAATCGGAGCTGCAGCTGCAGTTCCTGCGCAAGGTCGACTGCGACATCATGCAGGGCTTCCATTTCGCCCGGCCGATGCCGGCGGCACAGATGATGGCCTTCCTGCGCGAGCGGCGGTCGGAACCGGCCTTCGCCTGAACGGAGCGGCCGCGCAAAGCTGCAGGCCGCCGCCATCCCGATTGTCATTCCCGCCATTGTTTGGCATGCTGGCCGCCTGCCACTGCCGGCATCCGCCGGCGGGGCGCATCGACAAGGATGCTGCGCATGACGGCGAACCGCGACGATCTCCTCGACTGGCTGGCGCAGGGACGGCTGGCCGCACACGATCTGACCGAAGCATGGCGGCTGGCCGGGATCGCACCGGACCGGTCGCGCTGGCTGTCCTTCCTCGAGCGGCTGTGCCTGTGGCTCGGTGTCGTCGCCTTGTGCGCCGCGCTGATCTTCTTTCTTGCCTACAACTGGCAGGCGCTGGGCCGTTACGCGAAGTTCGGCATCGCCGAGCTGGCGATCCTGGCGGCCGTCGCCGTCGCCTGGCGCACCGGGGTGGACGGTGCGGCCGGCAAGGCGGCCGTATGCGCCATCGCCCTGCTGATCGGCGCATTGCTGGCCCTGGTCGGCCAGACCTACCAGACCGGCGCCGATACCTTCGAACTTTTCGCGGCCTGGGCCGCCGCCATCCTGCCGCTCGCGCTGCTGGCGCGGCTGGGCGCGTTGTGGGTGTTCTGGCTCGCGCTGGTCAATCTCGCCTGCATCCTGTATTTCCATGCGGTCGGCCTGCTGCTCTGGATGGTGTTCGATGCGCGCGCGGCGGCCTGGACCCTGCTTGCCGTCGACACGCTGGCACTGGTCGCGTGGGAGGCGGCGGCGTGGCGCGGCATTCCCTGGCTGCAGGAGCGCTGGTCGCCGCGCATCGTCGCCACGGCGGCCGGCTCCGCAGCGACTCTGCTGGCGATCTGGGCCATCGTCGAGCGTGAGGGCGCGCGCCTGCCCGGCGCATTGGCCTGGGGGGCCTGGATGGCGGCGGCCTACGCGTATTACCGGCACCGGCGGCGCGACGTCTTCGTGCTGGCCGGCGGGGTCCTGAGCGCGGTCGCGGTGGTCGCCACGCTGCTCGGCAAGCTGTTCCTGAGGCATGACGCCGGCGGCGCCTTCCTCCTGATCGGCATGGTGGTGATCGGCCTGTCGGCGGCCGGCGGCATGTGGCTGCGCCGGGTGGCGCAGGAGGAGGGCGCATGAGCGGCGCATCGCGTGAAGCGGTCTGGGCGCGCCTGCGCGATGCCGGCCTCGTCCAGGGGGATCTGCCCGCGCCGGACGCCGGGCGTTCGCCCTGGTTCGTCAGGGTCATGCTCGGTATCGCCGGCTGGATCGGCGCGCTGTTCCTGCTCGGTTTCGTCGGTGCCGTGCTGGCCGGCATCTGGACCAATCCCGGCGGCGCATCGATGCTCGGCGCGGCGGCCTGCGGCGCGGCCTACGCGATGTTCCGTGCGCCGCGCCAGCAGGATTTCGCGATGCAGTTCGCCCTTGCGCTCAGCCTGGCGGGACAGGCGCTGATCGTGACGGCGCTGTTCCAGGCGCTGCCGTCGCGCAGCTCGGCGCCATGGGCGGCACTGTGCGTCTTCGAGGTCGCGCTGGCATTCCTGATGCCGAATTTCCTGCACCGCGTGCTGAGTGCCGCAGCCGCTGTCGCCGCCTTCATGGTGGCGCTGGCGCCGGCCGGCCTGCAGGCCTTCGCCGCGCCGGTCGCGGCGGCGGGCTGCGCGGCGATCTGGCTGTCCGAGACGCGCTGGGCTGCGCGGGACGACATCTGGCGCCCGATCGGCTACGGCGTCACGCTGGCGCTGCTGGCGATCGATGTCACCGCCTTGTTCGACGGCACCACCTGGCTGCGCGGCGAAGGCGATCCCGGCTGGCTGGTGCGTTATGCGGCAGGCATCGGCGCGCTCCTCACCGGCCTGATGCTGGTCGCCGCGGTGCACCGGATGCTCGCGCGGCTGGGCGTCGTTGCGGCCGGCTTGCCGGGCATTGCCGCCCATCTGGCAGCCATCCTGGCAGCGCTGGCGTCGTTCGCGGCGCCGGGACTGTCGTCGGCGCTGCTGGTCCTGCTGGTCGGCTTCGGCATCGGCAACCGGCTGCTGGCCGGACTCGGCATCGCGGCGCTGCTGGGTTTCCTCTCGCACTACTACTACGCGCTGCACGCGACCCTGCTTGCCAAATCGATGGTGCTGGCCGTGACCGGCGCGGTGCTGCTGGCGGCGCGCGCGGGATTGCTGGCCGCGGCGCGCGGCACCGACAAAGGGACAAGCCATGACGCGGACTGAATGGCGCAAGGAATGGCGCAATGAATGGCGCAAGATCGCCGTCGCGGTCGCCACGCTCGGCGTGCTGGCGGCGGTCAACGCCGGTATCGCCGGCCGCGAGCGCCTGCTGACGGAAGGACGCACGGTGTACCTCGAACTCGCGCCGGTCGATCCGCGCTCGCTGATGCAGGGCGACTACATGGCGCTGCGTTTCGCCATCGCCGATGAGGCGTTCCGCACGCGCAAGATGGAGTCCCCGCGCGATGGCCACATCGTCGCCGCGGTGGATGCGCGCGGCGTGGCGAATTTCCGCCGCCTGGCGGACGGCCGGCCGCTGGCGCCCGACGAAGTGCTGTTGCGCTACCGCGTGCGCAATGGCGACGTGAAATTCGCCACCAATGCGTTCTTTTTCGAGGAGGGACAGGCGGCGCGCTATGAACAGGCCCGCTTCGGGGCGTTCCGGGTGGACCGGGACGGAGAGATGATCCTGACCGGCCTGCGCGATGCCGGATTGAAGGATCCCGGCAGCGGCGCGCGATAGGTCAGGGGAACAGCCGCACCGGCAGGAGGCTGCCGGTGCGCTGCCAGGTCGACCCGATTACTGCTTCAGCAGGGCGTTGACCTGGACCAGGTCTTCTTCTTTCAGCAGGCCGGCCGCGGACTTCAGGCGCAGGCCGTTCATGATCGTGTCGTAGCGTGCCTTGGCCAGGTCGCGGCGGGTGGAGAACAGCTGCTGCTGGGCGTTGAGCACGTCGATGTTGATGCGCACGCCGACCTGGTAGCCGAGGCGGTTGGATTCCAGCGCCGACTGGCTGGAGACTTCGGCCGCTTCCAGCGCGCGGATCTGCGCCAGGCCGCTGTTGACGCCGAAGAATGCCTGGCGCGCACCCTGGGCCGCGGTGCGGCGGATGTTCTCGAGATCCGAACGGGCCTTGTCCTCGAGCGCGATCGATTCGCGCACCTTGCTGGTGACCGAGAAGCCGGAGAACAGCGGCACGTTGACGCTCACGCCGACGGTGTTGCCGTTGGTCTGCGACCAGCCCGCGCCGCTGCCGGCGGGGCTGTTGTTATGGCTGCGGCGCGCATACACGTCGACCGTCGGCATGTGGCCGGCGCGATTGGCGCTGATCTGGCGCTGCGCGATCTCCAGGCCGAACTGGCTGGCGATCACGCCGTAGTTCTGCTGCTCGGCGCTCTGTACCCACTTGTCGACCACGGCCGGTTCCGGCGCGGCCAGCTTCACGCCGGGCTTGAGCGTGGCCAGGTCGCCGGCCGGCTTGCCGATGATCTGCTGCAGGGCGGTGCGCTTGATGTCGAGGTCGTTCTGCGCGGCGAGCTCCTGGGCCACGGCGAGGTCGTAGCGCGCCTGCGCTTCATGCGTGTCGGTGATGGTCGAGGTGCCGACCTCGAAATTGCGCTTGGCGGCGGCCAGCTGTTCGGTGATCGCGGCCTTCTGCGCCTGCACCGTGGCCAGTGCGTCCTGCGATGCCAGCACGTCGAAATAGGCCTGGGCCACGCGCACGATCAGGTCCTGCTGCGCCTGCGAAAACTGCGCCTCGGCGACGGCGGTGGCCAGGCGTCCCTGCTGGTAGCCCTGCCAGTTGGCCCAGCGGAACACCGGCTGGGCCAGCGTGACGGTATAGCCGTTGGTCGAGGTTTCGCGGTTGACGGTGGCCGCGCCCGCGCGGACGTCCGCATCGGTGCGCGAATAGCCGCCTTCGGCCGACAGCGTGGGCAGCAGTCCGGCGCGGCCCTGGACCGCCTTTTCCTGGCCGGCCGCAAGCGAGGCGCGGGCGCTGGCGTATTGGGCGTCGTTGGCGAGCGCTTCCTTGTAGACCTGCAGGAGGTCGGCCGCGAACGCGTTCGCCGACATGAAGGACGCGGCGATCAGCGAGGCGATGAGTGACTTGCGCATGGGGGTTCTCCGGTGGAGTTGTTTGAATTGATGGGAGCGGTGATCAGTAGGTTGGCATGTCGGGGTCGACCTCTTCGGCCCAGGCATGGATTCCTCCCGCCAGATTGATCACGGAGGCAAATCCGCAGCGCTCCAGGTAGTGCCCCACCTGGGCGCTGCGTACGCCGTGGTGGCAGATGCACACCACGGGCTTGTCATCGTCGAGTTCCGCCAGTCGCGCCGGTACCGATTGCATCGGCATCGCCACCGCGCCGCGGATGCTGCAGGTCTCGATTTCCCAGGGTTCGCGCACGTCCAGCAACTGCGGTTGGACGCGGGAAGGGTCGGCGAGCCAGGCGGCGAGTTCGGGCGCGGTGATGTCCTGCATGGGTCTCGTCAGAACTTGAAATGCGACGGCGTCGGCGCGTTGCGCAGCGGCTTGACGCTGGTCTCGAACAGCTTGACCGTGTTGTAGGCGACGTCGGAGGTGCGTGTGACCAGCACGGCGCTCATGACCGGGGCTTCGCCGACGATGGCGAGGATGCGGCCGCCGACCTTGATCTGCTTGAGGAAGGCATCCGGCAGCAGCGGCAGCGAGCCCGAGACGACGATCACGTCGTACGGGGCTTCCGGGCCGCTCCAGCCCTGGGCGCCATCGCCGGAGACCACGCTGACGTTGTCGATGCCGGCGCGGGCCAGGTTCTTCTCGGCCAGCTCCTTGAGTTCCGGCTCGATCTCGACCGTGGTCACGTGGCGCGCGCGGTGCGCCATCAGGGCAGCCATGTAGCCGGAGCCGGCGCCGATCTCGAGCACGTTCTCGTGCTTCCGGATGCCGGCTTCCTGGAGGATGCGCGCTTCCAGCTTGGGCGCGAACATGTTCTGGCCGCAGGGCAGCGGGATCTCGGTGTCCATGAACGCCAGGCTCTGGTAGGCGGCCGGAACGAATTCCTCGCGCTTGACGACCGTCAGCAGGTCCAGCACTTCCTTATCCAGGACATCCCAGGGACGGATCTGCTGTTCGATCATGTTGAAGCGGGCTTTTTCGATATTCATGGCGATCACTCGGTGGATGGCAAAAAACCGTCATTTTATCGTCACTTGGACGTCCGTTTCCTTTACCTGCATGGCTTGACAGCCCCATCCTGCAATGCTGCGCATCCTACGCATGGCTGGCGATGCCTGCAGCCGGGTTGCGACGATCTGCGGTTTTTGCGGCATGAATGGCTGAAAAGACAGGGCGGATGTCAGGCTTCCTTGCGGACCAGGCCGTTGAGCAGCAGGTCCGAATACATGGCCAGGTAGCTGTCGGCGTCGATCGGCTCCGGACGGCAGGCCGTGAACGAGTGCTTCCACATCATCAGCATCAGCATCGGCGCGATCACCACGTTCATCGCCTGCTGGGTTTCGACCGGGCGGAATTCCCCGCGGTCGATCCCGCGCTGGATCAGGTCGGTCACCATCTTGTTGGCGCGCGAGATCACTTCCTCGTAATAGAAAGCGGCCACTTCGGGGAAATTGCAGGATTCGGCCATGATCAGCTTGGTCAGGCCGGACAGCTGGGTATTGCCGACGCGCTCCCACCAGCCGCGCATGATCTGGCGGAACAGCTCGGTGGCCGATCCGTCGAATCCGGCGATGATGCCCTCGGCCTCGTCCAGCGCCGGCACCATGCTGGTACGGACCACCGCCTTGAACAGTTCTTCCTTGTTGGCGAAATAGAGATAGAGCGTACCCTTGGATACGCCGGCCCGCGAGGCGACGTCGTCCAGGCGCGTCGCCGCGTAGCCGCGCTCGACGAACAGATCGAGGGCGGCGGCAAGCAGCTCCTGCGGACGCGCTTCCTTGCGGCGGGTCCAGCGGGGCTGCTTTTCCTTGAAGGGGCAGGACATCATGATGCGGAAATAACTAACCGAAGAGTCAGTAATATAAGCGGGGCGGTGCGGCGCGTCAAGGAAAGCGCGGCGGGCGGGAAGCGACGGGATGTCGAGGCGATGGCGCATCTTACCGCGGATGCTCATGCCGTTGCCGGACAGTGTCTTGCCGGAATGCCAACGGGCGGCGGCGATGTCGGCATCCCGGCTCGGTCGCCGGCGTGCCTGGCCGGCGATGCGCACGCCGGAATGACCTCGGCGGGGCAAAGATGCGGCATACTGCCGGCCTTCCACGTTACCGTCCACGTCATGAGCGATCCCCTGTCCTGCCGCCCGGGCTGCGGCGCCTGCTGCATCGCGCCGTCGATCTCTTCGGCCATTCCCGGCATGCCCGACGGCAAGCCGGCGGGGGTGCGGTGCGCACAGCTCGACGCCCACAACCGCTGCATGATCTTTGGCCGGCCGGAAAGGCCTGCGGTTTGCGCGAGCTTGAAACCCTCTGCGGAAATGTGCGGTACAACCGCCGAGGAAGCGATCGCCTGGCTGGCACGCCTGGACCGGTTGACTTCCGGCTGACCGCCCGTGGCTGACCGCCCGTGGCTGACCGCCCGTGGCCGCATGCACCGCACATGAAAGGATGTCCATGAAAACCCGTCTCGCCGTTCGCCCGTTCGCGCTGATCGCGGCCGTGCTGGCGCTCGCCGTCGCGACCCTGCTGTCGGCCTGCGCCGGCATGCTCGGCCCGCGCCAGGTCGAGGTGCCGCTGTTCCAGCTGCAGCAGGCGCTCAACGCCCGCTTCCCGTTCAACAACCGCTACCTGGACCTGCTCGATATCCAGGTGCGCAATCCGCAGCTGTCGCTCCAGCCCGGCACCAACCGGATGGTGACGGCGCTCGATGCCTCGGTGGCGCCGCCCTTCCTCGGACGCAGCTGGAACGGCAGGATCACCCTGTCGGGCAACCTGCGCTACGACCCGTCGCGCAACGCCATCATGCTGGCCGATCCGCGCGTCGACCACCTGGCCTTCGACGGCGTCGATGCGACCTACCAGCGCCACATCGCCAAGGTCGGTAGCCTGGTCGCGGAGCAGCTGCTGCGCGACACGCCGCTGTACACCTTCCGTCCCGACCAGTTCCGCTACGGCGGCACCAATTTCATCCCCTCCCAGATCGTCGCCAGGCAAAATGGACTCGTGGTAACCTTCGAGCCGGTCAGATAACCGGGCATTCTCCATCCGGGCCGCGCTTGCACCTTCCGGCAGGCCCGTCAGCCATGTCCCGCAGCGGGCGTGCCATGCCAGGCGCGCCGGCCGTCCAATCCCGTACACCGTTTCCAATATGACTCCAGAACTTGCCATCAAGGCAGCCATCATGGGCATCGTCGAAGGACTGACGGAGTTCCTGCCGATTTCCTCGACAGGGCACCTCATCCTCGCCGGCAGCCTGCTCGATTTCACCGGCGAGAAGATGAAGGTCTTCGAAATCGCCATCCAGGCCGGCGCCATCCTCGCCGTGCTGTGGGAATACCGCGCCAAGGTCGCCAGCGTGTTCGGCGGCATCGGCAGCGACCCGCGCGCGCGCCGCTTCATCCTCAACCTGGTGATCGCCTTCGTGCCGGCCGCGGCCCTCGGTTTCCTGCTCAGCAAGGCGATCAAGCAATACCTGTTTTCTCCGGTGCCCGTGGCACTTGCCTTCATCGTCGGCGGTCTCATCATCCTGATCGTCGAGAAGCGCCATGGCGCCGGTGCGCGGACGGTGCGGGTCGAATCGGTGGACGACATGACGCCGCTCGACGCGCTCAAGGTCGGCTTCGCCCAGACCTTCGCGCTGGTGCCGGGCACGAGCCGTTCCGGCGCCACCATCATCGGCGGCATGCTGTTCGGCCTGTCGCGCAAGGCGGCGACGGAGTTCTCCTTCTTCCTGGCGATCCCGACGCTGCTGGCGGCGACGGTGTACTCGGTCTACAAGGAGCGCGCGCTGCTGACGGCGGCCGACCTGCCGCTGTTCGGCATCGGGGCCTTCACCGCGTTCGTGTCGGCGTTCCTGTGCGTGCGCTGGCTGCTGCGCTACATCAGCACGCACGATTTCACGCCGTTCGCCTGGTATCGCATCGCCTTCGGCATCGTGGTGCTGGTGACCGCCCACTTCAACCTCGTGAGCTGGCACGGCTAGGCCGGCTCGCGGCTAGCAAGAGAAGCAATTCAGGATGTCCGCATTACCGACCAGCGATCCGGCGCTGCACATACTGCAAACCGTCTTCGGCTATCCCGCCTTCCGCGGGCAGCAGGAGGACATCATCCGCCAGGTCGCCGACGGCGGCGATGCGCTGGTGCTGATGCCGACCGGCGGCGGCAAGTCGCTGTGCTACCAGATCCCGGCGCTGCTGCGCGACGGCGTCGGCGTGGTGGTGTCGCCGCTGATCGCGCTGATGCAGGACCAGGTCGATGCGCTGGCCGAGCTCGGCGTGCGCGCCGCCTTCCTCAATTCGACCCAGAGCTTCGAGGATGTGGTGCGCATCGAGCGCATGATGCGCGCCGGCCTGCTCGACCTCGTCTACATCGCCCCGGAACGGCTGATGACGCCGCGCTGCCTGGAACTGCTCGACGCCACCCGCATTGCGCTGTTCGCCATCGACGAAGCCCATTGCGTCTCGCAATGGGGGCATGATTTCCGTCCCGAATACATCAAGCTGTCGATCCTGCACGAGCGCTACCCGGACGTGCCGCGCATCGCGCTGACGGCGACCGCCGACCAGCTCACGCGCGAGGAGATCATCGCTCGCCTGCAGCTGGGCGAGGCACGCCAGTTCGTGTCGTCCTTCGACCGCCCCAACATCCGCTACCAGATCGTCGAGAAGACCAACGGCCGCAAGCAGCTGCTCGATTTCATCGAGGGCGAACACCAGGGCGATGCCGGCATCGTGTATTGCCTGTCGCGCAAGAAGGTCGAGGAGACCGCCGAGTTCCTGGTGGCCCACGGCATCGACGCCTTGCCCTACCACGCCGGCATGGACCCGCAGCGGCGCGCGGCCAACCAGTCGCGCTTCCTGCGCGAGGAGGGCCTGGTGATGGTGGCGACGATCGCCTTCGGCATGGGCATCGACAAGCCCGACGTGCGCTTCGTCGCCCACCTCGACCTGCCCAAGAGCATCGAGGGCTATTACCAGGAGACCGGCCGTGCCGGCCGCGACGGCGCGCCGGCCGACGCCTGGATGGCCTACGGCCTGCAGGACGTGGTGCAGCAGCGCCGCATGATCGACGAATCGGAAGCCGACATCGCATTCAAGCGCATCCAGTCGATGAAGCTCGATGCGATGCTGGGCCTGTGCGAGACGTCGCAATGCCGCCGCGTGCGCCTGCTCGAGTATTTCGGCCAGCCGGCCTCGCCCTGCGGCAACTGCGACACCTGCCTCAATCCGCCGGTGTCGATCGACGGCACGGTGCCGGTGCAGAAGCTGCTGTCGGCGATCTACCGCGTCGACCAGCGCTTCGGCGCGATGCACGTGATCGAGGTGCTGCGCGGCGTCGAGACCGACAAGGTGCGCCAGTGGCGGCACGACCAGCTGTCGGTGTTCGGCGTCGGCGCCGACCGCAGCGACATGGAATGGCGCGCGATCCTGCGCCAGGCGATCGCGCTCGGGCTGGTCGAGGTCGACCATGAAGCCTGGGGCTCGCTCAAGCTGACCGAGGCGGCCCGCCCGGTGCTGCGCGGCGAGCAGAAGGTGCAGCTGCGCGAATACCGCAAGGCCGGCAAGCCGAAGCGCCAGGCGAAGACGAAGGGATATGCGGAAGCCGATCTGTCGCCGGCCGAGCAGGCGGTGTTCGAGAAACTGCGCTGGTGGCGGGTGGAAACCGCGCGCAAGCACAACGTGCCGGCCTACGTGATCTTCCACGACGCGACGATGCGCGAGATCGCCAAGACGCGGCCCTCGTCGATCGACGAGCTGCGCCATGTGTCCGGAGTGGGCGAGAAGAAGCTGGAGACCTACGGCGAGGAGATCGTGGCGCTTATCGCGGGTGTGGATTGATCCGGTGCGGCCGGCACCCCGGAAAGATTCCCTCCTCCTTCCAGGGGGAGGGTTAGGGTGGGGGTAGTGCGCTTGATCAATCGCACAAGCTGACTGATGCGCATTACCCCCATCCCAACCGTCCCACGTCACGGCTTGAAAGCCGTTCCGATTCGGTCGGCGCAACGCAGTGCGTTGCGAAACCCCGCCCTCGTCCCCCTGGAAGGGGGAAGGAGCATTCCGATCGCGCTTGACGGGTAGCCGCCCGTCGCAGCGACGCGAAACCTTACTTCTTCACGAACACCACATCCCACACCCCGTGCCCGAGCTTCAGGCCGCGGTTCTCGAACTTGGTCACCGGGCGGTAGTCCGGCCGCGGCGCGAAGCCGTCGGCGGTATTCGCAAGCGCCGGCTCGGCGGACAGCACTTCCAGCATCTGTTCCGCATATTCCTGCCAGTCGGTGGCGCAGTGCAGGTAGCCGCCCGGCGCGATGCGCGAGGCGAGCAGGGCGACGAAGGGGCCCTGGATCAGGCGCCGCTTGTTGTGGCGCGCCTTGTGCCAGGGATCGGGGAAGAACACGTGCACGCCGGCCAGCGAGTCGGGCGCGATCATGTTGGTGACCACCTCGAAGGCGTCGTGCTGGATCAGGCGCAGGTTCTCCAGACCCTGTTCGCCGATCAGCTTGAGCAGGCTGCCCACGCCCGGCGTGTGCACTTCGACGCCGAGGAAATTCTTTTCCGGCATGCCGGCCGCGATCGTCGCCGTGGTCTCGCCCATGCCGAAACCGATCTCGAGGATGGTCGGCGCCTGGCGGCCGAAGGCGGCGTCGAGGTCGAGCACGTCCTTGCCGTAGGGGATGCAGTACTTCGGTCCGAGGGTTTCCAGCGCCTTGGCCTGGCCGGTCGACAGGCGCCCCGCGCGCGTGACGAAGCTGCGGATGCGGCGGTCGGTCGGATCGTAAAACAGGGGCTTGCCGGCTTTGTTCTCGGACATGATGCGGTCGTGGTCTGGATGGCTGGGCAGCGCGGCAGGGGCGCTGCATCGGGGCACTTGCGCGGTGTCGGGCGATGCCGGAAGTGCCGGCGCTGGAGCGGGTGAAGGGAATCGAACCCTCGTCTTAAGCTTGGGAAGCTCCTGCTCTACCATTGAGCTACACCCGCGCAAGGCGGCATTTTACGCGGTATTGATGGACGTTGGCAAAAGCGGCAATCCCTGGGCGGACCTGTACCTGCCGGCTAGTGAACCATGTCATTGCATGTGGGAACACGTCCGCCTGTGATCGCCGCGCCTGTCCGGGCGGCCGCGCGGCGCACCGCGCGGCCGCCGGCGCCTGCCGGAGCACGAGTCCGTCCGGGCACGGCACATCGCCTTCCTGCCACAACGAACAAGGAGAAACGCATGACGCAGACCTCACGCATCGCCATCCTCGCAGGCCTGATCGCACTGACGGGATACGCCCACGCCAACATCACCGTACAGATGCACACCGTCGACGACAAGGGCGTCGGCCAGTCGGCCGGCCAGGTCGTGATCACCGAATCGCCCTACGGCCTGGTCTTCACGCCGACGCTGGCCGGCCTGCCTTCCGGTCTGCACGGCTTTCATGTGCATGAGAACGGCAGCTGCGATGCGAAGGAGCAGAACGGCAAGATGGTGCCGGCGCTCGCCGCGGGCGGCCACCTCGACCCGGCCGGAACCAGGCGGCACGGACCGCCATGGGGCGACGGGCATCTCGGCGACCTGCCGGCGCTGGCGGTCGACGACAAGGGCAACGCCGCCTATCCGGTGCTGGCGCCGCGTCTCAAGCTCGCGGACGTGAAGGGCCGCGCGCTGATGGTCCATGCCGGCGGCGACAACCATGCCGACCATCCGGCCCCTCTGGGAGGGGGCGGCGCGCGCATCGTGTGCGGCGTGATCCGCTGATCGGCGCGGCAGGCAGGGCAGGCACCGCAATCTGCCCTGCCTGCCGGTGGCGGCATCAGATGCCGCCGATGCAGAGGTATTTCATCTCGAGGTATTCGTCGATGCCGTAGACCGATCCTTCGCGGCCCAGGCCCGACTGCTTGACGCCGCCGAACGGGGCCACCTCGTTGGAGATCAGGCCGGTGTTGATGCCGACCATGCCGTATTCGAGCTTCTCCGCCACGCGCCAGACGCGGCCGATGTCGCGCGCATAGAAGTAGCTCGCCAGGCCGAACTCGGTGTCGTTGGCGGCGGCGATGACTTCCTCTTCCGTCGAGAACTTCACCACCGCGGCCACCGGGCCGAAGGTCTCCTCGCGCATGATCTTCATGTCGCCGGTGATGCCGGCCAGCACCGTCGGCTCGAAGAACAGGCCGCCGAGCGCATGGCGCTTGCCGCCGGCCAGCAGCGAGGCGCCGCGCGAGAGCGCATCGGCCACGTGCTCCTCGACCTTGGCGATGGCCTGGTCGTCGATCAGCGGGCCCTGGTTGACGCCGGCCTCGATGCCGTTGCCGACGCGGATCTTCGCGGCGCCGGCGACCAGCTTCTCGACGAAGGCATCGTAGACCGATTCATGCGCATAGAAGCGGTTGGTGCACACGCAGGTCTGGCCGGCATTGCGGTACTTGGAGATCAGCGCGCCCTCGACAGCGGCATCGAGGTCCGCATCCTCGAACACGATGAAGGGCGCATGGCCGCCGAGTTCGAGCGCGAGCTTCTTGACCGTCGGCGCGCTCTGCTGCATCAGGATGCGGCCGACCGGGGTCGATCCGGTGAACGACAGATGACGCACCACCGGGCTGTCGCACAGCACCTTGCCGACCTCGATCGACTTCCGGCTGTCGGCGGTCACGATGTTGATCACGCCCTTCGGCAGGCCGGCGCGATGGGCCAGCTCGGCCATCGCCAGCGCCGACAGCGGCGTCTGCTCGGCTGGCTTGAGCACGATGGTGCAGCCGGCGGCGATCGCCGGCGCCACCTTGCGGGTGATCATCGCGATCGGGAAATTCCACGGCGTGATGGCGGCGCAGACGCCGATCGGCTGCTTGAGGACGACCATGCGCTTGTCCGTCCAGGTCGACGACATCACGTCGCCCGACACGCGCTTGGCTTCCTCCGCGTACCACTCGATGAAGCTCGATCCGTAGACCACTTCGCCCTTGGCTTCCGCCAGCGGCTTGCCCTGTTCCGCGGTCATCAGCGCCGCGAGGTCGTCGGCATTGGCCATCATCAGGTCATACCACTTGCGCATGACGGCGGCGCGCTCCTTGCCGGTCTTCGCGGCCCAGGCGGGGAAGGCGGCCTCGGCGGCGGCGATCGCGGCGCGCGCTTCGGCGGCACCGAGATTGGGTACGCTGCCGAGCAGGCCGCCGTCGGCAGGGTTGGTCACGTCGAAGCGGGCATCCTTGCCCGGACCGCCGGTCCAGGCGCCGTCGACATAGGCCTGGTCGCGCAACAGGGTGGAATCCTTGAGGGCAGGCATGCTCTTGCTCGGGGATGTCATGGCGAAACTCCGGTGGGGCAGATGGGGAAGGCGACAAGGATAGCGTAAAGCCCCCGCGGCGTCCTTGATCCGGGAAGGCCGCCAGAAGGGCGCCGGCGCATCCTGCGAAGGGCGGAATCAGGCCTTGAACCCGCGTTCTTCCAGCGCCAGCAGCAGGCGCAGCCGGTCTTCCTGCGCCACCGCGCGCCAGTGGCGGCCGGTCAGCGCGCCCTCGAGCGCCCACAGCATGTTCAGGCTGGCCGGCTGGCCCGCCCGCTTGAGCGCGATGTACGTGTCGACGGCACCGCGCGCGGCGAGGTCCGCGTGGGTGCGGATGCCGATGGCGGCCAGCATCGCATCGGATTTCGGCCCGAGGTTGAGCAGGTCGGACGGGCGGCGCGCGCTCATGCCTTGCTCCGATCCCTCGTCTCCGCCGGCGTCATTCGGACGCCCCGGCAACCGGCTCCGGGAAGCGCGCGTGCGCCGGCACCAGGTCGGCCATGTCGGCCCCGTACAGGCGCATCGCCACGCGGCAATGGGTGCGGCCCGGTTCGGCCTGCGATGCGAGCACGACGAACTGTCCGCCGGCATGGCCGACCACGGCGCGGTCGAACTCCATCATCCGGTGACAGGCGTGCACGTCGCCGCTGCCGCGCAGCGGGCAGGGCGTATGGATCCGCGCATAGACGGTATCGGCGGTGACCGCTTCGATCGGCACCTGCTTCGTCGCGGGAAAGGAACGCTGCCAGAGCCGGCCGAGCTCTTCCGTGTCGCGCGCGCGGCCAATCGACTTTGCCTTCACCGTCAGCACCGCGAGGCAACGCGTCACGACGCGCGTCGCGCCGCTCATGGCAGGACGCCGCGCGAGGAAAGCCAGCATGCCCAGCATCGCCTGCATGCCCGTACGGATCAGCTGCTTGCGCATGATGTGGTCCGGCGTGTCGTGCGTATCGCGTGGTTGGAAAGGGGAGGCGTCAATTTACCATGGCGCCGGCGTCGGGCGGGGCAGCGGGGCCGGCGCATCGGCCGGCGCCGGCCTCACGGCTTGGGAATGCGGATGCGGCTGATCATCAGGCTGCCGGAGACGGCAAACAGCAGCGAGAACGGATGCCAGGTGAAACCGGCGATCTCCATCCGTCCGCCCCACAGGGCATCGCCGATCGCGCCCTGACTGGCGGCGAACGCCAGCAGCAGCACAAGGACGATCGAGGTCGGGATCGGCGTGCCTTCGAAATAGGTGACCTTGCCGGTGTCGGCCGACATCGCCTCGGCGGTGACGTTGTAGCGCGCCAGGCGCGAGACGCCGCAGGCGACGAAATAGGCCAGCAGGATGCGGTCGTAGAAGCCGCGCATGCCGCAGCCGTACGCCATGATCGCCGGTGCGACGCCGAAGGAGATCACGTCGGCGAGGGAGTCGAGTTCGCGCCCCATTGCGGAGGCCTTCTGCCGCCAGCGCGCGATGCGGCCGTCGAGCACGTCGAACACCAGCGCCGCCAGCACCAGCGCCGCGGCCAGGTAGACATGGAACACCTCGCCCGTGCCGAGGAAGCTCATCATCGAGAACAGCGCGCCGGTGCCGCAGATGGCATTGCCGAGCGTGAACCAGTCCGCGAGGTGGAATTCGCGGATCATCGAGAACGGTTTCGGCTTCGGTCGGTCGGTCATGGCGAATGCGGGGCGGGCAGGGCCGCCGTACGGCAACGGAGGGAGGGCCAATCTATCATGCGGACGGCCCGCCTGCCAGTGCGGCCGGTGGTCACACGATCCAGGTCCAGTCGGTGCCGGTCTTGCTGTCCTTGACCTGGATGCCCTGCGCCGCCAGCACGTCGCGCAGGCGGTCCGACTCGGCCCAGTTGCGTGCCGCGCGGGCGGCGGCACGCTCGTCCAGCAGGCGCTGCTGTTCCGCGTTCAGTTCGCGCCGGCGGTGCTCCGCCAGTCCCAGGCCGAACACGGTGTCGAACTCGCTCCACAGCGCCAGCTTCTCGCCCGGGTGCAGCGCCTCGCTCTTCGCGACGGCCCAGCCGATCGCCAGCGCGGTCGGCATGTGCAGGTCGTTGGCCACCGCTTCCCAGAACTTGCTGCGCAGCGACTGCGCCTCGCGGCCGATCTCCACCGTGTCGGTGGCGGCCGCCTTCCATTCGCGCATGCGCTCGCGCAGGCCCTGGTGGGCCGTGCGCGCCTGCGACAGCGCGGCGTAGGAGAAGCGCAGCTCGCTGCGGTAATGCGTGGTCAGCAGCAGGTAGCGGTAGTCGAGCGGATCGTAGCCGTCGCGCACCAGGGTGTCGACGGTCAGGGTGTCGCCCTTGGATTTGGACATCTTGCCGGCATCGACATTGAGGAATTCGCCGTGCAGCCAGTAGTTGACCCACTTGTGGCCGTGGCAGCATTCGCTCTGCGCGATCTCGTTGGTGTGGTGCACCGGGATGTGGTCGATGCCGCCGCAATGGATGTCGAAATGCGTGCCGAGGTATTTCGAGGCCATCGCCGAGCATTCGATATGCCAGCCCGGAAAGCCGACGCCCCAGGGCGATTCCCATTTCATGATCTGGTTGGGGAATTTCGACTGCGAGAACCACAGCGCGAAGTCGGCCTGGTTGCGCTTGCGCTCGTCGTGCTCGACGCGGTCGCTGGAAGTCTGCTGGTCGAGCACCAGGCCGGCAAACTCGGTGTAGCGGCCGAACTTCGCGACGTCGAAATAGACATTGCCCTGGCTGACGTAGGCATAGCCGTCCTTCACCAGCTTCTCCACCATCGCGATCATCTCGGGGATGTGCTCGGTGGCGCGGCAGACCGTCTTCGGGCGCGCGATGCGCAGCATCTCCGAATGGCGGAAGAACTCGGCCTCGTAGTGGCGGGCGATGTCCCAGGGCGATTTCTGCTCGCGCGAGGCGGCCACCGCCATCTTGTCGTCGCCGCTGTCGGCGTCCGACTGCAGGTGGCCGACGTCGGTGATGTTCATGACATGGTCGACGTCGTAGCCGAAGCATTCCAGCGTGCGCCGCAGGATGTCCTCGAACACGTAGGTGCGCATGTTGCCGATATGCGCGTAGTGGTAGACCGTCGGTCCGCAGGTGTACAGGCCGACCTTGCCGGGCACGATCGGCCGGAAGGGTTCGAGGGTGCGGGAAGCCGTGTTGAACAGCTGGAGCGCGATGTTCCTGGTGTCTGCGGAGATCGTGGTGGTCATGGCTCTTTCGGAATGATCAGGTCGATGTGGGTTCGGAGGTCTGCGGCAATGCCTCGGGGCGGCGGTTGAAACCGGCCACCATGTCGAAGCGGAACAGGCGGCACTCGAGCGCGCCGTTGAAGAACGGGGTCTTGCGCGATTCCTTCAGACGCAAGAGCTTCGGCACCGACAGGTCGGCGGTGAACAGGAACACCTGCCAGCCGGCGAAGCGCTGCTTGAGCGTCTTGCTGAAGGACGCGTAGAAAGCGGTGGTCATCTCGTCGGCACCCTGGGTGCGGTCGCCGCGCACGCCGATGCGCTCGCCGTAGGGCGGATTGGTCAGCAGGATGCCGGGCTGCTCGGTGGGCGGCTTCACTTCCTGCGCCTCGATCTGCTTCAACGGCACCTCGAACTGGATGCCGGCATTGCGCAGGTTGTTGCGCGCCATGACGATCATGTCGCCGGAGATGTCGCTGCCGAACAGCGTCGGCTCGGTGGGCAGCGGGTTCGGCCGGAAGCTGCCCTTGATCTGCATCCACTGGTCGCGGTCGAAGCCGTGGAATTTCTCGAAGGCGAAGCTGCGGCGCGCGCCCGGCGGAATGCCGGCGAGAATCTGGGCCGCCTCGATGAGGATCGTGCCGGAGCCGCACATCGGGTCGAACAGCATGGTGCCCGGCTTCCAGCCGGCGGTGCGCAAGAGGCCCGCGGCGAGGTTCTCGCGCAGCGGCGCGTCGCCGGTTTCCTGGCGCCAGCCGCGCTTGAACAGCGCCTCGCCGGAAGTGTCGAGATAGATGGTGAAATTGCGCGCGTCGAGGAAGCCGACGATGCGCATGTCGGGCGTGCGCGTGTTGACCGACGGCCGGCGCTCGAACTGGTCGCGGAAGCGGTCGCACACGGCATCCTTGATCTTCAGCGTGGTGAACTCCAGGCTCTTCAGCGGCGACTTGATCGCGGTGAGATCGACACGGATGGTGTGATCGACCGAAAACCAGTCTTCCCAGGGCTGCGCCAGCACCAGGTCGTAGATGTCGTTCTCGTTGGCATAGCTGGCCTGCGCCATGCGCAGCAGCACGCGCGAGGCGATGCGCGAATGCAGGTTGATGCGCCAGGCGTCGGCGATGGTACCTGAGCAATGCACGCCGCCGGGCACCTGGTTGTGCACCTTGAGGGTGCCGGAGAGTTGCGCAATCTCGCCGAGTTCCTCGGCGAGCGCCGCTTCGAGGCCGCGCGGGCAGGGGCAGAAATAGGAGTGCGACATGGAGGACCCTTTATCCGTAACAAGCAGTGAAGAAAACACGCACCCGCGCAGTGCCGGGATATCGTAGCGAACGCCGCCGCGGACGTGCTTGCGGCAGCACAATGCGCGTTCGGCGTGGAAGTCGAGTATAGCGCCCGCCGCCCCAATGGAGCGGAGGGCCGGCGGGCCGGGGCGTCAGCGCGCCAGGGCGCGTTCGACGAAGTCGAGGCGATCCTGACCCCAGAAATGCTCGCCGTCGACCACGTACCATGGCGAGCCGAACACGTCGCGGGCGATCGCCTCGTCGGTACATCGGTCGTAGGCGGCCTGCATCGGCGCGGTCTCGGCCACCTTCACCAGCGACTCGCCGTCGTGGCCGGCGGCCAGGGCCAGTTCCTGCAGCGTGGCGGCATCGGCGATGTTGCGCCGTTCGGCCCACATGGCGCGCATGATGTCGCCGGTCAGGTCCAGCGCCGCATCGACGCCGTGGGCGATGCGCACTGCCAGGATCAGCTTGGAGGCGAGGTCGACCGAGGCCGGGAAGAAGGCCGGCGACAGGTCGAGCGGCACGCCGAGATGCTCGCTCCAGCGCTTCAGTTCGGTCAGGCGGTAGGCCTGGCGTTGCGGCGCCCGCTTGGCCAGCGGCAGGCCGCCGGAGACGCTGAACACCTTGCCGATGTCCATCGGCTTGATCTCGACGCGCGCATCGTGGCGGCGAACCATGTCGACGAAGCGCGCGTGGCCGAGATAGGCCCACGGGGACAGCGGCGCGAAGAAATAGTCGACCTGCTTGGACATGCGTACGCTCCGTGCGAATCAGAAAGGCTTGACGACGACGAGGATCGATACCGCGACCAGCACCACCACCGGCAGCTCGTTGAACCAGCGGTACCAGACATGGCTGCGCGTGTTGCGGCCGTTCTCGAATTTCTTGAGCATCGCGCCGCAGGCATGGTGATAACCGACCAGCAGCACCACCAGCGCCAGCTTGGCATGCATCCAGCCGTTGCCGGGGCCCTTGCCGATGCCGTAGCCGAGCCACAGCCACAGGCCGAGCAGGATGGCCGGCACCGACAACATCGTCATGAAGCGGTACAGCTTGCGCGCCATCAGCAGGAGGCGCGTGGTGGCCGCCCGGTCGGTCTCCATCGCCAGGTTGACGAAGATGCGCGGCAGGTAGAACAGCCCGGCGAACCAGGAAGCGACGAAGACGATGTGGAAAGCCTTGACCCAGGGCATCAGCATGTTGTCAGTCCGGTGTGGTTGAAGTTGGTGTCATCCGGCAATTATTCCCGAATTTCGCCGTGCCCGAACACCACGTACTTGAGCGAGGTCAGGCCTTCCAGTCCCACCGGGCCGCGCGCATGCAGCTTGTCGTTGGAAATGCCGATCTCGGCGCCCAGGCCGTACTCGAAGCCGTCGGCGAAGCGCGTCGAGGCATTCACCATGACGGAGGCGGAATCGACCTCGCGCAGGAAGCGCATCGCGCGGGTGTAGTCCTCCGTGACGATCGCATCGGTGTGCTTCGACGACCAGGTGTTGATGTGGTCGATCGCCTCGTCCATGCCGTCGACCACCTTCACCGCCAGGACCGGCGCCAGGTATTCGGTGCGCCAGTCTTCCTCGGTCGCGGCGGCGAGGTGGGGATAGCCGGCCAGGATGGCGTGCGCGGTCTCGTCGCAGCGCAGCTCCACCTGCTTGCCGGCATACAGCTTGGCCAGCGCCGGCAGCACGTCGGCGGCGACGGCGCGCGCCACCAGCAGGGTTTCCATGGTGTTGCAGGTGCCGTAGCGGTGGCACTTGGCATTGAAGGCGATGCGCAATGCACGGTCGAAGTCGGCGCGGTCGTCGATGTAGACATGGCAGATGCCGTCCAGGTGCTTGATCATCGGCACGGTCGCCTCGCGCATCAGGCGCTCGATCAGGCCCTTGCCGCCGCGCGGCACGATGACGTCGACGTACTGCGGCATGGTGATCAGCGCGCCGACCGCGGCGCGGTCGGTGGTCTCGACCACCTGCACCGCCTCGGACGGCAGGCCGGCGCCTTCCAGGCCCTCGCGCACCAGCGCCGCCAGCGCCCGGTTGCAGTGGATCGCCTCGGAGCCGCCGCGCAGGATGGTGGCGTTGCCGCTCTTGATGCACAGGCCGGCGGCATCGACCGTGACGTTGGGGCGGGCTTCGTAGATGATGCCGATCACGCCGAGCGGCACGCGCATCTGGCCGACCTGGATGCCGGTCGGACGGTATTTCATGTTGGAGATCTCGCCGATCGGATCGGGCAGGGTGGCGATCTGTTCGAGGCCCTCGGCCATCGTCGCGATCGCCTTGTCCGACAGCGTGAGGCGGTCCAGCAGCGCCGCCTCCATGCCGGCCGCGCGCGCGGCGGCGAGGTCCTGTTCGTTGGCGGCGCGCAGCCGCGCGGCATCGCGGCGGATCGCGGCGGCGATCAGCAGCAGGGCGCGGTTCTTGGCGGCGGTGTCAGCCTTCGCCATCGCGCGCGAGGCGGCGCGGGCGCGCTGGCCGAGATCGGTCATGTAGTGCTGGATGTCCATGGTGGCGTGTGGGGCTGTGTCGTCAGTGTCTTGGTGTATCGAGATTCTCCGGGGGCTTGCTGCTGCCTGATGGGGATCGGGCTTACTACCCCTTCCCCGGCCCTCCCCCTGCCAGGGGGAGGGAGGCGCGCGGGGTCAGGTGCCGTGCGCCACTTTCAGGCCGAGTTGCAGCAGGGCGTCCCATGGGTCGCCGGCGAATGTCTTCGCGCGCAGGCCCTTGACCATCTTGTCGACCTGGGCGGCTTCCTGCAGCGCGGCGCGCAGCGTCGACAGTTTCAGGCGGCGCACGGCCGGCTCCATCAGGCGCTCGCGCGGGCCCCAGATGCGGAATTCCTTGAGCAGCGCCGGGATCGGCTTGCCCTGGGCGGCGGCGGCCTTGATCCTGAGCAGCGTGCGGATCTCCTCGGCCACGGCCCACAGCACCAGCGGCAGGGCCTCGCCTTCGCCCTTGAGGCCTTCCAGCATGCGCACCAGGCGCGCGGCATCGCCGGCCAGCATGGCTTCGTTGAGCTTGAAGACGTCGTAGCGGGCGACGTTGAGCACCGCGTCATGCACCTGCTCGAACGTCAGCTTGCCTTCCGGGTGCAGCAGTGCAAGCTTCTGGATCTCCTGGTGCGCGGCCAGCAGGTTGCCTTCCACGCGGTCGGCGATGAAATCGATGCTCTGGCGGTCGGCCGACTGCTTCTGCGCCGCCAGCCGGGCGCCGATCCAGTTCGGCAACTGGGCGCGGTCCACCAGCGGGATGTCGATGTAGACGGCGGCCTGCTGCAGGGCGGTGACCCAGGACGACTTCTGCGCCTGCCAGTCGAGCTTCGGCAGCGTGATCAGGGTGACGTTGTCCGGGCTCAGGTTGGCCGCGTACTCCTGCAGCGCCGCGCTGCCGTCCTTGCCGGGCTTGCCGGAGGGGATGCGCAGTTCGATCAGCTTGCGGTCGCCGAACAGCGACTGCGACTGGTTGGCGGCGGTCAGCTCGCCCCACTTGAAATAGCGCTCCGCCACCAGCACCTCGCGCTCGGTCAGCCCCTGCGCGCGCGCCGCGCGGCGGATCTTGTCGGCGGCCTCGAGCGCCAGCAGGTGCTCGTCGCTGGTGATGACGTACAGCGGCGCCAGCGACCTGGCCAAGTGGGCATCGAGGGCGTCGGCGCGCAGCTGCATGGAAAGGACTCCGCTCAGCCCGCCACGGCGGGGCGCAGGGCGGCCACGCGGCGCAGGATCTGCTGCACCAGGTCGGTTTGCATGTCGCGGTAGAGCATTTCCTCTTCGCGTTCCTTGGCCATGACCTGGGATTCGTTGAAGCTGATGTCGCGCTTGAGGACCACTTCGGTCGGCGCCAGCAGCACGCGGTCCTTCGCATCGCGCACGCGGAAGGTGACCTTGTAGTACAGCGTGTATTCGCGGATCAGCCCCTGGGTGTTGCGCGACAGGACGACCTTGTCGCGCGCTTCCGAGATCAGGTCGATCATGCCTTCCGCCGATTTGGCATCGGTCACCACGCGGGTGCCGTTGCCGGCGCGGATGTTGCGGCGCAGTTCGTTGCCCAGCGAGGACGTGTCCGGGAAGGCGAGATAGACCGTCTCGAACGGCAGGTTCGCCATGCTGGTCGAGCCGCGCAGGTGGAAGCCGCAGGCAGACAGCGCCAGCGCCGCCGCGAGCGCGGCGGCCAGGATGGTGGAGCGGGATCGTGTCATCGCACTCACACCACGATGTTGATCAGCTTGCCGGGCACCACGACCACCTTCTTCGGCGTGCCCTCGATGAACTTCGCCACCTGCTCGTTGGACAGGGCGGCGGCCTCGATGGCGGCCTTGTCGGCATTCTTGGGCACCTTCACGCTGCCGCGCAGCTTGCCGTTGACCTGCACCACCAGTTCGATCTCGGCCTGCTCCAGCGCGGCCGGGTCGACCTGCGGCCACGGCGCGTCGAGGATGTCGCCGAACTCGCGGCTGTAGCCGAGCTCTTCCCACAGCACGTGGGTGACATGCGGCGCGACCGGGTTGAGGATGCGCAGGAAGACCGAGAAGCACTCGGCCATCACGGCGTTCGAGGCGGCGGAATCGTCGAGCTTCGCGCCTTCGAGCGTGTTGAGCATCTTCATGCCGGCCGACACCACGGTGTTGTACTGCAGGCGCTTGTAATCGTGCTCGGCCTGCTGCAGCACCTTGTGCACTTCGCGGCGCAGCGTCTTCTGGGCTTCCGTCAGCGACGCGGCATCGAACTTGCCGGCGGAGACGATGCGCGACGACTGCGCATGGCCGAATGCCCACACGCGCTTGAGGAAGCGGTGCGCGCCCTCCACGCCGGCATCGTTCCATTCCAGGGTCTGCTCCGGCGGCGAGGCGAACATCACGAACAGGCGCGCGGTGTCGGCGCCGTACTGGTCGATCAGCTCCTGCGGATCGACGCCGTTGTTCTTGGACTTCGACATCGTGGTCATCTCGTACTCGAGCGGCGTGCCGTCCTTCTTCAGCTTGCCGCCGATCACCTGGCCGTTCTCGTTGGTGATGACGTCGACCTCGTGCTCCCAGTAGTAGTTCTTGCCGGCGTCGGCCGGCTTGTGGAAGAACGCCCCCTTGAGCACCATGCCTTGCGTGAGCAGGTTGGTGAACGGCTCGTCGACCTTCACCAGGCCGATGTCGCGCATCACCTTGGTCCAGAAGCGCGCATACAGCAGGTGCAGGATCGCGTGCTCGATGCCGCCGATGTACTGGTCCATCGGCATCCAGTAGTCGGTGCCGCCGGCGACCATCCGCTCGTCGTTGGTCGGATCGCAGTAGCGCATGAAGTACCACGAGGAATCGACGAAGGTATCCATCGTGTCGGTTTCGCGGCGCGCCGGCTTGCCGCACTGCGGGCAGTCGCAGCGCAGGAAATCCTCGCGCTTGTTGAGCGGATTGCCGCTGCCGTCGGGCACGCAATCCTGCGGCAGCACGACCGGCAGGTCCTTCTCGGGCACCGGCACCGGGCCGCAGCTGTCGCAATGGATGATCGGGATCGGCGTGCCCCAGTAGCGCTGGCGCGAAATGCCCCAGTCGCGCAGGCGCCAGGTGGTCTTCTTCTCGCCATCGCCCTTGGTGGCGAGGTCGGCGGCGATCCTGTCGACCGCGGCCTTGTACGTCAGGCCGTCGTAGGCGCCGGAGTTGATGGTGACGCCGCGCTGCTTGTCGCCGTACCACTCCTGCCAGGCGTCGGTGGAATAGGTCTCGCCCTCGACGGCGATGACCTGCCTGATCGGCAGGCCGTATTTTTTCGCGAATGCGAAGTCGCGCTCGTCGTGGGCCGGCACGCCCATCACGGCGCCGTCGCCGTAGGTCATCAGGACATAGTTGCCGACCCAGACCTCGACCTTGTCGCCGGTCAGCGGATGGGTGACGAACAGGCCGGTCGGCATGCCTTCCTTCTCGCGCAGCGCGAGCTCGGCCTCGGTGGTGCCGCCTTTCTTGCACTCCTCGATGAAGGCGGCCAGCTTCGGGTTCGACTGCGCGGCATGCGAGGCCAGCGGATGCTCCGGCGCCACGGCGCAGAAGGTCACGCCCATGATGGTATCGGCGCGCGTGGTGAACACGAACATCTTGCCGTCCTGGATGAGCTGGCCGTCCTCGCCCCGGATGTCATGGGCGAAGGCGAAGCGCACGCCCTCGGACTTGCCGATCCAGTTTTCCTGCATCAGGCGCACGCGCTCGGGCCAGCCCGGCAGCTTGTTGACCACGCAGTCGAGCAATTCCTCGGCGTAGTCGGTGATCTTGAGGTAGTAGCCCGGGATCTCGCGCTTCTCGACCAGCGCGCCGGTGCGCCAGCCGCGGCCGTCGATGACCTGCTCGTTGGCCAGCACGGTCTGGTCGACCGGGTCCCAGTTGACGATCTGCGTCTTGCGGTAGGCGATGCCCTTTTCGAGCATCTTCAGGAACAGCCACTGGTTCCACTTGTAGTACGACGGATCGCAGGTGGCGACTTCGCGCGACCAGTCGATCGCCAGACCCATCGCCTGCATCTGCTTCTTCATGTAGGCGATATTGTCGTAAGTCCACTTCGCGGGCGGCACCTTGTTCTTCAGCGCGGCATTCTCCGCCGGCAGGCCGAAGGCGTCCCAGCCCATCGGCATCAGGACGTTGTAGCCGTTCATGCGCAAAAAGCGCGTGAGCATGTCGTTGATCGTGTAGTTGCGCACATGCCCCATGTGCAGCTTGCCCGACGGGTAGGGCAGCATCGAGCACGCGTAAAACTTCTTCTTGTCGCGGCCCTGCTTGTCCTTGGCGTGTTCGGTGACCTTGTATGCATCGATGGCGCGCCAGTGGTCCTGGGCAGCCTTCTCGACGTCGCCGGGGGTGTATTTTTCTTGCATGACGGGATGATGCCGAAAGTGAATGTGGAACCGGACATTATACCGGCGGATTCCGGGGTGTTGCCGTCGGAAATCGGGGAAAACCGTGCCGATCGCGAAGAATCGACGGGAGAATTTCAGGTGGTGAAACAGGAAGTTTGGTTGGCGGGTGGATTGGGTTGCGGACGGGCTCCTTCCCCCTGCAAGGGGACGGTTGGGATGGGGAGCGCTCGACTATATGCATGCAGCAGTTCGAGCTTGCTACCCCTCCGCCCTGACCCTCCCCCTTCCAGGGGGAGGGAACCCTCTTGCGGACGCCTGATCAGGCCTTCCGCCAATCAATCGCGCAGCACCAACTCCAGCGCAGGCTTCTCGCCGTAATCGGCGTAGCGGTCGTTGATCGCTTCGACGCAGAAGGCCAGTTCCTCAGGGATCTCCGGCGCCTTCGCGCGCAGGGCGGCGGCATTGCGGATCTCGATGCGCAGCACCTCGTCCTCGCCCAGCCGGAAGCGGGTCATGCCCTCGTCGTCGCGCAGGTAGGACAGGCAGTCGACCCAGGCATCGAGGTTGTCGCCGTAGAAATCGGGGAAGCCGAACTCGCGCCGGCAGGCGGCGTGGAAGGAGGGCCAGTCGGTAATGGCGGAACCGTCGAGGATGACTTGTGCCATGGTGGGTGCCTTCCGGAGAGCAGGGCGGGGCGGCGGTGCCCCGGTGGGAATCAGCGCAGGCCGAGCACGTCGAACATGTCGAACAGGCCGGCCGGCTTGTCCGCCAGGAAGCGCGCGGCGCGCAGGCTGCCGTGGGCGTAGGTGACGCGGGACGACGACTTGTGGGTGATCTCGACGCGCTCGCCGATGCCGGCGAACAGCACGGTATGGTCGCCGACGATGTCGCCGCCGCGGATGGTCGAGAAGCCGATCGTCGACGGATCGCGCTCGCCGGTCACGCCCTCGCGGGCGTAGACCGCGCACTCCTTGAGGTCGCGGCCGATCGCGCCGGCGATCACCTCGCCCATCTTGAGCGCGGTGCCGGACGGCGCATCGACCTTGTGACGGTGGTGCGCCTCGATGATCTCGATGTCGTAGCCCTCGGAGAAACTCTTCGCGGCCAGTTCCAGCAGCTTCATCGTGACGTTGACGCCCACGCTCATGTTGGGCGCGAACACGATCGCGGTCTGTTTCGCTGCTGCCGCGATGGCGGCCTTGCCGGCGTCGTCGAAGCCGGTGGTGCCGATGATCATCTTCACGCCGTGCGCCGCGCAGTATTCGAGGTGCTTGAGCGTGCCTTCCGGACGCGTGAAATCGATCAGGAATTGCGCGTTGGCCAGGCCCCGCGCCAGGTCGCTCTCGACGGCCACGCCGGCCGGCTTGCCGAGGAAGGCGGCAGCGTCGCTGCCCAGGGCAGGCGCGCCGGGAATGTCGAGGGCGCCGGCCAGCGCGGTGTCGGGGGCATTCTGGATGGCTTCGATCAGCATGCGGCCCATGCGGCCGGAGGCGCCGGCGACGGCGATGTTCAGCGGATTCATGCGGGTTTTCCGGTGGAGAGGCTTATTTCTTCTGCGGCTTCCTGGCTTCCTGCTCGGGCAGGGTTTCCGGGCGGTCCTGCGAGGCCGAGCCGGCGATCAGGGCGATGTAGTCCTTCTCGGTCGGCAGATCGCCGCCCTCGACGCGGACCAGCGTGCCGTCCTTGAAGTGCAGCGACACGTGGCTGGCGATGACGTCGCCGTTGCCTTTCTCGAGGCGGAACGGATAATCCCAGCGGTCGCGGTGGAACACGTCCTGCACCTGCGGCGTGCCCATCACGAAGCGCACCTGCTCCATCGTCATGCCGCCTTTTTCCTGGAGGGTCTCGCGCACTTGCGCCACCATTTCGCGCGACACGAAATTCCCCTGCTGGATGTCGGGGCGATAGGGCGAGAAGATGCCGAGGAAGCGGCGTTCCTTGGTGGTCTGCACGCCGCTGTTGGCCGCCACGATCTCCTTGACGGAGTCGTCGGCGCGGGAAAACGGGTTCAGGGACGAACAGCCGGCGAGGCCGGAGACGAGGAGCGTTGCGGCCAGGGCCAGGGCGCGGCCGGAGAGGCGATGGGAACGGCGGGAAATCGGTTGCATGGGCGGACGCTCGGGCGGTCGGAAATGTTACGGGGTCAGGCTCGGAGGACCGAGCATTCTGGCATAAAACGCTATATGATAAGGCAGATCGATCCCAAGCAGCCATTAACATGACCAACAGCACCAGCGACCTGAAGGCCAGCGGCCTGAAAGCCACCCTGCCGCGCCTCAAGATCCTCGAGATTTTCCAGAACAGTGCCGTGCGCCACATGAGCGCCGAGGATGTCTACAAGGTGCTGCTTTCCGAGAACATGGACGTCGGCCTGGCCACCGTCTACCGGGTGCTGACCCAGTTCGAGCAGGCCGGGCTCCTGCACCGCAACCATTTCGAGACCGGCAAGGCCGTGTTCGAGCTCAACGAAGGCAAGCACCACGACCACCTGGTATGCCTGGACTGCGGCGCCGTCGAGGAATTCTTCGACGACGAGATCGAAAGGCGCCAGCAGCGCATTGCCCAGGAACGCGGTTTCGCCATCGCCGAGCATGCGCTGGCGCTCTACGGCCATTGCACCAAGAAGGATTGCCCGAACCGCAAGTAACCGCCGCCTGCATCACGCACCGAGGGCCTGTTCCGTCGCCGGGGCAGGCCCTCGGTGCTTTGGCGGCCGGAAGCGCGAGGCGCCGCTCAGTTGTTGTGGCTCAGCGCGTTCGACAGCAGCTTGGCGGTGATGTCGACGATCGGGATCACCCGCTCGTAGGCCATGCGCGTCGGGCCGATCACGCCCAGCGTGCCGACGATGCGGCCGTTGACCTCATAGGGGGCGGCCACCACGCTCATCTCTTCCACCGGCACCAGCTGCGATTCTCCGCCGATGTAGATCTGCACGCCGGTCGCCTTGCTGGAGACATCCAGCAGCTGCATCAGGCCGGTCTTCTGCTCGAACAGGTCGAACAGCTTGCGCAGCGAGGTCATGTTCGACGACAGGTCGGATACCGACAGGAGGTTGCGCTCGCCCGAGATGACCACGTCCTCGGCATTCTCGTGCAGCGCATCGCTGCCGGCCTCGACCGCGGCCTGCATCAGCGTGGTCATGTCGTCGCGCAGCTGGCGCAGCTCGCCCTGCACGCGGGTGCGCACCTCGTCGAACGACAGCCCGGCGTAGTGCTGGTTCAGGTAGTTGGCGGCCTGGATCAGCTGCGACGGCGTGTAATCGGCCTCGGTCAGCAGCAGCCGGTTCTGCACGTCGCCGTCGGGCGTGACGATCACCAGCAGGATGCGCTTTTCGGACAGGCGCAGGAATTCGATCTGGCGGAACGCCGACTCGCGCCGCGGCGTCATCACCACGCCGGCGAACTGCGACAGCGAGGACAGGATCTGCGCCGCGTTGGCGATGATCTTTTGCGGCGAATGGTTGTGCAGGCGCGGCTGGACTTCGGATTCCAGCGCCGTTTCGTCGATCGGCTGCACCGTCAGCAGCGAGTCGACGAACATGCGGTAGCCGCGCGGCGTCGGCACGCGGCCGGCCGAGGTGTGCGGACTGGCGACGAAGCCCATTTCCTCGAGATCGGCCATGATGTTGCGGATGGTCGCCGGCGACAGATCCAGGCCGGAGATCTTCGACAGCGCGCGCGAACCGACAGGCTGTCCGTCCGCGATATAGCGTTCGACCAGGGCCTTGAGCAGGGTTTGGGCACGATTATCGAGTTGCATGGCGGTATTTTATGCGAGCGTCCTGCGGTCGGGTAGGGAATTCCTCAAGCCGGGACGGGAATGAAAGCCACGAATCCCGGCCACGGGCGCCGGCGTTGTCAGCCCCGCACGATCCGGTCGGCCAGCCAGTCGTCCAGTTCGTGGAGCGTCCGGCAGATCGCATCGGGCCGGATATGAGGCGGACAACTGCGATCGGGAAACAGTTCCGTGCGGTTCAGCCAGACCGCCTGCAGGCCGGCATTCCGGGCGCCCTCGACATCGAGCACGGGATCGTCGCCCACGTAGACCGTTTCCGCCGGGGCAACGTCGAGGGCGTCGCAGGCCGCATGGAAGATCGCCGGATCCGGCTTGGCGCAGCCCATCGCGTGGGCGGCGATGGAGACATGGAAATGGCTTGCCATCCCGATCACTTCCAGGTCGGCCGCGCCGTTGGTGACCGAACCGACCTTCACCAGCGCCGACAGCCGGGCGAGCATCGGCAGCACGTCCTCGAACGGTTCGACCTCGTTGCGGGCGCGGATGAAGACTGCCATGGCGTCGTGCACCCGGCCCGGGTCGGCGCCGGCGGCGCGAAAGGCTTCCTCCAGGCCGGTGCGGCGCAGGGCGGTGAGGTCATAGCGGAAGCGCGGATCGGTTTTCGCCAGCTCCATGCGGCGTTCGCGCAGGCCCTCGATGGTGTGCAGGCGCGCGACTTCCGGCGCGTGGACGGCCAGCCAGTCGAACAGGATGGTCTCGGCGCGCTTGATGACCGGCACGATCGGCCAGAGCGTGTCGTCGAGGTCGAACAGGACTGCCTTGATGCGAGGGGAAGACATGGGCTGCAGTTGGGTCGGGATGGCCGGGAATTCAAGGGAGGCGCGATTCCGGCGGAACGCGAGGCGGGCGGGGTGCCACGTCGCACGAATTATGATCTAATTTGCAGCATGTCACCCACGCTGCCCTCCGCCATCCCGTCCGCGTTCAGGACGGTCGCCATCGTCGGCAAGCATCCGGCCGCCGGCATCGAGCATTCCCTCTCCGAAATCGCCGGCTTCCTGGTCGGCACCGGCCACACGGTCGTGTTCGAGGCGGAAACCGCGTCCCACATCGCTTTCGGCGGTTTCGCCGCGATGACGCCGGCCGAGATCGGCGAGAACGCCGACGTCGCCATCGTGGTCGGCGGCGACGGCACCATGCTCGGCATCGCGCGCCAGCTGGCGCCCTACAACGTGCCGCTGATCGGCATCAACCAGGGCCGGCTCGGCTTCATGACCGACATCCCGCTCGACCGCATGATGCCGGTGCTGACCGACATGCTCGGCGGGAAATTCGAGTCCGAACAGCGCAGCCTGCTGGAAGGCGAGGTGCTGCGCGACGGTCAGCCGATCTTCCAGGCGCTGGCCTTCAACGACGTGGTGGTGTCGCGCGGCACGGGTTCCGGCATGCTGGAACTGCGCGTGCATGTGGACGGCCGCTTCATGTACAACCAGCGTTCCGATGGCCTGATCGTGTCCACGCCGACCGGCTCGACCGCCTATGCGCTGTCCGCGGGCGGCCCGCTGCTGCACCCCAGCCTCGGCGGCGTCGTGCTGGTGCCGATTGCCCCGCATGCGCTGTCGAACCGTCCGATCGTGGTGCCCAACACCAGCGAGATCGTGATCGAGCTGATCGGCGGGCGCGACACCAGTGTCAATTTCGACATGCAGTCGCTGGCCAGCCTGCAGCACCACGACCGGGTGATCATCCGCCGGTCCCAGCATGCGATCACCTTCCTGCATCCGCAAGGCTGGAGCTACTACGATACCCTGCGCGAAAAGCTGCACTGGAACGAGTATCCGTCGGTGTCCGGTCAGTTAAAATAGCCGCCTTGCAGTGCCGTCCGGTTCCACCTTGCACGGCCTTTCCGCCAACAACCGATCCGCCGCCCGCGATTGCCATGCCGCCGGGGGCTCCTGAAGAACAAGGTCCATGCTGCGTACACTTTCCATCCGCGATTTCGTCATCGTCGATGCCATCGAGCTCGAGTTCGCGCCCGGATTCACCGTGTTCACCGGCGAGACCGGCGCCGGCAAGTCGATCCTGATCGATGCCCTGGCGCTGGCGCTGGGCGGCCGCGGCGATGCCAGCGTGGTGCGCGAGGGCGCGGCGAGGACCGACATCACGGCCGAGTTCGCCACCTCCCCCGACACCGATGCCTGGCTCGACGCCAACGAATTGCGCGGCGACGAAGGCAGCGTGATGCTGCGCCGCGTGATCGACAACGCCGGCCGCTCGAAGGCCTACATCAACGGCATCGCCGCCACCGCCACCCAGCTGCGCGAGATCGGCGAGATGCTGGTCGACATCCACGGCCAGCATGCCCACCAGTCGCTGCTCAAGAGCGATGCGCAGCGCGTGCTGCTCGACAGCCAGGCGGGGCTCGTGGACGATGCCCGCGCCGTCGCCGCGGCCTACAAGATGTGGCGCGCGCTGGCGAAGCAGCGCGAAGAGTTCGAGACCAATGCGAAGAACGTGCTGCTCGAGCGCGAGCGCCTCGAATGGCAGGTCGCCGAGATCGAGAAACTTGCGGCCAAGCCGGGCGAATGGGCCGAGATCAGCAACGAGCACAGCCGCCTGTCCCATGCCGCCAGCCTGATCGAGGGCGCGCAGGAAGCGCTGACCGTCATCTCCGAATCCGACGCCAGCCCGATCCTGTCGCAGCTGTCGTCGATCACGCAAAAGCTCGCCAAGCTGGCCGACATCGACGACGCGCTGAAACCGGTGGTCGACACGCTGGAGCCGGCGCGCATCCAGCTGCAGGAAGCGGTGTACGCGCTCAACGATTACCTCGGCCGGGTCGAACTCGACCCGGAGCGGCTGCATGCGGTCGAGGCGCGCCTCGATGCGCTGCACTCGACGGCGCGCAAGTTCCGCGTCGCGCCGGAAGACCTGCCGCAGGAATACGAGGCGCTGTCGGCCCAGCTCAGGCAACTGGCCGACGCCAGCGACCTCGATGCGCTGCGCGCCCAGGAAGAGAAGCTGAAGGCCGCCTACCTGGCAGCCGCGCAGAAATTGTCGAAGGCGCGCGCGAAGGCTGCAAAGGCGCTCGGCGACGCCGTCACCGCCGCGATGCAGGACCTGTCGATGGCGGGCGGTCGCTTCCAGGTGGCGCTCAACGCATGCGAACCCGCCTCCTATGGCCTGGAGCAGGTCGAATTCCTCGTCGCCGCCCACGCCGGCACCAGCGCCCGCCCGCTCGCCAAGGTGGCGTCCGGCGGCGAGCTGGCGCGCATTTCGCTGGCGATCTCGGTCATCACCTCGACCGCCACCGCGACGCCGACACTGATCTTCGACGAGGTCGACAGCGGTATCGGCGGCGGCGTGGCCGAGGTGGTCGGCCGCTTGCTCAAGCGCCTCGGCCAGGATCGCCAGGTGCTGTGCGTGACCCACCTGCCGCAGGTGGCCAGCCAGGCCAACCAGCATTTCCAGGTCAGCAAGCAGAGCAGCGGCGGCCGCACGGTCTCCAGCATCGATCCGCTCGACGCCAAGGCGCGCGTCGAGGAGATTGCCCGTATGCTCGGTGGCATCGAGATCACTGCGACCACGCGCAAGCATGCGCGCGAACTGCTGGCCCTCTGACCAATCCGCGACAACGATAACGACAGCGCCAACGACAGCGACAACATGGGATACCGCAAGGAACCTCCGCACGCCCACAGCACCCAGCAGAAGACCGCGATCGTGCTCGTCAACCTCGGTACGCCGGAAGCGCCGACCGCCGCGGCGGTGCGCCCCTACCTGCGGGAGTTCCTGTCCGATCCGCGCGTGGTCGAGATCCCGCGGGCCGTCTGGTGGTTCATTCTCAACGGCATCATCCTGCCGTTCCGTGCCGGGCAGTCGGCCCACAAGTACGCCTCGATCTGGATGAAGGACGGGTCGCCGCTGAAGGTGTGGACTGCGAAGCAGGCGACGCTGCTACGCGGCTATCTGCACGAGCGCGGCCATGAGCTGCAAGTGGCGTATGCGATGCGCTACGGCAAGCCGTCGATCGGCGAGGTGCTCGACCGACTCAAGGCCGACGGCTGCGACCGCATCCTGGTGCTGCCGGCCTATCCGCAATATTCGGCCACGACGACCGCCTCGGTGTTCGACGTGGTGTTCGACCACTACCGCGACATCCGCAACGTGCCGGAACTGCGCGTGGTCAAGCATTATCACGATGACGAAGGCTACATCCAGGCGCTCAAGCGGTCGGTGCTGGCCTACTGGGAGATGAATGGCCGCCCGGACAAGCTCGTCATGAGCTTCCACGGCGTGCCCAAGCGCACGCTGCTGCTGGGCGACCCGTATTTCTGCGAATGCCAGAAGACGGCGCGTCTGCTGGCGGCGGCGCTCGGCCTGTCCGAGAACGAATACATGGTGACCTTTCAGTCGCGCTTCGGCAAGGCGGAATGGCTGCAGCCCTATACCGCCCCGACCCTGGTCGAGCTGGCGAAGGCCGGCACGCGGCGGGTCGACGTGATGTGTCCCGGCTTCATCAGCGACTGCCTCGAGACGCTCGAGGAGATCGCCATGGAGGGCCGCCAGGATTTCCTCGCCAACGGCGGCAAGGATTTCCATTACATCCCCTGCCTGAACGATGCGCCGGACTGGATCCATGCGCTGGCCGGCATCGCCGAGCAGCACCTGATCGGCTGGCCGACCGCCACACCGACGCCGTCGATGCGCGAGGCGCGCCGCCGCGACAGCGAACAGCGCGACGCACGGGCGCGCCAGCTGGGCGCGCCGCAATAATCCGCCCCCGGAAACGCCAAGCCCCCGTCACGCGGGGGCTTGTTCCGGTGCTCGGCGCAGCGGTGGTGCTGCGTCCCAATGGGCGCAACGATGCCAGGTTGTCGAAATGTCAGCGCTTATTGGTAGAATAGCGCGCCAAATCGTTGCAGCGAAGCAATATCTGCCAGGCAGATCCAGGTCGCCGCCACAACAATCCAGGCAAGGACGGACGCGGAAATCAATGGCAGTCTCATGATGGTTTCTCCAGCAGGACCGTGTCGTTCATTACGGCAACAGACGTTTCGGCGACGTGCCGCACGGGATCCCGATGCTTCCAATGTAATGCCAACGGAAGGCCTTTCCATCCCGCGAACGCGTAAATTTTGTAACAAATAATCCATGGAATCGGCGGCCTGCGGACTGGTCGCCGGCAAGGGCGTCGTGGTGCCGGATTGACCGCAGACAGGATGCCGCAATTTTTTGCTGGCAATATCCCTTGAAATCGTAAGGGCAACCCCCATGTAGCCCTCCAATCGCAGTGGTTTTACCGTTAAGTCATTGATAAACGGAGACTTTTTGATGCAGGAACAGGACAAGACACAAGAGCGCGACGCGTCCGTGGAGCAGGCCCAGCAACACGCCGATTCCGCAGTCGACACGGCGCAGGAAGCGCAGCCCCAGGCTGCCGAGGCAGCCCCGTCGGCAGAAGCGTCTGCTCCGGCGCAGCCGGCCGGCAACGGCGAACTGGAAGCCCGCCTGGCGGCGGCCGAGGCGCGCGCCGCCGAGATGCAGGATGCCTTCCTGCGGGCCAAGGCCGAGGCCGACAACACCCGCCGCCGCGCCCAGGAAGACATCTCCAAGGCCCACAAATTCGCCATCGAGAATTTCGCCGAAGCCATGGTGCCGGTGAAGGACAGCCTCGAAATGGCCCTCAAGCTCGAGACACCGACGATCGATTCGCTCAAGGAAGGCGTCGAGATGACGCTCAAGCAGCTCAACGCCGCCTTCGAGAAGAACCGCCTCGTCGAAGTCAATCCGCAGCCGGGCGACAAGCTCGATCCGATGAAGCACCAGGCGATCTCGATGGTCCCGGCCGAGCAGGCCGCCAACACCATCGTCAGCGTGCTGCAGAAGGGCTACATGATCTCCGACCGCCTGCTGCGCCCGGCGCTGGTCACGGTCGCGCAGTAAGCCGATGAGCGGCTGGTCGCGCATGAGCGCTTGAAACAGCCGGGTTGTTCCACATATTCGAGTTATCCAAGTAACCAATCCAACATTCAAGGGGTATTAACATGGGCAAAATCATCGGCATCGACCTGGGAACCACCAATTCCTGCGTCGCCATCATGGAAGGCGGCCAGCCCAAGGTGATCGAGAATTCCGAAGGCGCGCGCACCACGCCGTCGATCATCGCGTACCAGGAAGACGGCGAGATCCTCGTCGGCGCGCCGGCCAAGCGCCAGGCCGTCACCAATCCGAAGAACACGCTGTATGCCGTCAAGCGCCTGATCGGCCGCAAGTTCGACGAGAAGGAAGTGCAGAAGGACATCGGCCTGATGCCCTACACCATCATGAAGGCCGACAACGGCGACGCCTGGGTGGAAGTGCGCGGCAAGAAGCTGGCGCCGCCGCAGATCTCCGCCGAAGTCCTGCGCAAGATGAAGAAGACCGCCGAGGACTATCTCGGCGAGGAAGTCACCGAAGCCGTGATCACGGTGCCGGCCTACTTCAACGACTCGCAGCGCCAGGCCACCAAGGATGCCGGCCGCATCGCCGGCCTCGACGTCAAGCGCATCATCAACGAGCCGACCGCGGCCGCGCTGGCCTTCGGCCTGGACAAGACCGGCAAGGGCGACCGCAAGATCGCGGTGTATGACCTCGGCGGCGGTACCTTCGACGTGTCGATCATCGAGATCGCCGACGTCGACGGCGAGAAGCAGTTCGAAGTGCTGTCCACCAACGGCGACACCTTCCTCGGCGGCGAGGATTTCGACCAGCGCCTGATCGACTACATCATCGACGAATTCAAGAAGATCAACGGCCTGGACCTGGGCAAGGACGCGATCGCCCTGCAGCGCATCAAGGCATCTGCCGAGCGCGCCAAGATCGAGCTGTCCTCGTCGCAGCAGACCGAGATCAACGAGCCGTACATCGCCATGGCCAACGGCGTGCCGATGCACCTGAACCTGAAGATCACGCGCGCCAAGCTCGAAGCGCTGGTCGAGGACCTGATCGCCAAGACGATCGAGCCGTGCCGCATCGCGATCAAGGATGCCGGCGTCAAGGTGTCCGACATCGACGACGTGATCCTGGTCGGCGGCATGACCCGCATGCCGAAGGTGCAGGAGAAGGTCAAGGAATTCTTCGGCAAGGAGCCGCGCAAGGACGTCAACCCGGATGAAGCCGTGGCAGTCGGCGCCGCCATCCAGGGTTCCGTGCTGTCGGGCGACCGCAAGGACCTGCTGCTGCTGGACGTGACCCCGCTGTCGCTGGGCATCGAGACGCTGGGCGGCGTGATGACCAAGATGATCTCGAAGAACACCACCATCCCGACCAAGTTCAGCCAGGTGTTCTCGACCGCGGACGACAACCAGCCGGCCGTGACGATCAAGGTCTACCAGGGCGAGCGCGAGATGGCCGCCGGCAACAAGGCCCTCGGCGAATTCAACCTGGAAGGCATCCCGCCGGCGCCGCGCGGCGTGCCGCAGATCGAGGTCACGTTCGACATCGACGCCAACGGCATCCTGCACGTGTCCGCCAAGGACAAAGCGACCGGCAAGGAGAACAAGATCACGATCAAGGCCAACTCCGGCCTGACCGAGGAAGAGATCCAGCGCATGGTGCGCGACGCCGAGGCCAATGCGGCCGAGGACAAGCGCCTGAAGGAAATCGCCGAGGTGCATAACCAGGGCGACGCGCTGGTCCATTCGACCCGCAAGGCGCTGACCGAGTACGGCGACAAGCTGGAAGCCGGCGAGAAGGAGAAGGTCGAAGGCGCGATCAAGGAACTGGAAGAAGCCCTGAAAGGCAACGACAAGGACGCGATCGAAGCCAAGATCAACGCGCTGTCCACCGCTGCCCAGAAGCTGGGCGAGAAGATGTACGCCGACATGCAGGCGCAGCAGGCGGCGGGTGCCGCAGCAGGCGGCGCAACCGGCGGCGCAGCGGGCGGAGCGGGCGCTTCCTCGGATTCCCGTCCGAAGGAAGACGACGTGGTCGATGCCGACTTCAAGGAAGTGAAGGACAAGTAACACACCGCAATGCCCGGCAGGGGCAGGTATACTCTGCCGGGAATCGCCGAGCCGGACGCAGCCGCGACCGTCTCGGCGTTTTCGCTTGAAACACGACTGGGCCAACGCAAATGGCGACGAAACGCGATTATTACGAAATACTCGGTGTAGCGAAAAACGCTTCGGACGACGAGATCAAGAAGGCGTACCGCAAGCTCGCCATGAAATACCATCCGGACCGCAATCCGGACAGCAAGACCGCGGAAGAGAAATTCAAGGAGGCCAAGGAAGCCTACGAGATGCTCTCGGACCCGCAGAAGCGCGAGGCGTACGACCGCTACGGACATGCCGGCGTCGATCCCAACATGGGAGCGGGCGGCTTCGGCGGCGGCGCGGGCGGCTTCGCCGATGCCTTCGGCGACATCTTCGGCGACATCTTCGGCGGCGCCGCCGGCCGCGGCCGCAGCGCCGGGCCGCAGGTCTACCGCGGCGCCGACCTGCGCTACAACCTCGAGATCACGCTGGAGCAGGCCGCCAACGGCTACGACACCACGATCCGCGTCCCGTCCTGGGACGAGTGCGACACCTGCCACGGTTCCGGCGCCAAGCCGGGCACGCAGCCGACCACCTGCACCACCTGCAACGGCCAGGGCACGGTGCGCATGCAGCAGGGCTTTTTCAGCATCCAGCAGACCTGCCACAAGTGCCACGGCACCGGCAAGATCATCCCGAACCCGTGCCCGTCCTGCGGCGGCGCGGGCCGCATCAAGCGCAACAAGACGCTCGAGGTGAAGATCCCGGCCGGCATCGACGACGGCATGCGCATCCGCTCGTCCGGCAACGGCGAGCCGGGCATGAACGGCGGTCCGCCCGGCGACCTGTACGTCGAGATCCACATCAAGCCGCACGAGGTGTTCCAGCGCGACGGCGACGACCTGCACTGCGAGGTGCCGATCTCGTTCGCCAAGGCGGCGCTCGGCGGCGATGTCGAGGTGCCGACGCTCAACGGCAAGGCCACCTTCTCGCTGCCCGAGGGCACGCAGTCGGGCAAGACCTTCCGCCTGCGCGGCAAGGGCATCAAGGGACTGCGTTCCGGCTATGCCGGCGACCTGTTCTGCCACGTGGTGATCGAGACGCCGGTCAAGCTGACCGAGAAGCAGAAAGACCTGCTGCGCGAATTCGAGAAACTGACCAACGAGGGCGGCTCGAAACACAGCCCGCAATCGAAGTCCTGGAAGGACAAGGTCAAGGAATTCTTCGAATAATCCGCACAATGGCGGAAAGGCGACTAGCCTGACCGTGAAAATCGATGACGCCGGATCCTGCGATCCGGCGTTTTTCTTTTTGTATTCAAGACCATAAGCTGCTGCATCGCGGGAATGATTAACCTTGCATAGTGAAGTCGTTTTCTCTATGCTTTTTCTTTCAAGAATAAAACGCCCGTTCACTTTTTGACAATCCTCCCCGAAGGCGGGCTTGAACGGGATGCGCCGGTTCCGATAATCGAACCTTCGATCCGTACCGCAACATGCATGGAGACTTTATGAAGCATCTGCATCGCCTTTGCCGCGCCGTCGTGCTGTCCGCCGCCGTGCTCGCGGTTCCCGCCTTTGCCCTCGACGTGGCCGGCGTGAAGTACGAGGAAACCGCCAAGGTCGACGGCCAGACGCTCAAGCTCAACGGCGCCGGGATCCGCCACAAGGTCATCTTCAAGGTCTACACCGCCGGCCTCTACCTGCAGGACAAGAAGACCACCGTCAACGACATCCTTGAGGCCAAGGGCGTGCGCCGCGTGCAGCTGGTGATGCTGCGCGAGGTCAGCAGCGAGGAATTCGGCCGCGGCTTCATGGGCGGCATCCAGGCCAACATCGACAAGGCCGAGAAGATCAAGCTGGTCAACCAGCTGCTCAAGCTCGGCGAGCTGTTCGGGACCATCCCGGAGCTGAAGAAGGGAGACGTCCTGACGGTCGACTGGGTGCCGACGGTAGGCACCGTGATGTCCCTGAACGGCAAGCGCGTGATCGATCCGCTGCCGGACATCGCGTTCTACAACGCGCTGCTGAGAATCTGGATCGGCGACAAGCCGGTCGATGCCAACCTCAAGCGCGCCATGCTCGGCGAAAAGCCGGAAGAGCGGCGCAACGACTGAGCGCGACAGTAAACTGAATGAAAACGGGCGGAGCGATCCGCCCGTTTCGTTTTGCAAGCGAGGATGGTGCGGCCATGGTGTTGATGCAACGCAGCATGTTTTCCGGCGTGCGTGGCGATTTTTCTATACAATCGCGCCAGCAAAAAACATGACGGATGCAGACAATATGACCACTCCCACCACCCCCGCCCCCGACCAGCGCATGCTGGAACACCTGTTCCAGAACAACCGCAAGTGGGCGGCCTCGATGGAAGCCCGCGATCCCGGCTTCTTCAAGAAGCTCGCCTCCCAGCAGGCCCCGGAATACCTCTGGATCGGCTGCGCGGACAGCCGCGTGCCGGCCAACGAGATCGTCGACCTGTTGCCGGGCGAGCTGTTCGTCCATCGCAACATCGCCAACGTGGTCGTGCATACCGATCTGAACTGCCTGTCGGTGCTGCAGTTCGCCATCGACGTGCTGAAGGTGAAGCATGTCATCGTCACCGGCCATTACGGCTGCTCCGGCGTGCATGCGGCGATGGTCGGCCGCCGCGTCGGCCTGGCCGACAACTGGCTGCGCCATGTGCAGGACGTGCACGGCAAGCACGAGCGCTATCTCGGCGAAGTGCTGTCGGAGAAGGACCGCCACGACCGCCTGTGCGAACTGAACGTGATCGAGCAGGTGGTCAACGTGTGCCAGACCACGATCGTCCAGGATGCGTGGGAGCGCGGCCAGGATCTGACCGTCCACGGCTGGGTCTACGGATTGCGCGACGGTCTGCTGCGCGACCTCGGCGTGACGGTATCGTCGCAGGACGAGCTGGCCGCGAAGCTCGAGCCGGCTTATGCCGGCGTGCGGGCACGCTGAGCGGCATCCGCGGGCGCGCGGCGGAGGAGGGCGTCAATGCCCCCTGCGCCCGGCCCGCAACTCAGAAGCAGTGTTCCGGCCCCGGGAAGGAGCCGTCCTTCACCGCGGCGATGTAGGCGCGCACCGCGCCTTCGATGCTGCCCTGTCCCTCCATGAAATTCTTCACGAAGCGCGCCTTGCGGCCGGGGAACACGCCGAGCATGTCGTGCATCACCAGCACCTGCCCCGAACAGTCGGGGCCGGCGCCGATGCCGATGGTCGGGATCGACAGGATGTCCGTGGTTTCCTTGCCGAGCACGCTCGGGATCGCTTCGAGCACGATGATCGAGGCGCCTGCCGCCTGCAGGGCGATCGCATCGCTCTTCAGCTGGTCGGCGCCGGCCGTGGTCTTGCCCTGCACCTTGTAGCCGCCGAGCTGGTGCACCGACTGCGGCGTCAGTCCCACGTGGGCGCAGACCGGCACCGCGCGCTCGGTCAGGAAACGCACCGTCTCGGCCAGCCATTCTCCACCCTCGAGCTTCACCATGTGCGCGCCGGCCTGCATCAGCTTCACCGCGTTGTCGAATGCCGTCTGCGGCGTGGCGTAGGTGCCGAACGGCATGTCGGCCACCAGCAGGGCGGTGCGGTTGCCGCGCGCGACGCTGGCCGTGTGGTAGACGACCTCGTCGAGCGTCACCGGCAGCGTCGAGCCGTGGCCCTGGCACACCATGCCGAGCGAATCGCCGACCAGCAGCACGTCGACGCCGCAGCGGTCCATCAGGGCCGCGAAGCTCGCGTCGTAGCAGGTCAGCATGGTGATCTTGTCGCCGGCCTGGCGCAGTGCCTGCAGGCCGGGGACGGTCACTGCCTTGGCGCGCGCGCCCTGGTCGGATTCTTGGAGGTAGGCTGCCATGTGGTTCTCCGCGGCGGGTTGCGGCCGGTGCGCGCCGCACTCGTGGTGCGCGCGCCGGCCCGGGGTTCGTTTGCCGGCCGGTCGGCCGGAAGGCGTCGTAATGATAAAAGAATTGCGTCGTGCTGTCCGTCGGCTGGAGGACATCCTCTATCGCGCGACTGCCGCGTTCAGCTGCGGAAGATGAAGTACACCGCCCCCACCAGGCACAGCGCCGCCCACACGTAATCGAGCTTGAACGGCTGCTGCATGTAGAGCATCGCGAACGGCACGAACACCGTCAGCGTGATCGCTTCCTGCAGGATCTTCAGCTGGGCCAGGCTCAGCTCGGTATAGCCGATGCGGTTGGCCGGCACCTGCAGCAGGTACTCGAACAACGCGATCATCCAGCTGACGATGGCGGCGATCCACCATGGTTTCGACGAGAGGTTCTTCAGGTGGCCGTACCAGGCGAAGGTCATGAAGACATTCGACAGCACCAGCAGGCCGACGGTCTGGACGATGACGGGAATTTGCATGATGGGCGATGGAGGCGGAGACGGACTGCCGCGCGGTCGGATGCGTCAGTCGGGAATCTTCGCGATCGCCTGCCCGGCCACCTGCGGCACGAAGCCATGCGCCGGCCCCTTGCCGGGAATCGCGATGAAGGGATCGATCTGCAGCAGCGGGATCAGCACGAAGGCGCGGCCGGTCATGCGCGGATGCGGCACCTGCAGGCGATCGGTGGCGATGCGGCGGTCGCCGAAGAGCAGCAGATCGAGGTCGAGCGTGCGCGGCGCGTTGGGGAAAGGACGCTCGCGGCCGGCGCCGTGTTCGAGTTCCTGCAGATGCGCCAGCAGGTCTTCCGCGGCGAGCGAGGTCTCGACGCGCACCACCGCGTTCACGTAGTCGTCTCCGCCGGCATCGACCGGCGCGGTGCGGAACAGGCTGGAGCGGCCGGTGATCGAGGTGCCGGCCAGCCTGCCGATGGCATCGATGGCCTGCGTCACCGCGGCACGGGCGTCGCCGATGTTGGCTCCCAGGCCGATGAATGCGGTCGTCATTCGCCGTCCGCGTGGTGGCTGCCGCCGGTGCCGCCCTCGCTTCCGCCTGCATCCTGGCTGCCCCCGGCCTCGCCGCCGGAACGCTTGCGGCCGCCGCGGCGGCGGCGCTTCTTGGCCGGGGAGCCGTCACCCTCGCGCGGCTTTCTCGTCAGCAGGGCTTCGCGGCCCGGGCCGTCGGCCTCGGCGAAGGCGGTCCACCATTCGCCGAGTTCCAGTTCCAGTTCACCCGACTCGCAGCGCAGCAGCAGGAAATCGTAGCCGGCGCGCCAGCGCGGATGCTCGAGCATCTTGTACGGCGCCTTGCCGACGCGGCGCTCGAAGCGCGGCTGCATCGCCCAGATCTCGCGCATGTCCGACGTGATCTTGCGCTGCAGGGCGAGCTTCTCGGTCTGGGCATCGAGCACGTCGTCGGCGGCCAGGTGCAGCGCGGGGATCGGGTATTCGCCGGCGGCCTGATAGGCGCGCCATTTTTCCAGCACCTGGTGCCACAGCAGCGAGGCGAACAGGAAGCCCGGCGACACCGGCTTGCCCTCGCGGATGCGGCGGTCGGTATTGGCCAGCGCCAGGGTCACGAAGCGTTCGCCGAGCGGCTGCTCGAGCACCACGTCGAGCAGCGGCAGCAGGCCGTGGTGCAGGCCCTCGCCGCGCAGCTGCTGCAGGCAGGCCATCGCGTGGCCGCTCATGAGCAGCTTGAGCATCTCGTCGAACACGCGCGCGGCCGGCACGTTGTTGACCAGCGGCGCCATCACGGGGATCGGCGCGCGCGTGGCCGGGTCGATCGAGAAGCCGAGCTTGGCGGCGAAGCGCACCACGCGCAGCATGCGCACCGGGTCCTCGCGGTAGCGCGCCTCGGGCACGCCGATGATGCGCATCGTCTTGCTGCGGATGTCGGCGATGCCGCCATGGTAATCGAGCACCGTCTGCGTGGCCGGGTCGTAGTACATCGCGTTGACGGTGAAGTCGCGGCGCTCGGCATCCTCGTGCTGCTCGCCGAAGGTGTTGTCGCGCAGCACGCGGCCGTGTTCGTCCTTGGGCGCGTCGTCGGAGGACGAGCCGCGGAAGGTGGTCACCTCGATCTGCTCCTGGCCCATCATCACGTGCACGATCTGGAAGCGGCGGCCGATGATGAAGGCGCGGCGGAACAGGCGCTTGACCTGCTCCGGCTCGGCATTGGTGGCGACGTCGAAATCCTTCGGCTTGTGGCCGAGCAGCAGGTCGCGTACGGCGCCGCCGACGATGAAGGCCTTGTAGCCGGCCTCCTGCAGGGTCTGGGTCACGCGCACCGCGTTGGGCGACAGCAGCTTGGGATTGATGCCGTGCTCGGCCGCGCCGAGGACGAGCGGTTCGGTGACCTTGTTCTTGTTTTTGACGCCGAGGATGCGGCGGATGAATTTCTTAATCATCGAACAGACGAATGATGGGCCAGCCGTGCGCCTGTGCATGCGCGGAAAGCGTGGCGTTGGGGTTGGTGGCGACCGGGTCGGTCACGATCGAGAGCATCGGGATGTCGTTCTGCGAATCGCTGTAGAACCAGCTGCGCGCGAAATCGCCGAAGGCGCTGCCGCGTGCGGCCAGCCAGGCCTGCGTGTTGACGATCTTGCCGGCGCCGTAGTTGGGTTCGCCGACATGGCGGCCGGTGAAATTGCCGTCGGCGGTCGTCGCGCCTTCGGATGCGACCAGGTGCCCGACGCCGAACACGCGGGCGATCGGCTCGGTCACGAAGCGGTTGGTGGCCGTCACGATGGCCACCAGGTCGCCGGCGTCCAGGTGGCGCTTCACCAGGTCGAGCGCGTTCGGACGCACGGCCGGAAGGATGGTCTCTTCCATGAACTGGCCGTGCCAGGCGTCGAGCTGCGCGCGCGGGAAGGTGGCCAGCACGCCGAAGACGAATTCCAGGTACTCGACCGGGTCGAGCGAGCCGGCCTGGTAACGGTGGAAGAACTCGGCGTTGCGCTGGGCGAAGGCTTCCGCCTCGACGGCGCCGATGCGCACGAGGAACTGGCCCCACTCGTAATCGGAATCGAGCGGCAGCAGCGTGTGGTCGAGGTCGAACAGGGCGAGGTTCATGGTCGTTCAGGGATGGCCGGCGCCTTCCAGCTGCAGCAGGTCGCGCAGCAGCGGCAGCGTGATCGGCCGCTTGGTTTCCAGAGAATAGCGGTCGAGCGCGTCCAGCATGGCCGACAGCGACGGCATGTCGCGCCGGAAGTGCGTGATCAGATAGGGTAACACGCCGGGCGAGACGTTCATCCCGCGCGCGGCGGCCGACTGCGTCAGTGCGGCGATCTTCTCGTCGTCCGACAGCCCGTGCACCTGGTAGACCAGGCCCCAGCCGAAGCGGGTGCGCAAGTCCTCGCGCACGGCCAGGCCGGCCGGCGCCGCCGGGCCCGCCGCGACCAGCGTGCCGCCCTCTGCGCGGCACTGGTTGAACAGCGCGAACGCGGCCACCTGGCTGTCGGCCGGCAGCCGGTCGCAGTCGTCGAGCAGGTACAGGCGCGTGTCGGGGGCATGCAGGAAGGCGTCCGCCGGCGCATCGTGGGGGATGTAGCGGGCGCCCGGGACGGCCGCGAGCGCGCGCAGCAGGTGGCTCTTGCCGGCGCCGCGCTCGCCCCACAGGTAGACGAAGCGCTCGGACAGGCCGGTGGCGGTGCCGGCGGCGATGCGCGCCAGCAGGTCGGCCAGCTCGGCATTCCGTCCGGCGACGAAGGTCGCGAGCGTCTGCGGCTTTTCCGCGCCCAGGTCCAGCAGCAACTGCCTCATCGTTGGAACATCATGGCTGGTTGTAGAAACTGCTGGCCAGGTAGTTGGCGCGCAGGTGCTTGGCCGCGACGGAGACGATCGCCGAGGCCGGCAAGGCCAGCAGCACGCCGGCGAAGCCGAACAGCTGGCCGAAGGCCATCAGGGCGAAGATGACGGCCAGCGGATGCAGGCCGATGCGCTCGCCGACCAGGCGCGGCGTGAGATAGAAGCTTTCCAGGACCTGGCCGAAGCCGTAGACCACGGCGACCGCGATCAGGCCGTACCAGCCGTCGAACTGCAGCAGGGCGGCGACGATCGCCAGCACCAGGCCCAAGCCGTAGCCGATGTAGGGAATGAAGACGAGCAGGCCAGTCAGGATGCCGATCGGCAGGGCGATGTCGAAGCCGGCGATCAGGAGGCCGATCGAGTAATAGGCGGCCAGCACCAGCATCACCAGCAGCTGGCCACGCAGGTATTGGGCCAGCAGGCCATCGACCTCCCGCGCCATGCCGGCGGTGCGCTCGGACCAGCGCAGCGGCACCAGCTCGTGCATCATGCGCACCAGCCGGTGCCAGTCCAGCAGGAAATAGAACAGCACCACCGGGATCAGCAGGGCGTTGCCGAGCAGGCCCAGCAGGGCCATGCCGCCGGCCTTGGCCGAGGAGAAGATGGTGCTCCAGATGGCGTCGCCATCGGAGGCGAATTTCTCGCGCACCAGGCGGGCGAGGTTCTCGCCGTCGAGGTTGACGTGGATGCCCATGTCCGCCAGCCAGGGCGTCAGCGTCCGGTTGGCGCCTTCCAGCATGCGCGGCAGTTTCTCCTGCAGCAGCGGGATTTCCTTTTCCAAGATCGGGATCACCACCAGGAACACGGCCAGGATCGCCAGCACGAACAGGGTCATGACGATGAACACGGCCACCGCGCGCGGCATGTCGAAGCGGCCGATGCGGCGCGCATCGAACCAGTCGACCGCCGGGTTGAGCGCGTAGGCCATGATCACGCCGGCGATGAACGGCGCCAGGACCGGCCCGAGCAGCGCCAGCAGCACCAGGATGGCGGCGCCGACGCCGAGCCACAGCAGGGTTTGTCTCTGTTCCGGGGAGAGGTTGAACGGCATGGAATCGCGGATGTGACGGCTCGTTTTGTTAAAATAGCGGTTTTGCCGGATTTGTCAGCGAATTCACCGGGATCGCGGCAACAGCCGGCCATTCTACCGCCTCTACCGCCTCAGACGCCAATCACATCATGAGTTCCTCTTCCGACGTTTCCCTTTCCTATCGCGACGCTGGCGTCGACATCGACGCGGGCGATGCCCTGGTCGAAGCCATCAAGCCGTTCGCCAAGCGCACCATGCGCGAAGGCGTGCTGGGCGGCATCGGCGGCTTCGGCGCGCTGTTCGAGGTCAGCAAGAAATACAAGGAACCGGTGCTGGTGTCCGGCACCGACGGCGTGGGCACCAAGCTGAAGCTTGCCTTCCACCTGAACCGCCACGACACCGTCGGCATCGACCTGGTGGCCATGAGCGTCAACGACATCCTGGTGCAGGGTGCCGAGCCGCTGTTCTTCCTCGATTATTTCGCCTGCGGCAAGCTCGACGTCGCGGCCGCGACCGATGTCATCAAGGGCATTGCCCAGGGCTGCGAGCAGGCCGGCTGCGCCCTGATCGGCGGCGAGACCGCCGAAATGCCGAGCATGTATCCGGACGGCGAATACGACCTGGCCGGCTTCGCGGTCGGCGCGGTCGAGAAATCGAAGATCATCGACGGCAGCAAGATCGTGCCGGGCGACGTGGTGCTGGGCCTGGCGTCGTCGGGCGCGCATTCCAACGGCTACTCCCTGGTGCGCAAGATCATCGAGGTGGCCAAGCCCGATCTGAACGCCGATTTCCACGGCCGCCGGCTGGCCGACGTGCTGCTGGCCCCGACCCGCATCTACGTCAAGCCGCTGCTGGCGCTGATGGAAAAGACCGAGGTCAAGGGCATGGCCCACATCACCGGCGGCGGCCTGGTCGAGAACGTGCCGCGCGTGCTGCGCGACAACCTGACCGCCGTCCTGCACCGCGACGCCTGGACGATGCCGCCGCTGTTCCAGTGGCTGCAGCAGCACGGCAACGTCGCCGACGCCGAGATGCACCGCGTGTTCAACTGCGGCATCGGCATGGTGGTGATCGTGTCGCAGGAAAACGCCGACGCCGCCATGGCCGACCTGAAGGCCGCCGGCGAGGCGGTGTACCGCCTCGGCGAAATCCGCGCGCGCCAGGACGGCGAGGCGCAGACCATCGTGGTCTGACGCGCATCCACCCGGACAAGTCGAGACGGCTGCGGGGCGACCCGCAGCCGTTTTTCTTTGTCGCGACGAGCGGGCGCTCACTGATGCGGTGCGCGATGCCGCGCGCCGCCTGGCGGACGTCAGGGTTCCCGGATCGAATCGACGAAGGCGTCCGATGCCGGCTGACGGCGCGAGGTGATCCAGGTGACCAGCACGGTCGCCAGCAGGCCGGCCGGCACGCCGAACACGCCGGCCGACATCGGCGCGATCTGGAACCATTGCGCTGCCGCGGTACCGCCGAAGGCAGGGAAGGTGCGCACCATGTAATAGACGCACACCAGGAATCCGACCAGCATGCCGGCGATCGCTCCCTGCTGGTTGGTGCGTTTCCAGAAGATCCCGAGCACGAGCGCCGGGAACAGCGTCGAGGCCGCCAGCGAGAAGGCGGCGCCGACCACCGACAGGATGTCGCCTGGCTTGAGCGACGCCGCATAGGCGGCCACCAGCGCCACCACCAGCAACAGCAGCTTCGAAATGGTGACGCGCTTCTGGCGAGAGGCCACCGGGTCCAGCGTGCGGTAATAGACGTCGTGCGACAACGCGTTGGAGATCGCCAGCAGCAGGCCGTCCGCCGTCGACAGCGCGGCCGCCAGGCCGCCCGCGGCGACCAGGCCGGAGATGACGTAGGGCAGGCCGGCGATCTCGGGCGTGGCCAGCACCACCATGTCGCCGTCGAGCACGATCTCGGCGACCTGAACGATGTTGTCGCCGTTGATGTCCGTGATGCTCACCAGCGGATGGGCCTTGTCGATGCCGGCCCAGTAGGAGATCCACGCCGGCAGCTTCGAGAAGTCGGTGCCGACCAGCGAGGTATAGATGTCGTACTTCACCAGCACCGCCAGCGCGGGAATGGTGATGTAGACCAGCATGATGAAGAACAGCGTCCAGAACACCGATCTTCGCGTCTCATGCACCGACGGCGTGGTGTAGTAGCGCACCAGCACGTGGGGCAGGGCGGCGGTGCCCATCATCAGGCAGAACACCAGCGCCAGGAAATTGTTGCGCTTGCCGTCGGAGGTTTCCTTGTCCGAGCCCCTGAACGGTTGCGCATGCGGCGCCACCGGCTGCGCCCGCGCAAGGTTGGCGTTGCGCGCGTCGGTCCATTTGGCGCGCGCCTCGTCGGGCGACTTCGGATAGTTGGCGAGCGCGCGCGCGGCCGCCTTGATCTCCAGCAGCGAAGCATTGCCGTTCTTGAGCTCGTCCACCCGGCGCGCCGCCTGGACGCGCCCGTCCTCCCAGGACCTGGGCAGATTGCGGATCTGCTCGTCGTACTCGCGGGCGCGTTCGCGGAAGATCGCATGCACTTCATGTTCGCGCGGATCGGCGGCCAGCACCTTCTCGCGCTCGGCCAGGCGTTCCAGCACGGTGCCGTAGGACACCTGGGCCACCGGGTTGCCGGTGTGCTTGACGGCCAGCCAGGTGACCGGAATCAGGTAGGCGATCAGCAGGATGATGTACTGGGCGATCTGGGTCCAGGTGATGGCGCGCATGCCCCCCAGGAAGGAACACACCAGGATGCTGGCCAGGCCGAGGAAGATGCCGATCGAGAAGTCGACGCCGGTGAAGCGCGAGGTGATCAGGCCGACGCCGTAGATCTGCGCCACCACGTAGGTGAAGGACACCGCGATCGTGGCAGCCACCGCGAGGATGCGGATCGCATTGCCGCCGTTGCCGCCGGGGTAGCGTGCCGCCAGGAAGTCGGGAATCGTGTACTGGCCGAACTTGCGCAGGTAGGGCGCGATCAGCAGCGCCACCAGGCAAAAGCCGCCGGTCCAGCCGATCACGTAGGCCAGGCCGTCGAAGCCCATGATGTAGAGGCCGCCCGCCAGGCTGATGAAGGTCGCCGCCGACATCCAGTCCGCGGCGGTGGCCATGCCGTTGAAGCCGGCGGGCACGCGGCGCCCCGCGACATAGTATTCCGACACGTCCGAGGTGCGGCTGATGACGCCGATGCCGGCGTACAGCACGATGGTCGCGAACAGGAACAGATAGCCGATCCAGGCGCGCGGGAAGCCTTCCTTCTCGAGGATCGCCAGGACGATCAGGAACAGGAAGAAGCCGACCGTGTACCACAGGTAGTAGCGCTGCAGGCTGCGGCGGAACTGGGCGTGTTCATTCATGCCGGCTGCTTCCCGAATGGAAACGGCGGTCGAGCCTGCGCATCGCCCACACGTAGAAGCCGACCAGCGCAAGATAGCCGAGCACGATACCCTGCGCCGCCATGTAGAACGACAGCGGCCAGCCCAGGATGGTGATCTGCGACAGTTCGCGCGCGAACCAGATCACCGCGACGGTGGCCAGGAACCACAATGCCAGGAGCACCTTGGTGAGCTTCAGGACGCTGCGCCAGTAATCGGCGCGGCGCTGGCGGAGAGGGGCGTCGTTGTCCATGTCAGCCGATGTCCTCGATGAATGACGGACGCCGCTTCATGCGCAGCGTCACGCGGAACAGGCAGCCCGGAAACTTCGGATCGTGGCTGCGCGGATTGCTGAAGACGTCGATGGCGGCGTCGTGCTGTTGCACGATCTCGCGCACGATCGCCAGGCCCAGGCCGCTGCCTTCGGTATTGGTGCCGAGCACGCGGTAGAAGCGTTCGAACACGTGCGGGCGCTCGGACGGTGCGATGCCGGGGCCGGTGTCCTCGACTTCGATGAAGGCGCGGCGCTGCTCTTCCTCGGCGCGCACGCGGATGGTGACGCTGCCGCCGGCAGGCGTGTAGCGCAGCGCATTGTCGATCAGGTTCGACAGCATCTCGCGCAGCATGGTCGGATTGCCGGTGACCATGACCGGATGCCCCGGCTGCTCGAAGCCCATGTCGAGGCGGCGGTTGAGGGATGCCGGCACCCAGTCGTGCACCACGTTGCGTGCCAGCTCGCACAATTCGACCGGTTCGAAGGCCTTGGCTTCCGGCGTCTGGTTCTCCGCGCGCGCCAGGGCCAGCAGCTGGTTGACCAGGCGGGTGGCGGACTCCGAGCTCTTCGACAGCTGTTCCAGCGAACGGTGGATGCCTTCCAGGCTGGTCTCGCGAAGCGCCAGCTCCGACTGCATGCGCATGCCCGCCAGCGGCGTCTTCATCTGGTGGGCGGCGTCGGCGATGAAGCGCTTCTGCACCTGGATCGATTGCGACAGGCGTTCGAGCATGTCGTTGAGCGAGCGCACCAGCGGCGCGATCTCCTCCGGCACCTGGCCGTACTCGATCGGCGAGAGGTCGTCGGGGCGGCGCTCGCGGATGCGTCGCTGCAGTTCCGCCAGCGGCGACAGGCCGCGCGACAGCGCGAACCAGATCAGCGCCAGCGCCACCGGCAGGATGATGAATTCCGGCAGGATCACGCCCTTGATGATCTGGTTGGCCAGGTGGGTGCGCTTGTCGAGCGTTTCGCCGACCTGGATCAGCGCCAGGCGCGGCTCGACCGGGGCGGACGGGTTGCCGTTCTGCTTGGAGAGGTCGATGTAGGTGTAGGCGATGCGGACTTCCGAGGTGCGCATCACCGCGTAGCGGAACTGCACGTTCCAGGGTTGCGGCTTGTCCTCGTCCGCCGGCTGCGGCATGTCGCGGTCGCCCTCGATGAGTTCGCCGCGCGGTCCCAGCACCTGGAAATAGACGTTGTCGACATCGTCCGCGCGCAGGAAGTCGCGCGCCGATCCCGACAGCCGCGACACGGTCTTGCCGTCGACCTCGCGCACCTGCTGGGCCAGCACGGTGACGCGGTCTTCCAGCATGCGGTCGAACGGCGAATTGGCGATCGACTTGGCGACCAGGTAGGTGATGGCGATGCTCATCGGCCACAACAGCAGCAGCGGCACCAGCATCCAGTCCAGGATCTCGCCGAACAGAGAGCGCTGGATGCGGTCGTCGGGTTCGCGCCGGGGCTCGGCGGACGCGGCCGGTACCGGGTCGCCCGGCACATCGGCGGACGCGGCACCGGAGGGCGGGACGTCGTTCATCTGCGGGACTTATTCCGCCTTGGCGGGAGCGGCGGGCGGGGAGTCGGGGAATTTCTCGAGGCAGTAGCCCAGGCCGCGCACGGTGGCGATGCGGATGCCGCCGCCCTCGATCTTCTTGCGCAGCCGGTGCACATAGACCTCGATCGCGTTGTTGCTGACTTCTTCGCCCCATTCGCACAGGTGGTCGACCAGTTGTTCCTTCGACACCAGACGGCCGGTCCGCTGCAGCAGCACTTCGAGCAGGCCCAACTCGCGCGCGGACAGGTCGAGCATCTGGTCGTTGATGTAGGCGATGCGGCCGACCTGGTCGTAGGCCAGGGGACCGTGGCGGATCACCGTCGGGCCGCCGCCGGCGCCGCGGCGGGTGAGGGCGCGCACGCGTGCTTCCAGTTCGGACAGCGCGAACGGCTTGGCCATGAAATCGTCGGCGCCCAGATCGAGGCCCTTGACGCGCTGCTCCACCGAATCGTTGGCGGTCAGGATCAGCACGGGCAGACGGGAATTGCGCGCGCGCAGGCGGCGCAGCACCTCGAAGCCCTGCATTTTCGGCAAGCCGAGGTCGAGGATCAGGAGGTCGAAGTCCTGGGTGGACAGGGCCGTGTCGGCCTCCATGCCGTTCTTGACGCAATCGGTGGCATAACCGGATTGCCGCAGCGAACGGGTCAGGCCGTCGGCCAGCACGCTGTCGTCTTCGGCAAGCAGGATACGCATGTCAACTCGCGTTCAGGGGGAGATCGGTTAGTCTATTGTGTTTCGGTAATGCCTTCAAGGCATCGGTGGAAAGTACTTACTTTTCGCGGCATCCCCCGGAAGTAGAACGCCCGGTGCGCGGCGGGGTCGAAAAATCCGTAAATAATGCTTGCGCCGATCACTGGTTTTTTATACAGTAGAGGCTTCGATCGCCAGGAATGTCGTCTCTCACGATTGCTCCCGGCGGCCTTCCCCGCAGTACGTCGGCTCCGACGTTTCCCTTCACGGAAAGACAACACATGGACGACAAGAAATCCGCACTGAACCTGGACAAGAGCAAGGCGCTGGCCGCCGCCCTCGCGCAGATCGAGAAGCAATTCGGCAAGGGATCCGTGATGCGCATGGAAGACGGCGTCGTCGCGGAAGAAGTCCAGGTCGTGTCGACCGGCTCGCTCGGCCTCGACATCGCCCTGGGCGTCGGCGGCTTGCCGCGCGGCCGCATCGTCGAGATCTACGGTCCGGAATCCTCCGGCAAGACCACCCTGACCCTGCAGGCCATCGCCGAGATGCAGAAGCTCGGCGGCACCTGCGCCTTCATCGACGCCGAGCACGCGCTCGACGTGGTGTATGCCCAGAAGCTCGGCGTCAACCTCGGCGACCTGCTGATCTCCCAGCCGGACACCGGCGAACAGGCGCTCGAGATCACCGACGCACTGGTCCGTTCCGGCGGCATCGACCTGATCGTCATCGACTCCGTCGCGGCCCTGACGCCGCGCGCCGAGATCGAAGGCGACATGGGCGATTCCCTGCCGGGCCTGCAGGCCCGCCTGATGTCGCAGGCGCTGCGCAAGCTGACCGCCTCGATCAACCGCACCAACACGCTGGTCATCTTCATCAACCAGATCCGCATGAAGATCGGCGTCATGTTCGGCAACCCGGAAACCACCACCGGCGGCAATGCGCTGAAGTTCTACGCCTCCGTGCGCCTGGACATCCGCCGCACCGGCTCGATCAAGTCGGGCGACGAGGTCATCGGCAACGAGACCAAGGTCAAGGTCGTCAAGAACAAGGTGGCGCCGCCGTTCCGCGAAGCCCACTTCGACATCCTGTATGGCGAAGGCACGTCGCGCGAAGGCGAGATCCTCGACCTGGGCGCCGAAGCCAAGGTCGTCGAGAAGTCCGGCGCCTGGTACAGCTACAACGGCGAGCGCATCGGCCAGGGCAAGGACAATGCCCGTGTCTACCTCAAGGAGCACCCGGAACTGGCCCACGAGATCGAGAACAAGGTCCGTGCCGCACTCGGCGTGCCGCTGCTGCCGGAGCTGAAGAAGCAGGAGCCCGTGGCCAAGAAGCCGGCCAAGGATTCCGGCGCCAAGGAAAAGGAAACCGAGTAATCGCGGAACCGGCGTTCCTTTCCGCGCAAGCATCCCTTCACGTGTGGAAAACCCGCGCTTTCAGGCAATCCCATGGGCAAGCTACAGCCTAGCCTGAAAGCGCGGGCCCTCAAGTACCTCGCCTCGCGCGAGCACAGCCGCCTCGAGCTCGGCCGCAAGCTGGCCCGTCATGCCGAGGACGGCGATGATGTCGAAGCCCTGCTGGACTGGCTCGAAGCATCCAAATTCCTCTCCACCGAGCGTTTCTCGGAATCCCTCGTCAACCGGCGCGCCAAGCGTTTCGGCAACAGCCGCATCCTGTCCGAACTCCAGACCCATGGCGTCGATACCGAGCAGCTCGGCACGATCAAGGCCAGCCTTGCCGAGGACGAATCGGCGCGCGCCATCGAGGTCTGGCGCCGCAAGTTCGACCATCCTCCCACCGATGCCGCCGAACGGGCAAAGCAGATGCGCTTCCTGCAGCAGCGCGGGTTTTCGCACCGCGCGATCCAGGCGGCGATGCGCGCCGCGGCCAGCGGTAGCGACGGCGATGATGAATAGCCCGGTTTCCCGGCCCGCTTGAGATGTCGTTGGCGCTGGCAGGTAAGGCTGGCAAAGCGTTCAGCACCATTGCCTGAATGGCAATCATTCCGGCGGCAATATTGCACTGCAATTTCGGCAATGCAACGGCGCGTCCTGCCCTGTGGAAACCACGTATGATGCTTCCGCGTGCTGACCTATGTTAAACTTCCGGGACTTTTGCAGCGCCGCATGAGCGGCTGCCGGCGTAGAAACTGCTCCGGCGACACGCAAATGCGGCTCACTTGTAGCCGCTTACCAGGCATCAATCCCATGCCCCTGCCACCTCCGAGTTCCCCTCGTGCGAAGAAGCACACGCGCACCATCACGGTCGAGGCATACGCACGCGAGGACGGCTTGTGGGACCTTGATGCGCAAATAACAGATATCAAGACTTTTGATACCAGGCTCGCCGCCGCTATCCGGCCCGCCGGCCAACCGGTGCACGACCTCTCGCTGCGTGTCACCATCGATACCCGCATGAACATCGTCGATGCCGCGTCGTCCTCCGACGCCGTGCCTTACGCCGGGTATTGCGACACCATTTCTCCCGCCTACCGCAAGCTGATCGGCCTGAACCTGATGAAGGATTTCCGCCAGTCGGTCAAGGAACGCCTCGGGGGAACCGAAGGCTGCACCCATGTCACCGAACTCGCGCTGATCCTGCCGACGGCGGCGGTCCAGGCATTCGCCGGCGCCGTGTTCGACACGCGCGACGGCTCCCACGACGACACGTCGTCGCAGAAACCATTCCAGCTCGACCGCTGCCACGCTCTGCGCACGGACGGTGCCGCGGTGGCCAAGTATTACCCCCGCTGGTCGTCGCGCGCGTCAGGGCCGGAATCCAGTTGAACCACATCCACTACCATTCATTCATTTAGGCTGAGAAGGGAAGCTCGCATGAAAATCCATGAGTACCAGGGCAAAGAAATCCTCCGCAAATTCGGAGTGACCGTACCGCGCGGCATCCCGTGCATGTCCGTCGACGACGCCGTCAAGGCGGCCGAAGAGCTCGGCGGCCCGGTCTGGGTCGTCAAGGCGCAGATCCACGCCGGCGGCCGCGGCAAGGGCGGCGGCGTCAAGGTCGCCAAGTCGCTCGACCAGGTGCGCGAATACGCCAACAACATCATGGGCATGCAGCTCGTCACCCACCAGACCGGTCCGGAAGGCCAGAAGGTGCGCCGCCTGCTGATCGAGGAAGGCGCCGACATCAAGAAGGAACTGTATGTCTCGCTCGTGACCGACCGCGCCACCCAGCGCGTCGTGCTGATGGCATCGTCCGAGGGCGGCATGGATATCGAGGAAGTCGCCCACACCAACCCGGAGAAGATCCACACCGTGGCGATCGACCCGGCCACCGGCCTGACCGATGCCGACGCCGATTCCATCGCCGCCAAGATCGGCGTGCCGCCGGCCTCCATCCCGGCCGCCCGCGCCAACCTGCAGGGCCTGTACAAGGCGTATTGGGAAACCGACGCCTCGCTGGCCGAGATCAACCCGCTGATCCTGACCGGCGACGGCAAGGTCATCGCGCTCGACGCCAAGTTCAACTTCGACTCCAATGCGCTGTTCCGCCATCCGGAAATCGTTGCCTACCGCGACCTGGATGAAGAGGATCCGGCCGAGATCGAGGCTTCCAAGTTCGACCTGGCCTACATCTCCCTCGACGGCAACATCGGCTGCCTGGTGAACGGCGCCGGCCTGGCGATGGCCACCATGGACACCATCAAGCTGTTCGGCGGCGAGCCGGCCAACTTCCTCGACGTCGGCGGCGGCGCCACGACCGAGAAGGTCACCGAAGCCTTCAAGCTGATGCTCAAGAACCCCGGCCTGAAGGCCATCCTGGTCAACATCTTCGGCGGCATCATGCGCTGCGACGTGATCGCCGAAGGCGTGATCGCCGCCTCCAAGGCCGTGTCGCTGAACGTGCCGCTGGTCGTCCGCATGAAGGGCACCAACGAGGACCTCGGCAAGAAGATGCTGGCCGACTCCGGCCTGCCGATCATCTCGGCCGACACCATGGAAGAAGCCGCGCAGAAGGTCGTGGCCGCCGCCAACGGCAAGTAATCGCACCGTTGCCAACGAATTCAAGGAAGAACAATGTCGATCCTGATCAATAAAGACACCAAGGTCATCACCCAGGGCATCACCGGCAAGACCGGCCAGTTCCACACCCGCGGCTGCCGCGACTACGCCAACGGCAAGAACTGCTTCGTCGCCGGCGTCAATCCGAAGAAGGCCGGCGAGGACTTCGAGGGCATTCCGATCTACGCGAACGTCAAGGAGGCCAAGGAAGCCACCGGCGCGACCGTCTCGGTCATCTACGTGCCGCCGGCCGGCGCCGCCGACGCGATCTGGGAAGCCGTCGAAGCCGAGCTGGATCTCGCCATCTGCATCACCGAGGGCATCCCGGTCCGCGACATGCTGGTCGTCAAGGACAAGATGAAGAAAGCCGGCAGCAAGACCCTGCTGCTCGGCCCGAACTGCCCGGGCCTCATCACCCCGGACGAAATCAAGATCGGCATCATGCCGGGCCACATCCACAAGAAGGGCCGCATCGGCGTCGTGTCCCGCTCGGGCACGCTGACCTATGAAGCCGTGGCGCAGCTCACCGCGCTGGGCCTGGGCCAGTCGTCGGCGGTCGGCATCGGCGGCGACCCGATCAATGGCCTGAAGCACATCGACGTCATGCAGATGTTCAACGACGATCCGGATACCGATGCGGTCATCATGATCGGCGAGATCGGCGGCCCGGACGAAGCGACGGCAGCCCGCTGGATCAAGGACAACATGAAGAAGCCGGTGGTCGGCTTCATCGCCGGCGTCACCGCGCCGCCGGGCAAGCGCATGGGCCATGCCGGCGCGCTGATCTCGGGCGGCGCCGACACGGCCGACGCCAAGCTGGAGATCATGGATGCCTGCGGCATCAAGGTCACCAAGAACCCGTCCGAGATGGGCCGCCTGCTCAAGGCGATGCTGTAATCGATGGGCACATGGCAAGGGCGGCGGGATTGATTACAATCCCGTACCGACGATGACCATGCAGGGGGAGCTTCGGCTCCCCCATGTGCTTCTGGCGGCGCATTCACTTTTGCCTGGCACGAGGACGCTTTCCCAGTTTCAGCCGGGAGCAGGCGGCGTGTGCGCCGGCAGCTCTTGCCGACCGGTCATCCATTCCGACAACGATATGAACTTGCCATGGAAATTCTTGCCGAACTCAACTGGCTGGCCATCCTCCAGATCATCCTCATCGACATCCTGCTCGGCGGCGACAATGCCGTCGTGATCGCGCTGGCCTGCCGCAACCTGCCGCAGCAGCATCGCGTCAGGGGTATCCTGTACGGCACGGCCGGCGCCATCCTGTTGCGCGTTGCGCTGATCTCGGTCGCGGTCACCATCCTCGAGGTGCCGTTCCTGAAGCTGGTCGGCGGGGCGCTGCTGCTGTGGATCGGCGTGAAGCTGCTGACCGAGGAGGATGACGACCATGACGTCCACGGCAGCGAGAAACTGTTCGCCGCGGTACGCACCATCATCGTCGCCGACCTGGTAATGAGCATCGACAACGTCGTCGCGGTCGCAAGCGTGGCCGAGCACGCCGGCGGCTCCAACAAGCTGATGCTGGTGGTGTTCGGTATCGCTGTGAGCATTCCGATCATCATCTGGGGCAGTCAGTTGGTGCTCCAGCTGATGGATCGGCTACCCATCATTATCACCTTTGGTGCCGCGCTGCTCGGCTATCTCGGCGGCGCCATGATGGTGTCCGACGTATTCGTGCATGAATGGGTCGAGGCCAACCTGCCGGCACACAATATCGACCTGCCCGGATTCGATCTCGCGTTCAGTGTGCCGGGCGTGCTGGGGACCATCTTGGTGGTGTCGCTTGGCGCGCACATCGAACGACGGCGGCACCGCCAATCCGCCGGCTGATCCGGTTGACGGCAGCTTGTTGTGATTTGGCAATAGAGGTGGTGACGCAAATCGTCGCCGCGATGCTATCGTTCGGGGACATTCCTGTTATGCAATTTTCGGCCACCAAGAAGGCCGCAGATCCCGCCGATGAAACTTGAGTTCGCCGCCACGACGCATTCCGGCCGAGTACGCCAGCGCAATGAAGACGCGCTGGCCGTGCGAGAAGAGTGCGGCCTGGCGATCCTTGCCGACGGCATGGGTGGCTACAATGCCGGCGATGTCGCCAGCCGCATCGCCGTCGCGGTGATCGGCGACACGCTGGCGGCGGCACTGGCGCAAGGCGGGGAACCGCCGCGCGTCCGACGCGCCGCTAGGCTGCTGGAGGAGGCGATCGACGCGGCCAATCGCGCCGTGCTGGACAAGGCGCTTTCCGATCCGGCCTGCAACGGCATGGGAACCACGATTGTCGCCACGTTGTTCGTCGATGGCTGCATCGTGGCTGCGCATGCCGGCGATTCGCGCCTGTATCGCTGGCGCGCCAGCAATCTCGCATTGCTCACGCGGGACCATTCGGTCACCCAAGACCATATCGATGCCGGACTGATCACGCCGGAAGAGGCGCGGGTGTCGGTCAACCGCGGACTGATCACGCGGGCCCTCGGCGTCGCACCCGGAATGAAAGCGGACATCGCGTCGCATCGGGTGGAGGCGGGTGACATGTACCTCTTGTGCTCCGATGGCCTGTCGGACATGGTCGACGACCACGAGATTTCCACCGCCTTTGCAACCGGGCTGCCGCCGGACCGGTTGGCGAGCGGCCTGGTCGACATGGCCAATGCCCGCGGCGGCTGCGACAACATCTCGGTACTGCTGGCCCGGGTGGTGACCTGTGCGCCGCCGGCCAGGCCGTCCCTGCTGGATCGCCTGCTCGGGCGTGGCTGACGACTCCTGCATACTGTTTTGCTTCTCTTTCACGCAAGCAGGGGCGACAAAAATTGTCAGTCCACAAACTTGCGTTGACGAAATTTGTCAGTTGCCAGCCGGGCCTTGTCAGCCCTTGTACATGTCTGACATGCAATAAATTGCTTTTTGCATAATGAAAGTTGGCGCAGCTGTTGCCCAAATGAGTGCCGACAGATGTTCTGTCGACAACTTAAGGAGATAACAGATGCAACGCAAAGCACAGCATGGCTTTACCCTGATCGAGTTGATGATCGTCGTGGCGATCATCGGCATCCTGGCCGCAGTGGCACTGCCGGCTTACCAGAACTACACCATCAAGGCCAAGGTGGGTAGTGCGCTGAGCCAGGCCAACTCCATCAAGACGGCCATCGGCGTGTGTGTCCAGGAGCAGGGTGGCGTGCTGACCAACTGCAGTGCCGGCCAGAACAACGTGCCGGCGTTCACCGCGACGAAGGAAGTGAAATCCGCCACGATCAGCGATGGCATCATCACACTGACGCTGGAAAACGGCATTGGCACCAATGTGGATGGCAAGACCATCACGTTGAAGCCAACCGTCAATGGCGACAAGATCACCTGGACGGCCGAAACTACCGTCAGTAACTCGGTCGCGAAAGACCTGATCGAACGGAATAACGTCGCGGTCGCAGCAAGCAGCTGACCATCGATCTCGTCAATGCATGCATTTGCCGCGCCGTGATCCGCGTGCGGCATGCCGGCCAACTCGCCAGCGGGCGGGGTGGCCGGTTTTGCATGGGACTATGTAAGCGTTGTAGTGATCCTTCCGTAGCAGCGGTACGTAAGCCGTTGCCCAGTCGAACTACGGCGAGGGCGTGACCAAGTTCTGATACATCAGGGTAAGTAAGGGACCGTACTGGGGCATCGTGTCATAGGGATCGGCCCAAGATTTGACTTTGATGCGGTGCAATATGCCCAAAAATGTCACAAAGGAACGAATTTCGGCATAGGTTATTGCACAAACGTCATTTTTTCAGTGGCTTTTTGCAAGTTTCTTGTTGGCATAACTATTGCTATTCTGTCCACGAAGACAGATTCCCTGTCTCAATTTCCAGGAGAAAGACAATGAAACAAGTGCAAAAGGGCTTCACCCTGATCGAACTGATGATCGTCGTGGCAATTATCGGTATTCTGGCGGCTGTCGCTCTGCCGGCCTACCAGGACTATACGGTCAAGGCCAAGGTTGGCAGCGCATTGAGCCAGGCCAATTCCATCAAGGCTGCCGTCGGTGTCTGCGCCCAGGAAAAAGGCGGCGTGCTGACCGGCTGCTCCGCTGGCAGCAACAACATCCCGGCTTTCACCGCCACCAAGGAAGTCGCTTCGGCTACCACCACTGACGGCGTGATTGTTCTGACCTTGGGTACCGGCATCGGTACCGGCGTCGATGGCTTGACCATCACCATGACCCCGACCGTCAACGCGGACAAGATCAAATGGGCCAACACGACGACCGTCACCAA